>Ga0213822_1000171_pt1 | contig 63066 bp, 50 predicted proteins | sample MC6MC0908MG_FD_179872 | JGI IMG/M metagenome (GOLD analysis project Ga0213822, IMG submission 179872) | Enriched soil aggregate microbial communities from Iowa State University, Ames, United States - MC6-MC0908-MG | ecosystem: Environmental > Terrestrial > Soil > Unclassified | place: USA: Iowa... | reverse complement strand
GACAGCTGCACCGAGGTGGTCATGCCGTAGGACTGCGAATAGCCCAGGCCGAACACGAAGCTGCCCGAGGTGGTTTCCTTGACGTTGTAGACCACGTCGACCTGGTCGTTGCTGCCGGTGACCGGCGGCGTTTCCACGTCGACCGATTCGAAGTAGCCCAGGCGCTGCAGACGGATCTTGGAACGGTCGATCGCGGCCTGCGAGTACCAGCTGTTTTCGAACTGGCGCATTTCACGACGCAGGACTTCGTCGGAGGTGCGGGTGTTGCCCTTGAAGGTGATGCGGCGCACCGACACGCGCGGGCCGGGAACGACCTGCATGTTGATGGCCACCGTGCGGTCGGCACGGTTGCTGGTCGGGATCGGGTTCACCTTGGCGAAGGCGTAGCCGATGTTGGACAGCGAATTGGTGATCTGGTCCGAGCTGAATTCCAGCAGCGCACGCGAGAACGTGTCGCCGGACTTCTGGATCACCATGCGCTCGACATCTTCCTGCGGGAGGATGGTGTCGCCGGTGACCTTGATCTCGGAGATCTTGTACTGCTCACCCTCGGTCACGCCGGCGGTGATGAACATGTCGCGCTTGTCGGGGCTGATCGAGACCTGCGTGGAATCGATGCTGAAATCCACGTAGCCGCGGTCCAGGTACCAGCCGTTGAGCTTTTCCAGGTCGCCGGACAGCTTTTCCTTGGAGTACTGGTCATCGCGGCGGTACCACGAGGCCCAGTTGTGCTCCTTGGATTCCCAGGTTTCCAGAATGTCCTTGGCCGGGAACTTCTCGGTGCCGACCAGGTTCACGTGCTGGATCTTGGCGGCCTTGCCTTCCTTGATCGCGATCGCGATATCCACGCGGTTGCGGTCCAGCGGGCTCACCGTCGGGGTGATGTCCACGTTGTATTTGCCACGGTCGTTGTACTGGCGGCGCAGTTCCTGGGTCACGCGGTCCAGGCTCAGGCGATCGAAGGTGCCACCCTCGGTCAGGCCGATGTCGCTCAGGCCCTTGAGCAGCTGATCGCTCTTGATGTCCTTGTTGCCGGTGACGGTCAACTTGTTGATCGCCGGGCGCTCCTTGACCGTGACCACGAGGATGTCGCCCTGGCGTTCGAGCTGGACGTCTTCGAAGAAGCCGGTCTTGTACAGCGCACGGATGGTTTCACCGACCTTGTTGTCGGTGATGGTGTCGCCACGTTCCACCGGCAGGTAGGTGAACACGGTACCGGAGGTGATGCGCTGCAGACCATCCACGCGGATGTCGCTGACGGTGAAGGGCTCGGCTGCCTGCGCCAGGGCGGGCGCGCCGAAACCGGCAACGAGTGCGAGGGCCAGCAGGCGGCGATTGGGGAGTCGCGTCATGTCACGTCCGGTTGGAGTCGATTTCAACATTGCGGGATGCCGGCGCATAAGACGACGACAAAAGGAAAAAAGTTCATCGCGGGACCAGGCCGAGGATGTCGTTGTAGAACGCCAATCCCATCAGCCCGGCCAGCAGCGCCAGGCCTACATACTGCCCGGCAGCCATGGCGCGCTCGCTCAGCGGGCTGCCCTTGACCAACTCGATAAGGTAATACAGCAGGTGCCCGCCGTCCAAGATGGGGATGGGCAACAGGTTGATGATGCACAGGCTCAGCGACAGCAGGGCCAGGAAATACAGGAACCAGTCCAGGCCGCGCTTGGCCGAGACATTGGCCACCCGGGCAATGGTGACCGGGCCGGAGATGTTCTGCAGCGAGGCGTTGCCGGTGACGATGCGGCGCATCATCCCCAGCGAATCGCCGGCCATCCGGGCGGTTTCACGCAGGGCCACCGGCACTGCCGCAAATGGCCCGAACTTGAGTTCGGCGTCATAGGCCGGGGCATGGGTCTCGGGGAAGCCGATGCCGATCTGCCAGGTCGGCTGGCCGCGGCCGTCCACGCCCTGGCGGGGGGTGATCTCCAGCGCCAGCCGCTCGCCACCGCGCAGGACGTCGATCATGCCGGGGCCGCCGCGCTGGCCCAGTGCGGCGATCTGCGCCGGCACCTGGTCGGCGCCTTCGATGCGCTGGCCGTCCACGGCCACGATCAGGTCGCCCGGCACCAGCACGCCCTGGGCGGCCGCGTCGGGCAGGACCTTGTCCACCAGCGCCGGCTGCAGCCAGAACTGCCAGCTCAACCCGGTCAGCTGGGGGACGCGGCGTTCATCGAAGCCGGCGGGCAGCTGCGACAGCGGCAGCGTGCGGGTCCGGACCTGGTCCAGGCCATCAAGCACCTCGACCTTGGCATCGTGACGATCCATCGCGGCGGTGGTCAGCGCCATGCTGGCTTCACCGGCGGTGGCCACGCTGCGACCGTCGACCTTGACCACGCGGTCGCCGGCCTGCAGCCCGGCGGCCTGCGCCATGCCAGTGGTGCGGCCGACCGTGGCCGAATAATCCTGTTTGCCGATCACGAACATCGCCCAGAGCAGGGCGATGCACAGGATCAGATTGGCGGCCGGACCCGCGGCGACCACCGCGATCCGCTGCCACACAGTCTTGTGGTTGAAGGCCTGGCCGCGCTCGGCCGGGTGCACCTCGACCTCGCGCTCGTCCAGCATCTTCACGTAGCCGCCCAGCGGAATGGCGGCGATCGCGAATTCGGTGCCCGCGCGATTGCGGCGCGACCACAGCGGCTTGCCGAAACCGACAGAGAAGCGCAGCACCTTGATCCCGCAACGGCGGGCGACCCAGTAGTGACCGAATTCGTGGAAGGTCACCAGCAGGCCAAGGCTGACGATCATCCACCAGACGGATCCGATGAAATCACCCATGGTGATCAGCACTGTAAAGGGGCGTGTGGGGCATTCAGGCGTGGTCGATGGCGGCTTGGGTGATCTGGCGGGCGCGCTGATCGGCGGTCAGCAGGCCCTCCAGTGTATCGGCGGACTCGCTCGACAGTGTTGACAGAGCGTTAGCGACCAGCGCTGGAATGGCAAGGAAAGCTGCCCGCCCCTGAAGAAACGCTGAAACCGCGACTTCGTTGGCGGCATTGAGGATCGCCGGCGCCGTGCCGCCGGCGGCCATGGCCTGCCAGGCAAGCGTCAGACAGGGGAAGGCCTCGGTGTCCGGGGCTTCGAAATCCAGCCGGCGCTGGGTCAGCAGATCCAGTCCGCCGACCCCGGAGTCGATCCGCTGCGGCCAGCCCAGGCCGACGGCCAGGGTGGTGCGCATGTCCGGCAGGCCCATCTGGGCCAGCGTCGAGCCGTCGACAAACTCGACCAGGGAATGCACCAGGCTCTGCGGGTGGACCAGCACGTCGATGCGCTCGCCGGGCACGCCGAACAGGTGGTGGGCCTCGATGACTTCCAGCCCTTTGTTCATCAACGTCGCCGAATCGACCGAGATCTTCGGGCCCATGGACCACTTCGGGTGGGCCACGGCCTGGGCCGGGGTGACCTGTGCCAGCTGCTCGCGGGTGCGGCCACGGAACGGCCCGCCGGAGGCGGTGAGGATGATCCGGCGCACGCCGGCCCCGTCCAGGCTGGCATCGCGCGAGCGCAGGCACTGGAAGATCGCGCTGTGCTCGCTGTCGATCGGGATGATCTCCGCCCCGCCGGCAGCGGCCTGGCGCATCAGCAGCTCGCCGGCCAGCACCAGCGACTCCTTGTTGGCCAGCAGGATCCGCTTGCCGGCCGCGGCGGCGGCCAGGGTCGAGGACAGCCCGGCGGCCCCCACGATGGCCGCGACCAGGGTGTCGCAGACATCGCTGGCGGCCAGCTGGTCCAGTGCCACGGCGCCCGCATGGGCCTGGGTGGCCAGGCCGGCATCACGCAGGCCGTCGCGCAGGGCGGCATACAGCGCCTCGTCGGCGATTACGGCATGGGCCGGGCGGTGCGCGGCGCACAGGGCCACCAGCGCATCGACCTGGCGGCCGGCGGCCAGCACGCTGACCTGGTAGCGGTCCGGGTGGCGCGCGATCACGTCCAGCGCGGATGCGCCGATCGAACCGGTGGCGCCGAACACGGCGACCTGGCGGGGGGCGGAAGCGCTGGCCATGGTTAGAACCCGAAAATTTCCTTGCCGAGTGCGAACACCGGCAGGGCGGCGAGCACGCCGTCGATGCGATCAAGCACGCCACCGTGGCCCGGGATGATGTGGCCCGAGTCCTTGGCACCGGCGTGGCGCTTGATCAGGCTTTCGTAGAGATCCCCCAGCACCGAGGCGAACACCGTCACCACGGCGGTGATGACCAGCCCGACCAGGTGGCCGCTGTCCACGCCGGCCAGCCAGCCAAAGCCCAGGGCGACGATCAGGCCGGCGACCATGCCGCCGCCCAGGCCTTCCCAGGTCTTGTTGGGGCTGATCCGCGGGGCCAGCTTGGTGCGGCCGAAGGTGCGCCCGGCGAAATAGGCGCCCGAATCGGCGGCCCAGACCACGGCCAGGGCGGTCAGCAGCCACAGGTGGCCGTTCTCGCCGCTGGCGTGGATCAGCACCAGCGAAGCCCAGGCCGGGACGATCGCCAGGGTGCCGGCCAGCAGCTTGAGCGCACGCGCCGGGCTGCTCGGGCTGGCGCCGAAGTTGAAGAAGCGCAGCCACAGCAGGGCCATCAGCCACCAGCCGATGCCGATCAGCGCAGCGATCTGGTACAGCACCAGCGAGCCGGCATCGGCCCACACGATCAGGACCATCAGCACCAGGTTCAGCACCAGCAGCACGGTGCGGGCGAGGGTGTCCTCGACATCGGCCAGCTTCAGCCATTCCCACAGGCCGATCAGGAACACGGCGGCCGCGGCGGCGGCGAGCCACTGGGTGGGCAGCATCAGGATGGCGAGAATGGCGACCGGCGCCATGATCAGCGCGGCGATGACTCGGGTCTTGGTCATGGGGAAGAGGTCTCGGTGGCCAAGGCGGCGATCTGGGCACTGGTCAGGCCGAAACGGCGTTCACGCGAGGCATAGGCGTCGAACGCCTGCTGCAGGACGGCGGCGTCGAACTCGGGCCACAGTACGTCGGTGAACCACAGTTCGGTGTAGGCCAGCTGCCAGAGCAGGAAATTGCTGATGCGGGTATCGCCACCGGTGCGGATGAACAGATCCGGCGGCGGCAGGTCGGCCAGGGCCACGCGGCTGCTCAGCATCGCTTCGTCGATCTGCTCGGGCAGCAGCCGGCCGGCCGCAACCTCGGCGGCCAGTTCGCGCGCGGCGCGGGCGATGTCCTGGCGGCCGCCGTAGCTGGCCGCGATGTTCAGTGTCATCGCGCGGTTGCCGGCGGTGCGCTGCTCGGCCAGTTGCATGCGGCTGACCAGCCCGGCGCCGAAGCGCTCACGCTCGCCGATGAAACGCACGCGCACGCCACGCCGATGCAGCTCGTCCACTTCGCGGTCGAGGGCATTGAGGAACAGTTTCATCAGCGCGTCGACCTCATCGGTCGGCCGGCCCCAGTTTTCACTGGAGAAGGCGAACAGGGTCAGCGCGGCGACACCGTGGTCGAGGCAGAAATCGATGGTGCGGTTGACCGCGCGCGCGCCGGCACGATGGCCGATCACGCGCGGGCGACGACGCTTCTGCGCCCAACGCCCGTTGCCATCCATGATGATGGCAACGTGGCGCGGCATGGGCGCGTCGGAACTGCTGGTCGGGGCCTGGGACATAGGGCTCAGACCGCCATCAGTTCCTTTTCTTTCTCGGCCACGACACTGTCGACGTCCTTGATGGACTTGTCGGTCAGCTTCTGGATGTCGTCTTCGCCGCGCTTCTTGTCGTCTTCGCTGATCGCCTTGTCCTTGATCAGGTTGGCGATCGCCTTGTTGGCGTCCTGGCGGATGTTGCGGATGGCGATCTTGGCGCCTTCGCCTTCCTTCTGCACCTGCTTGCCCAGCTCCTTGCGGCGCTCTTCGGTCGGCGGCGGCAGGTTCAGGCGGATGACGGTGCCGGCGACGTTCGGGGTCAGGCCGAGGTCGGAGGCGTAGATCGCCTTTTCCACGTCCTTGATCATGCCCTTGTCGAACAGCGTGATGACCAGCGAGTGGCCTTCGGAAACACTGATCGAGGCGACCTGGTTCAAGGGGGTGTCAGTGCCGTAGGCCTTGACGGTGATGCGATCCAGCAGGGCCGGGGAAGCACGGCCGGTGCGGATGGAGGTGAGGGTGTGCTTCAGAGCGTCGATGCTCTTTGCCATGCGCGTCTGCGCGTCCTGCTTGATTTCGTTGAGCATCGCCCGAATCCTGGATGTAACTGGGAATCGGGCGATTATAGGCGAATACCGACCCTTTCCGGGCCGTTCAGGGCGCCCGGCGTGGGGCGCCGCTCAGGCTCAGGCGTTGTCGCGGCCCTGGACCAGGGTGCCGATGTTGTCGCCGTGCAGGATCTTGAGCAGCTCGCCCGGCTGGCCCATGTCGAACACGCGCAGCGGCAGGTCGCTGTCGCGGGCCAGCGCGAAGGCGGCGGTATCCATCACTTCCAGCCCGCGGCGGATGACTTCATCGTAGGTCAGGCTGTCGAAACGGACCGCGTCGCTGTACTTGTTGGGGTCCTTGTCGTACACGCCGTCCACCTTGGTGGCCTTCAGCAGCAGGTCCGCGCCGATCTCGATCGCGCGCAGGGCGGCGCCGGAATCGGTGGTGAAGAACGGGCTGCCGACGCCGGCGGCGAAGATCACCAGGCGGCCCTTTTCCAGGTGGCGGATGGCGCGGCGACGGATGTAATCCTCGCAGACGTCATTGATCTTGATCGCGCTCATCACGCGGGCCTTGGCGCCCAGCTTTTCCAGGGCGTCCTGCATGGCCAGCGCATTGATCACGGTGGCGAGCATGCCCATCTGGTCACCGGTGACCCGGTCCATGCCGCCAGCGGCCAGGCCGGCACCGCGGAAGATGTTGCCGCCGCCGATCACCAGCGCCACTTCGGCACCGGCCGCCTGGGCTTCCATCACCTCACGGGCCAGGCGGTGGATCACCTTGGGGTCGATGCCGTAGTCCTCGTCTCCCATCAGCGCCTCCCCGGAAACTTTCAACAGGATGCGGCGATAGGCGAGCTTTGACATGGCGATCTCTGGGTGCGTGGAAAACGCCCGGATTCTACTGGAAGCCGGGCCATCGGGCAGCATAAATTTGCTGCACTGCGGCGTATGGTGGCGCTGCGGCGGCCACGATGCCGGCCCCGCGCGCGGGGTTCGGCTCAGGCCGGTGCGGTGCTTGGGGAGCGGGCGATGACTCGGTTGCGCCCCAGGTTCTTGGAGCGGTACAGCACGTCATCGGCCGCCTTCAGCAGGTCCTGAACATCGGCGAAACGCTCGTAGCCCCCCTGGGTGGCCACGCCGGCCGAGAAGGTCACGAACAAGGGGCCGCTGGCGACTTCGGCCATCGGCGTGTTGACGATGGTGGCCAGTACCCGCCGCACCACTTCCAGTGCGACCGGCTCGGTGGTGTTGGGCAGCAGCGCGATGAATTCCTCGCCGCCGAAGCGGGCCACGGTGTCACTGTTGCGCAGCTGTTCCTGCAGCTTGCTGGCGAACATGCGCAGAACCTGATCACCCATCAGGTGGCCGTGGGCGTCGTTGATCTTCTTGAAATCGTCCAGGTCGATGAAGGCGACCGAGAGCGGCCAGCCATGCCGGGTGGCGCGCAGGAATTCCTGCTCGAGCACGGCTTCGAGCTGGCGGCGGTTGAGCACCCCGGTCAGCGCATCGCGGTGGGCCTGCTCGGCCAGCCGGTTGGCGCGCGCCTCGAATTCGTCCGCGCGCTGGCGGGCCAGGGCGGCGTCCTGCATCTCGCGCAGGTTACGCAGCGTGGCCAGCTCCTGGGCGTGGTCGATCAGCTGCTGCACGCGGGAGGGCGAGAACAACGGGGTTTCGAACAGGGTGCTGATGTCCGGCAGCGATTCGCCGATGCGGGCCAGCACCTGGTCGAACTGGGCGCTGTCCAGGCCGAGGGTGTCGTGCACGCGCTGCAGGGCATGTTCGCGCGCGGCATCGGCATCGGTGCCGAGCCAGATGTCGGCCACGGCGCCGGAGAGGGCGACGCAGTTCTGGAAATTGTCTTCGCTGGTGGCCGGCGATTCGCTGTGCGCGATGCTGTCCACCAGGTAGCGGGGCAGGCCCCACTCCTCGGCGACCCATGCGCCGACATCGGCGTGGCTGCACTGCAGGTGTTCGCGCTCCAGCGCGACCAGCACGTCGTTGTCGGTGGCCTGGCGCAGCAGCGGAAGGTAGGTCTCCGGCTGCGCCTGGGCGAGGGCCAGCACGCCAATGTCCTGCAGCAGCCCGGCCAGCATCAGCTCTTCGGCCTTGCGCAGGCCACGGGCCTGGCCAAGCAGGCTGGCGGCCAGGGCGCTGAGGATGCTGCGGCGCCACGCGCGCTCACGCAGGTCCTGGCCGTCGCCGGCTGCCGTCAGGTTCTGGGTGACGGTAAAGCCCAGGGCGAGGCTGACCGTGGCATTCAGGCCGAGCATGGTCAGCGCCTGGCCGAGATTCTCGATGCGGCGGCGGCTGGCATACAGCGGCGAATTGGCGATGCGCAGCATGCGGGCGCTCAGCGCCATATCGATGGCGATGATGTCGGCGGCGGTGGTGATGTCCGCTTCCGGATCCTGCGCCAGTTCGATGATGCGCAGGGCAATACCGGGCGGGGAGGGGAGGTTGCGGCAGAGCGCCAGGGCGGCTGTCAGCTCGGGAGGCATGGCGGGGTTTTCAGTGTGTTGGGGCAAGAATACCTGAGGTGCATCACAGTTTCGTCCTTGATTTCTTGCGTTGACGCGGCAGATCGGTTTGGGAGTATTGCCCTGATCCGGCACACAAAGCAAAGCCAATGGACAAAAAAAAGAAGCCGCGGAGTCCGCGGCTTCTTTCGTAACACATTCAAGCGGTGAAGATCAGGCCAGACCGGCCTGCTTCATCACTTCGGCGGCGTAGTCTTCCACCACCTTCTCGATGCCTTCGCCGACCGCCAGACGCTGGAAGCCGACCACGTCGGCACCGGCGGCCTTCAGGACCTGCTCGACCGACTGGTTGGTGTCCAGCACGTACGGCTGGCCGTACAGGGTCACTTCGTTGACGATCTTGGCGATCTTGCCGCTGATGATCTTTTCCAGGATATCGGCCGGCTTGGACTTGTCCTTGTCGGACATCTTGGCCAGTTCGATTTCCTTTTCCTTGGCGACGAACTCGGCCGGCACATCGGCCGCCTTGTTGTGCGGCGGGTTCATGGCAGCCACGTGCATGGCCAGGCCACGGGCCAGCTCTTCGTTGCCGCCGGCCAGTTCAACCAGCACGCCGATGCGGCCGCCGTGCACGTAGGCAGCGACGTTGTTGGTCGATTCCAGGCGCACGATGCGACGCACGTCGACCTTCTCGCCGACCTTGGCGATGACGGCGGCGCGGGCTTCTTCGATCGTCTCGCCGGACGGCAGCTTGGCGGCCTTCAGGGTGTCGATGTCGGCAGCGCCCGAGCTCAGCGCGGTGGCAGCAACCGCCTTGGTGAAGTCCAGGAAGTTGCTGTCCTTGGCGACGAAGTCGGTTTCCGAGTTGACTTCGACCAGCACGGCCTTGCCGCCGTCCTGGGCCGCCACGATGATGCCTTCGGCAGCCACGCGGTCAGCCTTCTTGTCGGCCTTGGCCAGGCCGGACTTGCGCAGCCATTCGGCCGAGGCGTCGATGTTGCCGCCGTTTTCGACGAGTGCCTTCTTGCACTCCATCATGCCGGCGCCAGTGCGCTCGCGCAGTTCCTTGACCAGGGAAGCAGTGATTTCCACGGGATTTCCTCACGAAAGAAAGGGGTTGGGCCGGCATGGTGGCCGGCCCGTGTGACAGGTGTCCTGTCGTCGCGCCATCGGCAGCGGACAGGAGCGGTGGGCGCGCTGCGCCCACCGCGGGCCTGGATCAGGCCTGGGCTTCGCCAGCCGCCGGAGCGTCGGCGGCCGGAGCGGCAGCAGCCTTCTTGGCCGGAGCGCGGCGGGCCGGCTTGGCTTCTTCGGTGGCGGCAGCGTCGGCGAACTCTTCTTCACGGACGGTGGCAGCGTGCGGAGCAGCAGCCTTGCCTTCCAGCACGGCGTCGGCAGCAGCGCGGGCGTACAGCTGCACAGCGCGGATGGCGTCGTCGTTGCCCGGGATCGCGTAATCGACCAGTTCCGGGTTGTAGTTGGTATCGACAACGGCGATCACCGGGATGCCGAGCTTCTTGGCTTCCTTGATGGCGATGTCTTCGTGGCCGATATCGATGACGAAGATCGCGTCGGGCAGACGGTTCATGTCCTTGATGCCGCCCAGCGAGGCTTCCAGCTTGTCGCGCTCGCGACGCAGGCCCAGCACTTCGTGCTTGACCAGCTTGTCGAAGCTGCCGTCGGTCTCACCGGCTTCCAGTTCCTTCAGGCGGGCAACCGACTGCTTCACGGTACGGAAGTTGGTCAGGGTGCCGCCCAGCCAACGCTGGTTCATGAAGGGCATGCCGCAACGCTCGGCTTCTTCACGGATCGACTCGCGGGCGCTGCGCTTGGTGCCCAGGAACAGGATGGTGCCGCGCTTCTGCGCAACGCTGGAAATGAAGTTCATCGCGTCATTGAAGAGCGGAACGGTCTTTTCCAGGTTGATGATGTGGATCTTGCCGCGGGCGCCGAAGATGTACTGGCCCATCTTGGGGTTCCAGTAACGGGTCTGGTGGCCGAAATGGACGCCGGCTTCCAGCATCTGACGCATGGTGACCTGGGGCATTGCAGTAACTCCTGATAGGGAACCGGCCGCCACGGGTAATAGTTGGGCGGTCCGCCGTGAGGCGGGGGGTTCCGGGGTTTGGCTTCCCTGTCGCTTCCGTGACCGAACTCCTTGCGGAGCACCCCGGCACGGATATGGGCGGCAGGTGTGGATTCACCGGTGACGTCCGGTGTTGACGTATATCCCGCTTCGATGAGGCAGGACATCCGGTCGATTATAGCTCGGCCTGGGCTGCTGCTGCAATCTCGGGTGTAGAGGAGGGCAGAGCGGCCTCTTCTGCGTGGTCCATGCGGGCCCGGAAGCGGCCGCCGACGTACCCGTCCGGGCGGGCGGGCAGGGCCCAGCTGCGGTGGCTGTGTGGCAGGACGTAGCCTGCAAGCCCTTCGATCAGAACCTGGCGCCGACCCTGGGCATCCACGAACACCAGCTCGGCCAGGTGCGCATGGGCATCACCGTCATTATAAAGGTGCAGCCGCGGTGCGGCAGGGCTGCCACTCGCAGCGCCATGCAGGCGGGAGGCCGGTGGCGCGCCCGTAGCCGGTTCCAGGAAGACCGGCAGTGAGTAGCGCGCCAGCCCGTCGCCCGCCGTGGGGGCGGGGGTGAGGATCAGGCGGTAGGCCTGCTGCGTGTCCTGCGGTGCATCGCCCAACCGGACCACACGCAGGCGCTGGCCCTGGCCGGCCGCGACAGCAAGGTGTACGGGGCTGACCACCACCTCCTGGGCCGCTGCCAGGCGCTCCTCGTCGCCTTCCTGGGTCCAGCGATACAGGCGGGCCTGTCCGGTCCACGCGGTGGGACCGGGATTGTCGAGCCACAGCTCTGCGTGCGCCGGGCCGGCCGGGACAGACACGCTGACCGGCCGGATGTCCAGTGCGTGAGCGGGCAGGGCGCATATGCCGGACAGCACTGCCGCGATCAGCCTGCGCATCAGTAGGTCACGGTGAGGGAGGGGAAATGTACGCGGCTGGCGCTTTCGATCGCCGGACTCAGCGCGGCGACCTGCGCCGGCACGGGCTGCGCGCCATCGCTGCGCTGCCGGGCCGGTCGACGGCAGGCAGTGTCATGGGCCCCGGCGGCGTGGCAGTCGGCCATGATGCGTACGCCGATGTGCAGCGCACCGCCGCCGGTACCCGGACGTGCAACAGCGGGCACGGCGGCGCATGCCAGCAGGCTGGCGAGGACTAGGGAGGGCGGGCGCGCTGGCATCGAACATCGGACGGGAGGATGCGACTGTTAACGGCTGCGATGGCGGTGTCTTGAGGGCGTGCTCTCCTCAATAGGTGATGGTGACCGTGATCACATCGTTGTAGCTGCCCTGGGCGGGAATCGCGCCGGCGGTGGGCGGGGCCCGCCCGTACACGGTGAGCGTCTGCGCCGCGCCATTGCCGGTGCCTGCCAGGGTGTCGGTGTTGATGGTGGTGCCCCAGCGCTGCGAGCGCGCGGGGTCGCGGTACAACTCGTAGGGGATGTAATAGACGCTGCTGTCCGGCGCAGTGAACCGCATGCGCCGGACATTGCCCAGCGCGTTCTGCCCGTTGTCCAGGCCGATGCTGTAGGCCGTGCGATTGATGCAGGTCAGGCCGATGGTCGAGGTGCGATCAAGGTTGGCGGTGATCGCGCCGGCGTTGCTGCCGAAGTCCATGTCGGTGGTGACGTAGGTGCTGCACTGGGGAAGAACGGTTGCGCTGGTGGTGAAGGTGAAGGCATTGCTGGCGCTTTTGGTGCCGGTCACGCCGCTGGCGGCATTGCAGGTCGCCGGTGTCGGCGAGCTCAGGGCCAATCGCTCGTTGTAGGCGTACTGCAGGACGACGTTGGCGCCGGCATAGCTGCTGGAAAACGTACCGGCCGACAGGGCCTGGGCGGCTGGGATGCGTCCGTAAAGGGTCACGGTGGTGCTTCCCGAGCCGCCCAGCAGGGGCACGGGGTAGGTCAGGTCCGCGACCACTGCCGCCGGGTTCCCCGCCGGTGCAAGTCCCCATGGCGTGGTGCGGTTGGAATTGCTGTAGAGCTGGTAGGCCAGCGTGTCACCGTTGCCTTGCGGTGGTGTAGCGTTGATCGCCATGCTCCGGGCCGGCAGCAATGTGGCGCCGGTGGAGCCGGTGCCCAGGCCGATGCACATGCGCACCGATGCGGTGGCCAGCAGGCTCAGTGCGGCGGTGGAACAGGTGATGGTGATGGTCATGCTGGCATCGGTGACGCCGCTCGCACCGTTGGTGATGGTGCCGAATGGCAGTGTGGTCGGCGCGCTGGCCGTGCAGGTGGTGTCTGCGCGTGCCACGCCGCTGCCCAGCAGCGCGGCCAGCACAAGACCCGCCGACAGCCATGCGCGCAGGGTCATCGGCCGGCACCTGGCAGGCAGCGCAGCGGCCCGATGCGCTGTGGGCCGGTGCTGTTCATGCGCTGCATGCCGAGGGTGACATTACAGCGGCCCTGCGGGGTTTCCACCTGTAGTTGGCTGCCGTTGGACACGTCTTCCATATAGGTCTCGCCGTCGTAGCCGACCGTGACCTGGCGGCCATCGGGCAGGTGCACGTTGCTGCCCACTGCAACCGGGCGACCCTGCGCATCGTGCAGGATCACGTTCAGTGCCCGGGTACGCCGCAGCCCGAAGCTGACACCGGTGCCGGCGCTCTGCCGTGGCGTCACCCAGGTATCCACGCGGTCGGCGCGCATGTCCGCCGGCAGATCCAGCGTATCGATGGACAGCCGGTTGCGCTGCCACGAGAGCAGCGGCGTCACCAGCAGCAGGCCGTTCTTGTCCGTGTTGCCGATCAACCGGTTTTCCAGCCGCACCGGGATTCCCGCGTAACCATCGGTAGAGACCACCGCGAAGGCGTCGGACACCTCGCGCGCGGCGAACACGTGTCCTCCCATCCACACCACGCTGCCACTGGCACTGGCGTAGCCATAATCCAGATCGCCCTGGCGCGCGTAGCCCATCGAGTAACGCCCGACCCGGTTGAGCCAGCCGAGTTCGGCCAGGCCCCCGCCGCCATCGTCACCGCCGCGCGCCTGCACCCGCCAGCCGTAGCCCCCCAGGCTGCCATCGCCGGGCACGGGCTGGGACAGGTCGGCGACATAGGTCAGCCGTTCGCCGTTGCGCTGTGCCGACAGGCTGCTCTGGCGGTTGCGCCCCAGCGCGGCGGAGACCGACAGATAGGCGCTGCGGTCATCGCGGTCGGCCAGGTTCTGGTTGAACGAGACATACGCCGACCAGCGATCACCGAAGCTGCGCGACCAGAACACGCTGGCGTAGCGGTTGTCGTCGCCGTCGGGATAGCGCAGCCGAAGATAACTGGCGCTGAGCGAACCGGCGCGTTGCAGATTGATGCCCAGGGTGGCCTGATCGCTGATGTCGGGGGGCAGGGCGTCCTGTAGTGCGCCCAGGTCGCGATACTCCCCATGCGTTCGCCGGGTCAGCAGATTGACGTTGAAGCGGCGGTTGTTCCAGCTGTATCCCAGCGCATACTGGCCGCCCTGCAGCCCGTCATGGCGGCTGTGTGCGTAGGCGGCGTTGACCACGCCAGCGCTGCCGAGCAACCACCAGCCCCCCGCGCCGCCGTTGACCACCCCGCCGCCGCCTTCGGCATGCGCTTCGGCCGTGAAGTGATCGCTGGCGCCGTAGCGCCACGTGGCGCTGCCGATCACCGGGGCTTCGTAGGCGAACGAGCGGATGCCGTAGTCCTTCCGCATCCGGCCGATCCCGGCCGACCAGTCGGACAGGCCCTTGGCGAGCAGCTGCTGCGTGCCATAGAACGCGAAATCCAGCGTCTGCATCCGCCCGAACGCATCGGTGATCACCACCTGGGCGTTGCCGGTCCCGTTGATGCCCGGCTGGGCCGCCAGCTGGAAGGGGCCGACCGGGACCTCGCCGTTGTACTGGCGCAGACCGTCCACATACAGCTCCACGTTGGAGGGCACCACCGCCTCGCCGAGGAAGGTCGGCGTGGGGGTCAGCACGCGGTAGGGCTGCAGGCCATAGTTGCGCCCGACCTGCACACCGGCCATGCGGACCGGCCGGCTCCAGTCGACAAAGCCGCTGTAGAAGTCGCCCACGGTCAGCGACACGGCCGATTCCGGGAAATCCAGGCGCCATGCAGTATCCAGACGCACGCTTTCGCCCCGCCATTGCCGATCGGCGGGGTCCTGGTACGTGCGCAACAGCGCGCTGGTTTCCAGTACGCCGTGGCCCAGCCCGAACAGACGCAGTTCGGTGGTCAGGGCCAGGTTGCCGCCGCCCTCGTTGTGGCTGCCGTAAAGGTCGTAGTTGAGCAGCATGCCGGGTGAGGCGGCTGCGGGCGGCGCCGTGTCGGCCGCACGTTCCAGCCGCGTGGTAGGCAGCGACAGCTGCTCCAGCGGCACGTCCAGGGCCAGCGTCTGCATGGCGGCGTCGTAGCGCACGACGACCCCGCTGAGCTGGTCCAGCGCGACCTGCTCCTCGCCGCGTGCGGAAAATCCCAGTTGGCGCAGCGTCGCGCCCGAGGCCATCAGCCTGCCCTGCAGTTCGGTGAAAGGCAGCAGGCCGCGGGGTGCCTGGTTGAGGGTCACCTCCAGGTACAGCGTCTGTGCGGCAGTCAACGGCGTGGGCGGCGGCAGCAGGGTGTCGGCCGATGCGCCCATGCCCGCATCGGCCTCCGCGGCCAGCGCGGCGCACGGGGTCAGCGTCGCAGTGAGCAGCAGCCGCATGCAGGCCTCAGCGAGCCGGCGGCGCGGCGGGCAGTGGCGTCTGGGCCGATTCGCCATTGATCTTTGCCGAGAACGTGGCGCCCGCCAGGCGGGCAACCGGGACATCCAGCGGCCAGCGCATGGTCTGTCCGCCAAGCACGTAACCGAGCAGGCCGGGATGGATGATCTGCGGCCGGTCGACGGGTCCCAGGCCGATGTCGGCCAGCTGTGCGTAACTGTTGCCGCGGTTGTGCACCTCCAGGGCCGGCCGCCCGTCATCCAGGCGCGTCAGGCGTACCTGCAGCGCGTGGTCGAGCGGGCCGTCCGCACCGGGCTGGACAAACACCGGCATCGAATAGCGCAGGACGAACTGCATGCCGGTACGACGCGGGTCCACCGTAGGCAGTTCATCGACGATCACCCGGTAAGCGCGCTGCGATGCAGGTGCCTCGGGAACACTGCGCACCACCCGGATCAACTGCTGCTGGCCGGCGGCCAGCGATTGCATCGGCGGGCTCACCTGGAGGTCGGTGGTGGGCAGCAGCTGGTCCTGGCCGGTGTCCTGGCGCCACTCGAAGACCCGCACCTGCACCTGCACCGGCGCCGTGCCGCTGTTGGTCAACCACAGCGCATCGGCATTCTGCCGCGGCGTCAGCTGCAATGAGGTCGGGGCGACCTGCAGGCTTGCGGCGGTGGCGCTCCCCATCAGCAGCGACAGCCAGCCCAAGGCCGCGCACCCGAACCGCCCAGGGCGACGCCCTGCGGAAATCGGCATGGCGGACCTCAATAGGTGATGGTGGCGGTGATCGTGTCCTGATAATTACCCGCAGCGGCGTTGTTGACGCTGGGGTTGGCGATCTGGCCGTAGACATTCAGGGTCTGCGCCAGGCCGGTGCCGATACCGGCCGCAGTATTGGTGCCGGTGGTCGCGCCCCATACGTTGGTGTGCCCCGCATCGCGATAGAGCTGGTAGCCGACGAAATTGTTCGCCGTCACGCTCGCATCGGTGTTCTTCATGCGGCGGGTGGTCACGTCGTTGGCGGTCCCGGCATTGGCGCCGGCATTGAGGGCGACGGTGTACGGCGTCAGCGCCGAGCATTGCGCGGTGATGGTGCCCTGCGCGTTGGACGGGGTCGTGGCGGTGGACAGGGCCGAACCGAAGTCGACGTCCGTGGCGGCTGCCGCGGTGATCGTGCAGGCCTTGGTGATGATGATCTTGACGTTGAAGGTGGTGGTATCGGCCGCCAGGGCGGGCGCAGCGAGGCTGGCAAGGGCCAGGCTCAACAGGGCAGGACGGAGAAATCGCATGGGCATGCTCCTTGGACGCGGGTCCTTGCTGAACAACACGATGCTGCCGAACGGTGACGCGATGGAACGGTGTTGACCCGGTTATAGGTTTGGCCTTGTAGGGAGGCCGTGAGATTTGGCCCATTCAATGGCCGTTTTCGGCACAAACCTGCGATCTGAGACGTCCATCGCATTCATTCATGGACCTGACTGGTCCGCCCGCCCAAACCGCGGCTGTCAGCATTCCACGCGATCCCGTTCAGATTGGCCCCGGATCGGCGATAATGGCCGCCATGAGCGTGAATCTGAAAACCCCCGAGGAAATCGAACTGATGCGCATCGCCGGCCGTCTGGCCAGCGAGGTGCTCGACATCGTCACTCCCCACGTGAAGCCGGGCGTGACGACCGAAGAGCTGGACCGCATCTGCCACGACCACATCATCAACGTGCAGAAGGCGACGCCGGCCAATGTCGGCTACCGTGGCTTCCCCAAGACGGTCTGCACGTCGGTCAACAACGTGATCTGCCACGGCATCCCCAGTGACGCCAAGGTCCTCAAGGACGGCGACATCGTCAACATCGATGTCACCGTGATCAAGGATGGCTGGCACGGTGATACCAGCCGCATGTACTACGTCGGCACGCCGTCGGTCATGGCCAAGCGCCTGGTCGATGCCACCTACGAAGCCATGTGGCGCGGCATCCGCGCGGTCAAGCCGGGCGCGACGCTGGGCGACATCGGCCACGCGATCCAGAGCTATGCCGAGTCCGAGCGCTTCAGCGTGGTGCGCGAGTACTGCGGCCATGGCATCGGCAAGGTCTACCACGACGAGCCGCAGGTGGTGCATTACGGCCGCCCGGGCCAGGGCCTGGTGCTGCAGCCGGGCATGACCTTCACCATCGAACCGATGATCAACGAGGGCACCCGCTACAACAAGGTGCTGCCGGACGGCTGGACCGTGGTCACCAAGGATCGCAAGTTGTCGGCGCAGTGGGAGCACATGGTCGCGGTCACCGAGACCGGCGTCGACGTGCTGACCCTCTCGCCCGGCGAATCGCAGGTCTGAACATGCTGCCGGCGAGCCCGATGCTGGACGCGCCGGCCGATTCCGTCGCCGACCCGGACTGGGCGGCGCTGGCGCGCCAGTCGCTGCAACAGACCGACGCGCGGTTGTACCGCCGCTTCGACCAGGGCGACAACATCGAACGCCTGCTCGCGCTGCGCGCGCGCGCGGCCGATCACCTGATCCGGCTGGCCTGGCATCGCTGCCTGCCCGCCGGGTCGGGGATGGCGCTGTTCGCGGTGGGCGGTTACGGGCGCGGTGAGTTGTTCCCGCGCTCGGATATCGATGTGCTGGTGCTGGGGACGCCGGAACAGCAGCGTCGCCATGAAGCCGGGCTGGCGCGCTTTTTCGCGCTGCTGTGGGATTGCGGCCTGCCGGTCAGCCACGCGGTGCGCTCGCCGGGCGAGTGCACCCAGGCCAGCGCCGACCAGACCGTGCTGACCGCGCTGATCGAGTCGCGCCCGGTGGTTGCCGATGACGCGGCCCGCCAGGCCTTGAAGGCGGCGGTGAACGTGGAGGGCCTGTGGCCGCCGCGCGAGTTCTTCCTCGCCAAGCGCGAAGAGCTGCTGGCCCGCCATCAGCGCTTCGGCGATACCGCCGACAATCTGGAACCGGACATCAAGGACGGCCCTGGCGGCCTGCGCGATCTCAATACGCTGGGCTGGATGGCGCTGCGCGCCTTCGGCGTGCGCGACCTGGAAGCACTGGTCGGCCTGGGCCATCTCGGCCCGGATGAAGCGGCCGCGCTCAAGCGCGAGCGCTGCGCCCTGGCACGGCTGCGCTTCGGCCTGCACCTGGTCGCCAACCGGCCTGAAGAGCGCCTGCGCTTCGATTACCAGAAAACACTCGCCGCCCGCCTGGGTTTCGAAGACGACATCGAAAGCCTGGCCGTGGAAAAAATGATGCAGGGGTTCTACCGCAGCGCCACCGTGGTGCGGCGGATCAGTGACCGCCTGCTGCAGCGCTTCGAGGAACAGTTCGATGGCGAAGCGGTGCCCGAGCCGGTCAGTGTCGGTTTCTCGCTGCGCCGCGGCTACCTCGCCGCCAACGACCCTGCCTGGCCGCAGGGCGACATCGAACAGGTGTTCGCCTTGTTCTCCAGCTGGGCCTACAACCCGGATGTGCGTGGCCTGCACTCGCTGACCGCCCGCGCGCTGGCCGAGGCGCTGCCGGATCTCGCTGCGTATACCCAGGCCAGCCCGGCGGCACGCGAACAGTTCCTGGCACTGCTGCGCAGCCCGCGCGCGGTCGACACCCTGGCGCGGATGGCGCGCCTGGGGGTGCTCGGTCAGTGGATCCCTGCGTTCGCGCAGGTCTCCGGGCGCATGCAGTTCGATCTGTTCCATGTCTACACCGTCGACCAGCACACGTTGATGGTGCTGCGGAACATCGGTCTGTTCGCCAGCACTCGCGCGGATGAGCGCTTCTCGATCGCACACGAAGTCTGGCCGCGCCTGCGCAAGCCGGAACTGCTGCTGCTGGCCGGCCTGTTCCATGACATCGCCAAGGGCCGCGGCGGCGATCACTCCGAACTCGGTGCGGTGGATGCACGCGAATTCTGCCAGGCGCTGGCGCTGAGCAGTTCCGATACCGAGCTGGTGGCCTGGCTGGTCGAGCAGCACCTGCGCATGTCCATCACTGCGCAGAAGCAGGACATCTCCGATCCGGACGTGATCCACCGCTTCGCCACGCTGGTGGCCAGCCGCGACCGGCTCGACTATCTCTACCTGCTGACCTGCGCCGATATCGCCGGGACCAGCCCCAAGCTGTGGAATGCCTGGAAGGACCGGTTGCTGGCCGACCTGTATTTCGCTGCCCGGCGCGCGCTGCGCGATGGCCTGGAAAACCAGATGCCGGCCGCCGAGCGCGTCGCCGAAGCGCGTGAATCGGTCCGTCAGCTGGTGCGCGAGCGTGGTTACGACGACGCCACCATCGACCGCCAGTTCACGGTGATGCCCGATGAGAGTTTCATCCGGCTGCGGCCCGAACAACTGGCCTGGCAGGCCGCCGCGCTGGTACCGATCAAGCAGGGCCAGACCCTGGTCAAGGTGCGCCGGATCACGCCGGACGACCACGCGCTGGAGGTGTTCGTGCACTCGCCGGACCGCGATGGCCTGTTCGCTGCGATCGTGATGACGCTGGACCGCAAGGGTTACGGCATCCATCGCGCGCGTGTGCTGGACGGCCCGGTCGACACCATTTTCGATACCTTCGAAGTGACCCCCGCCGACAGCTTTGCCGATGGCGATGCGCCACGCCTGGAAGCTGGCCTGCGCGAAGCGCTGTCCGGCGATCTGACCCGGCTGCGTCCGTCGAGGCGGGTGATTCCGCGCCAGCTTCGGCACTTCCGTTTCGCCCCGCGCATCGAGTTCCGCGATGTCACCGATGGCGAGACCACCAGTACCCGTTTCAGCCTGGTCGCGCCCGACCGCCCCGGCCTGCTGGCCGACGTGGCGTTCGTGCTGCGCAACCAGCGGCTGCGCGTGCATGATGCGCGCATCGCCACCTTCGGCGAGCGCGCCGAAGACATGTTCGTGATCAGCGATGAGCATGATCACGCCCTTACCGAATCCGCCAGGCAGCAGCTGCAAGACGCCATGCTCGCCTGCCTGGACCCTGATCGAAAAGCCGGAGACCCCCACTGATGGCCACCAAGCCTGCCAAGAAGACCGCCGCGAAGACCCCGGCGGCCAAGACCCCTGCTGCCGCACCTGCGGTGAAGAAGACCGCTGCCAAGGCAAAAAAGGCGGCGCCGGCAATCAAGAAGGCCGCCGTGAAAAAGGCGCCGGCGCGTAAGCTCGCCGCCACCCCGGCCGAGAGCGCGGCCAAGCGCAGTGCCAGCCGTGATGCCAACATTGCCCGCAAGTCGCTGCGCAAGCCGGCCACGCCGGGTGTGGAAGAACTCAAGTTCGGCATCGAGAGCGCCTTCGAACGTCGTGCCACGCTGACCCTGCACGAGATCGAAGGCTCCACCAAGCCGCTGGTCGGCCGTGTCATCGATGGGCTGGAAACCGGCGAGTTCCGCGTTGCCGAGCCGGATGGCCACGGCGGCTGGAAGGTCAACGAATGGCTGAAGAAGGCGGTGCTGCTGTACTTCCGCGTCAACGACATGGCCGTGGTCGATGCGCGCCCGGCGCCGTTCTGGGACAAGGTCGAATCGCGTTTCACCGGCTTCGATGAAGCCAAGTTCCGCCGCGCCGGCGTGCGCGTGGTGCCCGGTGCGATCGCGCGCCGCGGCAGCTACTTCGGCAAGGAGGTGGTGCTGATGCCGAGCTTCACCAACATCGGCGCCTACGTGGGCGAGGGCACCATGGTCGACACCTGGGCCACGGTCGGTTCGTGCGCGCAGATCGGCAAGCACTGCCACCTCTCCGGCGGTGCCGGCATCGGTGGCGTGCTCGAGCCGTTGCAGGCCAGCCCGACCATCATCGAAGATCATTGCTTCATCGGCGCGCGTTCGGAAGTGGTGGAAGGCTTCGTGGTCGGCCATCACAGCGTGATCGGCATGGGCGTGTTCCTCGGCCAGAGCACCCGCGTGTACAACCGCGCCACCGGCGAAATCAGCTACGGCTCGGTGCCGCCGTACAGCGTGGTGGTGTCCGGCCAGTTGCCGTCCAAGGACGGGTCGCACTCGCTGTACTGCGCGGTGATCGTCAAGCAGGTCGATGCCAAGACCCGCAGCAAGACCAGCGTCAACGAGCTGCTGCGCGGCCTGGCTGACTGAGTACGCCGCTGCCCGCGCTGGCGCAGGGGGCGCGCTACCGGCACCCGTTCGCGGGGTGGCCGGGACGCGCGCTGCAGCGTCTGCTCGGCTGCTCGCACCTGACCGCCGGTCGGCGCGCGCTGACCCGCGTGCTGCCGGTACCGGCCTTGATCAGTGATGTGTGTGAGGTGGTGTACCTGAGCTGGTGGGTGGACGTGCGTCATGCACCGCCGCCCCCACCGGGCCATCGCCTGTTCGTGCATGACGGGCGCACGCCCTACACGATCCTGACCTACCGCCACGGCCATTTCGGGCCGGCGCTGGCGGGGCCGTTGCGTGGCCTGTTTCCGTCGCCGCTGCAGAGCAACTGGCGCTGGTATGTGGTGCCGGACGATGCAGCGGCCGGGTCCGCCACGCCGCGGGTCCTGTTTGATCGCAACGTAATCGACAGCGTGGCGCACGCGGTGGGTGCACGGCTGTGGAGCGATGCCATGCAACCGCATCTGGCCGCGCGTTTCGAGCATGCCGTGGATCCCGATGGTGGGCACACCGTGATCGAGCCTGGGCAGGGCAGTGCGCCGGCACTGCAGGCGCAGGTGCGTCCGGCAGAGGGTTTGGCAGCTGCCTGGGCAGCGGGTGCCTTTACCGATGCAGCGCAGGCCATGACCTTTCTGGCCTGTCAGGAGGCCGCGTTCGCGGTCGCCGCGGATGGTCGGCTGGCCCTGACCCATATCGATCTGCCGATTGCCCTTTCGGACGTGCAGCCCCTGCAACTGGAGGGCCCGGTGTCCTGCCCGCACCTTGCCGCCATGGGCGTCGATCTGGCCGAGGCGTTCTGTTTCCGGGTGCCGCAGGTACCGTTCCGGGTCGTGTCCGAACGCCTGTTGTGACATCCTCACGGCGTCCTTCCTGATCGATGCTGCACGCCGCGCCATGACCACCACTCTGTACGGATTGAAGAACTGCGACACCTGCAAGAAAGCCACCAAGTGGCTGGACCGTTTCCAGGTGCCGTATACCTTCGTCGACTACCGCGACCACAAACCGACGCCGGAGACCCTGATCGACTGGGCTGCCCAGGCCGGTGGCTTCCCCGCCTTGATCAACAGGTCCTCCACCACGTGGCGGCAACTGCCGGAGAACCGCAAGGCGGCCGATTCGGATGCTGAGTGGAAGCTGCTGCTGCGCGAGTATCCGCAGCTGATCAAGCGTCCGGTGGTGGTGAGCGCGGACGGGGCAATGACCCAGGGCTTTTCAGACAACGGTTTCAAGCAGCGGTTCGGAGTGGGCGCGTGAGCGATGTCGTCGCGCTGACCTGTGATCTGATCGCACGGGCCTCGGTCACCCCGGACGATGCTGGCTGCCAGGCGCTGCTGGCGGGCCGTCTCGAGCGCGCCGGGTTCCACTGCGAACACCTGCGGCTGGGCGAGGTCGACAACCTGTGGGCCACGCACGGCCAGGGCGCGCCGGTGCTGGTGCTGCTCGGGCATACCGATGTGGTGCCGACCGGGCCGGTCTCGGCCTGGACCAGCGATCCGTTCGATCCGCAGATCCGTGATGGGGTGCTGTACGGACGCGGCGCGGCCGACATGAAAGGCAGCGTGGCCGCCTTCGTGGTCGCCGCCGAACAGTTCGTCGCCGCGCATCCGGAACATTCCGGCACGCTGGCGGTGCTGCTGACCAGTGACGAGGAAGGCGATGCCATCGACGGTGTACGCCGCGTGGCCGACCTCTTCCGCGAGCGCGGCCAGGCCATCGACTGGTGCATCACCGGCGAGCCGTCCTCCACTGCCGTGCTCGGTGATCTGCTGCGCGTCGGTCGCCGCGGCAGCCTCTCGGCCACGCTGACGGTGAAGGGCGTGCAGGGTCATGTCGCCTATCCGGACAAGGCGCGCAATCCGATCCATCTGGCCGCCGCCGCCCTGGCCGAACTCACTGCCCGGCATTGGGATGATGGCTTCGAAAGCTTCCCCCCGACCAGCCTGCAGGTCTCCAACATCCATGCCGGGACCGGAGCCAACAACGTCATTCCCGGTGAGCTCCAGGTGTTGTTCAACCTGCGCTACAACCCGCACTGGAACGCGCCGGCGCTGGAGCAGGAGATCGCCGCACTGCTGGACCGGCATGCGCTGGAGTACACGCTCAAATGGCATCGCAGTGGTGAGCCGTTCTACACCCCGGAGGGCACGCTTCGCCGTGTCGCGCGCGAGGTGCTCGGCGAGTTCGCCGGTGCGCCGCCGGAAGAGAGCACCGGCGGTGGCACCTCCGATGCCCGCTTCATCGCGCCGCTGGGCGCGCAGTGCATTGAAGTGGGGCCCGTCAACGCAAGCATCCATCAGGTCGATGAGAACGTCCGTGTCGCCGATCTGGAAGCACTGCCGGCGTTGTACCAGCGCTTGATCGAGCGTTTGCTCGCCTGAGGCGCACGCCGCGCCGGCCCACCGTCGGCGCCTGTCGTGCCCGGCAGGCACCGGCGCTGGCCGGTTCGCCCTACGCCACGATCAACCCGAACGACGCCAATGCGGCCGCCGCCTGGCGCTGTGAAATCACCGCCTTCTTGAACAGCTTGGCGTCCATCACGTTGAGCCCGCTGATGTCGGTGCCGCGCAGGTCCGCGCCTTCAAAGCGCGTCAGCCGGGTCTGCGCATTGCGCAGGCTGCCGCCGTTGAAGACCGCATCGCGGAAATCGCAGCCGGACAACTCGGCTTCGGAAAAATCCATGCCTTCCAGCTGCGCCTTGCGGAACGACATCCCGCGCAGGTCAGCGCTGACCAGCAGGCAATCGCGGAATTCCAGGGCCCAGCCGGTCACTTCCTGCAGGTGCGCACCGGTCAGCTTGCAGTCCTGGAACTGCACCGAGGACAGTGTCGCGCGGCGCCAATGACTGTTGTTGAGATCACAGTGCGAGAAGCGCGCATCGCTGAGCAAGGCAGAACTGAAATCGCACTGGCTGCCGCGGCACTTCGTCCACTGGCTTTCTTCCAGCGAGGCCGCCAGCCAGGAAGCACCGGTGACCGAGCACTGGTTGAACTGGAACCCATCCATGTCCAGCCGTGAGAAGTCGCCGTGATCGAACGTGCAGGTCTCGAAGACGGCCGCCCGCCGATGCGCGGCGATGATGGCCTGCATGCGCTCGCGGGTGAGGGTTTCATCGCGGAAAGTGGCGGTGTTCATGCGGTCATTCTGGAGGATGGGGGGCGCAGGCGGCAGTCTTGAAGGCAGCGGCGGAGTGTGTACAGCGTCATCGGCGCGAATGCCGTGGTTCCCTCCGACGTAGAGCCGACCGTTGGTCGGCTGCCGTTGGTGCAGACACGTGGGGCGATACGTGCAGCCGACCAACGGTCGGCTCTACCGGGTGGTTATCCTGTCAGTCGAAGGTCCAGAACGGGGCTTTGATACGGTCGCGCCAATACGTCTCCCCGGCCAGGTAGAACTTCTGCGCATTCGCCTTGGCGAACCAGCCGGCGGCTGCGTCCAGATCGCGGGTCACACCGGCGCGGCCGCGGCCGAGCAGCAACCCGGTGAAATACTGGCCATACACATTGCCCTGGCCGGCCGCCAGCCGATACCAGCGCAGTGCTTCCACGCCGTCGCGCGGAAGGCCCATCCCGAGTTCGTACATCGCGCCGAGATCCACCTGGGCGTCGGCATCGCCGCGCTGCGCACGTCGCTGGATGTCGCCCACCAGCGGATGCAGCGTGCCATCAGCCTGCGCTGCGATCGCCTGCGGCAGCCGCGAGGATTCGGATGGCATGTGGAAGTAGATCGTTGCCCGCAGGTCCCAGCGCAGTGCGCTGCCGGCCTCGCCACGTTCACGATGGAACTTGGCCAGCATCAGCATGGCCATCGGATTGCCGTGCATGGCGGCAGTGCGGTACCACCGCTCGGCTTTTCGTGGTGACGCGCGCAGGGCGGTGCCCTGCACGATGTTCGGGCCCGTGCCATGCAGCAGCGCACCGTCGGTCCAGATCCGGCCCAGGGCTTCTTCGGCCTGGGGGTTGTGGAAGCTCCACGGGGTGATGGCGGCGGCACGCTCGTACCACGTCACCGCGCGAGGGTCGTTGAAGGTTTCAAAGGTCTTGGCTGCGTCCCAGGCACCCTCGAAGCTGCCATCGGCGGCCTTGGTTTCGATCGACTGCACGATGCTGGCCGGTGTCCGTGATGGGGCGCTGCTGCAGGCGGTGAGGGACAGGGCCAGGGCGAGGCCGCCCAGGCGTGAAGCGATGCGTCCGATGCGGGGGATCATGCCGGCCAGGGAATGCGGAAGGGCGGTGATTATCGCCCGCCCCCGCAGCGCCGGGTTGCCCGCGGCGGTCGGTTTGGTTGCCATCGCAACAGTTGCGCCGCTGCCAAAAGCCGGTTACGGTCGGTCCATGTCCTCGTTCCCGGCCACCGCTGTCAGCAATACCAACCGCAATAATCTGCGCGCGAATAATCGTGCGCGGCCGATGCGGGACTGCGACCAGGGCTAGTACAAGCAACACGCCCGGACCCCAGAAAACCCGCATCGACCGATGCGGGTTTTTTTGTGGCCCGGGTTTACCCCTTCCGGGCCTGGGTGGCCGGTCGAATGCCTGCAACACGTGTATTCCCCCATCATCAGGAGCTGTTCCCATGTGTTCGATCTTCGGTATTTTCGGCCTTCAGGCCGGCGACGACCTCACCGCATTGCGCCGCCATGCGCTGGACCTCTCGCAGCGCCAGCGCCATCGCGGCCCGGACTGGAGCGGGGTGTACGTCGATGACGGCGCCATCCTGGTCCACGAGCGCTTGGCCATCGTGGACCCGGCTGGCGGTTCGCAGCCGCTGCTCTCCGAAGACGGCGGCCTGGCGCTGGCGGTCAACGGCGAGATCTACAACCACCGCGAACTGAAGGCCGAGCTGGCCCAGTCCTACGCCTTCCAGACCGGCTCGGACTGTGAGGTGATCAACGCCCTGTACCGCGAAGACAGCCCGGCCTCGTTCCTGAACCGCCTCAACGGCATCTTCGCCTTCGCCTTGTGGGACCGTGCCGCGCAGCGCGTGCTGATCGCCCGTGATCCGATCGGCGTGGTGCCGCTGTACTGGGGCCACGACAAGGATGGCCGCCTGGTGGTGGCCTCCGAGCTGAAGTCGCTGGTGGACATCTGCGCCGATGCGGCACAGTTCCCGCCAGGCCACTGGTACGACAGCGCCACCGACACGCTGACCCGCTATTACGAGCGCCCGTGGCGCGAGTACGACGCGGTCGAAGGCGTCGAGGCCGACCGCGTCGCGCTGCGTGAGGCGTTCGAGCGTGCCGTGCACCGCCAGCTGATGACCGACGTGCCGTACGGCGTGCTGCTCTCTGGCGGCCTGGACTCCTCGCTGGTCGCCGCGGTGGCGGCGCGCTATGCCCGCCATCGCGTTGAAGATGGTGATCAGAGCGAAGCCTGGTGGCCGCGCCTGCATTCCTTCGCGATCGGTCTGAAGGGCTCGCCCGATCTGGCCGCCGCCGCCATCGCGGCAGAAGCACTCGGGACCGTGCACCACGGCTTCGAATACACCTTCGAAGAAGGCCTGGATGCCTTGCCGGAGGTGATCCGCCATGTGGAAACCTACGATGTCACCACGATCCGCGCCTCCACCCCGATGTTCCTGCTGGCGCGGCGGATCAAGGCGATGGGAGTGAAGATGGTGCTGTCCGGCGAAGGCAGCGACGAGATCTTCGGTGGCTACCTGTACTTCCACAAAGCCCCCAACGCGCGTGAGTTCCATGAAGAACTGGTGCGCAAGCTCGACGCGCTCAACAACTACGATTGCCTGCGCGCCAACAAGTCGATGATGGCCTGGGGCGTGGAGCCGCGCGTGCCGTTCCTGGACCGCGAGTTCCTCGATGTTGCCATGCGCATCGATGCCAGGCACAAGATGGTCGGGCAGGGCGCGGCAGGCGCACGCCGGATCGAGAAAGCGGTCCTGCGCGAAGCGTTCGAAGGGTACCTGCCGGACTCGATCCTGTGGCGCCAGAAGGAACAGTTCAGTGATGGTGTCGGCTACGGCTGGATCGACGGACTCAAGGCGCATGCCGAGGCCCAGGTCAGTGACCGCGTGATGGCGGCGGCGGACAAGCGTTTCGTGCACAACCCGCCGCAGACCAAGGAAGCCTACTTCTACCGTCACGTGTTCGAGCAGTACTTCCCGACCCAGGCGGCGGCGGAGACGGTGCCCGGTGGCAAGTCGATTGCATGCTCCTCGCCGGCAGCGATCGCGTGGGACGCCAGCTTCGCGGCGATGGCCGATCCGTCCGGCCGCGCGATCGCCGGCGTGCACGAGCAGGCACTGGCCTGATCGATGTGCCCCACCGCCGCGTCGATCGCGGTGGTGTGGCAGCGCGTGCAGCCCGTAGAATCGCCCCTTCAATCGATGGGGATCGATCATGGACGCTGACACCACTGGCACGCGCCGCAGCGGGCTGGCCTGGCGTTATCTGGGCTGGGTGGCGCTGCCTCTGTTGATCGGCCTGGGCCTGGCACGGTTTGCCGGTCCGGCCGTCTCGGCACAGGTGGCCCGTGCCGAGGCGTCGCTGGGGGCCGACTGGGCCGCGCATCTGCATGCGCCGCTGGGTCTGTTCCTGCTGCAGTTGCTGGTCCTGCTGCTGGTGGCCAAAGGTGCGGGGTGGCTGTTCCGGCGGCTGGGTCAACCTGGGGTGATCGGGGAGATGGCGGCCGGTCTGATGATGGGGCCGCTGGTGCTTGGGGCCGTGCTGCCCCAGGTGCACGGCGTGCTGTTCCCGGCCGCTTCCCTCGGCTCGCTCGGCCTGCTCAGCCAGCTCGGGGTGCTGATGTTCCTGTTGGTGGCGGGGGCGGAACTGGATCTTGGCGCGCTGCGTGGGCGGCGGCGATTCGCCTTTGTCGTGAGCCACGCCGGCATCGCCGTGCCCTTCCTGCTCGGGGTGCTGCTGGCGATCTGGCTGTATGGCGCGCACGCACCGCCCGGTGTGGGCTTCACCGGCTTCGCGCTGTTCGTCGGTATTTCATTGAGCATCACCGCCTTCCCGGTGCTGCTGCGCATCCTTGCCGACCGCGGCATGACCGCCACACCGCTGGGCCAGACCGCGATCGCCTGCGCCGCCCTCGGCGACGCCACCGCCTGGTGTCTGCTGGCGCTGATCGTGGCCGCCGCGCAGTCGCAGGGCTGGGTGCCGGCAACGATCAACCTGGTCTTCGTGGTCGCCTTCGTTGCACTGATGCTGGGGGTGGTGCGCCCATGGTTCTCGCGCCTGCTGATCGCACCTGGCCAGGAAGGACGCTGGCTGCTGATCATGTTGCTGATGGCGCTGGGCTGCGCGCTGGTCACCGAGATGCTGGGCATCCATGCGCTGTTCGGCGCGTTCGCGGCTGGCGTCGCCGTGTCCGGCAACGCGACGCTGCGGCACACCGTGGCCGAGCGCGTCGAGCCCTTCGCGGTCACGCTGCTGCTGCCCTTGTTCTTCGCCATGACCGGCCTGCGCATGCGCGCCGACGCCCTGCAGGCCAGCGACCTGGTGCTGTGCCTGATCGTGATCGTGGTCGCCACGCTGGGCAAGCTGATCGGCACCTGGAGCGCAGCGCGCAGTGCCGGCATGGACAACCATGAGGCGTGGAGACTGGGTGCGCTGATGAACACCCGTGGCCTGATGGAACTGATCGTGCTCAACCTGGGCTACGAGCTGGGCTTCCTTGGCGACCGCCTGTTCGCCGTCCTGGTGATCATGGCGCTGGTGACCACGGCCATGACCGGGCCGTTGCTGAGCCTGATCGAGCGTTGTCGACGATGAAGCTGGCGGTGTGCGGTGTACGACCAACGGGCGGCACCAACCCACATCACGGTAGAGCCGACCGTTGGTCGGCTGCCCCGTCACCGCCCACCCCCCTGTCACTCCCGCGTCGGCACCAGCCTGAGGGTATGCACCGTGGTGCCCGGCAGGAACGGGGTCGGCGTTCCGTTCACCCAGGCATCGTGCCCCGCACCCCAGAACGGTGAGAGCGGGTGACCGCTCTGCCCACCGGGCATGTGGATCAGTCCCTCGGCCTCGTGGCCGGGGGAGACCACCATCCGCTGCGAGGCGCCAAATGCGGGCCCCTGCACGCGCGGCATGTCACGGTCGCCGGGCAGGCGGTCGGCCGGCATGCACAGCCACGACCGGGCAAAGGCGGGCAGGGCGCGACTGACCGGATGACAGATCGCGGCGGTATTGCGTTCGCCCCAGGTACGCGCGTCCAGTGGGCCTTGACTGCTCAGGTCCGCTTCCAGCGCCTTGGCGGTATCGACCAGCAGTGCATCCCAACGGGAATAGGGGGCCGGCAGCAGATGCGCGGGTCGTTCGCTCACCAGTGGCCACAACGCGCCCTCGAACTGCCCCAGCCGTGGCTCCAGATAGTCCTCCCCGAGCTGTGCTTTGGCCGGCGCGAGCAGGCCTTCGCTGACGCGGTCGATCAGCATCCCGCGGAAACCGCGGGTAATCCGGTAGCTGACCGAATCCACGGCCGCATGGCCGTCCCATCGTCGGGTCGCCACCTCAAGCCGCTGCAGGGCAGGGTCGTCGCTGGTGGCGACGACTTCGCGCAGCAGCTGCCACCAGCGCGTCAGCAGCACGGCACGATCATCAAGCTGGATCGCCAGCAGGTCCGCCTCGGTGAAGCGCTCTTTCGCCATCAAGCCATCGCGGATCTGCCGCCCGCGTGCACCGAGGTCGTAGCCACCGTTCCCGGCAATGGCCAGGGCGTCCCCATCGAGCACGCGGCCATTGGCGGTCCACAGCCGATGCGTGGGGGGATCCATCAATGCCGGGGCGCCATCGCTGCGGATCGGCCAAGGCGCACAGCTTGCAGGTGCTGTGATCGTATTGCCGCTCGGCGGGCAGTCCGCAGCGCGGTCAGGGCGTGTGCCGATCAACCGCCAGGCGATGCGACCGCTGCGGTCGGCGATCACCAGATTCTGTGCCGGAATGCCGCTGCGGTCGGCCACCTGGAAGGCGTCTTCAAGCGACGCCGCGCGCGCCATCTCGGCGAAGTCCAGGCGCACCGCGCCGGGCAGTTGCGCCGTCCAGCGCAGTGCCTCGCCACTGCCGTCCTGCCGTGTGTGCAGCAGCGGACCCCAGGCGGTCTCGCGCACGCGCAACGTCACCGGCGCTTGGCCGGCGACCCGGATACGCTCCTCATGCGTGATGATGCCCGGCGCATTGGCGGGCACGCTGCGGAAATCGGCCGTGTCGATGTAACTGTTGGTGAAGCCCCAGGCCACGTGTCCGTTGCTGCCCACCACGATGGCTGGCAGGCCGGGCAGCGAGAAGCCACTGACATCGACGCGCCCGTCGGGAGCCTGTGCATCGGGATAACGCAGCCGCACCCGGAACCAGAGGTTGGGCGCGCGCAGTCCCAGGTGCATGTCGTCGGCGACGATGGCCCGACCGTCCGCGGTCAGGGCACCGGCCACGGCGAAGTTGTTGCTGCCCAGCACGTCGGGGTCCAGATGACCGGCCGTGGCAGCGCCGGTGGCCGGTGGCGCACCGGCTCGCCGCAGGTCGAGCGTGGCGGCTTCCGGTAACGGGGCGTTGCCGCGCGCCTCGCCAAACAGGGGGGCATCCCATTCGCTCCCATCGTGGCTGAGCAGGGCATACAGCGCCGGTGGCACCACCGCACGGATCCGCGCCATCGCCAGTTCGTTCTGATTGGTGGGGTCCTGCAGGTCGGCATACATCGCCAGCCCGGTCAGCACGCTGTCTTCGGCACGCCACGGTGCCGGCGCCTGGCGCAGCAGCAGATACGGCCAAGGCCGTACCCGAAGCTCAGCGATGCCCTGGTTGATGCCCTCCACATAAGCCTGCAGGGCGCCGGCACTGCTGCCGGTGGCGACCTCCAGATGGGCCGTGGTACGCGCCCGCAGCCGGTGCACGCGCATGCGTTTGTCCATCTCGATCGCCGCCGGGCCGAACAGCTCGGCCAGCTCGCCGGCCGCGCTACGGCGCATCAGGTCCATCTCGAAGTAGCGCTCCTGCGCATGCACCAGACCCAGCGCCCGCATCGCATCGGCCTGGCTTGCCGCGTCGATGGTGACCACGCCCAAGGCATCCCGGGTGATGCTCACCGGCGCCGCAAGGCCGGTCATGGCGTGCTCGCCTTCCAGCGTGGGGAGACTCCCGCGCAGCAGCCACCACACTGTGAACACCACCGCCAGCGCCAGGATCAGCACGCCCCAGAGCAACCGCTTCAGCCAGTGCCGCATCCTGCGTACCCTCTTGTAGGTAGGGTTGGATTGTAGGGGAGGCGTGAACGCCCCGTGCACGCCGACCGAAGCGCAACTGCAACTGATTCCGATTAGACCACCGGATTTTCAGATAGGGCACCATGCGCGCATTGATTCATCAGGAGCACCCCCATGAAAGGCAACCCGGACGTCATCGCCTGCTTGAAGGAACTGCTGCGCGGCGAGTTGGCCGCGCGCGACCAGTACTTCATCCACTCGCGCCGCTACGAAGACCAGGGCCTGTTCGCGCTCTATGAGCGCCTCAACCACGAAATGGAAGAAGAGACCCAGCACGCCGATGCGCTGCTGCGCCGCATCCTCTTCCTCGGCGGCGATCCGGACATGCGCCCGCATGTGTTCGAGCCCGGCGTGACCGTGGAAGAGATGCTGCAGAAGGATCTGGACACCGAGTACAGCGTCCGCGACAACCTGGCCGCCGGCATGAAGCTGTGCGAACAGCACCAGGACTACGTCAGCCGCGACATGCTGCTGGTGCAGTTGAAGGACACCGAAGAAGACCACGCCTGGTGGCTGGAACAGCAGTTGGGCCTGATCAAGCGCATCGGTCTGGCGCTGTACCAGACCAGCAAGATGGATGCGAAGGGTACCGCCGCGCACTGAGCGCGGCATCGGGTTCTTCGCGCCAGCCAGCCAGCCTTCGCCAGCACGCCGCGTCTAACCCTCGTCCGCCAGCCAGCCTCCGCGCGCCAGCCGACGTGGCACCACGCAGAAAGGCCGGGGAAACCCGGCCTTTTCTGTAGGCGTAAAAAAACGGCCGGGTCTCCCCGGCCGTTCCGATTCACGTCGGCGCTGGACGGTTACTCCACCGCCAGCCCTTCCACCTTCTGCCAGCCACGCGGCAGCAGGTGGCCACGGGTGGCGCGGGTGCCCAGGTAGGTGTCCAGATCCTTGAACGACAGGTTCATCGTGCGCTGGCCGCTGCGCACCACCAGCGTGTTGCCCGGCGCCACCGACACCACTGCGACCACACGCTCGGTGGCGAGCTTGGCCTTGGGGATGTCGATGATCTTGTTGCCCTTGCCCTTGTCCAGTTCCGGCAGGTCGCTGGCGGCGATCGCCAGCAGGTTGCCCGAGCTGGTCACGGCCACGATGCGGTCCGTTTCCGGATTGGCGACCACGGCCGGGGTCAGCACCCTGGAGCCGGAGGTCAGGTTGAGCATCGCCTTGCCGGCCTTGTTGCGGCCGGTGAGGTTCTCGAAGCGGGTCACGAAGCCGTAGCCGTGCGTGGAGGCCAGCACGAAGCGCGTGTTGTTCTCGCCGCTGGCCAGCGTCATGAAGGCACTGCCCGGGGCCGGTGAGAAGCGACCGGTCAGCGGTTCGCCGTTGCCGCGTGCCGAGGGCAGGGTATGGATCAGGGTCGAATACGCGCGGCCCTCGCTGTCCAGGAACGCCACCTGCTGCGTGCTGCGCGCGCGGACCGAACCGAGCAGTGCATCGCCATCGCGGTAGGACAGAGTGGACGGGTCCATGTCATGGCCCTTGGCCGCACGGATCCAGCCCTTCTCCGACAGCACCACCGTCATCGGCTCGCTCGGCACCAGCTCGGTTTCGTCGATGGCCTGCGCCGCGCCACGCTGCACCAGCGGCGAGCGGCGCTCATCGCCAAACTTCTTGGCATCGGCCACCAGCTCATCGCGGATCAGCTTCTTCAGCTTGGCCTTGCTGTCTAGGATGGCCAGGATCTTGTCGCGCTCCTTGGCCAGCTCCTCCTGCTCGCCGCGGATCTTCATCTCTTCCAGGCGGGCCAGCTGCTTCAGCTTGGTTTCCAGGATGTACTCGGCCTGTTCCTCGCTCAGTGCGAAGCGCGCGATCAGCGCCGGCTTGGCTTCGTCCTCGGTGCGGATGATGTGGATCACTTCATCCAGGTTGAGGAAGGCGATCAGCAGGCCGTCCAACATGTGCAGGCGGCGCTCGACCTTCTGCAGGCGGTGGTTGAGGCGCCGGGTCACGGTGGTGCCGCGGAACTGCAGCCACTCGCTGAGCAGGGTCTTGAGGTTCTTGACCTGCGGGCGCCCATCCAGGCCGATCACGTTGAGGTTGACCCGGTAGCTGCGCTCCAGGTCGGTAGTGGCGAACAGGTGGCCCATCAGCTGTTCGGCGTCCACGCGGTTGGAGCGCGGCACCAGCACCACGCGCACCGGGTTGGCGTGGTCGGACTCATCGCGGATGTCCTCCAGCCACGGCAGCTTCTTGGCGCGCATCTGCGCGGCGATCTGCTCGATCACCTTCGAGGGCGACACCTGGAACGGCAGCGCGTTGACCACGATGTTGCCGTTCTCTTTCAGGAAGGTGGAACGCGCGCGCACGCTGCCGTAGCCGGTCTCGTACATGGTGCGCAGATCGGCGATCGGGGTGATGATCTCGGCGAAGCTGGGGTAGTCCGGGCCCTTCACGTGCTCGCACAGGTCGGTGACCGTCGCATCCGGGTCGTCGAGCAGATGCAGCAGGGCACTGACGATCTCGTTGAGGTTGTGCGGCGGCACGTCGGTGGCCATGCCCACGGCGATGCCGGTGGTGCCGTTGAGCAGCAGGTGCGGCAGGCGTGCCGGCATCCACGTCGGCTCTTCCAGGGTGCCGTCGAAGTTCGGGGTCCAGTCGGTGGTGCCCTGGTTGATCTCGCCCAGCAGCACTTCGGCGATCGGGGTCAGCTTGGACTCGGTGTAGCGCATCGCCGCGAACGATTTCGGATCGTCGGTCGAACCGAAGTTGCCTTGGCCTTCGATCAGCGGGTAGCGGTACGAGAACGGCTGGGCCATCAGCACCAGCGCTTCGTAGCAGGCGCTGTCGCCGTGCGGGTGGTACTTACCGATCACGTCACCGACGGTACGCGCGGATTTCTTCGGCTTGGAGGACGCGTTCAGGCCCAGCTCGCTCATCGCATAGATGATGCGGCGCTGCACCGGCTTCAGGCCGTCGCCGAGGAACGGCAGTGCGCGGTCGAGCACCACGTACATCGAGTAGTCCAGGTACGCCCGTTCGGCGTACTCGCGCAGGGGCAGCTGTTCAAAGCCGTGGAACGCGGGGCGGGCAAGATCGGTCATGCGGGATTGTTACCTGTGGCAAGGGACGGCGACGGCTGTCGCCCTCGCAGGCGGACGATTATCCGGATGCGGCCGGGGATGCCAAGCCGCGTGATGGGTTCAGGGGGTGGCCGCTGCGCGCCAGATAGCGCCCGGGCGGGCTGCCGAAGTGGCGGCGGAACACCGTGACGAAGGCGCTGGGGCTGCTGAACCCCAGTTCGTGCGCGATATCGGACACGCTCTGGCCATCGGACAGGCGGCGCAGGCCCTCGGCCAGCCGGGCCTGCTGACGCCACTGCGCAAAGCTGAGCGTGGTTTCGTCGCGGAAGTGCCGGGTCAGTGTACGCGGCGACAGCCCGGCCCAGTGGGCCCACTGCTCCAGGCTGCGGCCGTCGGCTGGGTCGGCGATCAGCTGCGAGGCGATGCGCAGCAGGCGGCGGTCCTGGGGCATCGGCAGATGCATGCGCTGGCGTGGGGCATTGCGGATCTCGTCCAGCAGCACCTCGATCATGTGCTGCTGGCGCAGGCTGGGTTCGGCCGCGGGCACCCATTCGGTCACGCGCAGCGACAGCGCCTGCAGCAGATCGGAAATGGCCACCACGCAGGGCTCGCCGGGCAGATCATGGGCCATCGCCGCGCTGATGATCACGCCCCAGCCCCGCAGCGGCCCGCAGATATCCACGGTGTGCGGCTCGCCCGGGGGCATCCAGCCGGCGCAGCCGGGCGGCAGCGACCAGGTGCCATGGCGGGTGCGGACGGTGAGCAGCCCGGCTTCCACGCAGATCAGCTGGGCACGCCGGTGCTGGTGCCAGTCGATCTCCCGGTCCAGCCCCCGGGCGCTTTCGATCCGGAAGCCCAGCACCCCCAGCCCGTCATCGCGTTCGAACCAGTCCAGCACCTGGTTGCGGATCATCTGGGTGGCGGCCGTCTCCAGCTCTGGCCTGAAAGTGTTATCCATTGTCCAGATTGTAATACCGGGCCAGTCTGGCGCGCCATTAAGGTAGCGACCTGCCCATTGTTCTGATTGCTGCAACACAGCATTTGGTTCCAAATTAAATATTTCTATTGAGAAATATATTTTTTGGAAGAGAATGCTCACCCATGATCTGCCCTGATGCCCATCCCCCCAGCTTCGGACTCCTGCTGCGCCAAGTGCGCGATGGCCTGGTCCGTCAGCTAGACACGTCGATGGCCGAGGAAAACCTCGGTATTGGCTTCACCCACTATCTCGGCCTGAAGGTGCTCGCGGCGCGTGCCCCGTGTACCGCCAACGAGTTGGCCCAGGCCCTGGACCAGGTGCCCAGCGCGGTCACCCGCCTGCTGGACAAGCTGGAAGCCCTGGACTGTGTGCGGCGCGAGCCGCATGCCCAGGACCGGCGGGCACTGCAGATCGTGCTGACCGAGCCGGGCCGCCAGTTGTGGGCCCGCCTCAAACAGCGGGGCGACCAGACCATCGACGACGCCATGCGTGATCTGTCTCCGGACGAACGCGCGCAGCTGCTTTCCCTCATGACCCGTGTACGCGACTCACTGGTAACGCCATGACTTCCATGTTTGAACGCTCATATTCACTGCGCCCGCTGCGGCCGGTGCTGGTCTCCGCGCTGGCGCTGGCGCTGGCCGCGTGTGCCAGCAGCCGCGGCCTGGAGCCGCAGGGCCGCCTGCTCGACGCCGACAGCCTGCAGACCCAGCGCACCTTGGCCGCCAACGGCTTGAGCCAGCCGGGCTGGCCGGCGACCGACTGGTGGCGCGCGCTGGGCGATCCCCAGCTCGATGCCCTGATCGCCGAAGGCCTGCAGCGTAATCCCGGGCTGGACGCGGCCGATGCGCGGCTGCGCCAGGCCCGTGCCCAGATCGGCGCCGCGCGCGCCGCACGCCTGCCCAGCGTCTCCGCGTCCGGGGGCTACACCGGCGTGCGCCTGCCCGAATCGATGGTCGGCGACGAACTGGGTGGCAGCTATGCCGGCAGTGGCCAGGCCTATTTGAGTTTCAGCTACGGCATCGACCTGTGGGGCGGTAAGCGCGCCGCCTGGGAAGCGGCCGTGGACAGCGGCCATGCCGCCGAAGTGGACGCCCAGGCCGCGCGCCTGAACCTGTCCGCCGCCATCGCCGAGGCTTACGCGCAGCTGGGTTATGCGTGGACGCTGCATGACGTGGCCAGCGAAGAACTGGCGCGTTCGCAGAAGACCCTGGAGCTGACCCGCCAGCGTCGCGCCGCCGGCATCGACAGCGACCTGCAGACCCGCCAGGCCGAAGCGCGCATTCCGGCCGCGCAGCAGCAACAGCAGGCCGCGCAGCAGCAGATCGACGAGGCGCGCACCGCGCTCGCCGCGCTGGTCGGGCAGGGCCCGGACCGCGGCCTGCAGATCGAGCGCCCGCAGGTGCTCAATCCGTTGGCGCTGCAGTTGCCCGGCGTGCTGCCCAGTGAACTGCTCGGCCGCCGCCCGGACATCGTCGCCGCGCGCTGGCGGGTGGAAGCGGCCAACCGCCAGATCCATGCGGCCAAGGCCGAGTTCTATCCCAGCCTCAACCTGACGGCCCTGGGCGGCGTGGTCTCCAGTGAAGTGGACCAGCTGCTCAAGAGTGGCTCGACGTTCGCCTTCCTCGGCCCGGCGCTGAGCCTGCCGATCTTCGACGGTGGCCTCCTGCGCGCCAACCTGGGCAAGACCGACGCGCAGTACGACCTGGCGGTGGCCGATTACAACCAGTCCGTGCTCAACGCGCTGCGCGATGTCGCCGATCAGGTCAACGCAGTGCGTTCGCTGGCCGACCAGGCCAGCGCCCAGGCGCAGGCCGTCAGCACCGCGCGCGCCGCCCATGACCTGGCCGAGCAGCGCTACCGCGCCGGTATCGGCAGCTACCTGGACGTGCTCAGTGTCGAAGAGCAGTTGCTGGTCTCCCAGCAGCGGCTGGCTGACCTGCAGTCGCGCCAGATCCTTGTTTCGGTCCGCCTGAGCCAGGCGTTGGGCGGTGGCTTCATCCCGACCAGCGATGCCGCCACGGTCGCCGCCACCCCCGAATCCTCGCATTCCTGAGAGTCATCCCCATGAGTCAGACCTCCGCCCCCGCTGCCGAGAAGGCAGCTCCCTCCCGTCGCGGCAAGCTGCTGCGCGGCCTGCTGGTCATCGTGGTGCTGCTGCTGGCCGCGCTGGCCCTGTGGTACTTCATGTTCGGCCGCTGGTTCGAAGAAACCGACGATGCCTACGTGCAGGGCAACCAGGTCCAGATCACCCCGCTGATCAGCGGCACCGTGGTCGGGATCAACGCCGATGACGGCATGCGTGTCGAGCGCGGCCAACTGCTGGTCCAGCTGGACCCGGCCGATACCGAAGTCGCCCTGCAGCAGGCCGAAGCCAACCTCGCCAAGACGGTCCGCCAGGTGCGCGGTCTGTACCGCAGCGTGGAAGGTGCGCAGGCCGAATTGAACGCGCGCCAGGTCACCCTCAAGCGTGTGCGCGAGGACTTCAACCGCCGTAAGGATCTGGCCAGCTCCGGCGCGATCTCCAACGAAGAACTGGCGCATGCCCGCACCGAACTGGCCGCTGCCGAAGCGGCCGTGGCCGGTTCGCGCGAGACCTTCGAGCAGAGCAACGCGCTGGTCGATGACACCGTGATCGCCACCCAGCCGGACGTGCAGGCCGCCGCCGCGCAGCTGCGCCAGGCGTATCTCAACAATGCCCGTGCCGGCATCGTCGCACCGGTCACCGGTTACGTGGCGCGTCGTTCGGTGCAGGTCGGCCAGCGTGTGCAGCCGGGCAATGCCCTGATGGCCGTGGTGCCGACCGAGCAGATGTGGGTGGAAGCGAACTTCAAGGAAACCCAGCTGCGTCACATGCGCCTGGGCCAGGAAGTGGAACTGCGTTCGGACCTGTACGGCGGCGACGTCACCTACAAGGGCCGCATCGACAGCCTCGGCCTGGGCACCGGTTCGGCGTTCTCGCTGCTGCCGGCGCAGAACGCCAGCGGCAACTGGATCAAGATCGTGCAGCGCGTGCCGGTGCGTATCGCCATCGACGCCAAGCAGCTGGCCGAGCATCCGCTGCGCATCGGTCTGTCGATCAAGGCCGAAGTGAGCCTGCGTGACCAGAAGGGCACCGTGCTGCCGACCGAAACCGCCAAGGGCCAGGTGTTCGATACCGATGTCTACGCCAAGCAGCTGCACAGCGCCGACGATGTGATCCACCAGATCATCCAGCGCAACCTGCCGCAGCAGGCCAAGGCGAGCTGAGGCCACCATGTCCGCACAAGCTCCCGCCGCGCCGGGCGCCCCCGCGGCGCCAAGCACGGCCTTCCGGCCGGCCAATGTCGCCCTGTGTACCGCAGGGCTGGCGATGGCTTCGTTCATGCAGGTCCTGGACACCACCATCGCCAACGTCTCGTTGCCGACCATCGCCGGTAATCTCGGCGCCAGTTCGCAGCAGGCCACCTGGGTCATCACCTCGTTCGCGGTCAGCACCGCCATCGCGCTGCCGCTGACCGGCTACCTCAGCCGCCGCTTCGGCGAAACCAAGCTGTTCGTGTGGGCCACGCTGGCCTTCACCCTGGCCTCGCTGCTGTGCGGCCTGGCCCAGAGCATGGGCATGCTGGTCGTCTCGCGTGCGATCCAGGGGTTCGTCGCCGGTCCCATGTACCCGATCACCCAGAGCTTGCTGGTCTCCCTGTATCCGCGCGAGAAACGCGGGCAGGCGCTGGCGTTGCTGGCCATGATCACCGTGGTCGCGCCGATCGCCGGCCCGATCCTCGGCGGCTGGATCACCGACAACTACAGTTGGGAATGGATCTTCCTGATCAACGTACCGCTCGGCATCTTCGCCGCGCTGGTGGTGGGCAACCAGCTCAAGGGGCGCCCGGAACACGTTGAAAAGCCGAAGATGGATTACGTGGGCCTGATCACCCTGGTGATCGGCGTGGGCGCGCTGCAGCTGGTGCTGGATCTGGGCAACGACGAAGACTGGTTCAGTTCGACCAAGATCATCGTGCTGGCCTGTGTGTCGGTGGTGGCGTTGGCGGTGTTTCTGATCTGGGAACTGACCGACAAGGACCCCATCGTCGACCTGCGCCTGTTCCGGCATCGCAACTTCCGCGCCGGTACGCTGGCGATGGTGGTGGCGTATGCGGCGTTCTTCAGCGTGGCGTTGCTGATTCCGCAGTGGTTGCAGCGGGACATGGGCTACACCGCGATCTGGGCCGGTCTGGCGACCGCACCGATCGGCGTACTGCCGGTGATCATGACGCCGTTCGTGGGCAAGTACGCTTCGCGGTTCGACATGCGCATGCTGGCCACGATCGCCTTCATCTTCCTGTCCTTCACCAGCTTCCTGCGTTCGGGGTTCAACCTGCAGGTGGACTTCGGCCACGTGGCCGGCATCCAGCTGATCATGGGTATCGGCGTGGCGTTGTTCTTCATGCCGGTGCTGCAGATCCTGCTGTCGGATCTGGACGGTCGCGAAATCGCCGCGGGCTCCGGCCTGGCCACCTTCCTGCGCACGCTGGGCGGCAGCTTCGCCGCCTCGCTGACCACGTGGCTGTGGGCACGCCGTACCCAGGAACACCACGCGCATCTGACCGAACACATTTCCGGTTACACCCCGGGCATGCAGGACCAGGTGACCGCGATGGGGCAGGGCGACCTGCAGCATGGCGCGGCCGCGCTCAACAACATGATCAACCACCAAGCCTCGCAGATGGGCTTCAACGACATCTTCTTCCTGCTGGGCTGGATCTTCCTGGCCATCATCGCCTTCCTGTGGCTGGCCAAGCCGCCGTTCGGCGCAGGCGCGGGCGCTGCCTCGGCCGGTGGGCACTGAACACGTGATACGTTGAAACGAAAAACCCCGCTTAAAGGCGGGGTTTTTTTTATTGCCCAGAAACGAAAAAACCCGCTTGCGCGGGTTTGATCATTTTCCGAGTCATGGTGCCCAGGAGAGGACTCGAACCTCCACGAAGTTGCCCCCGCTAGCACCTGAAGCTAGTGCGTCTACCAATTCCGCCACCTGGGCGACTCAGGAGGAGAATTCTGCGGGAGAACGGTGACGGTGTCAACAGGATCGCGTGGGGAATTTTTTTGTCAGTACTCGGTCGTCGGGCCATCGTACGTTGGATGCCACGCAGATCCTCCATGACGTGCCGACGTAGGGCAGGGCATCGCACTGACGAAGCCCGGAAACGAAAAAACCCGCTTGCGCGGGTTTGATCATTTTCTGAGTCATGGTGCCCAGGAGAGGACTCGAACCTCCACGGAGTTGCCCCCGCTAGCACCTGAAGCTAGTGCGTCTACCAATTCCGCCACCTGGGCGACTCAGGAGGAGAATTCTGCGGGAGATCCGGAAATGTGTCAACAGGATTTCGCAGAAAATTTCATTTGCCGTGCGATGCAGCGTCATTGGGTTCAATGCCGCGCAATTCGTGCGTGGTGCCGGCGCCAGAAACGAAAAAACCCGCTTGCGCGGGTTTGATCATTTTCCGAGTCATGGTGCCCAGGAGAGGACTCGAACCTCCACGGAGTTGCCCCCGCTAGCACCTGAAGCTAGTGCGTCTACCAATTCCGCCACCTGGGCGACTCAGGGGGCGAATTCTGGGCATGTCCGAGAGGCTTGTCAACGGTTTTGTGAAATTTCTTCACAATCCTGCACAGGCGCGCTGCTGACCGGTTCTGCACACCCGCAGCGGTTACTATTGAGGTCAATGAAACCAAAGAAACCGACCCAGGGCGCGAAAGCCCCCAAGTCCCCGGCGCCCAAGAAGGCAGCCGGTCCGTCGGGCAAGCCCCGCGCTGCCGCCAAGAAGGCCGGCAAGCTGCCACCCTGGATGCCCGAATCCCTGAACACCCCGGAGCCGCCGCGGGGCAACAAGCGGGGTCCCAAGCCTGCGCATGCCGGGCCGATCCCGACCCGCCGCCGTCCGCATCCCACCCCGCTGGACGGTGAGGTGCAGCTGGATCCCTTCGCCGCCCGCGAGGCCGAGCGCTATGCGCAGCCGATTGCCAGCCGCGAGGCGATCCTGCAGCTGCTCGACCGCTGCGATGGCCCGCAGACCGCCGAAGAGATCGCCATCCACCTCGGCCTGACCGAGCCGGACCGTGCCGATGCCCTGGGCAAGCGCCTGGGCGCGATGTGCCGTGACGGCCAGCTGGTGCAGAACCGCCGTGGCGGTTTCGCGCCGCTGCAGGCGGTCAACCTGATCACCGGCGTGGTGATCGCCAACCCGGAAGGGTTCGGTTTCCTGCGCCCGGTGGAAGGTGGCGACGATCTGTTCCTGCCGCCGTTCGAAATGCGCAAGGTGCTGCATGGCGACCGCGTGCTGGTCAACGTGACCGGCATCGATCGTCGTGGTCGCCGCGAGGCAAGCATTTCCCGTGTGCTCGAGCGTGGCATGAGCCGCCTGATCGGCCGCTTCAGCGTCGAGTTCGGCATCAACTACGTGGTGCCCGATGACAAGCGCGTGCAGCGCAACGTGCAGATTCCGCCCGATCAGACCGGCGAGGCCCGCGATGGCCAGCTGGTGGTCTGTGAACTGACCCAGGCGCCGGACACCCGCCGCCCGCCGATCGGCCGCATCATCGCGGTGCTCGGCGACAAGCTGACCGCCTCGCTGGTGGTGGAAACCGCCATCCACGGCCATGAACTGCCGTTCGAGTTCCCGGCTGAAGTGCTGGCTGAAGCGACCGCGGTGCCGATGGTGGTCACCCCGGAACAGATCGGCCACCGCGAAGACCTGCGCAACACGCCGCTGGTCACCATCGATGGCGAGGATGCCAAGGACTTCGACGACGCGGTCTACTGCGAACCGAATGCCGAAGGCTTCCGCCTGGTCGTGGCGATCGCCGACGTCTCCAACTACGTGCGTCCCGGTACGCCGCTGGATGATGAAGCGCAGAAGCGCGCGACCTCGGTCTATTTCCCCGGGTTCGTGGTGCCGATGCTGCCGGAGACCTTGTCCAACGGCATCTGCTCGCTGATGCCCAAGGTCGACCGGATGTGCTTCGTCTGCGACATGCAGGTGAACCGTGAGGGCGAGGTCATCCATTCGCGCTTCTACGAAGCGGTGATGAACTCGCATGCGCGCCTGACCTACAACCAGGTCTGGGAAGCGGTGGGTGAGAACGACCCGGCTGCGCGCAAGGCGATCGGTCCGCTGATGCCGCAGGTGGATCGCCTGTACCAGCTGTATCACGTGCTGGCCAAGGCGCGTACCCGCCGCGGTGCGATCGAGTTTGAAACCTCCGAAGTGCGCTTCGTGCTGGACAACACCGGCGAAGTCACCCAGGCCGGGATGATGGTGCGCAACGATGCGCACAAGCTGATCGAAGAATGCATGATCGCGGCCAATGTGCAGGCCGCGCGCTATCTGCTGGCCAAGCACGTGCCGGCGCCGTTCCGGGACCATGAGCGCCCGCCGGAATCCAAGTACGCCGATCTGCTGGAGTTCCTGAAGGAATTCAAGCTGAGCCTGCCGCCGTGGTCGAAGGTGCAGCCGGCCGATTTCACCAAGCTGCTCAAGAAGGTGCGCGATCGCCCGGACGCGGCGCTGCTGGAATCGGTGCTGCTGCGCAGCCAGAGCCTGGCGGTGTATTCGCCGGACAACCTGGGCCACTTCGGCCTGGCACTGGATGCGTACGCGCACTTCACCTCGCCGATCCGCCGCTACCCCGATCTGCTGGTGCACCGTGCGATCAAGCACGCGCTCAGCGGGGCCGCGCCGGAGAAGTTCACCTACTCGCCGCGCGAGATGGCGGCGCTGGCCCTGCAGTGCTCCGAGCGTGCGCGTCGGGCCGACGAAGCCGAGCGCGAAGTCGACGAGCGCTACCGCGCCGCGTGGATGGAAAAGCACGTCGGTGGCCAGTTCGACGGCGTGATCAGTGGCGTGACCAGCTTCGGCCTGTTCGTGGAACTGGACGAATCCAAGGTCAACGGCCTGGTCCATGTGACCCAGCTGCCGCACGACTATTACCAGTTCGACGCAGTGCGCAAGACGCTCAACGGCGAGCGCCGCGGCAAGATCTACCGCCTCGGTGACCGGGTGCGGATCCTGGTGCTCAAGGCCAGCATGGAAGAGCGCAAGATCGACTTCCGCCTGGTCGAAGAGAAGGACGATTCGCTGCCCGAGCTGCCGCCGCGCGGCCAGCCGGCCAAGCGCCAGAAACAGAAGTATTGATTCACGCGTACCGGCCCACGGCCGGTACGCGGTAGTGCCGACCGTTGGTCGGCAGATCGTCTACCTGCCGACCAACGGTCGGCACACTCTCCACCCGCCCACCCTTGGTGGGCGCACGGACCCCATCGGAGCGATCCCATGCAGTCCCTCCCCGAATACAGCGGCGGCTGCCAGTGCGGCGCGATCCGCTTCCATGTGGTCGGTGAGCTGACCCACAGCTCGATCTGCCATTGCCGGATGTGCCAGAAGGCCTTCGGCGCGTACTACGCCCCCCTGGTGTCGGTGCGTGGCAGCGAGTTCCGCTGGACCCGCGGCGAGCCCCGGCGTTTCCAGTCGTCCAACATGGTCCAGCGCGGCTTCTGCGCCGACTGTGGCACCCCGCTGACCTACGAAGCCCCCGATGGGATAGCGATCGCGGCCGGCGCTTTCGACGAACCCGCCCGCCTGCCGCCGACGATCCAGTACGGGATCGAGGCCAAGTTGCCGTTCGTGGACCGGCTGGGCGCACTCAGCGCGCTGCGCAGCGAGGAAGATGCCGAGGCCGGCGATTTCCTGCTGCATATCGTCTCCCACCAGCATCCGGACCATGACACCACCGACTGGCCACCCCGCTGACGGCAGGCTGTGAACGCCCCCCGTGAACGCCCGGCAGGGCAGGGTGGGCCTTGATGCTCTACCATTACCAACCCCTTTACCGGTCCCGCCCCCCGCAATGAGCAAGCAAAGCCAGTGGATCGTCGGCGTCAACGCCGTCGCCTCTTCGATCGAGAATGATGCCGAGAACGTCCGCGAGGTCCTCATCGAGGCCAGTGCGAAGAACCCGCGTCTGACCGAGATCGAGGAAAACGCTCGCCGCAAGGGCATCGACGTGCGCAAGGTGAACACCCAGGCGCTGGACGGCGTGGGCGGTTCGGTGCGTCACCAGGGCGTGGCGGCGCGCTACCAGGCCGCGCGGACCTGGGGCGAGAACGAACTGGAAGGGCTGGTCGAAGCGGCCGAGGGCAAGGCCCTGCTGCTGATCCTGGATGAAGTCCAGGACCCGCACAATCTCGGCGCCTGCCTGCGCAGCGCGGCGGCGGCCGGTGCCACGGCGGTGATCATTCCCAAGGACAAGTCGGCCTCGGTCAATGCGACCGTGCGCAAGACCTCGGCCGGTGCGGCCGACCGTATCCCGGTGGTGCAGGTGACCAACCTCTCGCGCTGCCTGAAGGACCTGCAGAAGCTGGGCGTGTGGATCTACGGGCTGGCCGGTGAAGCCACCGCGTCGCTGTACGCGATCGACCTCAAGGGCAACGTGGCGCTGGTGCTGGGCGGCGAAGCCGACGGCCTGCGTCGTCTGACCCGCGAAAACTGCGATGGCCTGGTCAAGATTCCGATGCCGGGCGATATCGAGAGCCTGAATGTCTCCGTCGCCACCGGCGTGAGCCTGTTCGAAGCAGTGCGCCAGCGCGGGCTGTAAGCCGCGCGCTTGCGGGTAGAGCCGACCGTTGGTCGGCTGCTCTACGCGGCGGACGGCAGCCGACCAACGGTCGGCTCTACCCCCGGCATCAGCCTGCGCTGCCGCCCAATGCCTTGAACAACGTCACATCGTTGATCAGCTGCCGTTGACGCACGGACGCCAATGACAGCTCGGCATCGCGCCGGGTCTGCTGCGCTTCCAGCCAGGTGCGCAGGTCGGTGGCACCGACCCGGTAGCGCACCTCGTACATCCGCTCGATCTCCACCGCCTCGTCGTAGGACGCCTGCGAGGCCGCGACCTGGGTGGCGAACTGCGTGCGCGCCGACAACGCGTTGTCCACTTCCGACAGCGCGGTGTACAGCGTGCGGCGGAACCCATTGGCCGCGATCTGATAATCCGTGCCGGCCAGGCGGGTATTCAACTGCGCCTGGCGCACGGTGAGGAACGGCAGCGACAAGCCCGCGCCGAGGGTGGCCACCGGATTCTTCAGCACGTCCGAGAGCGAGGTGGCACCGGTGCCCACACTGCCGGTCAGGCTCAGCGCCGGGTAGTACTGGGTGGCAGTCACCTTGATGGCCTTCAGGCTGTTGCGCAGCCGCAGCTCGGCGGCGCGCAGGTCCGGGCGGCGCCCGAGCAGATCGGCCGGCAGGCCTTCGGCGATCACCGGGCTGGCCACGCGCTGCAGCTGTTGCGGCTCGTCGGCCAAGGCCAGCGGCTGCCCATCCAGCAGTACGGTCAGCGCATTGCGTGCGGCAACGCGTTGCTGCTCCAACGCACTCTGCGCCGCACGCTGTGCCTCCAGGCTCTGCGCGGCCTGGCGCACTTCCAGCCGCGAGACCGCCCCCGCGTCGAAGCGCGCCTGGACCAGCTCGCGGGTGCGCTCAAGGCGCTCCAGGTTGGCCTGGCCGGCGCTGATCGACTGGTTGAGGAAGGCCAACGTCCAGTACTGCGTGGCCACGTCGCTGATCACCAGCAGCGCGGTGTTCTGCAGGTCTTCCTGGTTGGCCTGGGCTTCCCACTGGGCGATGTCGCGCTGGGTGCGCAGGCGCCCCCACAGGTCGATCTCCCACTGCAGGGACACGCCGGCCGAGCTGCCGCGGTTCCAGTCCGCGCTCTGGTCGATGGGGCGGTTGCCGCTGCTGCTCACGCTGCCCGAGGGCTGCGGCCACAGCGCGTTGTCGGCCAGGCCGGCCTGCAGGCGCGCGCGCTGTACGGCCAGCCCGGCCGAGACCAGATCGGTGTTGGCGGCCAGGGCGCGATCAATCACGCGGTCCAGGCCGGGGTCGCCGAACTGGGTCCACCAGGCATCGCTGCGGACATCTGCCGTCGCTGCGTGCGGCTGTTCGCTTACGGCCTCGGTGGGGGTGTTCAAGGTGGCATCGCCCCGGCCGTACGTGGCCGGGACCGCCGGTGCCTCGACCTGATAGCGGCCGGTGCTGACGCAGGCGGACAAGGCCAGCGCGGTCACGCAGGCCAGGGCCAGCGGACGCAGGGACACGGGGTGCAACAGAGCAGGAGAAATCTTCATTCGCGCGCCAGCGCCTCCACGGGATCAAGTTGGGCGGCATTGCGGGCCGGCAGGAAACCAAACGCCACGCCGATCAGGCTGGAGCAGGCAAAGGCGGCCACGATGGAGGCGGTCGAGAACAGCATCTGGAAGTCCGGTGCGAACTTGCCGAACAGCCAGCCGACCACCAGCGACAGGCCGACCCCGAGCAGGCCGCCGAGCAGGCAGACCAGCACCGCCTCGATCAGGAACTGCTGGCGGATGTCGCTCTGCCGCGCGCCGACGGCCATGCGCACGCCGATTTCGCGGGTCCGCTCGGTCACCGAGACCAGCATGATGTTCATCACGCCGATGCCGCCCACCAGCAGTGCGATCGCGGCGATGGCACTGATCAACAGGGTCATCGTGCGCGTGGTCTGCTCGATGGTCTGGCGGATCTCGGCGCTGTTGCTGAGGAAGAAATCCTCGGTGCCGTGGCGCATGATCAGCAGCTTGGAAATCGCGGCCTGCGCGGCATCCATCGGGGTGGCGTCGTCCACGCGCACTGTGATGCTGGAGACGTGGCTCTGGCCGAGCATGCGTGACATCACCGTGGTGTACGGCACCCACACGCTCAGGCTGGTGCTGCCGCCGAAGCCGAAGCTCTGCCGCTGCGCCACGCCGACCACGCGCACCGGCACGTTGCCGAGCAGGATCACCTGGCCGATCGGATCCTCGCCATTGGGGAAGAACTGGGTGCGGGTGTTCTCATCGATGATCGCCACCTGGGCCAGGCTGCGCACCGCATCGGCATCGAAGAAGCTGCCGGCGATCAGGGTCACGCCCTTGACCCGGAAGAACTGCTCGCCCACGCCATTGACCTGTGCGGTGGCCGACTGATTGCGGTAGCGCGCGGTCACCGAGGAGGACACGCTGGGCGTGGCGCTGTCGATGTAGCTCTGCCTGCCCAGCGCATCGGCATCGCTGGCTTTGAGCGTCTGCACGCGGGCCGAGCGCATGTCGCCGAAACCGCGCCCGGGATACACATCGATCGTATTGGTGCCCAGTGCGCTGATGTTCTGCAGGATCTGCTGCTGGGAGCCGTTGCCCATCGCGACCACCGAGACCACCGAGGCGATGCCGATGATGATGCCGAGCATGGTCAGGAAGGTACGCAGGCGGTGGGCGTTCATCGCCAGCAGCGCCATGCGGAACGCTTCGGTGAAGCGGTCGCGCGCCGCCCGCCAGCTGTGGCCTTTGCCCGCAGCGACGGTTGGCTGGCGCTGCGCGCGGTAGCTGGGCGCGTTGGGATTGGTGCGGTCGGCGATGATCTCGCCATCGCGGATTTCGATGATGCGCTGGGCGTGCTCGGCCACGCTCATGTCGTGGGTGACGATGATGATGGTGTGGCCTTCGGCGTGCAGCTCGCCAAGGATGCCCATCACTTCTTCGCCGGATCGGGTGTCCAGTGCGCCGGTAGGCTCATCGGCGAGGATCACCTCGCCACCGTTCATCAGCGCCCGGGCGATCGACACGCGCTGCTGCTGCCCACCGGAGAGCTGGCCGGGCTTGTGGTTCATGCGGTCGCCCAGGCCGAGGCGCTGCAGCAGTTCTTCGGCACGCGCGGTGCGCACCGGGCCGGGGCTGCCGGCGTACACGGCCGGCACGGCGACATTGCCGCGCGCATCCAGATCGCCGAGCAGGTGGTAGCGCTGGAAGATGAAGCCGAAGTGCTCGCGGCGCAGTTCGGCCAGTTCGTCCGGCTCCATGCGGCCGGTCTCGCGGCCGGCCACCTGGTAACTGCCGCGCGTGGGCCGGTCCAGGCAACCGAGGATGTTCATCAGCGTGGACTTGCCCGAACCGGACTGGCCGACGATGGCCACCATCTCGCCAGCGGCGATGTCCAGGTTGACGTCGCGCAACACCGCGATGGTCTCCTCGCCCGCCGGAAACTCGCGGCGCAGGTCGCGCAGCCGCAGCAGCGGCGTGCCGGTCGGGGCGCTGCTCATCGGCGCGGCCCGCCCATGCCCGGGCCGCTGATACGCACGCTGCTGCCGCCGCGGTTGCCGGCACCGGCTCCCTGTGCGCCGCCGCCTTCACCAACGATGACCTTGTCGCCTTCGGCAAGGCCGGACAGCACTTCGGCATTGGCGCCGTTGTTGATGCCGATCTTGACCTTGCGCGGCGCCGGCATGCCATCGGCATCGGCCACGCGCACCATGTACTGCCCGTCGCGGGACTTGGGCCCGAGCGCGACCGCCGGGATGATCAGCACGTCCTTGGCCTGCTTGAGCATCACCGAGACCTGTGCGGTCATGTCGATGCGCAGCGTGCCGTCCGGGTTTTCCACGTCGAACAGGGCGTTGTAATACACCGCGGTGCTGGAACTGGAACCGGAGGATCCGGAGCTGCCCGAGCTGTCGCTGGAGATCGAGGAGGGAGCCGGGTTGATCTGCCGCAGCGTGGCGTGGAATTTGCGGTCCGGCTCGCCCAGCGTGGTGAAGTACACCGGCATGCCGGCCTTGATCTTGACCACGTCCGCTTCGGAGACTTCCGCATTGACCGTGACCAGGTCCAGACGGGCCAGCATCACGATGGTCGGCGCGGTCTGGTTGGCGTTGACGGTGCGGCCTTCTTCGGCGACCACGGCGACCACGGTGCCGTCCATCGGCGCGGTGATGCGGGTGTAGGCCAGGTTGGCGCGGGCGGTGCCGAGCTCGGTTTCGCGGCCCTTGATCTGTGCATCGAAGGACTGGATCTGGGCGCGCGCGGTCTTGAGCTTGGCATCGGCCGCGTCGAACTCGGCACGCGAGGTAGCCTCGGCGGCCAGCATCTGCTGCTGGCGCGCGAACTCGAGCTCGGCTTCGCGCAGGCTGGCCTGCTGCACCGCGCGCTGCGCCTTGACCTGGTCCAGCGAGGCCTGGGCGTTGAGCACCTGGTTCTGCTGGGTGGTGGCGTCGATCTCGGCGATCAGGTCGCCTTCCTTGACGGTATCGCCGAGCTGGACCTTCAGCGATTTGATCTGGCCGGAGGCCTGTGCACCGACGCTGACCAGCTTGTAGGCATCGATCACGCCGGTGGCTTCCACGGTCTGTTCGATATCGCCGCGGCTGACGGGTGACGTGGCCAGGGCAGGGGCAGCGGGCTTGCGCAGCATCCATGCCACAATCGCGGCAATCAGGGCGAGGACCACGAGCAACAGCAGGAGGCGAGCACGGCGGGTTCTGGGCAAACGGGGCTTCACGATGATCGTCAACTCGGCTGGCCGTTGCATCGGCGTTGTCAGCATTGTGAAGATCGTTCACTGCCGGCTCAACACTCGCCGTGTACCAAGATGTATCCCTGCGGTGCACAGCGCATTTCGTTATGTATCTGCATCACCCTTTGAAACAGACGTACGCAAACCAGGAGATGCGGTTCAGCTCCCGACAGGGGATGATCGCCGCATGGAGACTGCCAACAGCATGCATAGACTGCTGATCGTCGATGACGACAACGATATCCGCCAGCTGCTCGCCGAGCAGCTTGGCCGCGCCGGTTACCTGGTGAGCACCGCCGCCGATGGCCAGGGCATGCGCCAGCTGCTGGAGCGCGAGCACGTGGACCTGATCGTGCTCGACCTCAACCTGCCACGCGAGGACGGCCTGACCCTGTGCCGCGACCTGCGCGCGCGCTCAAGTACGCCGGTGATCATGTTGACCGCGCGCAGCGAGCCGATCGACCGCGTGCTGGGTCTGGAGATGGGCGCAGACGATTATCTGGCCAAGCCGTTCGAGCCGCGCGAACTGCTCGCACGCATCCGCAATGTGCTGCGCCGCACGGAAGCCCTGCCGGCCAACCTGGAACCGCTGGCGATCCGCCGTGCGCGCTTCTCCAGCTGGATCTTTGATCTGGAGCATCGCCACCTGGTCGATCCCGACGGGCGCGTGGTGGTGTTGTCGGGCGCCGAGTTCCGCCTGCTGCGGGTGTTCGTGGGGCATGCCAACAAAGTGTTGTCGCGCGAACAGCTGGTGTCGTTGAGCAGCGGTCGCAATTACGAATCGCAGGACCGCGCCATCGATCTGCAGGTCAGCCGCCTGCGCAACAAGCTGGCCGATGACGGCGGCAGCGATGGCCTGATCAAGACCGTGCGCAACGAAGGCTATGTGCTTGCGGCGGCGGTCACCCTGGAATGAACCGCCTGCGCCGCTTCTTTTCCTCGATGGTGGGGCGGCTGTTCGTCATCCTGCTGCTGGGGATGAGCGTGGCCGCGATCGGCGCGACCATGCTGGCCAGCACCAAGCGCCAGCAGGAATTCGAACGGCAGAATCTCAACCGCATCGCCGACCGCCTGCAGGGCTTCGTGAACCTGCTCGATGGCAATCCGGAACTGCGCCAGCGTCTGCTCACCAGTGGCGGGCCGAGCGTGCGTCAGCTGCCCGAGGGCGCGCGCATCGGCCGGCCGGATGCGGCGTTGATGGAAATCCTGGACGACCGGCCGGGTCCGGTGGCGAGCAGCCAGGTCGCCTTCACTTCGTTCCGCTCGTGCCTGCCGCGGCTGCCGGAACTGCTGCCGCCGCCCCCGCGGGACAAGGAAAAGATGCGGCATCCGCCGCGTGAGCGTGACCCGGCCTTCATCCCGCCCAAGTGCCGCGTGGTGACCCTGCAGTTGACCGATGGCACGCCGCTGCGGCTGGCGCTGGATTCCCCGGCCGTCGCGCACAACGGTGTGCTCGCCGTGGACCCGTTGTTCCTGACCCTGCTGGTGGTGGCGATCGCGATCCTGGCCTACATCGTGGCGAGGATGGCCAGCGCACCGCTGCAGCGGTTGGCCGATGCCGCCGCCGCGCTGGGCGACGACCTGCAGGGCGCGCCGATGCCGGTGACCGGCCCGTTCGAGGTCCGCCGCGCCGCCGAGGCCTTCAACGCCATGCAGAAGCGGCTGCAGCGCCACCTCGGTGAGCGGACCCAGATGCTGGCCGCGATCACCCACGACCTGCAGACCCCGGTGACCCGTCTGCGCCTGCGGCTGGAGAACGTCACCGACGAGGCCCTGCGTGAGCGCCTGATCGGCGACCTGGGTGCGATGCAGGCGCTGATCCGCGAAGGCCTGGAGCTGGCGCGCAGCGCGGAGAGCGCCGAACAGCGGGCCGCGCTGGATCTGGATTCGCTGCTGGAGAGCATTGTGGAAGACGCGGCCGAAGCGGGCGGCGACGTCCATTTCGAGCAGCCGAGTGGGGCGGTGCTGATGCTGCGGCCGCTGGCGATGCATCGCCTGTTCTCCAACCTGGTCGACAACGCGGTGATGTACGGCCAGACCGCCCGGGTGCGGGTGAAGCAGGTCGGGCAGGATGTTGAGGTCCGTATCCGTGACAGCGGCCCCGGCCTGGCCGAGGACGAGCTGGAAGCCGTGTTCGATCCGTTCGTGCGCTTGGAAACCTCGCGCTCGCGCCAGACCGGCGGGGCGGGGCTGGGGCTGACCATCGCCCGCGCGCTGGCCGAGAAGGACGGGGCGAGCCTGCACCTGCGCAACCATCCGCAGGGCGGGCTGGAAGCGATCGTGCGGTGGGCATCGCCGGCACGCGCCGCGGCCGGTCCGCGCGGGGGCTGACGCCGGCTCCCCCAAAACGCAAGGATTTGCCTACTATGGGCATCTCTTTCCAGCGTCTCCCCCATGAGAGCGTACGACTCTGCCAGCCCCCGCGCTGGTGCACGGCCGTTCCCCCCATGCGCACGGCGCCTGCCCAAGGCTGATCCACACGGATGAGCGATCGGGGGGGCAGGAACCGGTGGCGGCCGGCACAACTGAAGTTCCCGCGCATGCCGAGCCTGCAGGCGGCCACGCTGTGGCTGATGCTGCTGTGCGCGTTTCCGTGGCCGCTCTCGGCCCAGGACGGCCCGCCGCCGCTGCGCGACTACGCCATCGATGTCTGGACCTCGCGTAACGGGCTGCCACACAACTCCTTGCGCGACATCGCCCAGACCCCCGAAGGGCATCTATGGTTTGCCACCTGGGAAGGCCTGGTCCGCTACAACGGGCTGGACTTCACCGTATTCGACCGCAGCACCACGCCGGGGCTGCGCGACAACGGCGTGGGCGCGTTGCTGGTGGACCGCAGTGGCGGGCTGTGGATCAGTGACTCGCGCGGCAATGTGACGCGGCGCGGCGCGGACGGCCGCTGGAATGTCTGGGAGCATCGCCCCGATACCCCGCAGGTGCTGATCCAGGCGATGCAGATGGACAGCCATGGGCGCCTGTGGCTGTTGTACGAAGGCAAGGGCATCGGCAGCCTCGGCCCGGACGGGACCTTCGACTACCAAACGCCACCGGCCGACGTGCCGATGGCGCTGAGCTTCACCAAGCTGGTGGTGGATGCGCAGGACCGGGTCTGGGTCGGCACGCTGGACGGGCTGGTCGTGCGCGACACCGATGGCGTGCTGCGCCGCGCGCCGGACAGCTGGGGACTCGGGCGCGGCCTGGTCTGGCCGTATCGTGCGCCCGATGGGGTGATGTGGGTGGTGGCCGGCGAGCGCATCTACCGAATGCAGGATGGCGCACCGCTGCTGCAGCACCGCTTGCCCGGCGTGACCCATATCACCGCGATGCTGCAGGACCGGCACGGCGACCTGTGGCTGGGGACCGAGAATCAAGGTCTGCTGCGCTTGTCGCGGCATGGCCTGGAACGATTGCCGCCGGGCCTGTCGCTGCCCGGCGGGCGCGTGGTCAGCCTGCGTGAGGATGCCGAGGGCAGTATCTGGGTCGGCGCCAATGGTGGCCTGTACCGCCTGCGCGAAACGCTGTTCAGCAGCTTCACCGAGCGCGATGGGCTCAGCGGCGACTACGTGCGCACCGTGTTCGAGGATCGCCAGCGGCAGCTCTGGATCGGCAGCGCCAGCGGCCTGGACCGGCGCGACGCGCAGGGGCGCTTCAGCCCGGTGCCACTGCGCAACAACGTCGGCAAGAGCCCCTCGGTGCTGAGCCTGGCCCAGGACCGGGAGGGCACGCTGTGGGTGGGCACCTTCGGCGATGGCATCTTCCGGATCAACGAACAGGGCCAGCGCCTGCGCGACTACGGCAACGCCGAAGGACTGCCGGGCGGCAACATCCGCGCGATCAGCATCGATCGCGACGGGGTGGTCTGGGCCGGGACCCAGAAAGGGGTGATCCGCATCGAGGCCGGCAAGGTCGAGCAACCGGCGATCCCGGGCATGCCGACCGGGTTGATCACCGCCCTGGCGCACGACGGTGATGGTGCGTTGTGGATCGGCACCATCGAGGGGATCCGGGTGCTGCGCGGTGACCGGGTGCAGGCCATCGACCTGCAGACCCTGGGCGGCGGCCGCAGCGTGTTCGGGTTCCAGCAGATCGGCGATGCGATGTGGATCAGCACCGACCGCGGCCTGTACCGCTATCAGGAAGGCACGCTGGCGCGGGTCGGCCTGGAGCAGGGCATGCCGGTGGATACGGTGTTCCAGCTGGTGCCCGACCGGGTCGGCAACGTCTGGATCAGCAGCAACCGCGGCGTGCTGCGCACCGACATGACGATGCTCAATGCCGTCGCTGACGGGCGCGCGGCGCGGGTGGAGGTCGAGCATTACAACGAGATCGACGGCATGGCCAACTCGCAGGCCAACGGCAGCTCCGGGCCGTCGGCGATCCTGCGCCAGGACGGCACGTTCTGGGTGGTGACCGCCGGTGGTTTGAGCACGGTCGATCCGCTGCGCCTGCAGCGCTTCCGCGAGCGGCTGGCCCCGCCGGCGGTGATCGAGAATGTGCAGGTCGACGGTGCGCCCCTGCATTGGCAGGGCAGCGACCACAATTCCATTCCCGGCGGGCGCCGCCTGAGCGTGAGTTACGTCGGGCTGAGCTATCTGCTCTCCGAGCGTATCCGCTACCGCACCCGTCTGGATGGCCTGGACAAAGGCTGGATCGAGCGTGGCCAGCAGCGCAGCGTGGAGTTCATCGGCCTGCCGCCGGGCGATTACACGCTGCACGTATCCGCCGCGCATCCAGGCGGCGCCTGGAGCGACAGCGAAGCGGTGTGGGAATTCACGGTGGAGCCGTTCCTGTGGCAGCGCCACAGCGTGCAGCTGATCGCCGCGTTGCTGTTGCTGGCCGGGCTGGTGGCGCTGTACCGGTATCTGATCAACCGCTACAAGGCCAGCAACGTGCGGCTGGCGCGGATGGTGCAGGAGGCCACGCTGGATCTGCAGACACAGACGGTCAACCTGCAGGCACTCAATCAGGAAAAGACCGAGCTGGCCGACCGTCTGGCGGTGCAGGCCGAGGCATTCGAGCGGCAGGCCCGCGAAGACGCGCTCACCGGTCTACCCAACCGGCGTGCCTTCGATGAAGCGCTGGCGCGTGACTTCGCGCGCTCGCAGCGCAGCCACCACCCGTTGTGCCTGGTGGTGCTGGATATCGATCACTTCAAGGAAGTGAACGACCGCCACAGCCATTCGGTGGGCGACGTGGTGCTGGTGGAAGTGGCGCGCCTGCTGGCGTCGGCCTGCCGCGATTCGGACATGCCGGCGCGTACCGGTGGCGAAGAGTTCGCGCTGCTGCTCAACGATACTCGCCTGGACGAAGCGGCCCAGGTCTGCGCGCGCCTGCGCGGGCTGTTCCATGATCATCCGGACTGGGCCGGCATTCCGGGCTTGAAGGTCACCTTCAGCGCCGGTCTGGTCGAGCTGGACGCTGCCGATCGCACCCCGATGCTGCTTTACCAGCGCGCGGACCGCGCGCTGTACCGTGCCAAGAGCGAAGGGCGCGATCGAACCGCTATCGGGTGATTCGGCTCAGGGGCGCGGCCAGCTGTTGGCGACCTTGCAGAACAGTTTGGCGGTCTGCTCGGTGTCATACACCGCGCTGTGCGCTTCATCGGCATCCCAGCCCAGCCCGGCCGCGGTGGCCGCACGTGCCAGCACGGTCTGGCCATAGGCGATGCCGCCGAGGGTAACGGTGTCGAACACGCTGAAGGGATGGAACGGGTTGCGCTTGTGGCCGGTCCGGTTGACCGCCGCATTGACGAAGCCCAGGTCGAAGTGCGCGTTGTGCCCGACCAGGATCGCGCGCTGGCAGCCGTACTTCTTCATCGCCGCCCGGATCGGGGCGAAGATGTGGTCCAGCGCGTCGCGCTCGACCTTGGCCAGCCGGAACGGGTGATCCAGGATGATGCCGGTGATCTCCAGCGACTTGGGATCGATCTCCAGGCCTTCGGCCGGCACCACATGGGCGCTGGCGGTCTGCCCGGGATAGAGCAGGCCGTTCTCGTCCATTTCGATCGGCACCGCGGCGATTTCCAGCAGCGCATGGCGATCAGAATCGAACCCACCGGTCTCCACGTCCACCGCCACCGGCAGGAAGCCGCGGAAGCGGGTTGCCATCAAGCGCTGGGCGGCAGCGGGCAGTGCGTCGGCAGCAGCCGGCGCGTCGGAGCGGGGGAGGTCGTCAGTCATCGCCCCAGTTTAGCAGAGCGACCTGTACGCCCCCCGCGCTCAGGCCAGCGCCGGCGTGCGCCCGCGGCCGCGGTGCAGCAGGTGATCCAGGCTCAACGGGCCGGCACCCTGCAGGGCCAGCGGCAGCAGCATGGCCATGAACAGCAGCGGCAATTTGAAGTTGCCAAAGCCCTGGTCGGTGATGACGTAGCCCATCGCCAGCTCGGCCAACCCATTCCAGTGCATCGGCCAGTGCACGGCGGCCGTGGCGACCACGGTCAGCACCAGCAGGCAGCTGGCGGCCAGGCGCGTGCCCAGCCCGAGCAGCAGGCACACCGCGCCGACCAGTTCGAACCAGGTGGCCAACTGCCAGTTGAGCGCGGCCGGCAGCTGGTCGAACGGGAACGGGAAGACGTGCTGCAGGTCCTCGAACCAGTTCTGGCCGCGCAGTTTTTCGCGGCCGGACTCGAAATATTCCCAGCCCATCAGCAAGCGCAGGCCGAGCGGGGCCAACCACGGGCCGAGACGATCCAGCCGGTCGCGCAGGGCGACCAGATGCAGTGACTTCATGGAGGTACTTCCTTGGTGGAGGGGTCAGGAAACGGGCGCGGCAGGCCCGATCACGCCGCTGTCGTGGAACTGGCGCAGCAGGGCCGCGCCGGGCGGAAGCAGCGCATCGGCCGCCATGCCGTGCGCCTGCGCAAGCTGCTGCAGGTAGGTGGCCCCGGTGCTGCCGGGGTGCTGGCCGATCTGCTCCAGCAACTGCGCGGCCATCGGGCTGATCGCGGCGAAGCGGACCTGGCCGTCCGGGTCGCGCCGGACCAGCAACCCGGTCGGCTCGGGGCCGGGCTGCGCGGGCGCGTCATCGGTGCCGAGCCGATGCACCGGCCAGTGATAGAGCAGTGGCCAGGCCAGGGGGGAGCGCTGCAGCGCCGCGTGCATCGGGTCCAGGCCGGGCGAGGGCGGCAGGGGGGACGCATCCCACTGGTAGAGGGCCGTTTCCACCCACTCGTAATGGGCCAGTTCGGCCAGTGCCGGGTGCGGCAACGTGGCCTGGTGCTGCAGCCACTGCACGAACTCGGCGGCCAGTTCGGTGAACAACGGGGTCTGCGCCGGGTGCACTGCAAAGAAGCGCCGGATGAGCGCGGACCACGCTGCCTCGCCAAGCAGGCGCACGCAGACCGGAAAGCCGTTGCCAAGCAGCCCGAGCACGTTGTTGAACACCAACCGCTGGTAGACGCCCAGCCGGCGTGCATCCAACCCTTCGGGCGCGGCAACCTGGGCCGGATCGCGCAGGTGCGCGGTGAAGGCCCGCTGCTGCGCGTGCAGACGCGCGGGGGCATCAGTCATGCCGGCCTCCGGCATGAGCGGCCATCAGCTGGCGGATGGTGTGCAGCTCGCCACGCAGTTCGGCATACGGGGGGAAATTGAAATCGCGTTCCAGCAGGGTGGGGCGCGCGCCGATGCGGGCATAGGTGCGGGCGAGCAGCGCCCAGACCGGATCGATCACCGCGCTGCCGTGGGTATCGATCTTCAGGTCAGGGGCTTCATCGAGGTGACCGGCCACATGCAGGCAGACGATGCGCGCAGCCGGCAGCCCGGCAATGAAGGCGTCAGCGTCGTAGCCATGGTTGCAGGCGTTGACGTAGACGTTGTTGACGTCCAGCAGCAGGTCGCAATCGGCTTCGGCGAGCACCGCCGTGGTGAAGGCCAGTTCGTCCATGGCCGGTTCCGGGGCGAGGTAATAGGACACGTTCTCCACCGCGATGCGCCGGCCCAGCAGATCCTGCACCCGGGCGATACGCGCTGCGGTATGACGCACCGCTTCCTCGGTGAAGGGAATCGGCAGCAGGTCGTAGAGGTGGCCGTCATCGCTGCAGTAGCTCAGGTGTTCGCTGTACAGCGGCACCTTGTGCCGCTCCAGGAAGTGTCCCACCTGGTCGAGCAGGGTGGTATCCAGGGGCGCGGTGCTGCCCAGCGACAGCGACAGCCCGTGGCAGGTGAGCGGGTGACGCGTGGCCAGCTCGGTCAGTGCATCGCCGGCCGGCCCACCGACGCCGATCCAGTTTTCCGGCGCGCATTCGAGGAAGTCCAGATCACCCGCGGGCGCCTCGCGCAGGTCCTGCAGCAGGGCGCGGCGCAAGCCAAGTCCGGTCGCCGCCGCAGGCAGCGGCAACCGGTCCAGGCCCTTGGTGGAGAGGTCAGTGCTTGGCACCGCACTTGCCTTCGCCGCACTTGCCTTCCGCCGTCTTCTTGTCGCCCGCGGCCGTTGCCTTGTCGCCGGCGGCCTTGCCCTTGTCGGCACCGCACTTGCCTTCCCCACACTTGCCTTCGGCGGTCTTGGCACCGGCGGTCGCGGCCTTGTCGCCCGCCTTGCTGCCGGCCTTGTCGCCGTGCGCACCACATTTTCCTTCGCCACACTTGCCTTCGGCCGCCTTGGTCGCCGCTTGGCCGGCCACCAGGTAGCCCTGGGCCAGGTCGGTCATGCTCAACGCGGACGCCGAGGCGCTGACGCCCAGGCCGGCGGCCAGCGCAGTGGCTGCCAACAGGGACAGCGAACGGGTGGGTGTGCTCATCGGGTGGATCTCCTTGGAATGGGCCGGGGCCCGGGATGGCTGCGTGGGGGCAGCAGGTGCGGCCATGGTGGACCGGCCCGGCTCATCGAATCCTCACACAGGATTCAACGTTTCGTGAAGTGCAGCGCGTCATTCCCAAAGTGCCCGGACGCTCCGGCCAAAAAAAAACCGCCACCCGAAGGCAGCGGCTGTTGCGTTCTGCTTCCGAAGCAGGTGCTCAGACGTGATCGGTACTGCTGGTCTCGTCGCGCTTCTCACGCGGCGGCAGCGCCTGCTCGCCATGCACCAGGAACCACACGTTCTCGGCGATGTTGGTGGCATGGTCGCCCACGCGCTCCAGGTTCTTGGCCATGAACAGCAGGTGGGTGCACGGGGTGATGTTGCGCGGGTCTTCCATCATGTAGGTCAGCAGCTCGCGGAACAGCGCGGTGTACTGCGCATCCAGGCGGGCGTCGTCGTCGCGCAGTTCCAGCGCCGCGGCGGCATCGTTGTCGCGGTAGGCTTCGATCGCACGGCGCACCTGCTGGGCCGCCAGCCGGCCCAGCGCACGCAGGCCTTGGATCTGCGGCAGCGGTGGCACCTTGCTCAGGGCGATGGAGCGCTTGGCCACGTTGGCGGCGTAATCGCCGATGCGTTCGATGTCGGCCGGAATGCGCAGACCGGCCAGGATCTCGCGCAGGTCGCGCGCCATCGGACCGCGCAGCGCCAGGCGCATGACGTCGTGGCTGATGTGCTGTTCGAGCGCGTCGATGGCTTCATCGTTGGCGATGATGCGCTGGGCGGCGTTCTCATCGCGCTTCTCGATGACGTCCATGGACGCCTCCAGCTGGGCGACGGCCATCTCGCCCATGCGCACGATCTCGGCCACCAGGCGCTGCTGTTCTTCGTCGTAGCTCTTGACGATGTGGTCGTTGGGAAGATTCATGGTCTGCAATCCGGGTAGCGCCAGGCCATGCCTGGCGGGGGCATTGGGTGAGGGGACAGCACCGGTCAACCGAAACGACCGGTGATGTAATCCTCGGTCTGCTGCTTGTTGGGCTGCGAGAAGATCACTTCGGTGCGGTCGTGTTCGATCAGGTCGCCCAGGTACATGAAGGCGGTGTAGTCGGAGACGCGCGCGGCCTGCTGCATGTTGTGGGTCACGATCACGATGGTGTAATCGTGCTTGAGCTCTTCCACCAGCTGCTCGATACGGCTGGTGGAGATCGGGTCCAGCGCCGAGGTCGGCTCGTCGAGCAGCAGCACGTCCGGGCGCAGCGCCACGGCGCGGGCAATGCACAGACGCTGCTGCTGGCCACCGGACAGGCCCAGCGCGCTCTGGTTGAGCTTGTCCTTCACTTCGTCCCACAGCGCGCCCTGGCGCAGGGCCTGTTCGACGCGGTCGGTCATCTCCGATTTGGAGAGCTTCTCGTGGTGGCGGATGCCGTAGGCCACGTTCTCGAAGATGGTCATCGGGAACGGCACCGGCTTCTGGAACACCATGCCGACCTTGCTGCGCAGGCGGTTCATCGGGTACTTCGGCGAGAGGATGTTCTCGCCATCCAGCAGCACTTCACCGCGCGCTTCCAGCTTGGGGTACAGCGCGTAGATGCGGTTGAAGATGCGCAGCAGGGTGGACTTGCCGCAACCGGAGGGACCGATCAGCGCGGTGACGCGCTTTTCCGGGATATCCAGGTCGATGCCCTTCAGCGCATGAAACTTGTCGTAGTAGAAATCCAGACCGCGCGCGGCCAGCTTGATCGGCGCCGGGGTCAGCAGGTTTTCATGCGAGGCCGGGACCACGATGCGCTGCATCGGCACGGCGTTGGAGAGATCGTTCATGGCGATGTCCGTGGAAAGGTCAGTCATGGGAGATACGGTTGCGCAGCAGGATGCCGCGCGCGGAAAGGCTGACCAGCAGCACGAACACGGTCAGCACCAGCGCGCCGGCCCAGGCCAGCACCTGCCAGGATTCATACGGGCTGCCGGCGAACTGGTTCATCACCACCGGCACCGAGGCCATCGGCTGGAACACGTTGCTGTTCCAGTACTGGTTGCCGAAGGCGGTGAACAGCAGCGGGGCGGTTTCACCGGAGATGCGGGCCAGCGCCAGCAGGATGCCGGTCACGATGCCGGCAGCGGCGCTGCGATACAGCACCTGCACCGTCACCTTCCACTGCGGGATGCCCAGCGACAGCGCCGCTTCGCGCATCTGCGAGGGCACCAGGCGCAGCATTTCATCGGTGGTCCGCACCACCACCGGCAGCACGATGAAGGCCAGCGAGAGCGCACCGGCGAAGGCCGAGAACTGGCCGCCGGTCTGCATCACATACAGGGTGTAGACGAACAGGCCCAGCACGATCGACGGCGCCGAGAGCAGGATGTCGTTGACGAAGCGGACCACCGTGCCGGCCTTGCGGAAGTTGCCGTACTCGGCCAGCCAGGTGCCGGCGAGCACGCCCAGCGGGGTGCCGATCGCGATCGCCAGGCCGCACATCACGGCGCTGCCGAAGAACGCATTGGCCAGGCCGCCTTCCTGCATCGGCGGCGGTGTCATCTTGGTGAACAGGTCCAGGTTGATCCCGGCCAGGCCCTTGGAGGCCAGCGTCCACAGGATCCAGCCGAGGAAGAACAGGCCGAACAGCGCGGTCAGGCAGGACATCAGCAGCGCGACCACGTTGACGATGCGGCGGCGCAGGTACAGCGGTTGGGCGTTGGCGGTGGACATCAGTTGCCCTCCTTGCGGGCCAGGCGCATCAGCATCAGGCGGGCGATCGCCAGCACCACGAAGGTCACGATGAACAACACGAAGCCGAGCAGCAGCAGTGCCGAACGGTAGGTTTCAGTGGCTTCGCCGAAGTCGTTGGCGATCAGCGCGGCAATCGTGGTGCCCGGCTCGAGCAGCGAGGGCGACAGGCGCACGCTGTTGCCGATCACGAAGGCCACCGCCATGGTTTCACCCAGGGCGCGGCCCAGGCCCAGGAAGATGCCGCCGATCACCGCCGAGCGGGTGTAGGGCAGCACGATGTCCCAGCTCACTTCCCACTTGGTGGAACCCAGCGCGTAGGCCGATTCCTTCAGGCGGGTCGGCACGGTGAGGAACACTTCGCGCATCACCGAGGAGATGAAGGGGATCACCATGATCGCCAGCACGAAGCCGGCGGTGAGCACGCCGATGCCCAGCGGCGGGCCCTGGAACAGCGGGCCGATGATCGGCATCGTGCCCAGATGGTCGTTGAGGAACGGAGTGACGTACTCGGTCATCACCGGCACCAGCACGAACAGGCCCCACATGCCGTAGATGATCGAGGGGATACCGGCCAGCAGTTCGATGGCGGTACCGACCGGGCCACGCAGCCAGCGCGGGGCGACCTCGGTCAGGAAGAAGGCGATACCAAAGCTCACCGGGACGGCGATGACCATCGCGATCAGGGCGGTGACGAGGGTGCCGTAGATCGGTGCGAGCGCACCGAATTTGTTCTCGACCGGATTCCATTCGGACGAGTAGAAGAAGCTCAGGCCCTGCTCCTGCAGGGCATGGCGGCCGCCCCACAGCATGGAGAGCGCGGCGCAGGCCAGGGCGACCAGCACCAGGATGACGGTGGCGATCAGTACCCAGCGGAACAGTGTGTCGTTGCGGGCATCACGCAGGTCGCGGAGGGACGGTGCGGGAACAGGCTGGGCGATGGCATTCATGGCTGAGGCGGGGGCCCGAGTGGTGGTTCGGCAGGGTGGTGCGACGAGGAAAGCGGGCCTGCGCTGTGCACAGGCCCGCTGTCTGGCTTACTTGAACTCGCTGGTCCAGTACGCTTCGATCTGGGTGACCAGTTCGGCCGGCAGCGGCACGTAGTGCAGTTCGTTGGCCTGGGCCTGGCCCTTTTCGAAGGCCCACTTGAAGAAGGCCAGCGTGTCCTTGCTGCGCTGGGCATCCTTGGGCTGCTTGTGCATCAGCATGAAGTTGGTGGCGGTGATCGGCCAAGCCTGGTCGCCCGGGGCATTGGTGATGACCAGGTTGAAGTCCTTGGCGCTGGCCCAGTCGGCGCTGGCGGCGGCCGCGGCGAAGGTTTCCGCGCTCGGCTGTACCCAGTTGCCGGCGGCGTTCTGCATCGAGGCGTACGGCATGCCGTTCTGCAGCGCGTAGGCCAGTTCGACGTAGCCGATCGAGCCCTTGATCTGCTTCACATACGAGGCCACGCCTTCGTTGCCCTTGCCACCCACGCCGTCCGGCCACTGCACCGAGGTGCCTTCGCCGACCTTGCTCTTCCAGTCCGGGCTGACCTTGGAGAGGTAGTTGGAGAAGTTGAAGGTGGTGCCCGAGCCGTCCGAACGGTGGACCAGGG
>Ga0213822_1000170_pt1 | contig 63198 bp, 43 predicted proteins | sample MC6MC0908MG_FD_179872 | JGI IMG/M metagenome (GOLD analysis project Ga0213822, IMG submission 179872) | Enriched soil aggregate microbial communities from Iowa State University, Ames, United States - MC6-MC0908-MG | ecosystem: Environmental > Terrestrial > Soil > Unclassified | place: USA: Iowa... | reverse complement strand
GACCACTTCCTGCGGCAGTTGCGCAACCTGCAAATCCAGAAAGAAAGCGCTGATGGCTTGTCACGCAGCCTGCTGGCTGACAAGTACGGCTTGAGCCTGCGCCAGATCGGCAATATCCGCCGCCAGGCGTAATTTTTCAACTTAAACAAAAAATTTTTCACAAAAAAATAAAATGAAGTCTTACTTACCGCCCCTACTACCAAGGATCTAACCGAGGTTACTACCTCTCATCCTAGTACATACGGGGATGGCGCTGAGCGCTCAGCGAGTTCATAGTATTGAGGTGTTCATGCGCACCTCGGAGCGTCTCCATGAATGGTCAAATTATTTACGGAATCGCCGATCAGCTTTCGGCTCACTGCTGGACCATTCCCCATCACGCCTTCTTGACTAGGTGTAACTGGATCGTCCAAAAAGCTACCGGAGTATTGGGAAGCCATGAGGCTGCCGAACGGTGGCTAACCCATCCCGCTTTGGGGCTTGGACATCAAGCGCCTTGCACGATCCTGGGCACCAGCGAGGGCTATACTCAAGTTTATAGTTATCTTTGCCGAATTGAGTACTGCATTTACACATAAAACCTACAGATTAACGATAAGGCTGCCATACCAATATCAATTACCTTTGGGCATCAAAATCCATTTCCGCGGCCTTCCTCTAAGAAACCGCCTCTCAGGACGGCTTCTGGCTGCACATCACTGACGTGAAGAAGAGCTCATCGGGTAAGCCAGCTCTCCACCTCCTCTGGCCCGTACTCTGCTTTCCATTCCTTAAGCAGCTTGTGATTGCCCCCTTTGGTCTCGATGATCTCGCCGTTATGCGGGTTTTTGTACTGCTTAACCTGGCGTGCCCGGCGCGGGGCTCTCTCATCGACCGATGAAGCTACAGCACGACGACTGGCCTGGGGATCCAAGATGTTGATCACATCGCGCAGGTTGCAGCCATACTCGGCGAGCAGATCGCGAAGCTTGGTCTCGAATGCCATCTCTTTCTGAAGCTCAGAGGAGCTTTTCATTTCTTCCAGCTCAGCCAACTGAGCGGCCAATTTCTGTTCAAGCTGACGAAATTCTGCCAGACGGGACATAAGTACTTCCTCGTTACCAAATTATATTGATCGATTACATTTACCACATCTGAAAGGACTCCACTTAAATTTTCTTTATAGCCCGATGAATTCCGCCACTACGGCGACCTAGGTCAACCCACCTACCGGCCATGGGCTTACCCATGCCGTAGCTACGACAAGAGCCCAGCGCGACACATGATGGCTAGGCATACGCCCTATGTCCGCGCTGATCACTTCATGTCTGGCCATAGCTCCCTATAATGATCAAGAACTGGTCTGAGCGTCATGGTCATGAAGCGCACATCCATTGGACTCATCGGGACAGGCGAGCCGCTGATACGGCAAGCTCTGGAGTCCATTCGTAAAGCCCATGAAGCTGAACCTTCTGGTTTGCCCGCGGATGAGGTGCTGCGTCTTAAACTATTGACGGATTCGCTTTACCAAGCTGTCATTGCCTTTCAGCTTGGCAAAGCTAGCGAGCCACCGTCGATCATTCGCTAGGGTGTTTCCATTAAATGACGCAAAAATCACCATTTCTTTATCCTGATCACCCTATGTATACCCAGGCAACGGACGCATTAAAGCGATATCACGAAGCTCAAGCTTCTGGCTGTCCTACCGAAGAAATCGAACGTCTCCGTCAAATTGCGGAAGCAGAGTTCCAAGCTGTAAACGAATATCAACTCCGAGCTCTGGGCTGCCATTTCCGCAAGAGCCATTGAGGGGCGCAGCAAGCAGGCTTCTCGAGGGTATATCCGTCACCTGAGCGCATCACTAAATGAGCAGTCTCCCAGCGAGCGAACACCGACCTGCCCCGGTTCCGCCCCTACCCCTTCGACGATTCAAAACTGCGCCTTTATACTCAGCCCCACCAACTCATCAGCTTTCGAAGGGGGCTTTTAGTTCTGACAATTAAATCTTATCCGATCTTATTTGTTTAAATCTCATAATATAGTACGTTGAACGTATAAAAAATACACATCCACTAAATTGAGCTGTGTAAAAGTCTGCTGCGGCGGGTACTGTCTAAACAAAGGAATCGTCGTACCACGGCGCGCGTAGCTGCTGGCGTAGAAGCGCGCGGTCCTCGTCACTCAGCAGTGATTGCGAGCCGGCTTCATGCCAATTATGTCCGCGGCGGTCGATCAGGAGTACAAGTGTGCTCCCTGAGAAATTTGACCCTGTGCTAATGGTTGGACGGCGCGAGGACGATCGCGCAGAGAGGTTGTGGTGAAACTGATAACAGTTCGAGACGTACGCCTTGCATCACACGAGGCAACTACGGAATGGATACAGGCATGCAGCGCTATGTGGAGGAAGGAATGATTTGTCAAATTTGCAACCTGAAGGCTTGAGCCTGATGCTGGGCACTGCTAAGAAGCTTGCGCTCTCTTTGGAGTGGCCAGGGTGAATTTGCAGTGGCTTATTCTGCGAGCCAGGCGTTGTGAGGCTCAATACAAGGCACGGGATGATCACGCCGCTGCTGTGCAAGCCACTTGCGAGTCATTTCAACATCGAATATTTGGCCCTGCTCCATCAATGTCAGGATGAGAGCGTCGGCTACACGGTAGCGTCCGCAGGCAGGACAGTCCCGCTCCTCCCACGGGCCTTCGCATGTAGGTCCAGATGCAATTCCAGCGCAAACCAAACACTTCATAAGCGAACCCCATTCCCGTAGGTTTAATCCATTTTTTACTGAGGAAGGCACGATTAAGCATCGAACGCCTAATTGCATAACTCTGTCGTCGGCCGCGGGTAAGCCACCCAGAGGCAACTACATACCCGTCCGAAGCGCCAGTTGAGGAAAACTCTTAGCCAGACGCCTGTTAACAGAATCCCCTACAGACTTATGATGCTTACAGACCTGTGTCTAGCGAGGAAACAGTAGAGTAATAGCAGCCCGCCCTCCCCATCCTTCCGGTCCATCGGTTGCACTTTCGAACCAGTAACGCGGTCCGACTTGGATCGTCATGGGCTGGTTGCCAACCTTCAAGAGTTGGGTGACTGTGAAGTTGATTGGAATGGACCATTCATGGCTCTTCCAATTGTACGTCGACTCGCTGTTGATACCGAATGTCGTGAATGTGTTGTTGGTATAGGAAAAGAATGGCTGAAGGAAAGTATGGTTGATTCTTTCTTTGTTATCTGCAGGCGCGGTCTCCAATCCCCACAAATGATTAGCCAGCATCCCGTGGGTCCATCCGTTGGATTGTTTCAGTGCCACGGCTGTAGGACCCGCAGCCCATTGTTCTGCGCTGAGCAAATCATCACTGCCAGTCGGAAATAGCAGCGCTGGGCCGGCGCCCCAGATCCAACCATTTGACGTTGGCTTTTTCGGTGAGAAGAAAAAGCTTTGCGTAACATCTCCTATCCCGGATTTGTCAGCCCCGCCGCCCCTCACTAAACCGTGCTGATCAATCACCGGCAGGATCGTTCGGGAAATGAGGTTCCACTCCGAATTCAATGAAAAAGGAAGCACGGGCTGGATATTGGTGACGCTATGCATTCCGTCCCCGGAGGGCCCGATTTTTTGATCCCAGTTGTACTGCATGGGTAGGCTATACATGGCCGCGATGGGATTCTGGGCTTTCTTAGCTAGTTCAGAATTGTCATCTCCCTCTGCACTGAAAGGGATGAGCGGGACAAGTCCGAGCAGCGACAACCCAATGAGCGTTTGGTGGTTCCGCATTTTCAGACTCTCCATGAGCGATCTGCGCGCCGCTGCGCGCTCACTGGGCTAGATGATATTGATTACGGTGTCGCTTGGCTTCATACATCGCCGCATCGGCTGTTTTGATCAGTTCGGCGGGATCCGTTGAGTGGCGAGGCGAGTTTGCGATACCGATGCTAGGTGTCACGAAATCGATGACCAGCTCGCCAATGCGGACTGGTTTACTCAAAACACCGAGCAGTCGCGCAGCCAGTCGTTCAGCAGCCTCGACGTTATCGCCCAGCACTAGCAGAGTGAACTCATCCCCCCCCAGTCGAAACGCACGATCCGGCTTTCGTACGGAGTTCTCCAACCGGCGTGCGAGACACACGAGTAACTCATCACCCGTTTCATGGCCGAAGGTATCGTTGACCTGTTTGAAACGATCCAAGTCAACGAAAAAGAGGGTCAAAGGCTGAGGTTGTCCTCCCAGAAGCTCTCTTAGGTAATGGTGGAATGCCTTCCGATTGCCCAGGCCTGTTAGGGCATCATTGTGCGCCATGGCATAAAGCTGATTTTGATATTCCACGTGCGCGCTGACGTCATGCAGAATGCCACGGTATCCGCGGAGGGTCTTCTGCCCATCAACGATTGGGGTAATGCGGGCTTGGTAATGGCCTACGCTACCGTCAGCGCGTCGCAATCGAGCCGACAGTGCCGGGCTCCCTTCTCGCTGCTGGGGATGCAAGACCCTGTGCAGCACCTCTTCATTTTCCATCAGGGTGGCAAACGCCACTCCTGATAGGCTTTCGGCTGGGTAGCCCACTTGGGAGCAAAAGGCGGGATTCATAGACTGCAGGTAACCAGCTTCATCTAGCTCAAAATAGCCTTCCTGGATCTCTGCAAGAATCGCGGCATCACGTGCCTCACTTTGTTCCAGACGGTCCAACGTCCGGTTTGCCTCGCGTCCCAAATCGCCTAACTCATCCTTTCCGCATTCCTGTAAACGGGAGTGCGGATTGCCAGGTCCGATCGTCGCTAGCTCCGCATGCATTTTTCGAATTCGGCGCAGCAGAAATCGTTCCAATCCGAGATGGATTGCTACCCAGGCCAGCACCAGGCTTGCGGTCAGGAAAGCCATAAAAAGATTCAGCTGAGCTAATCCCTCCTGATAGAGGTGCCTATCACGTATCACCCGCAGGCTTAGTTGTGCGTTTCCAAGGCTGTCGTGAAAAATCAGATCCACATTGTGATGGGCGGCGTTCATCACGTGCCGCCTCGAAAGACTCATCTGACTGCTGTCGGAACTACCGAGCATCACAGGGTCGAAGTCACCGGGCGGAGCCCAGATAAGCGCGCCACCTAGCTGCCTTTGCAACTGCTCTACCCGCTCGGCATCGAGCAGCGTTCCTCCGAACAGGTAGCCGGAAGGCGAACCAACGCTAACTAGGAGCATCGGAACGTCTTGCACAGTGATCAGTTGCGCACGTGGGGTTGCGCTCAAAGCCGGGCGCAATGATCCCAGACGATCAACTATGCTCGCTTGAAAATCCATGCTCACTGGATAGACTTCCGAGAGTTTTGAAACCCGTTCAGCGTCCAGGGGATGCAGGACTGTGAACGTGTCTGAGCGGGTTTGGATCAGGAAATCAAAACCCGACGCCCCCAGTTGAAGCGTCGGGCCAGCTCGTTGAATAAAAGTGCTGAGATTGGTTAGCCGGTCAACGTCGCGCTCGAACAGTACATCCATCATCGCCCTCAACCGATTAGCTTCGACCAGGAGCAATTGCTCATCCTCATGGTCTAGCCGGCCGAGCAAGACGTTATGTCCCCACCCCCACATCAAGAACATTACCAACAGCATGGGCGGCGCAAACAGACATAGGAGTTTCTTGCGCAGGCTCATGGCCGGTTCACCAAGACGGCATGCATCTTTTGAGCCTCAACCTGCCGGGCAACGGGCAGAGCCGTTGGTAGCGCTCGCCTGAACCGCGTCAGCAAACTTGCGCAGGTTTGCTTGTTGAGCGCTAACCAAGCTTGCGATGGTGTTCTGCGCTGGCGTTTGTACCGTCGTGCGGCACGTGAGCTCATCCAACCCTGGTCGTTTCAGGCGCCATACCGCATCGAGCAAGGCATAGTGGTCAGGTACTGAATCAAAACGCTGTACGTCGACTCGCAAGATTGCCTTGCGCCCCCCTCCAACCGGCCCACCCAGTAAGTCCTGTAGCGCACTGCCAAACTCATCAACGAGGTTTGCACCCCACCATTCCGTTTCAAGAATGACCAGGCCGCTGTCGCCTTGTCGCACCACCAATTGCGGACGATCAACTTGAGGGGGTACGGCCACCCGCTCAACCTGAACCCGCTCCCCTGCGACCCGGCTCGCCTGTGCAGGTACAAGGGTGTGGTAGTTGTTAGGCGTACTGCTGCAACCAGCAGCCATCGTTAGTAACAAAGCCAGCGAGGTCCGGTATAGAGGGGGCATCATATATAACTCCTTGGCCGAGTGTTCCAATCAACGCTGCAGATTTTCCGCACCTGCTGCTTTAGGTCGGCCGCGGATCAGCGACTCAGGATGACGACCCAGGTAGTCCGCTAGGTCTCGTAGCGAACGGGACATGCGTTCTAGCTCCTGCAATGTGTCCCCAAGTTTCTCACGCTGCGGAGAATCATCAGCGATCGCTGAATTGGCGGAGCGCAGGGTTTTCTGTAGCTGCTCCAAGGTAGCAGTCACCCCAGGTAGCGTTTGACCGTCGACGCGTTTCAGGGTGTTGCGCATTTCGCGGAGTGTCCCATCCAGATTCCCCGCGATGCTCTCCAAGGGAAGCTTGCCAAGCCGCTCGACAACGTGCTGCAGCTGCTCTTGCAGTTTTTCCAGACTGCCAGGCACCGTCGGAATGACAATAGGTTGTGCACTGCCGTCAAACTCGACCTTGGGGGCGTCTGGATAGAAATCCAACGAAATGAACATCTGCCCGGTAATCAGATTTCCACTGCGAGCCTGTGCCCTAAGCCCATGCTCAACAAAGGTACCAATGAGGCGCCGTGCGCCGGCATCATCCTCAGGGGTGTGATTAAATGCCTGCAGCATCTTCTGGTGAACAGGCCCTAATCGTTGCGGATAGATAACCGCATCGACCACGACTGGAAAGACCTGCTTTTTCGCATCGTAATCCAGAGTCACCGACGTAACTTTACCGAACTCCACCCCCTTGAATTCCACCGGTGCGCCTGGTGAGAGCCCTCGCATAGACTGATCGAATCGTAATCGCAGGTATTGCGCCTTACCTGTTGGCGGAGCTAAGGCAGCATCACGGTCTGCAAAGAGCGTAAAACTTTGCTGATCGGCGGCCGGCTCGCCTCGGCTGAAGCTTTCGGGAGCAGCGAACGCCAAACCGCCCATGAGCACGGATGACAAAGACTGGGTCTCTACTTTCAAACCGTTGGCTCCCACCTCCATATCGATGCCGCTTGCATTCCAGAACCGAGTATTCGTGGTGACAAAAGCGTCGTAGGGCGCTTGTACAAACACGCCAATGTCGACCCCTTCGCCGTCTTCTTTCAGCGCATACGAAACAACCTCTCCGACAGGTATTCGGCGGTAGTAAATAGAGGAACCGATATCGAGCGAGCCCAGATCATCAGCGCTCAAAAGAAAGCGCGTCCCCTTTTCTCCATACGTCACCGGGGGCGGAGATTCCAGGCCAGTGAAGGTTTTCTCCGGATTTTTGGATTCACCGGCGTCGGCGCCAATGAAGGCTCCAGACAGCAAGGTGTCTACGCCTGACACCCCTCCGGCGCCGATACGCGGGCGGACCACCCAATATCTCGCACCTTGAGTGGCGAACGACTCGGCCTCTTTAGATAGTTCCACCTTAGCCACAACGCTCTTGCGGTCATCAGCGAGTTCCACGGACGATACCTCGCCTATCACCACGCTGCGATAACGTACCTGAGTTTTATGCGCCACCAGACCTTCGCCGGTGCGGAAGGAAATAGAGATCACCGGCCCCTTCTCCAGATAGTTGCGCACTACCAGCGAGGCTCCCACAAGTAGAGCCAGGATGGGCACAATCCAGACCAGTGAGAAATTGAGACGTCTAGTGCGCACTTGGGCCTGACCTGCACTGCGTTGTTCAGTCTCCTGCGCCATCACTGCGCTCTCCTTGTTGTGACGGACTATCCCAGATAAGACGGGGGTCAAAGCTCATGGCGGAAAACATGGTCAAGACCACCACCATGCCGAAGAACAGAATGCCTGGACGCGGTTCAATGGTCCCCAAGCCGTGCAATTGCACCAGTGCTGCTACCAAGGCCACCACCATGACATCTAGCATTGACCAGTAACCGATGAGCTCCACGAACCGAAACAATTGGGAGCGCTGGCGTCTTGCCCAACTGCTGCGGCGTTGCGCGGTGATCAGTAACAGGGCTAAAGAGCAGAACTTGATGGCCGGCACGCCAATACTGGCGATGAAAATGATGAGCGCGATGTCCCAGGCTCCTGCTTCCCAGAACTCCAACACACCACCGCCAATGGTGCTGTCACTACCTTGCCCAAGCATCTCGGTGCGCATGACTGGCAACACGTTGGCTGGAATGTAAAAGATCAATGCAGCGAACAGAAATGCCCAGCCACGCGCAATCGGATTGGTTTTGCGACGGTGTAAGGGAGCGCCACATCGAACACACTCATGGGCCGATTCACGCAGATCACAAGTTTGGCCGCAACCATGGCATAAACAGACATGAAGATCGTCAGCCAGAATCGATTCGCTCATACCTGACCCCACAGATCGCGAATGTCTCGACCAGCAACGTAGATCAGCAGCATGCTCAATGCAGCCAGTGCGATCAAACCGATACCCGGGATCACATCGAGAAGACCGGCTAGCTTGATAACTGCGACCATGGCACCGAGCAGGCATACCTCCAGCATGCTCCAGGGCCTTAATTTCTCTAGCGCCTGCATACACCCAGCAAACCCAGGGGCTCGGTGACCCCGCATAGCGAAACCAAGAACCCAGCACAGCACGGCAATCTGCAGGATCGGGGCGAAAATGATCGCCAGCGCCAAGACAAGTGCAATGAACGTGATGCTGCCAGAGCTGAGCACCATCACAGCGTCCCAAAGGGTCGCCGAGTTAGAAATACCTTTCATGCTGATGGTCATCACCGGATAAGCGTTGGCGAAGATCAACAACACTCCACCCGTTACGCTCAGAGCCAAGCGCTGCTCCACACTCAAGCTATTGTGGCGGTACAGCACTCCCCCGCAACGGGTGCACCGGGCGCTCTGATGACGCAGCAAGGGAGTACGGTGATACACCGCATCGCAGTACTCGCAAACAATGAGTTCATGTAGGTGAGTCATGGTGAGATTTCGTCTGTCGTCCAAGGCTCAAATGGGCGTCACTTTGCACGCCAGCCTCATCACTAAAGCACACGAACGTGGCTAGAACCGATGCACATTTGATGACACCCCTATATCGCCAGAGGTATCGCCGCAGGATTTTGCTAATACTCAAAAGTGATCAAATGATCATGAATGGATGAGGAAAAGGTGATGATGGACCTAGCCCTTGGCGCTTTGCGTGCCAATCCTGAGATTGCAGTTTTTTTGGCGATTGCGTCGGGAATACTGCTAGGACGAGTGCAGATAGGAAGCTTCCATCTGGGGTCCGTCGCAGGTGCGTTGCTGATGGGACTACTGATCGGCCAAATCGGCTTGCAAGTTCCTCATGAACTAAAAGCTGTGTTCTTCGCCTTGTTCATCTATGCGGTGGGTTTCAAGAGTGGGCCCGAGTTTTTCGGCAGCCTTAACCGGGGCACGCTAAAACTAGTCCTGCTCTCAGTGATCTTATGCGGCACCGCATTGGCCACCATCCTCGTCATGAATGCGCTTTACGACTTTGACGCAGGCTTCACCGCGGGCCTTGGAGCGGGGGCATTGACTGACACGGCGATCATGGGCACTGCGAGCAGTGCTATCGCCCAATTGCCATTGGACGCAGCTGCGAAGAACGAACTTAACAGTCACATGGCTGTGGCTTACGCCATTACCTATGTGTTCGGTACGGTCGGTTTGATCGTTTTTGTCGGAAGCATCGCTCCACGGCTGTTAGGGGTGGATCTGAAAGCCAGTGCCCAAGAACTTGAGAGGCAGCTCGGTATTGAGAGGCATGAGGAAGCGATCAGCATTCCCTACACGCGCATTGTGGTGCGCGCCCATCGCCTCAATCACGCTCAAAAGTTGGGTGATACGATTGCAGATCTCGAAGCTCGCTACCCCTCCCTTAGCATTGAACGTGTCATTCGGGGAGAGCAAATTTTTGAGCGTAGTCCGGCACTGCTTATGCAGCCAGGGGACATCTTAGGTATCTACGCGCTACGCGACTCGGTGGGTCACCTCGCTAGCTGGATCGGGCCTGAAGTTGATCACCCGCTAAGTCTCTCTTTCCCTACACGCAGCGCCGACATCGTGCTAACTAATCGTCTTATGGCTGGGCGTACTATCCATCAAATCAAAATGGCGTTGGTGGGTGCTGAGCGAATGGGATGCTTTCTCACAGGCATCTCACGCCAAGGACTGTCATTGCCCCTTTTACCGGAAACGGTGCTGCGTCGTGGCGATCTGATCAGCCTGACAGGGCGCGCCGCTAGCGTGGACGCACTTGCGGCTCAATTGGGACGTGAACGGAAACCAAGCCATCGCACCGACATCGCTATCCACGCTCTGGGTTTGGTTGTTGGCTCTTTGCTCGGCTTGCTTTCGACCCATATCGGCATGATACCGGTCGAACTAGGGATTGGAGGCGGCATCCTGCTAACTGGTCTTGTGATCGGTTGGTACAACTCGCGATACCCAGAAATAGGCGCTCTTCCGCCCGCCGCACAGTGGGCATTCTCCGAATTTGGCCTGACTGCGTTTGGAGCAGTTGTGGGCCTGCTCGCAGGTCCTGCAGCACTTACGGCCATCGTGGAACAAGGGCTCGCGCTCGTGATAGCAGGCGCCTTAGTCACTCTCATTCCTCCTTTGGTGACGCTCTATTTCGGGCGCTACGTGCTCGGACTTCACCCGATGATCTTATTCGGAGCTTTGGCGGGAGCCCAGACCGAAGCCGCTTCGATGAACAAGATCATCGAGCAATCAGGCAGTAATACTCCCGTGGTAGGTTTTACCGTCTGTTATGCGGTTTCCAACGTTTTGCTAGCTGTATGCGGACCGATAATTATATCGCTAGCGTGACATCAAATCGCTACCAACTGCGATTTTTGGAGCACTTTTCGAATTTTTTAGAGTTTTTGCTTGAAAGCCGTTTGATGTCGCCTAGTGTCTAGAGTCAGCCATGGAGTTTTGCGTCTCATTCATGGATGGCGATGTCGTGATAGGAGATCAGCAATGTAGGCATTGGTACGTGCTCTTTTTCGCTGTGAGAAATCTTTCGCTGGCAGTTACCGCCACGGTACAGCGCATGGCGTTAGCGGACGAAGGCAGGGCTCTTGGCAGTTATGGAGACCTCGCCCTGTCCAATGGGACGAAGGCCTGGTAAGCCTCCCTGCCTCACAATTCGGAGTCAGCGACCATGGAAACTTATCGAGCCGGCTCAGCGCACGGCGTGCAATTGCGTCCTCTCTGCGTACCGGTACTCGCTCTCGTAGCCGCCATGCATGCCAACCCCAGTTGGGCAGGCGGGATTCTCATTTATGAAGCGGGACAGGAAGGCAACGGAATGGCAAACGCAGGCTCGGCCGCCTTGGCGAACGATCCCAGTGTACTGATGAGCAACCCGGCTGGGATTACCCAGCTCAAGGGCACGCAAATTAGCGCAAATGCGCAGGTCATTCTCGGAGACTTGCGATTCACCCGTGACAGTAGCAACCAGTTCGATGGCAACGAAGGGGGCAACTCGCTTGAGTACCTGCCAGGGGCCAGTCTCTTCATCAGTCACCAAATTGATGAACGCTCGGCCATCGGGTTTGGTATGTATGGAAATTTTGGTCTTGCACTGGATTACGACGACGACTGGGCAGGCCGTTACTTCACCCAAGAGGCTGCGGTTATCGGGGTGTCGTTGCAACCGACATGGGCCTACAAATTTACTGATGACCTGTCGATCGGCATCGGACCACGCATCATGGTCGGCTACTACCGTACCGAGATGGCCATCAATAACAACCTGCTGGGCCTGGCCGATCGACCGGACGGACAGTTGGAATACAAGGACACTGACGTCGGTGTCGGCGTCAACCTGGGCCTGCTTTACCAAGTGGACCCAAAAACCCGCGTCGGCCTGGCGTACACCAGTAAGATCAAACTGGAGTTCGAAGACAAACCCCACCTGAAAGACATCAATAACCCGCTGCTCAATGCGGCATTGCGCCGTCTGGATGTCGACTCTTTAGAGCTCGACTTAAACGTCCCACAAACGGTTACAGCCAGTATTGCTCATGAATTAGGTAACCAATGGACGCTGTTGGGCAGCGTTGGTTGGCAGGATTGGAGCGACTTCGGAGACATCGGCGTGGATATCGACACCAACGGTGGCGGTACCAGCCGTACCGTTGACCGTAAATATAAAGATACCTGGCACGCCTCGATCGGCGCCCTGTATCAAGCGAATCCGCAATGGCGCTGGAGCGTCGGCCTGGGGTACGACAGTTCGGCCGTGGATGATGAAGACCGTACCGTCGACAACCCAATGGGTGAAGCGTGGAGGTTGGCCACTGGGGTCAACTACACGGTAGATGAAGGACTGGACTTACATCTTGCCTACACCCTGCTGTGGCTGGGCGACATGGATGTTGATCAGACCAAGAGCCGATCCGGTACCACATTGTCTGGCAGTTACGACAACAGCGTTTTACACATCATCGGCGGGGGCGCGACTTGGCGTTTCTGAGTGACTGATATCGCTAACGTAAGGAAGGAGATCCTGCATGAAAACCAAGGTATTGGCCGCAAGTCTTTGCCTCGCCACGCTGATTCTGCATGGCTGCGCGAGCAAATATGTGGAAGCCGATCAATATTCAGGCTTCCTCAAAGATTACAGCGTCTTAAAGGAAGATAAATCGCCGTCAGGGGCGGCGGTTATGCGCTGGATCAAACCGGGAGTAGATGCAAAACGCTACACAAGCGTGTACCTGGAGCCCAGCCAGTTTTACCCAAAGCCACAGCCCACTGAAAAAATTCCGCAATCGACGCTGCAGGGAATAACCCAATACTACGATCAAACGCTGAAGAACCATTTCTCTCAAGCGCTGCCTTTGGCAACAAGCCCTGGCCCCGGGGTTCTGGTGGTACGACCGGCGATCACCGCTGTAAGTGCCAAGACAAAAAGCCTGCGACCTTATGAAGTTATCCCGATTGCCTTGGTAGCCGCTGGCATCAGTACGGCCACTGGCATCCGTGACCAGGATACATCCATTGCTACCGAGGCAGCTTTCTTGGATGGCGAAACCAACCAAGTGGTGGCAGAGGTCGTACGTAAAGGGGCAGGCGCAGAGTTGGACAACTCATCACAAGTCATGCAGGCCAAGGATGCGAAGGCAGTTCTGGATGGCTGGGCCAAGGACATGGTCAGCTCGTTCCAAGCGCTCAAGAAATAATCGCAAGCGCCCCATTTAGAACACAGATGGGGCGTTTTCAATTAACCGATATAATTTATAGGCGCGAAACCATGGAAAGCATTCGCGATGAAGAAAATGCTAAATTAACTGCTAGAGCCAGGCTTAGTAAAACCAACGACGTCGCTTTATTTCAGAATCTTTTGGCAATATTTGGCAGAAATGACGAAAGCGAGTCTTTTAATGGTAAGCCCCTACAGATATTTAAATACGATGTACAGACGCTGGGGCTGCCCTATTTGAATTGCGGCCTGCCTACAATGCAAGGCGCACTGTTAGACGGGCCTTTACGATTTCTTGCTACCTCGGCCCCCACTGTCGGACACGCACTGGTGGCAATCATTCGATACATGCGTCATTACGATCCTCTGGTCTATTTACGGTTAGACCACCGCGCTGGGCAAGCTGTACTGCAATTTGAACCGTCGAAAGCCGCTCAACCTCTCAGCCCTCATGCCCTCGAGAAATGGGTGGTAGCTGCCTGGTTGTTGATTGGCGAATTACGCGGCACTAAGTTAAAACCTCTCTCACTGAGTTTTCGACATCGGCCGCTAGGTGATGCAGGTAAATACTCAACCTATTTTGGCTGCCCGGTTTTTTTTGAGCAGTGCAACAATTGCCTCATCATGGCATCTGACGTACTCAATGAGGTAAGCGTCAAACGCGATGCCGAACTACATGAAATGGTGCGTTATTTTCTTGAGCTTCGTGCGTCCCCCGCAACCGGACTGAAAGCACAAGTGGAAGAATATATCAAAATCTTATTACCCTCCCAGCGCTCTACGCTGGAGCAGGTTGCGCTGGCTTTGCAGTTACATCCCCGCACACTTCAGCGACGGCTTGCTAGCGAAGCTATCGACTTTGAAGAATGCTTAGACCGGATTCGGCGGTGCCAAGCTGAACAAATGCTTCAGAAAACTAATCTTTCAGTCGGCCAAATTTCAAACGAGTTGGGCTACCGTCGAACAACTTCCTTTTGCCGTGCTCATTTGCGCTGGTTCGAGATGACACCCTTGGAGCACAGACGTCGGCATGGTGATAAGACTATGCTCCAGAAATGACGGTAAACTATCGAGTAGTAGGCTCTAGCAGGGCAACATTCAAGACGAATGTATTACACATAAAAAAGCGGCCTACGAGAGGCCGCATAAAGGAGGAGCATCCAAGGGAGCTTTCAGGTATGACCTTTGAAGCCTAGTCTTTGCGTGGCACTAGCGCAAGCCCGACTTATTCGTATCCAAGCACAGCTTTGAACTCTGTGGAGGCTGTATGTACAAATTCGTAAAAACCACGATTGCGGGCGGCGTGTTATTTATCCTCCCCCTGCTGATAGTTATCATTCTGGTAGAAAAGGCGATTCATATTCTGAGGCCACTGATCCAAAAAGTGATGCCTCTCTTCTCAGGCCACACCCTTGTAGGAGGAACTTCTTTAACCCTCCTTGCTTTGCTTGCGCTGGCCCTAATCTGCTTTATCGCGGGCTTACTCGCAAAAACCACAATAGCTGAACGTATTTTAGGTGCTCTTGAAGATCGGATTCTGAGCAACCTTCCTGGCTATCAACTAATAAAAGATGCAACAGCCCGCTTTGCCGGTCTTGAAAATATGGAAGGCGCTAAAGTGGGACTCATTGCTGAAGGTGAAGGCTTCCGCTTTGGTTTGGTACTAGAGAGCCACGAAAAGTGGCTATTGATCTATTTGCCTGATGGAGGGCCGGCCGGCACTACTGCTGGAGAAGTACGGGCCCTTCCACATGATCAAGTAACGTTAACCGATGTACCTTGGCTATCGCTAGTAGCCTGCCTGAGACGAGGTGGCCGGGGGACATTGGACCTGATGAACGAGTATGTGCGGACGCCTACCTAACGGGAGGATTACCGAACGAATACGCAAAAGACTCAAGGCAGTTGGCTCAGTAACCAGCTTCTTGGCGTCCGCCGCCACAGGACAGGCCCACCCTGCAGCATCAATAGCCTGTGGTAATTCGATATTCGCCTCGTTCTGAAGATCACTGGATATCCTTTTCGGTTCTGCTGGGATCCTGCGCCGGCGTGGTGTACCAGTGCTCGCGAGGTACCCATTTTTCTTTCGCTGGATCGCCTAGGTAATGCGGCGACATGATCTGCACACCGTAGTCATTAAACACGTCCTGGATATTAGCGTGCAGCAGGCTCAGCAGCTCCGCCCTTGGGCGTGGCTCACTCGGAACCGCCTGCGCTACCAAGCGATATTCAGGGTAGAAATCGGAAAGCCCGGTCTGGAACACCTGCGGTCGCGGGGTCTGCAAAATGCCGTCAGTACGCTCGGCCGCTTGTAGCAGCATCGCCTCGACCTGGCGCCACGGGGTGTCATAACCGATTGTCACCACTGTATCGACGATGTAACCCTGGCCTTGCACCACCCGCGAGTAGTTGCGTGTCACCGATCCAGTAATCATTGAGTTTGGCAACGTCAGTACCTCGCCCAGGCCAGTGCGTATAGTGGTGTTGAACATGCCCACCTCGGTCACCGTGCCTTCGTTGTCGCCCACCCGTACGTACTCGCCGGCCTTGAGTGTGCGTGAGTATGTCAGGATCAGCCCCGCTGCCGCCTGCCCGACCACGCTGGAGGCACCCAGCGAAATCATCAGCCCTACTAGCACCGACAGGCCCTTGAACGCGTCGGTGCCAGAACCTGGCAAATACGGGTAGGCCATCACCAAGGCAAACAGCCAGATTGCCAATGACGTGAGTCGAGTGGTGGGCTGGAGGGTTTCTTCCGTCAACCATTTGAGCGTACCAGGACGGGCCATGCGCTCCAGCAAACGCTTGCTGAAACCGCTTATTCCGCGGGCGATGAAGAAAATCATGACCGCCACTGCAAGGCCTGGGATCGCATGCAGGATGCCCGTAACCAAGTACCGCAGCAGGTCGAGCAGGTGCAGGTTGAGGCTCTCTCCCCACGGCCGGGTGTAGGGAAATTGGGACAGCACGAAGCTCAGCCACCGGTAGCTCAGCAGCAGCAAGAACGCCCAGTAAATTAACCTCAGTAGGCGGTCGATCAGGAAGTATACGTACTGCATGTCAAACAGCGGCATGTGGCCGACCTTGATCTGCCGCGCACGGTCTCGCATCAATTGTGGGAGGCGCCCGCGCAACTTGCGCCGGCCAAAGTTGGCGCCCTTTATCAGCACCACGAACAACAGTGTGGCAGCGGCAGAAAAACCCAATGCCTTGAGCAAGAAGCGCAGGCTGCGCGCTTCACGCGTTTCATCCACTACCTGACGCAGGGTGGCGGCAGCCCTCTCGGCGGCCAAGCGGGTATCCCCGCCCTCCACGCCCAGATCCTGCGGCGCGACGATGAACGCTCGGCGCCCGCCCAGCAACACCAGGTGGCTGTTAAGGATCGGGTCAATGCTTACGTGCAACTCATCGGTGCCGCGCAAGGTGTCTTCGATGACCGTCGTGGCTCGGTGCACCCGGGCAGTGGGCGTCTCGCCGAGCAGCGTGGCATTGAAGGTGAACACGCTGCGGTTGGCAATACGCAATTCGGCCGGCTCGCCCGGCACGCCGTCGGTGGCGCTACCCGTTGCGTCGTTGCCCTGCCCCGCCACTGGTAGCAATGCACATAGCATGAGTAGCACAGTCAGAAAACGATTCATTGCACACTCCCCGGCCGGTAACTCTGTAGTGATAGCACCGCTTCACTGGCCAGTGCCGCGCCCCAGGAACCAGCGATAGTAAGGGTTGTTGCCATCGCTGCGCGCCAGTTCGCGGGCCTCGTTCGCCCACGCCTGGCGGTTCCCGTTGTAGGCGTGCAAGCTGAGGCTGTAGAACCGCGCCAGGCTACGCCACTGGTCATTCACAGAAATAGCAAAACCAGGCTCGCCACCTTGCAGCGGCGGAGCACCGCGCAGGGCCAGCAAGGTCGGCAGCACGCGAGTGATTTCTCGCGGGCGCACCCACGGGGCATACTCGATGCGCGGCTGATCGTCGGTCACCGGCAGGGCATCGGCGGCGTAACGCTGCAACCCGGTACGGTCGGTGACCCAGGTGGCCAGCAAGGCCTGCGGCGAGTCGATGCCCACCTCGGCAAGCGCCTCAGCCACCGGCACCTGCGCCAGGCGCTGGCGAATGCGCGGCACATCCAGTTGCAGCGGCTGCAGCGAACCGATCAGCAGCATTTCGTGAAACTCGGTGGTCCATAGGCTGGCATGGGGGAACACGTCAATGAAGCTGCGCACCAGCGAACGAGTGTCTTCATCGTTCTGCGTCGGCAGTGGCAGCCATTGCGCCATCAGGCCACCGTGCTGTAAACGGGCGGCAGCCAGTTGGTAAAAATCGCGGGAGTACAAATTGACCACGCCCGCGGCCGAAGGCGGTGGCGGCTCCAGGGTCACCAGGTCGTATCGTTCTTCGCTGCGCAAGAGTTCACGACGGCCGTCACGCAGGCGGATTTCCAAGCGCGGGTCGACAACGGCGGCGTAGTTGCCTTTGAAATGAGGTGCGGCTTGCAGGACTTCGGGCAGTAGTTCGGCCACCACCGGACGGTTTAGGCCCGGGTAGCGCAACATCGCCCCTGCGGTGATGCCGGTGCCAAACCCAATCACTAGCGCCGAACGAGGTTCACCGTTGTGGATCAACAACGGCAGCAAAGCCTGCAGCCGCATATAACGCAGTGACGGCATGGCATCGCCGGTATTGGAAACGCCCTGGATGTACAGCCGGCTGAAGGTCTGACCCTCACGCCCCTGGGTCACCACCGCCACCGTACCGCCCTTGCCCTCATGGTAGTAAGTCAACTGCCCGTTGCGCGCCCCAGGCAGCAGGTCAGCCAATTGTTGCGGTGGCGTCAACAGCGCTACCAGCACGGTCGCCAACGCCACCAGGCCTACCGCAACACTCGCCCGGCGCCGTACGCCCTGCCCTCGCCAGGCGGCTACCAGGCCGACAACTGCCGCTACGCTGGCCAGTACACCCAAGGCGCGCACAAGGCCCAAGTGCGGCACCAACACGAACCCGGTGAGCAGCACGCCGACGATACCGCCCAAGGTGTTGAGCGCCACCACCGCACCGACATCCCGGCCCACGTGGCCGCTGTCCACCGCCAGCCGCAACGCCAGCGGAAACGCAGCGCCGAGTAAAGTGGTGGGCAAAAACACCATGCACAGGGCTGCCACGGCAAACCGGGCGCACATGCCGGCCAGTTCGCTGCCGGTAAGCTGCAGGGCAAACAATTCGGCCTGGGTCTGCGCTAACACCAGCCAGCGCCCCAGCCCGGCGAGTTGCAGCATTGCAAGCAGGCCGGCGATGGCGATCAAGAGGCCGAACAAGCCCCAGGGGTCACGAATGCGGTCGGCGCGCCGGGCATACAGCGCACTGCCGGCCAGCAGGCCGCCCAGGTAGGTGGCCAGCACCACGGCAAAGGCAAACGCCCGGGTGCTCATGAACGGCAGGATCGACTGGCTCCAAACCACTTCGTAGCCCAACGCCACGCCCCCGGCCACGCAGTACAGGCTGATAGCCAGGCGGGCCTGCGCCGAGCGCGGCATTGAGGTTGCCTGGGCAGGCGGCGGTAACGCAGTGTCACGCCGGCGCGCCAACCAGGCGCCCAGTGCAGCCAGCAGGTTCAGACTGGCTGCGGCGCAGGCGCTGCCGCTCACGCCAAGGCGCGGCAATAGCACAAAGGCGGCCAGCAAGGTACCGGCAATGGCGCCTGCGGTGTTGGCCGCGTACAAACGACCGCCCGCCTCCGCCAGTTGCCCGCTGGCAGGCGCCAGCGCGCGAACCAGCACGGGCAAGGTGCCGCCCATGAGCAACGCGGGTACACCCACCAGCACAAAGGGCAACACCCAGGCCAACAGGCCGGCACTGGCTTCCAGCCGCGCGAAGGGCCCGGCGGCGTGGGCCAGGCCCAGGGTGGCGCCCAACCCCAGCACCGCCACGACCAGTTCCAGGACGACGTACAAGCGTACCGGGCGTTGCAATCGGTCAGCCCAGCGCCCGAACAGCAACCCGCCTACAGCGAGCCCGGCGAAAAATGCACTGATACCGGTGGCCACGGCGTGCACTTCTACGCCTACCACCAGGGACAGTTGTTTGATCCACAGTACCTGGTAAACGAGCCCGGCAGCGCCGGAGAGGAACAGCAGCGTGGCAGGTATGGCCAGCAGCAGTCGAGAATTGGTGCGCGGTGCATGCGAGACAGCGGAGGGTGCTGCAGATGATGCCATGCGTGAATGCCTTGTCCGATGATTGGACTGTGGGAGCGGGATTACCCGCGCATCAGACACCGCCGAGCCTGATATCAGCTTTGCCGATGCTCGCGGATGACTCCGCTCCCACAGAAGTTACGCCAGCTGTTCAGGAATCTGTCTATTCAGTTCCCGAAGCGTTACTCACTGCTTTTTCATTTTCTCTTCGATCTTCTTGTCCACGTCAGCACGAATCTGATCGATGCTGAAACTGGCCGGGCGCTGGCTAGGTGGATAATCAACGAAGGTCTGCAGGAACGCAGCCGCTTTGCGAACTCCGTTGAAGATCAGGAAGTCATTCTTGGTCAACCAATCATAGTACTGATCAGAGACCACGTCGGCCCGCTCGTAGGGGTCCATGCGCAGGTTGAACATCTTGGGCACTCGCAGGCAGGTGAACGGCTCGCTCCAGACTTTCAGGCCGCCGGGGGCACGCTGTTCGCAGAACACCAGTTTCCAGTTGTCATAGCGCATGCCGACCAAGTCACCGTCGTCGCTGAAGTAATAGAATTCTTTACGCGCGCTTTTATCGGTCTTGCCAGTAAGCATGTCCAGCTGGTTGTATCCATCGAGGTGGACCTTGAAGTTCTTCCCGCCCAGGTCGGCGCCCTTCAACAGCCGCTCCTTGATGTCTGTGTCGCCTACCGCTGCGAGCAGTGTCGGGAACCAGTCGAGGCCGGAAATCAACTGCGTATTGATGCTGTCGGCCTTGATCTTGCCAGGCCAGCGAACGATCGCAGGCACGCGGAAGGCGCCTTCCCAGTTCGAGTTCTTCTCATTACGGAACGGGGTAGTCGCCGCGTCTGGCCAGGACCATTGGTTAGGACCGTTGTCGGTTGTGTAGACGACGATGGTGTTGTCGGTAACCTTGAGGTCGTCGAGGGTCTTGAGCAGTTTGCCAACGTCACCATCATGTTCCAGCATGCCATCGGCGTACTCGTTGCCGACCATGCCGCTCTGGCCTTGCATGGACTCGCGCACGTGAGTGAAGGCATGCATCCGCGTGGTGTTCATCCAGACGAAGAACGGTTTGTCAGCCTTGACTTGCTTATCAATGAAGTTGATTGCCGCCTGGGTGGTCTCGTCGTCGATGGTTTCCATGCGCTTCTTGGTCAGCGCACCGGTATCCTCGATCTTGCCATCGGCGCTGGATTTGATGACACCGCGTGGCGAGGCAGCCTTGACGAATTCCTGGTCATCCTTTGGCCAAAACGGACGCTCCGGCTCCTCTTCGGCGTTGAGGTGGTAAAGGTTGCCGAAGAACTCGTCGAAACCGTGATTGGTCGGCAGGTATTCGTCCTTGTCGCCCAGGTGGTTCTTGCCGAACTGCCCGGTGGCATAGCCCTGAGCCTTGAGTGCCTGAGCTATGGTCACGTCGCGTGCCTGCAGCCCCACCGGCACGCCGGGCATGCCGACCTTGGACAAGCCGGTGCGCAGCGCCGTCTGGCCGGTAATGAAGGTAGACCGGCCCGCAGTGCAGCTGTTTTCCGCGTAATAGTCGGTGAACATCATGCCTTCTTTGGCGATACGGTCGATGTTCGGTGTCTGGTAACCAACCACACCTTTGCCGTAGGCGCTGATGTTGGTTTGGCCGATGTCGTCCCCAAAGATGACCAGAATGTTCGGCTTTTCCGCCGCACTGGCCATCCCCATTCCAAAGGTCGCCGTGGCCGCGAGGGCGGCCGCTGACAACCAAGCTCTACTGGACTTCATAGCTACGCTCTCCGTTTCACTTCACTGCTGTCGTCCACGACTGCTAGCACGGAAACTACCGTGCGCCTGCGGCTGGTTTTCGAATCATTGCGGTGTTTCAAAGGGGTAAACACGGCGCCAATCGCTGGCCATGTCGACCACAGTCCAGCCCTTGGCCTGGGCCTGGTCCAAGGCCTTGTCGAGCCGGCCCACAGAACTCTTGCGGTCATACGCCCACTCGCGGTGGGCGTCGGTATGGTGCACCAGCCCCGCAAAGCGCTTGCCCTTTCCGGCCGTAGTCCACTGCAACATCTGCAAGTCACCGTCAGAGTTGCCAAAGGCCAGCACTGGCCGACGGCCAATGATCGAGTCGATGCTGACTGGTTTGCCCGGACCATCGTCGTTGTGCACGAGCTTGGGCAAACGCTGGATGCTCAATATGCCTTGCTTATCCTGGAACGATGCACCCAAGGTAGTGCCGATCACCTGTTCGGGGGGGATGCCATATACCTCTTCGGCAAAGGCGCGCATGAACGCTACCTCCCCGCCGGAGACGATGAACGTCTTGAAGCCGTTGTCACGCAGGTAGTCCAGCAGTTCCAGCATCGGCTGGAAGACCATTTCGGTGTAGGGCTTGCCCGTGCGCGGGTGGCGGGCGCTGGCCAGCCAGCTACGGCTGCGGGCGATGAAATCTTCACTGCTCACACCCGCATGGGTCGCCAGCACGATTTTCATCATACCGTCCATGCCTTGGGCGCCGAGGGCCTGGTGATCGTTCTCCAGCACTGCCTTGAACGGTTGCTGTTCGCGCCACTGCGGGTGCTGCGGCGCCAGGCGCTTGATTTCATCCATGGCGAACAGCACTTCGAAGTACATCGGTTGCTCGCTCCACAACGTGCCGTCGTTGTCGAACACCGCAATGCGCTCGGCGGGTGCGATGTACTCAGGGCCACCCACCTCGGTAACGGCGCTGACGAATGCCTCGATGGCCTCGCGCGACTGCCCTTCGCGCCAAGAAGCCAGCGATTCGGCCGCCAGTGCCTGCATAACCGGGAAAATCAACAGCCCACACAATAATGTGCGCGCGAAAGCTTTGCGAATCGGGGCATGGCGCATAGTCAACCATCCTTGCTGAAGTTACCTGGCTGACCACGCGGGTCAGGGGTTCAGTTGCTTGAGCGCGTGTTTACCCTGGGCCTTGGGTGGCAGCGCCTCGACCCGCTGTCGCAGGTTTTGCAACACACGCCGGCGGGCATCGGCAGGCGGCCGTTCAGAGCGTCCTGTGGCATAAAATTCTTGCAAGAAGGCTAGCAAAACCACGTCGTTCTGCCCGTCGCCAGGATGTTCACTTGACGACAGCGTGCGCTGCCCGGTCGCACGCCGCAGCCAGCAGTACATAGCGTCCAGCCGCACTGGTTCTTTGGTGCACTGCTGCCGAGCCTGTCGCCAGGCATAGCCGGGCGACTCCAGCCAGGCCTGATGGCGGCGTGCCTGCCAGCGCCGCAGCCGCTGCCAGCCGGCCATCCCCCATTCGCGTGCGGCCCAAGCCAGCCCGGCCAGCAACAACAGCAGCAATGCCAGCAGTACACCATGGCTGGCGATGCTGATCTGCGCCCCCTGGCCCAGCGCGCGCAAGTCCTCACGAAGCGAGAATGGCGCCTGGTAGCTGCCCTCGCCTGCCTCAAGGTCCACGGCGGGCACGGTGAGCGTTCGCGCCTGGCCAGTGATGGCATCCCACCACTGCACGTCGATGGCGGGTAGCTGGTAGCGGCCTGCGCCACCCACCACATAGGTGACACTGTCTTCGCGCTGACCACCCAGCGTGCCCCCACGGCCGTCGCTCAGCGGAATCACACTGGGCGTCTGCACGTAGCGTTTGAGCCCCTTTACTTCAGCGAAGGTCGGCGGCGGGATGAGCATTGCCTGGCTACCGCGGGCGACGATATGCACCTTGCGGGTAAGGCTGTCGCCTGCACGCAAGGGGGTGTGCGAACGCTCCACAGTCTGGTCGACCTCAACCGCCTGCGCGACCAGCCGTTGCTCGCCGCCGCCACCGCCGGGGCTTTTCACCGTGAACGACAAAGGCGCGCTTTGTATCGTCTGCGCAACCGTGCCCTGGCCTGGATGCACACGGAATGTAAGCGCAGGTATGCTGAAAGGCTGGGCCACCGTGGGGGTGATCTGGTAGCTGTAGCGCAGGCCGAAGAAGACTTTGCCATCGAGTCGCTGGTTCAAGTGCTGGGCCTCGCCACCGGGCGGGTTCACCACTGCACCGGGCAACTGCAGCACCGGCAGCTCGGGCGGCGCGGTGAACCAGGTATCCACCAGCAAGTCCACTTCGAGGGTCATAGTGGCACCGACCATGACGGCGTTGTCCGGTACCAGGCGCGCCTGCACCCGCACCTCTGGCTCAGCAGCATTGGACAACCCCGCCAACCCGGCCAGGCAGCCCAGCAAAAGCACGGCAAGGCGGCTCATGGCGCCTCCTCGGCCGCGGTATGCCGCGCGGCCTCCTGTATCGAGAACTTGCGCTTGAGAAACTGCGCGGGTGATGTGGTCAGGTTGTTCAACCACACTTGGTCGGACGCCGCCTGTGGCGTCTTCTTCTGCTGTTGCTGGCCGCCGACGGCCGGGGTCTGGTCTTCGACCACCTTGTCGGCTTTTTCGTCGGGCGTACCGGCCTTCTGCTGGTCCTCGTAGTCCTTTTGCAACGCGTGCGCCAGCGCCAGGTTGGCCTTGGCTTCAGCGAAGTCCGGCTGCAGGCGAATGGCCTGCTGGTAAGCCGCGATGGCCTGATCGAACTTGAACAGTCTTACGTAGCTGTTGCCTTGGTAGAACCAGGCGGGTGCCGTGTCCAGTTTGCCAAGGACGGCCAGCGCTGCCTGAAAATCCGCGGCCTGATAGGCAGCCACGCCTTTCCAGTAAGGGTCGTGGAAGTGCGCGGCAGCTTGCGGGTAATGGCCGTGCTCGAACGCCCAGCGTCCTTGCTGGTCTGCGGTGAAGAAGGCATCGGCAAGGGCACCGGCCCGGGCAGGCTCTGCCCCGGTCCCCAGTAGCAACGCCAGTAGCAACCCAGGTAACCAGTTCACCCGCCAACCGCGACGTACGCTGAACAAGCCGATTAACAACAGCGGCCAGCACAACCAGTAGCCGGCGTCCTTCCAGTGCACCTGACCGGCATCGGCGCTGGCGGCCTTGAAGTGGCGCTGGGCGTGCAGTTCGATCCAGTCCAGGTCATCGTCGCCCAGCGTAAGGCTGCCCAAGGGCGCGCTGGCGGCCTTGGCCAATCCCTTGAGGCCTTGCTCATCGAAGTCGCCCTGCACGGGACGGCCTTCGGCGTCCAGCCGGGGCATGCCTTGGGTAGTACGCAGCGGGCCCGTGGACTGGCTGCCGACCGCCAGCACCAGCACCTGCAACGCCGTGCCATTCAGGCGTTTATCGATAGCGTCGAACTGGCTGGGGTCGGCGCCGTCGGTCAACAATACCAGGGTGCCTGGCGTTTTTTCCGCATCCAACAGCTTGAGCGCCTGGTCGATCACGCCCAGTACATCCTTGCCGGGTGCGCTCATCAAGTCAGTGCTCAATGCCTGAATGAACGTGTCGAGCAGGCCTGGATCCTCAGTGGCCGGCAGTACCAGATGAGCACTGCCGGCGTAAGCGATCAGCCCGGTACGTGCCCCTCCACGGCGCATCACCAAGTCGTGCAGGGTATGGCGCGCGGCAGCCAGGCGGCTGGGCGGTACGTCATCGGCGTCCATCGAAGGCGACAGGTCGACCGCCAGGATCAGCGGCGCACGGTCATCGAGAAAGTCCGGTGTGTCCTGCTGCCAGGTCGGCCCAGCAGCCGCCAGTGCAGCCAGCACCAGCATGGCGCCCACCCCGTGCACCGGGCGCAGTCGGCGTGGGTCCGACGGGGTGATCATTAGGTGCTCGACGAGGTGCGGGGCGATGACACCATTCAACTGCCGCCGCAGGTCGTGGCGCCGCAGCCATAGCAACGGCAGCAGCACACCGGGCAGGATCAGTAGCAGCCACCACGGGCGCAGGAAATGGAAGGCGGCCAGGTCGACGGTCATGCCTGCATCCCCGGGCGTCGTGACCACGCCACCGCCAGCAACTGACTCGCCAGCAGCGCAGCGGCCGCGACACCCAGTGGCCACACGAACAGGTCGCGCTTGGGCTGATGGCTGAAGGTCTGCACCTTGTGCGGGGTCAGCCGGTCTAGGGTGGCGTATACCTGCTGCAGCGCCTGACGGTCGTCAGCGCGGAAGAACTGGCCACCGGTTGTCCGCGAAATTGCCTGCAATGTTGCCAGGTCGACCTTGGCATCGCCGGTGGCGTGGGGGTCGCCGATACCAATGGTATGCACGACGATGTCGTTGGCCTGAGCCAGCCGGGCGGCGTGGTCGGGGGTAATGGCGCTGCTAGTGTCATTGCCGTCGGTCAGAAGGATTAGCACTTTCTCCTGCTCATTGGTGTTTTCCAAGGCTTTGATGGTCAGGCCAATGGCATCGCCCAGTGCGGTGTTGGGCCCGGCCATGCCGATACCGACCTCATCGAGCAGCAGCAACAGACTGGCATGATCGAGCGTCAACGGCGCCTGCGGATAGGCGCCGGTGCCGAACACGATCAGGCCGATGCGGTCGTCCTTACGCCGGGCGATGAAGTCGCGCACCACCGCCTTGACCGCAGTCAACCGGTCGGTTCTCTGGCCGTCGGCATCACTGTAGTCGGTGGCCTCCATGGATTGGGAGATGTCGATGGCCAGCATCAGATCGCGGATCGGCTGTTCGCGCTGGACGGGTTTTTCCACTAGCACCGGCCGGGCACAGGCCGCCACCAGCAGACACCAAACCAGCACATTGAGTAGCAGTTGCGCACGCCCGCCGCCACCATTCGCCTGCCCCGGCTGCTTACCCACAGCGCGGCTCATGGCCGCGAAAAACGGCACGCGCAACGCGCTACGGCCTTCTTGATACGGGGCCAATAACCGATAGGCCGGCCACGCCAGCGGAAGCAGCAGAAACATCCAGGGGTAATCAAACTGCCACATGGTGCCCCTCGATCCAGCTGCGGCTGGCACTGAACAGCGCGCTAGCTTGCTGTGCATCCAGTGCGCGCAGGGCGGCATCGGGCGCGTAGGCAAGCGTGTGCAATGTTTGGGCGAAGTCGGCGGGCAGCGGCTGGGGTGCTCGCTGGTCGAGAAAGGTTTGCCAGGCCGCACCGGCCAGGCTGCCAGCCGTAGGCCCAGCGGGCATCGACAACGCAACGCGCTTGAGCAGTTCGGGTAGTTCACGCAGTGCAGCCAGGCGCTGTTCTCCCTGGCTCGCGGCCAGCGCATCGAGCCGGGCCAGCGCCTCGCGACGATATTGGTCACGCTGCCAGCGGCGCCAGCGCAGCGCAGCCCACAGGCCAACCAGCGTCAGCAGCAAAATGACGAGCGCAAGCCAGGCCCAGGTCTGCGGCAAGTAGCTGAACGGCGGCACCCCGGGTGCCAGCTCGCGCAGCTGGTCTATGGATGGTGCCGTACTGTTCATCGGGGCACCTGGGCCAAGCGCCCCAGCTCACGACGCAATTGGTCAAGGCTGTCGTCGCCGGTGCTGATCAGCATCAGCGGTACCTGGCTGCGACGCAGCAGGTCGGCCACGTCTTGCAGGCGCCCGGCCAGAAACTCGCCCAAGGGCCGATTGATGCGCCGCTGCCCCACCTCCAGTTCCACCTGCACAGCGCCCTGGGTGACGTTCAGCCGGCCTTTGTCCGGCACCTGAAGGGCAATTGGGTCGTACACCTGTATCGTAATCACGTCATTGTGCTGGCTCAGCTGGCGCAGCAACGGCAAGGTGTCGGGCGTGATGCCGGCAAAGTCGCTAATGATGCAGATCAGATGGTCGTGGCCTGCATTGGCAGCGCAACTGCGCAGCACCTTGTCCAGCTGGGCATCGTTTTCCTGGTCGGCGGCATACGCCGATAACCGGTGGTTGGCGTTTACCACCGCGGTGCACAGCGCTTCGACCCGCGCCCGGCTGCGCAGTGGCCTGACGTACTGCACCTGCTGGCCGTCAAACACCATACCGCCCACCCGGTCACCGGCATGAAAAGCCATCCACGCACAGAGGGCTGCCAGTTGCGCGGCGCTGACCGATTTGAAATAACGCTGCGAGCCGAAGTACATGCTCATACGCTGGTCGACCAGCACCAGGGTGGGGCGGTCGCGCTCCTCGGTGAAAGTGCGCACGAACGGTTTGCCGTAGCGCAGCGATGCCCGCCAGTCGAGGTGGCGCAAGTCGTCGCCGGGCAGGTAATGTCGCAACTCGTCGAAGCTCAAGCCTCGCCCACGCAAGCGCGAGGCGTGGTTGCCGGAGAGGATGCTCGACAGCGGCTGGCGGGCAACGAAGCTCAGGCCGCGGGCACGCGCCTCCAGCGCCATCAGCTCGGCGAGCGAGGCATACACGAAGCCGTCTGCAACTACCTTGTTGGCATCCATGGCATGTCCGTCAGGCGGGAATCGCCACCTTGTCCAGCAACCGGTCGATGACCTGGTCGGCCGCCACGCCATCGGTGACCGCGTCGTAGGAAAGCTGCAAGCGGTGCCGCAGCACCGGATGCACTACGGCACGCACGTTGTCGGGCGAAACGAAGTCCTGGCCTTGCAGCCAGGCGTGGGCGCGCGACACCCGGTCGAGGCTGATGCCGCCACGCGGGCTGGCACCGATCCTGATCCAGCGCGCCAGGTCCGGGTCGTAGTCATTCGGGTGCCGCGTGGCGTTGACTAGGTCGATCAGGTAACGGTCGATGGCCTGCGACACATGCACCTGCGCCACTTCGCGGCGGGCGTCGAAAATCACTTGTTGGGCCAACCGTGCCGGTTGTGCGGCAGCCTCGTGGCTGGCCTGGTCCTCTTCCCGCACCAAGCGCAACACCTGGGTTTCGTCCTCGGGGCGCGGGTAGTCGAGTTGCAACTTCATCAGGAAACGGTCCATCTGCGCCTCGGGCAGAGGGTAGGTGCCCTCTTGCTCGATCGGGTTCTGGGTGGCCAGCACCATAAACAGCCCGGGCATCGGGTAGCTCTGCCCGGCCACGGTAATTTGGCGTTCTTCCATGGCTTCGAGCAAGGCCGCCTGGACCTTGGCCGGGGCGCGGTTGATTTCATCGGCGAGGATTACGTTGCCGAACAGCGGACCGGGCTGAAAGCTGATCTTGTTGCCTTCCGGTGTCTGTTGCAGGATCTCCCCGCCAGTGATGTCCGAAGGCAGCAGGTCAGGGGTGAACTGGATGCGCCGCATCTGCGCCTCAAGGTGTGTGGCCAGGGCCTTAACCGTGCGGGTCTTGGCCAGGCCCGGCAGGCTTTCGAGCAGAACATGGCCGTTGGCGAGCAGGCCGAGCAGCACATGGCGGATGGTCTCGGCCTGACCGAGGACTTTTTCGGCGACCGATGCCTCCAGGGCCTGGACGTGTTCGTGGGTGTTCACGGGCGAAGTCCTTGGGTGGGTTGGCGGTCTGATAGATCCTAGTCCCACGTGAGGTGGGTGCAATAGCGTGTCGTGAAGAGAGAATGGGGTTTTGTTCGGTTTTAGATTTTTTCGCCTGCGCCTGGTAGATCGAGCGCCGCCCGCGCAGCGCGCGATCTAAAGCAAAATAATCGCGCCGCAAACACATCACTGCCGTTCTTTCCAATAGGGCTCGATAGCCTGTAACCGCGGATCCTCAGGCGCCACTTCACGCATCCGTTGCACATACGGAAACGCTTGCTCACGCTCCCCCGCCAAGGCATGCAGGTAGATCAGCGTGTACAGCAAATCCGCATTCTCCGGCGCTTGCTCCAACCCGCTGCGCAACGCGACCAACGCCTCATCCCGACGGTTCATACGCGACAGCAGCAACCCCTGGTTGTAACGGATGCGTGAATTTCCCGGCAGCGCCACGGCAGCCTGTTCCATCCAGCCGACGGCCTCATCGGGTTTGTTCCGCTCCACCAGCAGTAGCGCCAGCATGTAGGCCAGATTGCCACGATCGGCCTGGGGCATCTTCTCCAGCGCCACGCCATCACGCAGCAACTGTTCGGCATCGCCCAGCCGCTGGGCGCTGCTTTCAAGTGTCACCAGGTTGACCCGGGCAGGGACGAAATACGGGTCCATCTTCAGGGCCTGGCGGTACTCTTCCATCGCCTGCTCGTCGCGCCCCTGGCGTTGCAGCAGCACGGCCAGGTTGAGCCGTCCACCGGGCAAGTCGGCGTTGCTTCGCAGGCGCTGTTCGTACTCGGCAAGCAGGGGCGCAAACGCAGCCGGCAACTGCGCTGGCGGCACATCGGCCAACGCCCGCACAGCCTCGTCACGCACCGCCCGGGTTGGGTCTTCAAGCAGTGGCAGCAGCGGTTTCAGACGCTCCTCGGCCGGCAGACTGGTAAAACCGGACACCGCATAGGCACGCACCACGGCGTCTTTGTCCTGCAAGGCCCAGCGCAGGTTGCTGGCGGCAGCTGGGCCAATATCCGCCAGCTGGTCGGCGGCCGTGGCGCGGACAATCGCCGGGTTGCTCTTGTCGGCCAACACGTAGCCCAAGCGGCTCAAGGTGGTGGACGGGTCTTGGCGCACGGCATGGAACGCTTGCCCGTAATGGGACGGACGCTTGGGGTGTGCAAACCAACTGTCGATGGCGCTGGCGGCCCAGGCTGGCTTCTGATCCTGATGGCAAGTAGTGCAAGCGTCCGGACCAGTGTCAGCAAGGTCGGGCCGCGGGATACGGATGCTGTGGTCGCGCCGAGGGTCGACCACCATGTAGTTCTTGGTTGGCATATGGCAGTTCACGCACTGCGCGCCGGGCGAACCGACCACGTGGTGATGGTGCGCCGGGCTGTCGTAGTCCTTGGCCTGCAGGCCGGCGAAGCGTGCGGTGTTGGGCTGCGTATTGTGACATTGCACGCACAGGCCATTGCCCTCAATGCGCACCTTGGTGGTGTGCGGGTTGTGGCAGTCGGTACAGGCGACCCCGACCGCGTACATCTTGCTTTGGCTGAACGAGCCAAATTCATAGACCTCGCCGTCGATCTGGCCGGCGTCATGGTACAGACCGGTACGCAGCGTAGCCGGCAAACTTTGGTCGAGTTGAGGATGGCCGGGTAGTTGGCCGGAGCCCAGGCCTTGGCGGCGGCTGTGGCAATAGGCGCACTGCTCGACCTGCCCCTTGCTGCCCAAGGCTTTGAAATCCACGACTAAACCTTGCGCCGGCGAGGCGCCGGGATGCTGTTTGGCCCAGTCGACATGGGCCTGACCTGGCCCGTGGCAACCTTGGCAACCGACATTCTGTTCCTGCCAGGTGCTGGCAAAGCTGTCTTTTTTGTCGTCATAGTGTTTGGCCAGCGCGGTGGAGTGGCAGTCGGCGCACATGGCGTTCCAGTTCTGGTAGCGGCCGGTCCAGTGCAGGGGGTCGTTAGGCGCGAAGCGCTGCCCTGGATACAGCGAGAACCAACGCTGCCCGCCCTGTGCGGCCGGGCGGCTGTCCCAGGCAAGGGTCAGCGCCTGCAGGCGCCCTCGTGACAAGGCCACCAGGTACTGCTGCAAGGGTTCGAAGCCAAACGTATAGAGCACGCGAAAATCGGCCGGTTTGCCATCTTCCCCCTCTAGGTTGACGTAATAGCCGTTACCTTTACGGAAAAAACGGGCCTGGACCCCGTCTTCGTCGAAGCGTGCGTTGTCGAAATTGCCGAGCACGTTATCTGCCGTGGGCTCACGCAATGCCCAGGCATGGTCGGAGTGTTGCCATTGGCTGGCCTGGTCGGCGTGGCAACCCAGGCAAGTGCCAGCGTCGGCATACCCCTCGCGCTCGCTGGCCTGTCGCGGCAATTGCCCCTCGGCGGCTGCCAGTGCTGCACTACTCAGCAAAAACCCGAGCATGCAGGTGCGTATCAATGCCAGTCCCCACTTCCTTGCCAGCATGCCCCGCACCATTGAATCGCTCCATATTTGATCCCCGATGCAGCGTAGTACACGTCCATCGGTCTGCAATGACTGAAAGACTGTCTTTGGGCAAAGCGCGATTTCCTTCCTAAGATGAGTGAGTTGCCCCCGCGCTCAACAAGGACACGAGAATGCCCATGCCCGTCGTTGGACACTGCTGCCTGCCTCTGCTGCTGGCATTGACGAGCCTCACCGCATACGCCGAACAGGACACGCCCGGCGACGCCCCGCAAATCATCCGTGTGCTGCTGGCCGCCGAGCTGGAAACGACCCTGTCCAGCCAGATGAATGGCACGCTGGGTGAGCTGAAGACCAACTTTGGCGAACACGTCGCCAAGGGCGCCACGCTGGCACGCTTCAACTGCAGCGAGGCCCAGGCGCGCGGCAAGGTGGCGGTGGCAGAACTGGCCATGGCCCGGCAGAACTTGCAGGCCAAACAGCAGCTGCGCAAGCTGGACGCCGTGGGCGACATCGAAGTGGCAGCCGCCAATACCGAAGTGCAGAAGGCCGATGGCGCACGCGCCATGGGCGAGGCGCAGATGAGTTACTGCCAAGTGCTGGCGCCGTTTTCCGGGCATGTCGCCAAGGTTTACGTGAAACCGTATCAAACTGTCAGCGCCGGCACGCCGCTATTCGACCTGGTCAGCGACGGCGCCCTGAAGGTGCGCCTGAACGTGCCGTCGAGCCAATTGAAGACCCTTAGCCCCGGCCAGCCGCTGGAGGTGAATGTTCACGAAACCGGCAAGACCTACCCGGCCAAAGTCAGCGTGATAAATGCTCGAGTCGATGCCGTGGCACAGACCGTGGAGCTGGAGGCGCGCTTCGAACAGCGCTTCCCTGATCTGATGGCAGGCATGAGCGGCACCGCGCGGTTCGCTCCATGACCATGAATCAGCCACTGCCGCACCCGCAAATGCTGCTGCAACTGGACGCCCTGCGCGACAAGGCGATGGCCGCCGAGTCGCTGAACGCGCTGGCCTTCAGCATGGCTAACGACCTGTACCCGCTGCTGCCCTTTCATCAAGCCCTGGTGTTCAGGCAAGCCAAGGGCGCTTTCGAGCTGCTGTGCGTGTCCGGTCTGGCACGCCCTACCGAAGACTCGCCGTACCTGGTGTGGCTGAAGCGGGCCAGCCGCTGGCTGGGCGAACAGATAAAAGACTCGCAACCGGCCTGGGTCACCGTTGCCACCGCCACGCCGCCGGCCGACATCGCCGAAGGCTGGGCCGAATGGTGGCCTGCAGGCCTGTGGTGCATCCCGGTGCATGCGTCAACCGGTGAGCGCCTTGGCCTACTGGTGGTGCTGCTCGAAGAGCCGCCCCCCGCGATCTTGCCCAAGCACCTGGAAGGCCTGACCGGCACTTGGGCCTATTGCTGGAACGCCCTCACCCACCGTCAGCGCCTGGGCCGTTGGCGCCCGAGCCGGCGCCAGGTGCTGCTGACCTTACTGCTGCTGGGCGGCTTGCTGCTGGTGCCGGTTCGCCAGACGGCGCTGGCCCCAGCGCAGATCGTGTCGCGCCAGGCGCAGATCGTCACTTCGCCCATCGACGGGGTGGTCGCCCAGGTGCTAGTGCGCCCCAATCAGCCGGTTGACGCCGATACGCCGCTTTTCACGCTGGATGAAACCACATTGCGCAGCCGCGCCGATGTACTGGGCAAAGAGGTGGCGGTAGCCGATGCAGAACTGCTTGCGGCCAGCCAGCGGGCCTTTGACAACCCACAGAGCAAGGGCGAACTGACGCTGCTGCAAAGCCGCGTGCAGCAGCGCCGCGCCGAACTGGCCGCCGTGCAGGCGCAACTCAAGCGCACCCAAGTGCTGGCACCGCGCGGCGGGGTGGCAGTGTTCAGCGACCCCAACGACTGGCTGGGCAAACCGGTGTCCACCGGCGAGCGCATCATGCACGTTGCCGACCCGGCGCAGCCGGCCATGCAGATCCAGTTGGCGGTGGCCGATGCCATTGCCCTGGAGCCGGGTGCCGAGGTAACGCTGTTCCTGACGGCCTACCCGCTCAGCCCGCTTAAGGGCAAAATTCTTGAAACCAGCTATCAGGCCAGGCCCAGCGACGACGGTGTGGTCGCCTACCGCCTGCTGGCGAGCATCGAAGAACAGCCGGCGCATGCCCGCCTGGGCCTGCATGGCACCGCCAAGCTTTATGGCGACCGGGTGATGCTCGGCTATTACCTGCTGCGGCGGCCACTGGCTACGATGCGTGCCTGGAGTGGCTGGTGATGCTCGACCCGGCCGACCTGCCCCTGCCGCCTCTGCGCGAAGACCTGCGCCTGTGCGATGCCGCGGATAACCGCGACGGGGAGCCGGCGTGGATGATCCACGACACTGTGGTCAACCGCTTCTACCGCATTGGCTGGCTGGAGTTCGAGTGCCTGCTGCGCTGGGGCCAGTCACCCCGGCAGATCAGCGAACAGGTAGCGCGTGACAGCGCCCTGAAGCCGGATGTGGAGCAAGTACTGGAACTGCGCACCTTCCTTGAACACCACCAGCTACTGCGCGCCGGGCCCGAGCAGTTGGGCAAACTGCAGGCGCGTAGCGAAGCGCGTACCTGGTCGAGTTGGCGCTGGTGGTTGCACCATTATCTGTTCTTCCGCGTTCCTTTACTGCGTCCTCAAGTAGGCCTGCGGCGCCTGGCCGGGGCGCTCGGCTGGCTGTTCCATCCACTGACCGGCTTGTTGGTGATCGGCCTGAGCCTGCTGGGTATCCTGCTGGTGATTCAGCAGTGGGACAGCTTCACCCATGCGGTGGTGGAATCGTTCTCCACCGAAGGGCTGTTGAGCTTTGCGCTGGCCCTGATCGTCGCCAAAACATTGCACGAGCTGGGCCATGCGCTGGTCGCCACCCGCCTGGGCCTGCGGGTGGGACACATGGGGGTGGCCTTTCTGGTGCTGTGGCCAATGCTGTACACCGACACCGGTGAAAGCTGGAAGCTGAAGCATTCGCGCCAGCGCCTGGCAATCGCATCGGCGGGCATCGCTACCGAGTTGTCACTGGCGGGCCTGGCGACGCTGGGCTGGGCGTTATGCGACGACGGCGCGCTGCGCAATGCCCTGTTGTACCTGGCCACCACCAGCTGGGTGTTGTCGCTGGCGCTTAACGCCAGCCCGTTCATGCGCTTTGATGGCTATTTCATCCTCAGCGACCTGCTGGACTTCCCCAACCTGCACGAACGGGCCTCGGCGCTGGCCCGGGTGGCCCTGCGGCGCAATTTGCTGGGGCTGCACGAGCCGTGGCCGGAGCCGTTCCCCAGCCACCAGCGGCGCCTGCTGGTGGCCTTCGCCTTAGCCACCTGGGTGTACCGTTTGGTGCTGTTTCTAGGCATCGCCGTGGCGGTGTACCTGTTCTTCTTCAAGCTGTTGGGGATCGTACTGTTCATGGTTGAAATCGCCTGGTTCATCGCCCTGCCGGTCAAACGCGAACTGAGCCACTGGTGGCAACAACGGGCGCGCATTCCAGGGCGGCGCAAGCAGCTGTTCTATCTATGCATGGGGCTGGCTGTACTGGCCTTGGCGATGCCGTGGCACAGCCAGGTGGATGCGGTGGGCGTAGCCCGGGCCGAGCAGCAACTGCGGGTTTACACGCCCTACCCGGCACGTTTGCAAAGCCTGCGCGAGCAGGGCCAGGTCAAGGCTGGCGAAGTGCTGGCGACGCTGGACGAGCCGGACTTGGACTCACGCCTGCGCAGTAGCGAGGCCACTGCGCGAAGCTACCAGGCACGGCTGTCGGGCCTGCTGGCCGACCCGGCGGGGCTGAGTGTCGATGCCGCCACCCAGCAACGCCTGAACGTGCAGAACGAGGAGGCCCGCTCGGCCCGCGTAGAGATCGCCCGCCTGAATTTGCAGGCCCCCTTCGCCGGTACCTGGCTGGACCGCGATCCGGATTGGCGCGCTGGGCAGTGGGTCAATCGCCAGGAGCCGCTGGGCATCCTCATCGATCCCCGCCGTTGGCAGGTGGATGCCTATGTGGCGCAAGACCAGGTACACCACCTGGCCGTGGACAATACCGTACGCTTTTACCCAGAAGGCCAGGCGATAGCATTGTCCGGCAGAGTACTGGCCATTGGCAGCACCCGTGCAAATCAACTGGCCCACCGCATGCTGTCGTCCCACTTTGGCGGGCCCGTGCCCACCGGTAGCCAACCGTTGGTGCCGACCCATGCGGTGTTTCAAGTACTGATTGCACTGGATGCGCCGCTGGTTGGCCTGCACGAGACACGCGGCAGATTAAAAATCGACGGCGAGCGTCGCAGCGTGCTGGGTGAGTTGGGGCGCTGGTTGGCAGGGGTTGCGTTGCGAGAGAGTGGGTTTTGAGTGCCTGGCTCCGTGTTGCCCGCACACCAAATCGGAAATTCCGGGCTACCCTTGATCTACTCAGAAACTGGCGTTGAACTTTCGAGCAGGTATGCATCATGGACATGAACAGCAGACCCGGCTTCGCCGCTGCATTGCGCCCTCGCTCACAAACCCTGGCGCTTGAGCAACGCATCCTGTTCGACGGTGCCGCCGCCACGGCCGTCGACCAGCAGCACAGCGACCCGAGCCACGCCGAGGCCAAGGACACGGCACACCCCGCCCCTACCGCCAGCGAGGCGCAAACCACCGCCGCGCCCGCCGCCCAGCCGCGCAACCTGGTGGTGATCGACGCCCGCGTGGAAAACCGCGAGCAACTGGCCGCCAACCTGCTCGCAGGCACAACCGCGCTGGTTGTCGACGCCGGCCAGGATGCCATCGCGGCCATCAGCAATGCCCTGGTGCAACTGGGCAAGGTCGACTCCATCCAGGTGTTCTCCCACGGCGCCGCCGGGCAGTTCACCCTGGGCAACCAGGTGTTCACCCAGCAAACCGTCGAGCAACTGGGCGACCGCCTCAGCAGCTGGCGCAACGAACTCAACGCCGGTGCCGACATCCAGCTGTACGGCTGCGACGTGGGCGCCGGCAGCAGCGGCCAGGCCCTGATCAACGAACTGGCGAGCTGGACCGGCGCCGACGTTGGCGCGTCCAGCAATGCCACCGGCAGCCAGCTGGCTGGCGGTGACTGGAAACTGGAAGTCAGCAATGGCGACGTGGACAAGTCCATCGCCCTGGCCGCCTCGACCCTGGCCAGTTTCCATGGTCTGTTGGCCGATGCCAGCCCCACCGCCAGCCTGAGCAGCGGCGGCACCGAGGTGCAGCTGGGCGAGCAATTCACCTTCACCGTCAGCTTCACCAACCCCTCTACCCAGGAAGGCTACGCCCCATACATCGACCTGTTCATGCCCGCCACCGGGCGCGACGGCGATGATGGCGCCACGTTCGTTTCCGCCACCTACCTGGGCCAAGCGGTAAACAGCTTCGTCATCACCTTTGACGCCAACGGCAATGCCACTCACCCATTGGCCAAGGACGCCAGCGGCAATGCCCTGGTGATCAACGCCGCCAGCGTCGGCATGAAGCCGGGCGACCAGATGGTGGTGCTGCAACTGCCCTATGCCAGCGTTACCAGCGGCCAGCCCAGCATCGACATCCAGGTCACCGGCCTGCTCAGCAACCTGGCCGACACCACCTATTCCGACGGCGCGCCCAACCTCACCATCAACGCCCGTGCCGGCTTCGAGTACGGCAACGATTCGCTGAACAACCCGGTGCAGGACCCGAGCGTGGTAGAGGCTTCGCTGCACAGTTTCATCATCACTCCGACCCTGCTCAAGGTCACGCAGACGGTCAATATGCCCGAAGGCGAAACCGTCACCGGCCCCAACTACACGCGCACCCAGACCGTCACCGTCACCCCGGCATCGGGGCAGACCCTGACCAACGTCACCGTGACCCAGACCGTGCCCGACCAGGTGCATGTCAGTGCCATCACACCAGGCCCCGGCGGCACGCTCACGTCGGTCACCCTGCACGATGGCCGGGTGCTCACCGACCCTGCTGCCATCGCCGTTGCGCTGGCCAGCCCGAATGTCTTCGTGGAGAGCTACAGCATCCACTACGACACGCTAAGTGCCGCTAGCGAGACGCAGGTGAGCTTCTACGTGCCCGAGATCGACGCTAACGGCAAACCCGTGCTCGACCCGGCCACCGGCAACCCGGTGACCATCGATTTCGGTACCGCCAGCGTAACCGGCGACTGGAACCCGCTGGACCCGCGCGACCGCCCCACTGACCCCGACGGCTACCCATTCAGTGAGGACGGCAACGGCCAGGGCGTGACCTTCGTGGCCAAGTCCATCACCCTGCTCAAGGAAGTGGACTTGCAGAACGATGTCGGCACCCCTGGGCTGACCCCCGGCGACACCCTGCGCTACACCATGGACGTGGCCATTTCCGACTTCTTCGCTTTTGGCGAGAACATCCTCGAACAAGGCCAGTTTACCGTCACCGACCTGCTCAGCGACGGCCAGACGTTCAGCGCAGGCACTGCGCCTACGTTGCTGATAATGGCCAATGGCGCCTCGCAGAGCATTGTCCTCATCTACACCCAGACCGTGAACGCCGACGGCAGTACCACGCTGGTTTTCGACATTGCCGAGTCCCTCCGCCAAGCGGTCGCCGGCCCGGGCCTGGCCGCGCTGTTCGGAGACCTGTACGACGATACCAACCAGGATGGCGCTACCGGCCTGCGCATCGTCTACGACGCGACGGTCGACACCACCTACACTAGCGACCACCCGCCCCACGACCAGCTCAACGAAGGCGACAGCGTGGGCAACAATGCCACCGTGGCTGCCACCGTGTTGCGCGATGCACTGAACATTGGCAGCACGCAGAGCGACGGTTCCAGCACCACCAGCACCATCCAGACCTCCAGCGTAGATATAGAACTGACCCAGGTGAACAGCGGCACCCCGCCCGCGAATGGCGAGCTGCGCCCGGGCGACGTGGTGACCTTCACCATCACTTACGACCTACTGGTAGCCGACTACGAAAACTTCAAGCTGACCGCCTACTTGCCGCTGCCGCTGCTCAATGCCACCGGCCTTACCTGGAGCTTCGGCAATGGCGCAGGACAGTGGACCTTCGGCAGCGGCAACAACATCCTCGATGTGCCGGACAGCGTCACCACCGGCCCTGGCAACTCCATCGTCTTCGACTTCGGCAACTTCGTCTCGGGCGGCCTGAACGGCGGCACTGTTCAAGTGCTATTCACCATGGTGGTGGGCGACCAGCCGTTTGCCGACCAGCGCGAGCTGGACGTGCTGGCACAATCGAGCCAGACCACCACGGTGGATAAAGACGTGCTGGTGTCGTCCGATGTGGCGGTGATCGAATCGGTGGCCGAGCCGGTGCTGGACATCAAGCATGGGGTGGTCAGCAGCAGCAACGGCACGGTCACCGGTACAACTGGCAGTTGGAACGCGCCAGGCACCGGCGGCGTGCCGTTCGGTGGCAGCGTCACCAGCCTGGCGGCGGTGGATGGCAACGTCAGCGGCATCGACGGCGCCGACACCCTGCGCCTGGCTACTGCGATCAAGAACACAGGTGGCGGCGGCGCTTTCGACGTCAGCACCAGCGTCACCCTGCCCAACGGCCTGGCGTTTGTCGGCGGCAGCCTGAGTGCCGCCAACCTGCAGATCTTCCGTGGTGATGGCACGCAACTGGTGCTGGGTACCGACTACAGCGTCAACGGCAACACCATCACGTTCCTCGACGCCAACGGCCAGGCCACCCTGCTGGCCGGCCGCGCCGGCACGGCCAGCGACCTGTCCGGCGCCAACGTGGTGGTGATCACCTACGACGTCACAGTGAGCGACGCCATCCTCGCCTCCAGCACGCTGCAAAGCAGCGCGGCACTGACCAACTACGCCAGCGTCAATGGCGGCCAGGACTTCACCCCCACCGACCTGGTGGAAGTCGCCAACCAGCAAGTGGCCGCGCCGACCATCACCAAGACCTACCAGAACGGCAGCCTCAGCAACGACGACTCCAGCGCCTCCCACACCACCGGAAGCAACCTGGTGATTGGCGAAAGCATGACGTACGACATCGTGGTCAACTTGCCCGAAGGCTTCACCGGCAGCCTGCGCATCAACGACCTGATCCCGCCCGGTCTGCGCCTGGACCCACGCTTCAACGGCAACCTGGGCTTCCAGATCATCACCACCGTGGCCGGCAGCGCCGCGCTTGGCGCCGACTTCAACGGCACCCTGAACGTCAACCCGGTCAACCTGGATGGCAGCGACGGCGCCGACTTGATGCTGGTGTTCAGCAGCGCAGGCGCATCGGCCGACAACATCACCGGCAACAACAGCTTCGTCATCCGCCTGGTGTTGGTGGCCAGCAACGTACCCGGCAACCAGCAAGGCACCACCCTGAACAACGGCGCGCAACTGGTGTACAGCGACCCCGATGGCGACACGCCCAATGGCAGTGCCACGACCGAACGCAGCGTGATCAGTGCCCAGCAGCCGGCGGTAACCATCGTCGAGCCGACGCTCACGGTGACCCAGCAAATCACCTCCACGCCGTTGTTCGGTGGTTACGAAGACGGCGATGTGGTGGACTTTGAAATCGTCATCAGCAACACCTCAGGCGTCAATGCGTTCGACATCAGCCTGCTCGACGGCCTGCCGACCGAACTGAGCGGCATCACCCTAACCGGCGTGGTTTACAGTGGCGGTGCCACCAACAACGGCGGTGCCGACTTCATCATTCAGGGCGGCCAATTGATCAGCGTGACAGGGGCGAACATCGACATCGCCAATGGCGGCAGCATTACCCTTCGCCTGACCGGCACGGTGAATGCCACCGCTGCCGGCGAGGCGGCGTTTCCCAACGCGGTGGATGTGCGCTGGACCAGCCTGGACGGCGCCAACAACACGGTCGACACCACCAACGGCGAGCGCAGCGGCGAAGATGGCATACTCAATGGCGGCACGCTGAACGATTACCGGGTGACCTCGTTGCTGGTATTCCCCGTCAGCAACGGCATCCGCATCAGCCGGGTGGGCGGCGTGGCCGACACAGCGCCGGCCACCAACGGCAGCGGCGCCACCGACACCAGTGGCCTGAGCGAAAACGTAGTGGTCGGCGAAATCGTGCGTTACCGGGTCGCGGTGCTGGTGCCCACCGGCGACAACCCGGACTATCAGATCCGTATCGAACTGGCAGCCGGACTTGAGTTCATCCCGGCCAGCCTCAACGATATCCTGCTCGCGTTTGTGTCCAACAGTCCCGCCGGGCTTACCAGCGATGCCACCAACCTGATCAGCAGCGGCATCCTAAGCATGCAGGGCAATCAGTTGAGCGACGTGACCCAAGGCATCCAGCCCGACCTGTCCGGCGCCGTGGCAACCGGGGTGTTCGACATCAACAATGGCCGCCTGGTGATCGTGACCAACGCCGATGGCAGCCAGACGGTGACGTTCAGCCTCGGCAACCTGACCAACACCGAAATCAACGACCCCGACGTCGAAGGCGTGGTGCTGGAGTTCAACGTGCGCGTCACCAACGTGGCCAGCAACCAGGCCGGCGCCAACCTGGGCGTAACGGCCCACGAGCACGTCGGCTTGAATGGCGGCGTGGATCGCGGCGTGAGCGACACGGTGTTCGAGCGTGTAGTTGAGCCGAGCTTCACCAACATGGACAAGACCGTGATCGACGTGGCCGCGGGCAGCGCTACCACCACGGCCACAGTGTCGGTCAGTTTCACTCAGAACGGCGAAGTGCCGGCCTACAACACCCACCTGACAGACCAGTTCCCCAACGGCAGCAACTATCAGGTACAAAGTATCCTGCTCAACGGCGAAGCCCTGGACCTGGCCAACCTGCCGCCCGGGGTCAGCTTCAGTGATGACACCGGCATTACCCTGGATTTCGGCCGCTTGGCGCCAAATGACAGCGTGCAGGTGATCTACACCGTCGTCCTGCCCAATGTGACCATCGCCGACAACGCCGCCAGTGCCGCCGTGCTCACCTGGACCAGCCTGCCCACCGACTTCGAAACCAGTGGCTGGGGCGGCTCGCTGCCCGCCACCGCCGGGGGCGCTGACGGCGAACGCACCGGTCAGGACGGCGCAACCGGCCTGAACAACTACATCCTCAGCGACGGGGCCGGGATGGGCGTGATCCAGGGCACCCTGTGGGACGACACCCGCAGCGCCACCGATAGCGTCACCCCCGACGGCACAGGCCTGGACGGCATTGCCGTGACCCTGACTTGGGCCGGTGACGACGGCCAGTTCGGCAACGCCGACGACCGTACGTTCACCACCATCACCGCCAATGGCGGCCTGTACCAGTTTGCCCTGCTGCCCTCCGGCAGCTACCTGGTGGCTGTTGCGCAAACCCATCAAGCCGGTACCGAGAACGAATTCCGCGTCCGCATCGATACCGACACCGCCGCTGCCACGGCAGGGCTTGGCACTATCAACCTGAGCCTGGGCGAAGGCAGTACCGGCATCGCCGACGCCGGTTACGTGCACCTCAACGAAGCGCCCATCAATACGGTCGCTGACCAGCACGGCCAGGAAGACACCGTGCTGCACATCGGAGGGCTGGCCACCAGCGACGTGGACGTGAACGCCGGCAACGCCGACGGCGTGATGACCATCACCCTCACCGTGGTGCACGGAGTGATCTGGCAAAGCACCACGCCACCCGCAGCAAACGCCACCCCGCCGACCGGCTCAGGGCGCACCCTGATGCTCACCGGCACACTGGCTGAGTTGAACGTGGCGTTGAGCCAGCTGTACTACAAGGGCGACCAGGACTTCAACACCTTCCGCGACCGGGAAACGTTGACCATGGTTACCAACGACCGAGGCAACTTCGGTGACCACCCCTCAAGCGGCGACGGCATCCCCGGCCAGAACCCGGCCGATGCGCTGAGCGACACCGATGTGCTCAACATCGTGCTCGACCCTGTCAATGATGCGCCCATCGCCCAGAACGACCAGTACGATGCCGTGGAAGCCGGTGGCCGGAACAACGCCGATCCCGGTACCAATCCCACGGGCAATGTGCTGGATAATGACACCGACGTGGACATCCAAACCAACAACGATTTCCTTACCGTCACGCGGATCGCCAACGTCAACAACCCTGGCGGGATCGCCGTCGGCGCTACAGGGGTCACCACAGTTCAGGGCCTGTACGGCACGCTGTTCATCACCGCTACTGGCGGTTTCCAGTATGTCGTCAACAACGACGACCCTGCCGTGCAGGCGTTGCGCACCTCCAGCGACTTCCTCAGCGAAGTGTTTGCGTATGACGTTGTCGACAGCGGTGGTCTGGACAGCAGCGCGCAGTTGCTCATCAATATTCACGGGGCCAACGATACCCCCATCGCCAGCGGCGATGTGGGTATTGCCATCGAGGCCGGCGGCACCAGCAACGCTACGCCCGGGCAAGATGCCATCGGCAATGTGCTGGACAACGACACCGATGTGGATTCGGTGGCACTGGGCGAAACCAAGAACGTCAACGCGGTGCGCTACGACGGTCCCGGGGGCGGAAGGATCATCCCGATCGACAGCGGGGCGACAAACATACTGGCATCGTTCGGTACGCTCACGCTCAGTGCCGACGGCAGTTATCGCTACGTCATCGACAACAGTAACGCGGCAATCCAGGCGCTTTCCCCTGGGGACACGCTGGTCGAACAGTTCACCTACCAGATGGTCGATGCCGGTGGCTTGAGTTCGGTGACCGTACTGCTGATCACCATCCAAGGGGCCAACGACGCGCCCGTGGCCGTGGACGACCGCGGCACCGCCACTGCAGGCGCCAGTGACGGCAGCCCGGCGCCGGTCAACGCAAATGGCAACGTGATCACCGGCAACAATGGCGTGGGCGCTGACACCGATGTCGACCGCGGCGACCAGCCCACCGCCACCCAGCTAAAGGTGGACGGTGTTCGCAGCGGCCTGGAAAGCGCAGGCGGTGAACTCAGCCCGGTGGCCGCCGGTACGCCGGCGTCGATTGCCGGCACCGTCGCCCGGTTGGCCGACAACAGTCTGATAAGCGGCAACTTCGGCCAACTGGTGCTTAATGAAGACGGCACCTACAGCTTCACCGTCAACAGCGCCGACCCGGCCATTCGTGCCTTGGCCGTCGGGCAAAGCCTGGAGGTGATCTTCACCTACCAGATCCACGACAGCGGCGGGCTGACCGACCAGGCGCAACTGGTGATCAGTGTAACCGGCGTCAATGACCCACCCGTGGTCAACCCGGTCACGGTTGATGCCGTGGAGGCCGGCGGCTTAAACAATGTCACACCAGGCCTGGACCCCAGCGGAAGCATCCGCAGCGCCTACAGCGACCCCGATGGCGATACCCTGACAATCACCGGCGTCATCAACCCCAGCGGTACCAGCGGCACGGTGGGCCAGAGCCTGGCCGGCAACTACGGCAGCCTGGTGCTCGATGCCCAGGGCAACTACCGCTACGTGGTGGATAACGGCAACATTGCCGTACAGGCCCTGCGTACCGACGCCGACCGGCTGATCGAGGTGTTTCAGTACAACGTCAGTGATGGCAACGGCAAGACTGTTACGGCCACCTTCACCGTGGTCATCCATGGGCGCAACGATACACCTATCGCAGCCAATGACAGCGCCATCGCCATTGAGGCCGGCGGCACCAATAACGGCACACCTGGCCAGGCCGGCAGCGGCAATACCCTGACTAACGACCAGGATGTGGATGCAGGCGACAGCAAAGCCGTGGACGGCGTCTACCTCGGTACACTGTCAGCAGGCGGCACGTTCGTGCAGGTCACTGCCGGCGCCACGATCATCAACGGCAACTACGGCACCTTGAGCATCGACGCCAACGGCAACTACGTGTACACCATCAACAACAGCCTGGCGGCGGTCCAGGCACTCAAGGCCGGTGAAAGCCTCAGCGAAACCTTCAGCTACCGCATGCACGACACCGCAGGCGCCAGTTCGCAGGCGCAGATCACCATCACCATCGAAGGCCGTTACGATGCGCCGGTTGCACACGACGACCTGGCGTATGCGGTTGCCACGGATGACGATGGCAATGGGGGCCGCAACCCCACTGGTAATGTGCTGAACAACGACACCGATGTGGATGCCAACGACACCAAGACCGTCACCGCCGTGGGCATGGGGGCCGAGAGCAGCAACCCCACGCTGAACACGCTGACCGGCACCGCCACGGTCACCACCAACTACGGCACGCTGACGCTGAACGCCAATGGCACTTACCAGTTTGTGGTCAACTCCAACGACCCCGACATCATTGCCCTCGGGCCATTGGGCTTCGTCATCCAGCGCTACACCTACCAAGTCACCGATGCCGGCGGCTTGAGTGACACCGCCACCCTGTTCGTGCTGATACGCGGTGAGAACCAGCCCCCGATTGCTGGCCCGGACCAGGGCCTGGCCGTCGAAGCGGGTGGGCAGGGCAACAACATCCCTGGTAGCAACCCAGCCGGCAACGTCATGGACAACGACACCGACCCGGACAGCATCAACATCCTGGTGCCGGAAACACTGGAAGTGCTGGCCTTTTGGAGCGGCGACGGCCCGCTGCCCAACAGCCCAACCCCGGCCGGGCAAACCCTGCGCGGCCAGTATGGCGACCTGACGCTGAACGCCGACGGCACCTGGAGCTATACGCTGGACAACAGCCTGGCCGCAGTGCAGGCGCTGCGCATCAGCGGCCAGACCCTGACCGACAACTTCAGCTACCTGCTGACCGACGTGTGGGGCGGCACCGCCAACGGATTGCTGACCATCACTATCGACGGGCGCAACGACTTCCCCGTCGCCAACGACGACACGGCTGCTGCGGTAGAAGCCGGTGGCGTCAACAACGGTACCGCAGGGGTGGACCCTCGCGGCAACGTGCTGGACAACGATAGCGATGTGGACGGCGTGCAATACGGCGAAACCAAGACCGTTGTGCAGTACACCGGCGAAAATGGCCATACCGCCAGTGCAGGACAACTATTGCAAGGCCTATACGGCACGTTGCTGATCAACGCCGATGGCAGTTACCAGTATGTGGTCGACAACAGCAACCCGACAGTGCAGGCCATGCGCACGGCTGGCGAAGTGCTGCGCGAAGTATTCACCTACCGCATGCGCGACACCGGCGGCATTACCTCAGACGCCCGCTTGACCGTAACCATCCAGGGCGCCAACGACTATCCGGTGGCACGCGACGACAGCAACACCGCCAGCGACCAGGTACCAGCGCCGCACACCAGTGGTAACGTACTGCCTAACGACAGCGACGTGGACGGCGGTGACAGCCTGACCGTAACCGGGATCCGTAGCGGGCAGGAAAACGGTACCGGCACAGCGGGCGTGGTCGGCCAGCCGATTGCCGGCCGCTATGGCACCCTGGTGCTCAATACCGATGGCAGCTACACCTACACCATCGACCTGAGCAACCCTGAGGTGCTGGCCGCGGCCGGCCTTGGCCAGGTGCTGCGGGACTACTTCACCTACACCCTCAGTGACTTGGCCGGCGCGACCGACGATGCGCAGTTGACCATCACCCTGGACATCTCCAGCCCGTACATTCCACCGGGCCCGTACGTTGACCGCGAAAGTCATAGTGGCCAGGGCGGCCTGCCGCTGCCGAGCGTGACGCCGGCTATTTTCGTGGCTCCGGTGGTGGAACGGGTCAACCAGGCATTGAGCCTGTCTGCCTGGGACGCCGACGGCAGCAACGTGCAGTTGTTTGCCACACCTGAGATCGAAAGCCAATCAATCGGCGCCCAACTGGGTCTGGTCGACGGCCAGTTCGTGGCCCAGGCCGTGGCCAACAGCCGCCAGGCCAGTGCTGAAGACAAGAACTGGGTGGACGGCCGCCAGGGGGTCACCAGCCTGACTGCCGACGGCTTGTTGCCCGATCCTTCGGTTTGGGCGCCGCTCCGCCAAGACATGGTGGCTGAACAGCGTGCACAACCTGCCAATGGCTTCCGCGCGCAGCTGCGCGATGCCGCTCAGCGACGCGGCAGCAATGTGCCCTGATGCCAATGCCTCATCACGGATTGAATAAGGACAGCGTATGCCGGTATCGACATTGAGAAGCCTGAGCACCCTCACCACCCTTGGCCTGCTGCTCGGAGCCTGCTCGGCCTTCCAGCCCAAACCCTACACCGAAGACCAGATGCGCCAGCGGGTGATCGAGGACCAGGCGCGCATGTATAAGGAGCAGGAGCCGGTCAACGGACCGATCACTTTCTACGAAGCTTCGGCACGGGCGCTCAAGTACAACCTCGATTACCGCCTGAAGCTGCTGGAGAGCGCGCTGGCCTCGGACCTGCGCGATGTGTCCAGCCACGAAATGCTGCCACGGCTGGTGGCCTCTGCCGGCTACGCCGGGCGCAACAACGATTCGGGCGGCACCTCCATCGGCATCGATGACCGCCAGGTGAGCTTGCGCCCGTCCACCTCCGAGGAGCGCTACCGTACCTTGTACAGCTTGGGCTTATCGTGGAGCCTGCTGGACTTTGGTGTGGCCTATTTCCGAACCCAGCAGAAGAACGACCAGATGTTGATGGCCGAGGAGCGTCGCGAGAAGGTGGCGCAGAACGTGCTGCAGGACGTGCGCAACGCCTACTGGCGCGCCCTAGGTGCCCAGCGGCTATTGCCGGAAGTGGACGGGCTGCTGATGCGCACTCACCGTGCGTTGACCGCTGCCAGGGAGGCAGAAGGTCGGGGCCTGCTGCCGCGCCAGGACATTTTGGCCTACCAGCGAGCCCTGCTCGACTCGGTGTATATGCTCACCGTGCGCCGCCAGGACTTGGAGTTTGCCCGAGCCGAGCTGTCCGCGCTGATGTCGCTGCCACCGAACACCCGCATGGTTCTGGCTGACAGCAGCGAGCAACCTTTGCCGCTGGTCAACGGCAATCTTGAAAAGCTCGAGCGCCTATCGCTGGAGCACCGCCCGGAAATCATGGAAGAGTGGTACCGCAAGCGCGTGAACATGAACGACCTGAAAATCGCCAAGGCCCAGCTGTGGCCAAATGTAAGCTTCAATTATGGCTACGAGTACGACTCCAACAAGTACTTATACAACAGCGACTGGAACCAGACTGGCATCAACGTTTCGATGAACCTGCTGCGCCTGCTCCAATACCCGGACATTACAGCCGCTCAAGAGAGCCAGGCCAAGACCGATGACACGCGCCGCACAGCGTTGTCAATGGCCATCCTGACCCAGGTGCGCGTGGGCCTGCTGCGTTATCAGCTGGCCCGCCAGGAAGTGGATTTTGCCGATGAAAGCCTGCGGGTGGACCAAAGCCTGCTTGACTATGCCCAGTCATCACGCAGCGCCGCTTTGGGCAGCGAGCTGGAATTGATACGGGCAGAAGGACGCTTGTTACTGTCGCGCTACCAGCGCGAGGCCGCTTACTCGGATGCCCAAGCAGCTTGGGGCCGGCTTTATAACTCGATAGGTTTTTCAGTAATGCCCAAGGAAATAGAGCGGCATGATGTGAAAAGTTTGGCACGGGATATCCAACGTACCATGGAACAGCAAACCGGTTCATACCTGGCGCTTGAAAGAAAGACCGGTATAACACCTCAGCAGGCGATCAGATGAAGTAAGCCTTCTGACAACAAAACTTACAGGGGCGTGCTCGCTGGCCCCTACTAAAGGGACCACCATTCACAGGTATAGAAAGGCTTACCAACGGTCGGTGTGCTCAGCTATATTGGATCTGATAAGCACCAGGTTATCCGAACCTATTGCAGCGTTGAGCGAGATGAAATTGACAGAGCCAGTACAGATGGCTTCTTCCCAATCGCTGGCGCTGGGAGAGTTGGCAGACTCATGCAGGCTGGCCCAACAGCACTGTCACCCTGCGTGCCGGGCCTGCCGTTGAGCTTGGTCGCCGGTTGCGTTTCACTGGTACCACCTGTCTCCCCTCGAGGACGCCTGGGTTTGCACTCCCCTGAGGACAGACCGAGCACGGGCATCAATCCGCGCCAGGATCCGCGGCGTGATCTTACCCGAAGACGGTCAGAGCTAACTGAACGCTGCTGGCATCTTCGGGCAGAAAACCTTCGAACTATTCAGCTCCAGGTACGTTCAAGTGAATCAGCTTTTGCTCGTTGACGCTGATGCTGACATCGAAAAAATGTTTGTGACCAGGAAACCGCGAAATGAATTCGTGCTTATCGGTTTGGTAAAAATTCCTGACAATGAATTCTATGAATTGTCGTGGCGTGAGTGGGCAGTGTACGGGGATACGGCATCCTTCAACATCCCCAAGCGTCAGGTGACAGGAAGGATGCGCTACATCCTTTGTGGCGTCCAAGTCATAATCGAAGCGTATGGGAAAGGGAACCAAGCGACGACTGACAATATCCACGTACAACTCCTCGCGCAAATAAACCTCCGGATCATCTTGAAACGGACGCAAGCTTGGCGAGGGATAGAAGGCGAGCCGATGCTTGACCAAAGAATCCTTGTCAAACCTATACGACAACTGCAGCAGGCCACCATCGATAAGCTTCAGGCAAAATGATCGGTTGGCAAAAAGCTCCTGATACAGATCCCCATAGTCAATATCACCCATGGCGAGAGAAATCGCCTCGGCACCATGAAAAGTAACTTCCCACACATCAGGGCCGACTTGTCTCATGGCGGGGAAATTTTGATCATCCGCTAGCCCGAGGCCTATGAGCTCAGCCGTAAGACACTCCAGATCATGCCTGACCTTCTCACGCGCCGGCGCATGTCGACTCATTTATTGCCACTCAACAGCGCAAGCAATTTCGCTCGCGTTTCACCGTCAAGATCCTCAGGATTCAGTTCTCCCGTTTCTAGGGCGTGAGTCAGCTCCTGCGCATTGTACTTCTTTTGCTCCAAGCGCTGCTTGTCATGCTCCGACAAATCACGATGAACAATCCGCAATTTACTCAGTTGCGCGTCGGTGGGGTAGACCATGTCCAATCGATACTGATGCTGCTTCAACTGCGCATACTCTTGCACCAACGCATCCATGCCCGGTCCATAACCAACCACCCGTACCCAACCCTTGCTTCGGGTGATCGCGGTAAACAGTCGATTGCGCAGCGTCGACAATCCAGCACCCACGCCATCACATTCCTGTGCATTAATGACGTACACCATCCCGGCCTCGTTACCCTTGGCCCGATAGATACCGGTGAAGGTCACCGAGCCCAAATCAGATCGGAAGAAGACATCTTGATCAGTATCGACGCCGGCCAGGTGGCTTTGAATACCTCGACCAAACAAGGTCTTTCGTATTGCGGCACAGCGCTCACGAGCGTTGATTGGATTAGGGTTGATCACGATGACATCATCGTAACGCAGCTCATCCTCACTCAGGTTCTTCTCGATCTGCTGGGCGACCCAGTCATTCTGTTCGGCTTCACTGTTGAACTTGATAATCTGCACCAGCTCATCGATGGACGAGTGGGTCTCGAGGAACAGAGGACTGGTTTCATCGGTTCGCTCCAACGACACTCGCGCGCCCTTTCTCAGGTCGCCTGAGTGAACGCGATAACCGATCTCTCCCCATAGAGCAGGCTGTTCAAACATCTGCACCAGGCCAGTCTCCGCCATTTTGGGGGGAGCACGGTAGATACCGAAACCCAAGGCATGCGCGGTGACCAGCACCGGTCGTGAATTCCGATAGCATTTTTGCAGAATCACGTCTCGCCGTTGCTGGTGATCTCCGGCGAACGAGACCAAGGCATTCCCTTCTTCATCCGTTCCGAACAGATCTTCAGGAGGGGGCAGTGAAGTACCGGACAGGTTTTGCAATTCATCGTACGCATAAACCAGCCGCTTTGGCGCCTTAAGCATGGCATAGCACAGCTGCAGGAAGCTCGGCGAAAAATCTTGCGCCTCATCTACCAGAATGGTGTCGTAGACATCTAACGACTTGTTGATTTTACTGAGCGCGGCCTTACAGGCGCCGTCAAATGCCCGATTGCTGCCACCAAAGTGGCTACTGGCAGTACGAAAATCGTAGAAATCAGCGCCACTCTGGCGGCAGGCTTCGTAATACATCCCATCTCGTTCCGTCCCGCCAGGAGCACCCCAAGCATTCAAGATCCGAAGCTTGGTCCAATCGGGTTCTTCACCACTCTGCTCGATACAGAAATTGTTGATCAACCGTTTAAACTGCCCCTTCAAAGAACGGGTGTTAAAGGTTACGGCAATTCGCCAATCGGGCTGTTGGGTATGCAAGTAAGCGGCTTTTAGCGCCAGCACAATGGTTTTACCCGAGCCCGCCAGGCCGCGAATACGCTGTACCCCTTCAACCGTCTCCACGACCGCACGATTCTGCCGGTAATCCAGAGTGGCAATGGAGTCTTCCAGCTTTTTCAGCTTCGCACCGAGCGAGTCGACGCGCGTCACTTCACGTTTTGAGCGGCTCTTGCGAATTGACGACAGGCTCTCGATAGCTGACGTCGTCAGGCGATAAATCTCATCATCCGCGTTGTCCCACTCCAAACTCTGAATCAGCGATGCGAGATTGTGCTCATTCGCCAACGGGTAATCTTCTTGCGCATGACTTGCAAGATTGATCAACGACGGTGCAAAGGTGATGACATGCAACTGCGGCAGGAGCTTCCGCCCCTTCATCAGGTCTTTATGCAGTTTCAGCTTCGACTCGATCTTGTTGACGAGATCATCCTGACGATCAGCATAGTCCCCTAGATTCTGCCCTTCTACTATATCGAAGAGAATGACGCCTTTATCGGGATTCAAAAAAGTCGCATCCACGAAATACTTGCCTTCGGGAGTTGCAATCAATGGGTAACCGAAGAAACAACTACCATCAAGACCAATGGTATTTGCCAAACAATCCTCAAGGGCGGCAGACGCAGCGGGTTTGCCATTGGTTCCTCGGGTGAACTCCACTGTATTCATAAAGGCATCCAGACTAAAGGGGTGAGTGTCGCGCACTGCTTCACACAATCATGCCGAGGAGTATACGAACAATAGAAGGCTGGAGCGACCCCTCCCCCTAGATCTAAGCGAGTAGCTGAATCGGCTAAAACGGCCATTACCCTGCTGCACGTCACACCGTGAACGATGCTCTGGAGCAAGCGAAAGGAAGAGGTTCCTACCGCAAGAGCGCCACGCAGACAGCGCCGAGCAACACAGTCCCTGGCCAAATTTCACGCTCCCAGACTGTCGCCCTGGGTCGAGGCATATTCGTCAGCCGTGTTCAGAGCGACTACCAGATCGCGCGTCCCAGTTCAGGTGGTGCTCACTGAAATGACGGGCCGGCGGCCCAGCAAAAGAGTACCGCAGGCGGTGTTTTGACCGCATTACTCCGCCCACACGCCAAATGCCGCCTTGCTATCTATATAGCGGGCTGCCGTTTGGATGTCGCGCCACCCGACATAGTCCATCAGAGCCTTAGTATTCCACTGGTTCGCACTCGCCCAGGTGGCAAAGCCTCGACGCAAGGAGTGCCCCGAATAGCCCTGCGGATCAACGCTGCTGCTAACCATGATTTGCCGCAGCAGCCGTGAAATACTGTTGGGATTCAGCGCCTGTGCCGAGAGGTGTCCCCACCGATTGACAGAACGAAACAGGGCACCGTGCTGGATGCCGCTGCACTCCAGCCACTGCTCAACGGCCGTTACCGGGCACAGTCGCTTCAGCGCCGGCACACTCAGCTGACGACCCCGATTGCTGCGATCAGTCTTACTGCTGGGCAAAAATACCACGAGCCCCTCTCCCCGGCGTATCTGTAGGTGCTCAGTCTGCAGCCGGCACAGTTCATCGCCGCGTAAGGCCCGCCAAAAGCCCAGCAAAAGCAGGGCGCGATCCCGCGCGGCGCGCAGGCGTACCGCTTTCTCGCTACTGACCAGCGCCTCCTCGAGGCTGTCGACACAGGCCTGCAAATCCTCTAACGCCAGAGCCTCGGCCTGCTGCTGCGGCTGCGGGTGCAGTGCCTGGATGCCACGCAAAACATCGCGCACCCGCGCCGTCTTAGTCGGATCGCTAAAACCATGCGCCCGGTGCCACTGGGCCAAGGCCGCCAAGTGTACGCGTAATGTCCCGCTGCTCAATTGCGCCCCATAGGCGGCCAGATAGCGCACCACACTTTCGCTGGACGCCGGCAGCAACCCGCCCCACTCCGCCTCGAAGTGTGCAATGGCTTGAGCATAGCGCCGCTCGGTACTGGCGCGACGCGCGGCCCGGAGATAGCGCTCGGGCAAAGTGTCCACACCTTCCTCCCGCTGTACCCCGTTCACTGCCAAAAAACCTGAACAGCGTGATCACGTTCGAGAATCTGGGCTTCTCACACCTCAGGATTCGAGCTCTTCCGCGCTGCCGACGAAGGGTTGTACACGTGTAATTTCGTACCGTTTGTACGGTACGAAAAAATGCGGTGTAACAGCGCTTGCCCGGCTGTAACAGTCCTGCGGCGAGCTCTGCGTCGAAATGGGCGTCAGGCAAGGGGGTCACCACGTGAAAGCATTCCACACCCGTCAGGGTGGGCGCCTACTTCTTTCAGTGTAGCCAGCCAAGTCGCACGCTACGGTAAGCACCTGCCCATATAACCTGGGCCTACTCGACCGATGGCCTACTCAGACAGTCCCTGCGCTCTACGCTTAAAGAACGATGGCGAGCGAGGCAGGAACCATGAAAATCCTCGGACGCGTGGAATGCGAAGCGGTGACCGATGTCCGCTGTGACGTCTGCCGCGAATCCACCCGGCTGGCAAACGGCAACCTGCACTACGGAAGGCTGGAGGCGCAGTGGGGCTATGGGACAGCCCACGACGGTGAGCATTATGAAGTGCACCTGTGTGAGCGCTGCTTCTTTGCCACCCTCGCCTACCTCAAGCAGGAGCGGCGGACCCTCCATTTATTCGAGGATGACGCCCGCCCCGGCGAGGAAGAATTGGGCTTGGTCAGTCGCCACGATTGGTTCCGCGACGGTGGCTGACAGGCGCCCTCAGCCCTGCCCAACTGTCCACGTTGTGGCTAGGCCTGGCAGCCCCTAGCCCCGCTTTGAGTAAGGTCACAAAGGAGGAGACCAGCTTTGATCGACAGACTCACCGCAGCCGCGACCGCCTTGCGGCAGGCGCGCCATATCGTGGTGTTCACCGGTGCGGGGATCTCCGCCGAAAGCGGCATTCCGACGTTCCGCGATCAGTTGACCGGGCTGTGGGCACGCCACGATCCGCAGCGCCTGGAAACGGCAAAAGCCTTTCGCGCGAACCCGGCGTTGGTCTGGGGCTGGTACCTGTGGCGTCGCCAGCAAATGCTACAAGCCCAGCCGAACGCCGCGCACCGTGCGATTGCCCGCCTGGCTGACAGCGGACGGCACGTCACGGTGATCACGCAGAATATTGACGACCTGCATGAGCGCGCCGGCAGCCAGGGCGTCGTCCACCTGCATGGCAGTCTGATGACCCCAAAGTGTTTCGCCTGCCATCGCGCCGCCGCCCTCAGCAGCGTTGAGCAGTGCGCCTCTGAGGAAGGCGAACTAATCGAGCCACCGCGCTGCGCCCGCTGTAACGGCCGACTGCGTCCAGGGGTGGTGTGGTTCGGCGAAGACCTGCCGGCGGGAGTCTGGAAAGCCGCCGCACAGGCGGCACGCCATTGTGACGTGCTGCTATCGATCGGCACCTCCGGTGTGGTCATGCCGGCGGCCAGCCTGCCCGATCTTGCCCTGGCGAGCGGAGCTGTAGTCATTCACATCAACCCGATCGATGTCGGCATGGACAAGTCCAAGGAGGTGATGTTGATTGGCGATGCCGGACAGGTATTGCCCACCCTGCTCGAACGGGCGCTAGCCAGTTAGCTAATCCGCTCTCCACGTACCGTTAACCTAAAGGAATTACGCTGCCCTCCCAGTGGCTGCAACCGAAGCAGCGCATTCGGTTTGCACCATACTGTGTAAGAACCATCCTGTCGGATCAACGCCATGGCCCGTAGCGGAATCAACAAAGCGCTGGTGCAGGCTGCGCGAGATGCCCTCCTCGCCCGGGGTGAGACGCCGAGCATTGACGCAGTGCGGGTCGAATTGGGCGACACGGGTTCGAAAACCACCATCAACCGCTATCTGCGCGAACTCGCGAGTGAGGAGCCGCGACCGCCTGCGGTGACTTTGAATGAGGAAGTCCAGGCCTATATCGAAGGTCTGGTTCAGCGTCTGGCGGCAGATGCACAAACAGCGGTCAGCGCCGACCGGGCACGCCTCGAGCGGCAGAAGCTGGCTTACGAGCAGCAACGTCAGGTCGACAGCGCCCGCCATGATGAGTTGAAAAAAAACCATCAATTGCTTCTAGAGGAACGCGTGGAAGCTCGCAAGCAAGAGCGCAGCCTTGCCACGCGCATCGAACAGCTGGAGGGTGACCGGCAGCGACTGCTTGCCACTGAATCCCATCTCCAGCAAGCCGTGCGCGATCGCGACGAACAGCTTCGGTCGCTGGAGGAAAAGTATCAACAGGCGCGAGAGTCGTTGATGCACTTCCGGGAGCAAAGCCGTCAGCAACGAGAGGCTGACATCCAGCGCTATGAAGCACAGGTACAGCAGCTTCAGCATGAGCAGCGGCGTCTGCAGGAGCAGCTGACGAGCAAACAGGAAGACCTGACACAGTTGTACCGAGATTTAGAACGCCAATGCGCTGAAAATCATACTCAGCGCCTGACCCTGCAATCCGAACAGAAACAGGTCCAGCAGCTTCAAGCAAGCCAGGAACAGCTGAATGCAGTCCTCAGTCAATCGCGAGAACGGGAGCAGTTGCTGCAGCTTGAAGCATCCAGCTTACGGGAGCGTGCTCACCGCTACCTGCTGGATCGTCGTCAGGACCGTCGGAATCTTCGCGACCTCACGCAACAACTGCACCAAGTTCATCAGCTGTTGGGCCGCCTGCCAAGCACAACAGTTTCCCTTTCCCAAGCCTCAGGCCCCGACAACGGTACTACCTGAATGAATATACGTCGGCGGCTACACTACCAGAGAAGTTGCTTGCTTATAGCAAGAAACTGCAATCTATGCATGCTGACCGGAGAATTCGCAGCAAATACCGTTCAAATGAATAGGGTGATCCATCCATTGCGAGCGTTTGCGGCACCACTTTTGCCGCAAGGAATGGGGCAATCCACATCCTGATGGCGCCATAGCCTGCGGAGGTCCAACATCCAACTCGTGCTGAAGCTGCTGACGAAAGTTCCAGATGAGTAGCGCGAGATGTTGATCATCGCCATATAGCCAGTTCCTTCCCTTCAGGAGTTCAAAAAGAGTTTCATTGGCATCCCAACATGAGATCCAGCGCCGCCGACCAACTTGCGATGCAGACTCAGTGCCAAACATTGTGGGGAATAGATAATCTCGAAGCTCAGTACGGATGTTGTTAATCGGTCTCTGAATGCAGCTCAGACCGGCCATGACCACAAAATTTTGCTTCAGCCACATCCGGTGAAACTCAAAGCGGGTGCCGCGCGTCTGCAACAACACAAAGTGGGCAGCCAGGCATGGCCAGTCAACGCGGTCATACAACAGACGAGTTAACTTACCGTTATACCCATCCAAAGGTTTTCCGCCGACACGTATCGTATCTGCCAAATCATCAAACTCATTCGTCCACTCAGGATGCGAGGTCACTAACCAAAGTGGATTTTCGAACAGGGACCGTAGATTGGGAAAATTTTCAACTAAACATTTCAGATGATCATTACTCGGCGCTGCACCGCGCTGCATGCCTCTCCAGAACGACCTACCATCCCCCCAGGGCCACAGGTTTCGCCAGTATTTGGCGATGGCGCAAGGCGCGTGAGCGCAATTCATCGAGTCGGCCGTTGCGTGGAACAAAGCGATGCTACGAATGCGATACGAAATACATTCACTGTTCGCAGCGTACATGTCGTACACCTCCGTTACGTTCGACTCACGATCCACCTTGCGCGGCTTTTGGAGACAAGAAATTACGGCTGGGAAAACCGGGCTAGAGCCCTGCGCGGAAAAAGCACAGCAGCGCTTCACCGCAGTCCGACGACCGCTATTCTGCTCCAGCTGTTCAGTTCATAATGAAACCCGTACAGCAAATGTTCAATAAGATTGACACCCAGCTTCAAGTGAGATCGTCGAGCGGACTTGCGATAGCTATTGAGAGGAAACTCATGATGGACTCCATCTATCAGCTGGGCTGAGAAAAATCTGCTGATCAATGAAGAAGTGTCAGGATGTTCCCAGCAGCCAGTTTGCCAGCGGCCGACAAGATATCCGTCTGGATCGGTGCAGCAAACGACCTTCATTACGAAGCGATGATAGAGGCAGGAAGCCTATCAATCGAGGTTTCTGGACTCACCCAAGGCCGATAGGGCAAATGAGAGATGGTGCACGCGGGCAACTGAGTACCGCCATGACTAAGTTACTCAGGTTGAATGCATTTCAGGACGAAGTTGGCCTTGATCGGAGTAGCAAGCATTCAATTCTGGGCAACGTATCCCGAACCAGAGCTCTGGATTTCCCCAAGGCCAGTAAGAATAACGCTGTGCGTCGAGATCAATAGAGGTCATAGCTGGTTGTCGCAGCATAACTCCATGAGAGGGCACCGCCATCTCCTCCTCTGTCGGGTTGAATAAATTTACTGGGCGTCCACTATCCGCAGGCGGGCCTACAACCTTCACAGTCCGGCAGCCCTGTAGCAGGAGTGATCAATCATGCTCCACGTTCCCACTGAGTTCACCAGTCTCATTGACGTGACTACTGCCGCACACCCACCAAAGCGTGGCCGGTACGGGAGAAGAGTTACTCGTTTTCCTTCACGCAAAAATCACTGCTCGGTTCCCTGCGACTCCCTACTGGAGGCCGATTTCTGCCTCCTCCTTGAACGTGACCCAAGGGTTGTCACATATGAGTCTCACCCGGTAACTGTGCACTCTCTCGAACACCACGCGCGCTACACACCCGACTTCTGCGTCCATTACTCCAATGGGGACGAAGTGTTCTTTGAGGTGAAAATTTCCGAGCGAATCAACTCACCACGAAGCGTGATTACCCGCACTGTCTTTGTACCCGTATTCGCTACTTGCGGGTCAACTTTAGTAACGATTACCAGCGCTGAAATTCGAGAGGGTCGGACACTGGAGACGCTTGAAAAGTGGTACCGCTACGCATTCGGTTCAACACCGCAACGCGCTTGGCTCGTCGTCGAAAAGCTTCAGTCCCTCCCAGATGGCGCACCTCTTAGTTCACTCCTGGATGAACAGGTCACCATTAAAGAGGTTGCTTACGGATTGTTCTATCAGCTTTTAAGCACCAAGGATTTCTTTACTTTCAGTGGCAGCAGCATTCTGGTTGCCAATATCAAATTGCAACAATTTACTCAACTTTTACATCAAGGGGTACTACCAGCATGGTGCCATTGCGAACTTCATTTTCCTGGTCTGCACGCTGACTGACCGAAGAGTTTGATGATCGCTAGCATCGCGCGGGTATATCTTGCACCAGTTTCTGTCTATATATCGGATTATACGGTGTTAAGTAACAATCATGCATGACCCAAAAGATCAACTTGTCATTCTGATCGGGGAGCATTACAGCTACCAGCAGGAAAGCTATCAGGTGGTAGATATCATCGATAATACGGTGCAGTTACGCAGTCTTAGACGCTCGGGGGACATCATTTTCCAATCCTATGAGCGTTTGCTGCAGTCTTGGCACCGCGGCAATTTTATCCGAATTCAAGAAGCCCCATTGAAGGGGCAAGTCAATAGGATAGTGGCCGGGCTGTCTCAGAAAGACCGTACTTACCTTGATCGCCGGTTGGCCTATACTATGGCAGCAGAGGCAGATCAGCACGGAAAACTTCCTGTAAAAGAAACGCATCTACTCATCGACCGAGTTGCGCAAAGCATTGGCGACACTCACCCTCCCAGCTATTCGGCGGTCTATACCTGGAGTAAAAAATTCAAACTGTCCGGCGGCAGTCCAATCTCACTCATTTCGAAACCCCGGAAACACAATAAACGTCTTGATCTGCAACACATCGAAATTCAACAGATCATCATAGAGGTGCTTGACAGACACTACTATAAGCGCCCACACGCTTCCTTATCAGATGTCATAGATGCAATTCAATCGAAGATAACAATGATCAATCTTCAGCGTGTTGAACACCTCAGAATTCCATCGAAGTCAACATTATGGCGCATCATCAGCGAACTCGACACCTACACGAAAGAACTGCATCAAACGGGCTATAAAGCAGCATCTAAACGTCAGAAATGGAGCAAAAAAACGCCACAGTCGAGTTATCTGTTGCAGCATCTGGAATGTGACACCCATGACGTGGATTTGGAACTTGTGGATGATGAAGGTGTTAACGTTGGAAGGTGCTACTTGACCGTCGTATTGGAACTGAAGAGCCGACGCATCGTTGGCTATGATTTGTCCTTTAACCCACCAAGCCTCGAAAAGACCCTTCGCGCACTTAAAATTTCGCTATCTAACACCTATGAATACAATGGGCTTGGCAGCAATTACAAAGTCGACAATGGCCCCGACTTTATCGCCGAAGACTTAGCCGATAAATTCCACTTAATGGGTGCCAAGCTTGTTTTCTGCTCGAAAGGATCCCCTGATCAAAAACCACATGTTGAAAAGTGGTTTGACACATTCGAAAAGCAGTTACCTCATATCATGAAGGGGACCACGTATTCCAACCCACGACAATGCGGGGACTACAAATCGGCACAGCACGCGATTTACACCCTTGAGCGCTTCAAGGCAATTTTCGAAAACTGGCTAGAAAAGATGTACCATCAAAGCCCTCACTCCGGCCTAAACAAATTATCTCCAACCGTCGTCTGGGATGAACATCTTGATCATTTATTCCCTCCACGGAAATTTTCTGACGAGGACATCCATCAACTCTTCCTTCGTAAAACTACAGCAACGCCATCCAATGGACGTCTGAGGTTCAACAATCTGCAGTGGACCCTCCCTGCAGTACCATTCTTGGGCACCCAGGGAAATTCTTCATCTGTTCTGAACCTCTATTACGATCCTTCTGAGCTCGGATACGCATGGGTTTGCCATCCGAAAACGCCTGAAAAAATTTTCAAAATAGAAGCGGTCGACCCTGCATACCAGTGTGGCTTGACTATGTTTACGCATGAAGAGATCAGCAGAAAGCTCACCGAAAAGGCGAAGAGCTTTGACTTCTCCTCTGCTAAGCAAGAACGGTTACTCCTGCTTGAGGAGTGCAGCCAGGCGACCAAGCGATCTGAACGCCAGAAACGTAAAAATATGAAACAGCCTATTACACCTCATAACGCACCTCAAGCGCCCTCTCGGCCTACCGATTTGGCCATGCCGTTGAGCATGGGAAATAGCGTACCTTCCGAAATGGAAGTTATGGAATTCAAAGCTCCTCCCGATCAAGAGTAGTTAAAGTTGACTGTAGGAGATAAAGAAATGAGCGATTTCGATGACTTGGTCACCTGTTATTCCAATCAAATCGTTTTCTTTAGGCATTACCGCAAGGCCTACGCGATGATGGTTAAGTCTGTGGAATCGACCCGTACACGTCAGAGACCCAACTGCTGTGTCATCGCGGGCCCCTCTGGGGTTGGAAAGTCCACGCTCGCTATGCTCTACCGAGATTCATTTCCACCGCCTACACGCGTCGTAAGCCCTGAGGACAATATTACAGAAGAACTACCCGCTTTCTACTTTTGCTTACCATCGGCAGCAACCGTAAAGTCCTTTCTCAAAACGCTGGTCGAAGCCCTCGGCAGCGACGACAGCAGAGGTGACACAATCGATCTGAAAGCACGCGCCATCAGGGCATTTAAAGAACGCAAGGTAAAAGTCTGCTTCTTAGATGAACTGCAGTTCCTTACGCGACCTGACACTCAACACTCAAGAGACGCAGTGATCGACTGCCTCACCCATTTACTAAACAGTATTAATATACCGATCATCATCCTCGGAACTGAGGAGTGCATTGACGTGGTATACAGCCGGGAAGTGTTAGCCCGACGTTACCCGTACCGAGTCGATTTTGGATACTTAAAATTCAGTACAGATGAAAACTCTGACTACATGCAACTTTTAAATAGCCTTGACTCAAAGCTCTATGAAATAGGTCACTTGGATCCAGGGGTACATCTGACTGACACTACCGTTGCGACGGGATTGTTCATCGCCAGTAACGGCAGCCTTGAATACATAAAAAAAATCACTTGTGAAGCGCTTGAGATTTCGCTCCATCGAAATCGGAAATTATTATTCGAGGACTTTATCAGCGCGGGCGACTCTATTTACCTATCATTAAACCTGAGCCCTGGCCGCAACCCCTTCACACTTGAAAAAACTGAAATATCTAGCGCATTGGAGCGATATCATGAATTTACACTACCTCCCTCTCGCAAAACCTGACGAATCGCCTACAAGTATGATCCGTCGAACCGCCATTCACAACGGCTACCCTAGTTGCGCTGTTTTTTTAAATCACTTTCTTCACCGAACTTCTTATAACAGCCTGCTTTTCCAAGAAGGAAAATTAGCGCGCAAACTAGCCGACCTGGCTTTTCCCTTTGAGCAGGAACTGCTCAAGGGCTTTTACCAGGTCAACTTAGATGACAAAGACCAAAGCCGAATCATCTTGCTACATGACATAATGATTCCCAATGCCCTACTTCGCTATGCAGAGGCCGCTATTTGCACTGATTGCTGGCAGGAGGAATTTGAGAGCAGGATAAAAGACCTGAGGTCATCCTTATATTGCCCACGACATAATAAGCAATACCTATCATGCTGCTTGGCTTGCAGCCGCCCGTTTACTTGGTACAATCAGATAACCATGAAATGCGTGTGCGGCGCACAACTTAAATCACCTACTGCTAGCTCAATGGATGTCTACCCAGAGACACTTGTTGCCAACCTTCTGAAGTCGAGAAGCCAGGAGAAAATTGATTTATTTTCGCAAACGCTACTCTCCATGGACTTCTATGCCACCAAGCACAGAACAGACTTCACACGTAACCGTAACATAGTTAAAGCGGCAATAGGACTAGCCTGCGGTGAACTTGAGCTGTGTGCTGAATCGCTTGCCACTCTTGCTGGCGGCAGTTCAGCACTGGGGAACGCAATGCTACTCGCTAAGCTTCCAACCCTCACATGCATTAATGATATTTCAAACATCCTTGCCGACAAACCTGAAACTTGTAGCCATGTCAATGCCGAGACACTTACGACTGAGCAAGTAAAAAAACTAGTGAACGCAACGGCAGCACAGTGGAACAGAATCCAGGCACACCCACAGTTTCCCAAAAATTCTAGAACGCGCCCCCGATACCATGATTCGGATATCAGAAAAATCATGGAAATCAGTAAAGACTTCAGTTTTAGCCCTCCCAAACCCAATACGCAAGCGCACAGTCTAATTTCGTTCAGGGAATGCTTTGCGAAACTAAATATGCCCAAAGCAAATTTCTCCAACCTATGCAAGCAAGGCTTTTTCGGCCCTTCCATTCAACTCGGAAAAGCCACGCAACACTTCTTCTCCATGGACAAATTTGAAAAATTTCACCATGAATATATTTCAGTTTGGCAGTTAGCTGAAGATTATGATTTAACCGTTCGAACCATTCGAAAAATTGTCAGCCAAAGCAACCTCACGACCATAAAAACAGACCGTCATGTTGCATCAGTTTTCCCTGCCCCATCATTTATCAAGCGAATAGATATCGGAATATTTAATCAGCACAAAGACGATAGTGAGCCGGATTCAGAAGCCACACCACAAACACTTCTTGCCACCTGCCCCACACTACCACCAACGATGTCTGCATTAGTACTGAGTAGCCACGACGCGGCATTACGACTGGGCACTCATCGCGTATACATTTATGCACTGATACATCAAGGGCTTCTTGACGCTTACGGCAAAGGTCGCCAACTTTATGTAACTGCTGAGTCGTTTGAAAGACTCAAGCGAGAATACATAACCGGCCATGAACTTGAAAAGCTTCTAGATATTCACAGTGCTTGCATCCCTCGAGCCCTCGCCCATCACGGCATGCTCAACCTAGCTATTGCATTACCATACAATCAACTTCAGTACATATATAGGCGTAAGGATTTCACTGCCGATCGCATCATAACTCTTAATCCACCCGACAGTGACTATGGACGCGCACACCGTGAAAAACGCCTGATAAAAATCTCTAAAATCTGTCAAGAGCTCGGAATATATAGCCACCAATTCCATAAGTTCACTGACTGTGTTTTTAACGCCCGCCCGGAGCATTATCGCACCGCGGCATTTAGACTAGATCTATCAGAGTCAGAAGCCAACAGCATTCGTCGCAGGGTTTCAAAGTTAGTACCAATCTCCACTTTGAGTATTGATCACGGGATTCCACCAACAGAAATCGAATGTCGCTTCATTCGAAATCATGCGATCACAAGCTATATTATCCACAAACAACATTTTGTCACTAAGGCACATTATAGGATCTTGGATAAATTCTATGCATCAAACTTTACCCTGAAGCAATCTCAAACTCTTACCGGCCTCCCTGGCGGCTATTTGCAAAGTTTGCTGTACAAGAAAGTGATCAAGGCATGCAACGTCCCTCTTGGCGGATGCTCAACGCCCACTATGTTTTCAATCAAAACCCTCCGCCGCGCCGTTAGCCGGTACAAAAGCACCGGCAGCAAGCTGCTTCACTTGAAATTAGCCCATATATAACAGCAACATATTTTTCCCATCTTCATACCTGATAGATATAAAGCCCATCACATTACTTTATGCAAAAAAAATCGCCGTTTCAGTTTTTTTGAAAAGGCATTTTTTTCTTATAGAAATAATCTTGCACGCACTGCGATTTATCAGCCTGATCATTTTTGTCACTCTTGAAACACGTCGCCAGGAGCCTTGCGCTCGCTGACGGCAATCACCCTGGCCGCCCGTTGACGGCCACATGTGCAGCATCAACCACAGAAAGAGAATCCCGCTATGTCCATAGACAGCAGCCTTATCGGATCCGTCATCAATGCCTTGCCCATGGACCGGATGATCGCCGGCCCGCTTCAAGCCATG
>Ga0213822_1000159_pt1 | contig 66298 bp, 61 predicted proteins | sample MC6MC0908MG_FD_179872 | JGI IMG/M metagenome (GOLD analysis project Ga0213822, IMG submission 179872) | Enriched soil aggregate microbial communities from Iowa State University, Ames, United States - MC6-MC0908-MG | ecosystem: Environmental > Terrestrial > Soil > Unclassified | place: USA: Iowa... | reverse complement strand
GATACAATTTGGTGAACCTTACTATAAGTAAATAACTATTTCTATTCAATATCAATAAGTAAGAGTGGATTGTAGGAATGGCTGAAGAAGCACATACCTATGACCACTCTTATTTAAGTTTATTCAAAATATTTTTACATTTCTTTAAACATATTTACTTAATCCATACAACAATTCCATTAATACTTAATGTTTGCCAGTTAAACTATCAATAGATAGAAAAACATTAATGAGGAGGAATATTTATGGAAAATAAAAATGGCATGAATAGACGCGATTTCTTGAAAGCTGGAGGAATGAGCACGCTTGCACTTACGCTTGGGACAACTGGAGTGTTAACCCTCGGTTCAAAAGCATTTGCGGATGCTACTAGTAATCCAACCAGCGGTTTTGGTGGGTATGGTCCTTTGGTACCGGATCCAAATGGAATTCTCGATCTTCCAAGAGGGTTCCATTACAAAATTATCTCCGAAGAAGGCGGTCAACTGACTAACGGCGGAAAAATCCCTGGAGCCTTTGATGGAATGGCGGCTTTTGAAGGACCTAACAATACGACCATTCTTGTTCGCAATCACGAATTGAGCCCAGGTGCAGCAAATCCGGTAATTGGAACCAAGCCTTATGATGCGGCTGCTGCAGGGGGGACAACCGCTCTAGTTGTAGGTCCAAATCGAAATGTCATCAAAGAATATGTAACCTCTTCAGGTACAATCCGAAATTGTGCTGGTGGAGCGACACCTTGGGGCACTTGGCTGACTTGTGAAGAAACACGTACCGGGACACACGGATATGTGTTCGAAGTGGATCCGCATCAACCGGAAAACGAAATGTCCAGAACCCCCATCAAGGATATGGGGCGCTTTTCCCACGAAGCCTGTGCAATCGACCCAGCGACAGGATATGTATACTTAACTGAGGATGCAACTCCAAGTTATTTCTACCGTTTTATCCCGAATGACACCAGCCAAGAACCGGGTGCCCTGCAAAAAGGCGGCAAGCTTTATGCCGCGGCGATTGAAGAGGTAGCTGGCCCTTCAGCAAGCACATTTAAAACAGGACAAACATTTAAGATTGTTTGGAAGGAACTAAATCCTCATTTATGCCGCGAGGATGCCAAGGCACAAGGCTGCATTGAATTCAAAAAATTAGAGGGAGCGTTCTTCCAAGCGGGTGTGTTTTGGTTCGATGACAGCTCTGCCGGCGAAAAAAATCTTGGACGCATTTATCGCTATATTCCAGCTACCAATACCTTGGAGCTTTTCTATGAGGCAACAGATGCAAAAGACATGGAATCTCCGGATAATATTGCCATGACTCCATGGGGCGACCTTTGGTTTGTAGAAGATGGAGCAGGTGACGATCGACTTATGGGGATTACACCTGAAGGCAAAATCTATCCTTTTGCCCACAATCGTCTAAATGGATCTGAAATGGCCGGCCCTACCTTCTCGCCAGATGGAAACACGCTTTATGTCAATATCCAAAGCCCAGGCAAAACCTTTGCCATCTGGGGGCCGTTCCAACGCAGTAACTCAACTCGTGCAAGGGAAATGTCTTACGCAGCTCCTTCAAAAGATTTTGCACCACAAGTTTCGGACAAACTGGTTAAGTTTGCCGAGAGTCAAGGTATGTCTATTCTTGAAGCGGCAGCATTTGAGCGCCACGGATTGAAGATTTAATTTTAAATGAATCCATAAAAAGATGTAAGCCAGTCCATGTCTGGTTTACATCTTTTCTTTTTGAATTATGTTGAATAGACCGTCTGCTAATAAGCTAAGAACGAAAGACGTTTCATAAAAAAGAAGTCTAAATCCATGGACTTAGACTTCTTTTTTTATTAAGCAGCTAGATTTAATTGCTGTTTTCGCCGATAAACGACCTTAGATAAAAGAACGCTGCATTCATATAAGAAAAGCAGGGGGATGACTACCAATATGTCTGATAGAAAATCCGGCGGGGTGATGAAGATTGCAATTAAAATTAGCACAAAATAGGAGTATTTTCGAATCTTTTGCAATCTATATGGGTTCAGAACTCCGACACTGGTTAGGAACATGATAATTACTGGAAGTTCGAATAAAAATCCAAATGGCAGTGTCATATTAATTAAAAACTTAAAGTACTTTTCTGTTGTAAAAAAAGTCATAAACATTTCCTCTGACATGGAGAGGAGGAAATGATATACCATAGGAAAAATGACAAAATAGCCGAAGCAAATTCCCATAAAAAATAGAAGGAATAGGGCTGGAATATAAGCCAGCGTTACCTTACGTTCCGTTTCTTTCAAAGCAGGACGGACAAACAGCCAAGTTTGATAGGCAGCCATTGGGATGGTTCCTGCAATGGCTGCGACACTTGATAGGATCATATAGACCCATAAAATTTCGCTGGGTCCTAAAATGGCCAATTTTACCTCTAGGTCCTTCACTAGCCAGTAATAAATGTCTTGTACATAAATAAAGGACACAATGAAGAGCAGGATAAAGGTTCCTAATACGAAAATGAGACGTTTGCGTAATTCTTCAAAATGACCAATAAGGTCCATATCGAGTTTTTTCATGGGGCCTCCTTATAAAAAAGAAGATACTAGCCTTTTACATTTTCCTAAAAAATGATATGAATTAAATGGCTTTTTCCTCTTTTTTGGGCTGTGTTTTTGCCGGCTCTTCATCGGAAACTAGATCTCTTGTTGATTTTTTGAATTCCTTTAATGTTGAGCCAACGGCTCTGCCTAATTCCGGTAATTTTGAAGGTCCGAAAATGATTAAGGCGATTACAAGAATAAGAATCAAACCCGGAATCCCAATATTTTGAAGCATTTTAAATTCCTCCTCATATATGGTTTCTGTTTTCTTTTCCCTTTGCTGGCTGTAATTAAAAAGCCTGATAATTAGTATTGCAGTGCATAAAAGACAACTCGAGCTGCTACTCTCTTCCCCCTTTGAGTGGTTTTATTATCCTTAACTATGATTATAGGTAACTACCTTCACTATGTTAATTAAGGGAGTGTAAAGAATTGTTAATAAACTATTAATTTATTTAAATAATCAGTCCATATTAAGCCTAATTTAACTCATGTGAAATGTAACAATACCCTAACGAAAGTTATGATTTTTATTGATTGTATAATTAATATTTGAGTGGTTTACTCCAGCCTTTTCCGTAAATAATAAAAGCATTGCGGTCAGTAACGTATTTTTATAAGAATGAAAAACGAGGTGCATCCATGTCTGTATACATCTTCCCAATTAAAGTAGCCTTTATTATGTTTGGTGTATTAGGTTTTTTACTGATCATCCCTTGGCTCATTTATAGTTATAGAAAATATGGATATTTAAGTCTTTGGGCTTCCGTTGTCGCTTACTCCTTTATTTTCTATATGTTATCGGCATTATTCTTAGTTCTTCTGCCTCTTCCTTCCACTCGGAATACATGCGCGTTTCAATCACCAAATACCATCTATTATTCATTAAAGCCATTCTCCTTTATTCGGGATACTATTCATGGCAGCGACATTATTTGGTCAAAGCCTAATACATATATCCGGGTCGTTCATCAAAGGGCATTTTGGCAGGCAGCGTTTAATTTTCTATTATTACTGCCATTTGGAGTGTACTTAAGATACTTCTTCCAAGAGAAACGGTACTGGAAGAGGGCATTAGGTTTAGGTTTTACCCTATCGCTTTTTTATGAATTAACTCAACTTACGGGAATTTACGGGATTTACAAGTGCCCCTATCGTTTATTTGACGTTGATGATCTTATATTGAACAGTTCCGGTACTCTTTTTGGGTATCTCATCGCACCGATTATACTTGCATTATTTCCAACTAAGGAGAAACTTTTGGCTAAAAAGGAAAAAATACAAGAAACTCAGGTAGTGCCTCCGTTTTCCCAATTACTAGCAGTATACATAGATTTTTTATTGATTAAATTCAGTTGGGCTTTTACCATTGGGCTTCTTACATCCAGTGGATTCGCAGAAATGATGTATACAACGGCCGGTTTTTTTGCGGTGTACTTTGCTCTGCCCCTTATATGGGGAGGAAAAACACTAGGAACATCGATCATGCGCTTTAAACTTACCAACTTAGCGGGAGATGTCCCTTCATGGCAGTCACTGTTAAAACGAACGAGTGCATTATATTTGCCTTGGCTGGCATCCATGTCGTTAAAATTAGTAACTACTATTAAGTTAGAAATGGAATCCCGCTTCTATTCGATCCATGTGTGGATAACGGTGGCAATCATAACATTTATAATGGTCATGTGGGCGGCTTTATTTCTCCATGTCCTTATCATTATTCTTAAAAAAGGGCAGCGTCCTTTCTACTTTGACTATGTTGCAGCAATAATTCCAAGGAAAAAATGAAGTTTAAAGGCGGCAAATCCTTTCAAAAGGATTTGCCCATTTTTTTTAAGGTTTATGTAAGGTTTATATTAAAGTGGTGTAAGGTTCAGTCATTATAATTACATTTGTAGCAAACAAGGAGGCTTATATGAAAACAATCTTACGTACAAATAATGTTGAAAAAGTATATGGTTCAAAGGGAAATCAATATAAAGCATTGGAAGATATAAATTTAGAAATAAGAGAAGGCGAATTTATTGGTGTCATGGGCCCTTCGGGTGCTGGTAAATCCACATTACTAAATATTTTATCAACCATTGATACTCCAACATCGGGGGATATTATCATTGCCGATCAAAATATTGTCAGGATGAAGGAAGAGGAATTATCGGATTTTCGCCGTAATAAACTTGGTTTTATTTTTCAAGATTATAACCTTCTTGATACGTTAACAGTAAAAGAAAACATTTTGCTGCCGCTTGCCTTATCAAAGGTACCGGCAAAAGAGATTAACGAACGTGTCGAGGAAATTGCGGATACATTTGGAATTCGGGAAATACTTAATAAATACCCCTATCATATCTCTGGAGGTCAGAAACAGAGAACGGCAGCTTCCCGTGCCATTGTGGCAAATCCCAGCTTAATCTTGGCGGACGAGCCTACAGGTGCATTGGACTCAAAATCTGCGACTGGCTTGCTGGAAAGTTTAACAGCACTAAATGAACAGAATAAATCAACCATTATGATGGTGACTCATGATGCATTTGCTGCAAGCTTTTGTAAACGGATTTTATTTATTAAAGATGGCAGGATCTTCGCTGAAATCCATAAAATGCAGCAATCCCGTCAGAAATTCTTTCAAAAAATAGTAGATGTCCTCGTTTCACTTGGAGGTGGACATTAATGACGTTATTCAGCATTGCTAGAAAAAATATCAGGAGAAATTTCACTAATTATTTCTTGTATATTACTTCGATGATTTTTAGTATTGTCATTTACTTTACATTCGTTTCATTAAAATATGATCAAACGATCCAAGCTTCCACAGACGCTTCTACAAAAATCAGTTCCGTCTTTAATGGTGCTTCGGTTGTCTTAATGATATTTGTAGCGGTTTTTATTTGGTATTCTAATTCATTCTTTACAAAGAAACGCAAAAAAGAAGTCGGACTATATTCTTTACTCGGTGTTCGTAAGAAACAAATTGGTCGAATGTTATTTTATGAAAACTTTATTATGGGAATTTTAGCGCTTTTTATCGGTATTGCCCTTGGTTCCATATTGTCTAAGTTTTTTGTATCACTTTTAATGAAGGTCATGGGCTATGATGCGGTTGGTAATTTTATTATTTCATCTGATGCAATTCTGAACACAATCCTCGTGTTCACCCTGATTACGGCTATTACTTCGATTCACGGATATCGATTAATTTACCGCTTTAAATTAATTGAGTTATTCAAAGCAGAGAAGGAAGGGGAAAAAGAGCCAAGAGCATCCTTGGTGATCGCGGCTTTCTCCGTTTTATTAGTTGGCATTGGTTACTGGCTTGCTCTACAAAATTTATTGGAGTCAGATGTATGGAGAAAAATGGGCTTCATGATAACACCTCTAGTTATCTTGGTTACAGTCATTCTGGGTACTTATTTACTGTTTAATACTTTAACTGTTTATCTATTAAAGATGTTAAGAAAAAATAAAAGTCATTTTTGGAATGGGCTTAACTTAATTAGCACATCACAACTTCTTTATCGCATGAAAGGAAATGCGCGTACATTAACGATCATTGCCGTTCTCAGTGCGACAACTTTAACCGCGGTTGGGGCGTCTTATAGTTTTTATTATAACAACAGAAGTAATGCAGAAACGGCGAATCCAAATAGCATGATGTTTATTGCGAAAGATAAAACAATCTCAAATCAGATAAAAGAGCGAATTTCCGAGGATAAAAAACACAATATTGTGTACCATGAGGTCATCCCAACACTCCGTTTAAATGTAGATATTACAAACCTAAATAGTAAAAATTCTGCTGATGAAGTAGAATATACGATTATTTCAAATGAGAACTATAACAAATTAATAAAAGAGCAGCAAAGAAATGACTCCTTATCACTGAAAGGAAATGAGGCGGCGGCATTAGACCCAACCTATTTTGAAGGTTTATCACCAAAGTATGTAGGATCTACGGTTTCCTTGAAGGTTAATGACCACAGCGAAGATATTAGATTTAAGAAATTGCAGAAATTTAATGTCCTCAATCTGTATACGGCATATATAACAGTTGTGGTTAGTGATGATTTATTTGCAAAATTAGTTGATGGAACAAGCCCTGTGAACATGGAAGTATACAAAATGACGAATGAAGTTGATGCAAAAGCATTAACGAAAGATATTCAATCCATGTTAACAGAGGATGCGAACTTCTCAAGCTTTTATACCGATTATGCTCAAGGAATGGAAGCATCAGGTTTACTCATTTTTATGGGTGGATTCTTAGGGCTAGTATTCCTAGCGGCAACAGGAAGCATTATTTACTTTAAACAGCTGACGGAAGCAAATATGGACAAGGAGCGTTATGATATTTTACACAAAATCGGTGTGAATAAAAAGGAAGTTAAAAAATCAATCGCTAGACAAAATGTATTTGTTTTTGCTTTACCATTACTAGCAGGCATTGCCCACAGTGTTGTTGCCCTAACGGCTTTATCAAAATTTTTGCAAACGAGCTTGGTGATTCCTGTCTTAATCTGTATCGGCGTTTATGCATTTATTTATATTGCTTATTACTTCTTAACAGTGAGCACCTACTATAAAATCGTCACGAAATCAAATGAATAGAAATGGAGAAGGACAATGAAAAAAACAATACTATCTTGCATCATCATCGCAGCAGTTCTTTTAGGGGGGCTAGCCGTTATTCAAAAGGTAAACTTTAATAGGCTAGGGACTGATGAATATTATACTCAGATTAAGGGTGAAGGTAAAAAGATCGAAGATAAAACCGACAATGGAAAAAGATATATTAGCTATGAATACAAACTGCCAGCTTTTGATAAGGATGGAAAACGGAAATTTTTGACATTCACTGCACAAAAGCAGCTGCGGGAAAAGGCTTATTTACTTCTATTTGTAAAAGAAAAAAAAGGTGTGACATCTTATCAGGAAGTGAAAAGAGAAGAGCTTCCTAAAACGGTAAGTGAAAAGTTAGAAATAGGAAGGAATCCTTAGAATAAAGGGTTCCTATTTGACTTAATAACCACATCAAATGGAGAAAATATATAATGGACATGTGTCTGATTTTTAGGGCATCTTTACTATAATCAAATCGGATATGAACAAAACTGGAGGTAGAGGGATTGTCAACGAACAAAAAGGTTTTAATTATCGATGATGAGGAAGATATCTTAAGACTTATCAAAACAGTTTTGGAAAAAGAAGGAATTAAAAATGTGATTACAGCTGCTACCGCGAAAGGTGGTTTTGACCAATTTCAAAAAATGAATCCAGACCTTGTTTTATTAGATATTATGCTGCCGGATGGTGAAGGCTACGATGTATGTAAACAAATAAGAACCATCTCGAGAGTACCTATTTTATTTTTATCAGCAAAAACAGAGGAAATTGATAAAATCTTAGGCTTTGCCATAGGTGGAGATGATTATATTACAAAGCCATTTAGCCCTAAAGAGGTAGCTTACCGGGTAAAAGCACAATTACGGAGAGCAGATTATGTGCAGATTGATCCTGATAAAGACACAAAAATAAAAGCAGGTCCATTTGAATTAGTTGAAGAAAAGGCACAATTAAAAAAGAACGGAGAAGCGATTGAATTAAAGCCAAAAGAACTGGGATTAATGAAGTATTTTCTCCAAAATAAGAATAAAGTAATTAGTAAGGAACAGCTTTATGATACGGTCTGGGGTGAGGAATTCTTTGGCATGGATAATACGGTCATGGTCCATATCCGACGTTTAAGGGAAAAAATTGAAGAACAGCCTTCACATCCCAGCTATTTGATTACGGTAAAAGGTTTGGGCTATAAACTGGCTATAGAGGATAATTAGCGTTATGAAATGGAAGTTGACTGGACGTTATTTACTATCTGTTGTCTTGGTTGTCATCCTCGTAATTTTGATTAATATCATTCTTTCTTTAGTCCTGCTATTCGCACAAATTGCTTTAGATATACCTATTTTACGGGAAAAGGAACCAACTCCGGAACAGTTTACAAGACAGTTCCAACATAAAGTAATCATTGATCATAATAATGATGTGACCATTACTGAAAAGGGGCAAAAAGAGTTAATAAACGAGAAGGCATGGATCCAAATTTTAGATGAAACAGGCAATGAGTTATACAGCTTTCATGTGCCTTCGGGAATAAAGAAAAAATACACCCCTTCAGAAATGATCCAAATGTACAAGTACAAAGAAGTAAATGCGAATACGGTTGTTTATGTTGGAGAAAAGAAAGGAAATAATCGTCATTTAAGCTATCTGATTGGAATCAAAAATCCTAATTTAAATCGATATTTTATATCCTATGATAATCGGGACATTTATCATTTATTTAAGGTCGGAATAGTTATATTTATCATCGATATTCTCGTTGCATTATTGATCGGGTACATTTTTAGTAAAAGGCTTACCCAGCCATTACATATATTAATTAATGGCATTAAAAAGCTGGCAAATCACGAATTTTATACCCATGCTGAATCTAATGGGATTTATAAAAATGTATTTTTAAATTTAAATCATTTATCTCACCAACTTAAAGCTAACGAAAATGAAAGAAAGAAATTAGATTTAATGAGGGAGGAATGGATCGCAAATATTTCTCACGATATTAAAACACCTCTATCCTCGATTCAAGGTTATGCTGAAATAATAAAGGATCCGGATTATGACTTTACATTGGATGAAATAAGGGAATACGTAGAAATCATCGAAACAAAGTCACTCTATATAAAAGAGGTTATCGAAGATTTAAATTTAACGACAAGATTAAAGAATAGAGAACTATCGTTAGATAAAAAAGAAATAAATATAGTGGCATTATTGCGCAATATTGTCATTGATATATTGAACGATCCGAAATATGCCAATTGCGATATTCAATTCCATGTAAATCAAGAGAATATCATGTTAGAAGTAGATGAAATTCTCTTTCGAAGAGCAATCTATAATTTAATTTATAATGCCATTGTCCATAATGATAACAATGTAAAAATAGTTGTGAGTATCGAAATGAAAGAACAAACACATATTGTAATCAGAGATAATGGCAAAGGGATACAGAAGGGAGAGCTAAATAGAATTTTTGACCGCTATTACCGTGGAACGAACACTGGAGCTGCCCATAAAGGTTCTGGACTTGGAATGGCCATAGCGAATGATATTATTCAGGCCCATGATGGTGAAATCATGATTAACAGTGAGGTTGATCATGGAACAATGATTGAAATTCAATTATAAAATCTTTGTCTTAAAAAAAATAAAGCGCGGAGACCCGTATCATAAATAAATGAAGTTTTTGAAAATAAAAGGGACGGCTCTTGTACCTCCATGTCAGGAAGTGCAAGAACCGTCCTTCTTAATAAATAACAACCGGATCGTACGTACTGAGATTATCATATACAGTTTTCATAATACTAGGGGGCGTGTTGACACAGCCGCCTGAACCTGCCGTTAGATAGGCATTACCTGCCCAGTTTGTCCGCCAGCTGGCATCATGGAACCCTTGACCGCTGTTTGTAAAAGGAGCCCAATAATTGACCTTAACGGCATAATCTCCTTTACCTACTGCAGTACCCGTGAGTGTGTACTGTTGTCGTTTATAGAGGATATACCACACTCCGGGTGATGTATCTTCACCGGTGCTATGTTTGCCGGTCACTACCTGCGTTGTGAGTACTTCCTTTCCGTTTTTATAAATCCAAATACGCTGTTCCGCAATGGACACTTCAGCATACGTGTCGCCAATGCCATTATTCGTTGTAGTTTCATAGCCGATGCCTTCATGGCTCCAGCCTTTTCCGTAAATATTAGAAGCAGGAATCGATTTCTCTCCTTTTTCAAATGCTTCCTGAGCCCGTGCCGTTTCTTTTTCAACATCTAATGCCCAGCCATAGCCTTGTCCTTTTACTGAAATGACCGATCCTGAATGGGTCTTAAATGTAAAATTTTTATTTAATGTTGATTGAGAACGATTAATTTCATCTATCTTATTTTTAATGTCACTCTCGGTAATTGTAAGCTTCTTATCTTTTGATACAGAGGCATTTTTAATTAATTCACTGGCATTTAAAGTATACACTTGGTCCTGTACCTTATAATCAACGGTTCGTTGAAGGAGATCCTGCAGCATGTTCTCCTCTTCTTTTATCATCGGACTGTCCGCTTTGATTGGCTGAATGAATACGGGCTTCAGATGGATATCACTGGTATATTTTTGTTTCATATAATCCTTTAATAAACCGGGGATATCATATTGTTCTCCATTTATACTTTGAGAGATGACAATTTTACCCTGTTCCAATTTCGCCTCCGCATCTTGGGGTGCTTTTAAGCTCTTATTCATGGATAGGAGCTTTTCTTCTACGTTCTTTTTCATCGTTTGGCTACGAAACTGATCCGCCTTTTTGGGTATCAACGAATAATTTTTTTCCTTTGAAGTAGGAAAAAACGTCCACTGCCTTTTTAATAATTTCTTCACTTCGGGCAGATCTTTATCCGTATATACCATTTGCGTATCTTTTTCATCTAAAATAAGCTGTTTTCCGATATAGACCCTGTTTTTTAATATAGAGGTTTTTAATTTTTTTATTGCTTGATCAGCAGTCAGTCCACCGACTTTTGTGTCATTAATCGTAATCTGCGAATTGAATCGGGCTGCCTGATAATAGCAAACTCCTGCTAATAGGAGTGCAATAATAATGATAATTCCAATTACAATAAAATTCCGGCTTGTACGACGTTTGGACCGGTTCCCCCGTCCTTTATCAATTTCTTCAACTGTTTCTTTTAACGTACTCATAAACATTCCCTCCGCTACCTGATAACCCAGCTATCAACGTCTACCAACTTTAAACTTGTGGATTTTTACCAAAGACTTTTGATTCGTTGATCGTATTCTTAAATTACTACTATTATACTACTAGATTGTATAGTGTGGAATTTGTCACAATTTGTTTTAAGGTGAAATTTAATAAAAATTTTTTTCAGTTTTAAAAATATTGTTCAAAAACCCAATCTATCAAAAAATGAAGTGAGAAATATGTAAGTAATAAATGATAACAGTTGAAAAAACAAACAAGTATTATCAATTCGCGCTCTTGACAAGACTATTTGAAGAGTATAAAATTTAAAAAAGCAAAAGATGTGATGCGATAATCAACAGTTTTTGCGAATTTATATTCTTATAAGTATTAAATGGATAAAATGTGTTGCAATTTTATCTCTTTATCATGGGCAAGGGAATATTGCCCTAAAATCATAGATTTTCATCGAACGATTTCTATTGCAAAATAAATTGGAGTTTTAACCTTTTTTTACTTTTGTTTTGTAAGCACTTGCAAAGGTGATGAAAGAGTTAACAGTTGTTTGGTGAAAGGGCAGAAAGGTAGGTAAGTAAGGGCATACTATATACGTAATTGGAAAGACTAAATAAATTACAGCGTTTTGTTTATTAAACCTATCATGATGAACATTAGGAGGATTGGATTGTTATGCCATTATTAATTGTTGCAATAGGGGTACTGCTATTAATTATTTTAATTATGGGATTCAAATTAAATACGTTCGTTTCATTAATCGTTGTTTCATTCATTGTCGCTTTATCGCTAGGAATACCATTGAAAGATGTTGTTCATTCAATTGAAAGCGGTTTAGGTGGAACGCTTGGTCATATTGGTTTAATTTTTGGACTAGGTGCCATGCTCGGCAGGTTAATTGCAGATGCAGGTGGAGCCAATCGTATTGCCAATACCTTAATTGATAAATTTGGGGAAAAAAGAATTCAATGGGCTATTTTATTTGCGTCATTTATTGTAGGGATCGCATTATTCCTTGAAGTAACTATTGTATTATTAGTGCCAATTATTTTCTCTATCGCAAAAGAATTAAAAGTTTCGATTGTAAAATTAGGTCTTCCAATGGTTACAGCTGCCTTAGCAGCACATGCTTTCTTGCCGCCGCATCCGGGCCCAATCGCTGTCGCTGCAGAATATCATGCAAATGTTGGTTTAGTTTTAATTTATGGAATTATTGTCGCCATTCCAACTGTTATTATTGCTGGTATTTTTTATCCAAAGCTTGCCCAAAAAATTGTGCCAACGGCCTTCACTAGAGAAGGAAGCGCATCCTTTGGTGTACAAAAAACATTCAAATTAGAGGAAACACCTGGTTTTGGAGTCAGTGTTTTTACGGCATTATTCCCTGTGATCTTAATGGCTCTAGGTGCAATCGTTGATATGACTCAGCCAGCTTTAGGATTTAATGATAATTGGTTCATCGTCTTTATTCGTTTTATCGGGAACTCTTCGACTGCTATGTTGCTTTCTGTATTGCTGGCTATCTACACAATGGGACTTCGAAGAAAGATTCCAGTAAAGAATTTGATGGATTCATGTTCTTCAGCCGTTAATGCATTGGGTATGCTGCTTTTAATTATTGGCGGCGGCGGCGCATTAAAACAAGTACTTGTTGATGGCGGCGTTGGTGATTATATTGCGAAACTATTTGAGGGTACTTCGATGTCACCAATTCTTTTTGCTTGGATTGTCGCAGCATTATTACGTATATGCTTAGGCTCTGGAACTGTTGCAACGTTAGCAACCCCGGCGTTAGTTCTTCCATTAATTTCAACCATGCCCGATGTGAACTTAGCCCTAGTCACGCTTGCAACTGGAGCTGGAAGTGCCATCGCATCACATGTGAATGATGCTGGATTCTGGATGGTGAAAGAGTCATTAGGCATGTCCTTGAAAGAAGCATTTGGGACCTATACCGTGCTTTCCACTATTGTTTCTGTATCAGGATTAGTATTTACTTTGATCTTAAGTATGTTTTTATAAAATACCAAAAGTGACCATTTTATATATTCTATAAAATGGTTTCTTTTTTTACCTGTTACTACCTTTCGTAACACTTTTACTTTGCTTGAGATTCGCTTATAATTGACTAGTGTTGCAAAATGCACAAATGCCTTTTTAGGCAGAAAAGAAATCTCTATACTCACAGGTTGATCTTACGACTAAATAAAATGACCGAATAATACATTAAAAATAGTTCGAAAATATAGAGATAGGTGGAATTAGGATGAATGAAAAGTATGAACGGTTGAAAGAAGTCTTAAAAGAGATGGAAAATGTTGTTGTTGCTTTTTCGGGTGGTGTCGATAGTACGCTGCTACTAAAAGTTGCGGTTGATGTTTTAGGGTTTGAAAATGTATTAGCAGTTACGGCAGATTCTGAAACGTACCCTTCAAGTGAATTAGAGGAAGCTAAGAAACTGGCCAAAATGATTGGTGCCTCCCACCAAGTGATTGAAACCTCTGAACTGAATATTCCAGGCTACGCAGAAAATGACCGGAACCGTTGTTATTTTTGTAAAAATGGGTTGTTCGAAGAAATCGTTCCGATTATGCATCAGAAGGGATTTAAAAACGTTGTATATGGTTTGATTGCTGATGATATGAGTGAACATCGTCCTGGTGTACGTGCAGCCAAAGAACATGGTGTCCGTGGGCCGCTTCAAGAGGCGAATCTTTATAAAGAAGAAATTCGTGAGCTTTCAAAACAATTAAACTTGCCTACTTGGGAAAAACCATCGTTCGCATGTTTATCTTCACGAATCGCTTATGGTGAAAGAATTACCCAAGAAAAATTAACAAAGGTTGAAAAGTCTGAGGAATATTTAAAAGGGCTGGGTATTAAACAAGTGCGCGTTCGAACGCATCAAGATATTGCTAGAATTGAAGTAGAGCAAGAAGATATGCAGCTAGTTTTATCGAAGCATAAAGATATTATGGAAAACCTTCAACGATTCGGATATAAATATGTCACGCTTGATCTTCATGGCTATATGAGCGGCAGCATGAATAAAGTGTTACCAACAAGTCCCAACTAAAGGTGAGTCTAAATGGAAAATAGAAGTATAGAGGAAATCTTAAAACAAGTAAGAGATGGAAATTTAAATATAGAACAGGCAAAAGAAATGCTTGTTCAATTTGAAGATATGGGGTTTGCGAAATTAGATCATCAAAGACAGAATCGGACCGGATTCCCTGAGGTTGTCTATGGTGAGGGAAAGAGTGTAGACCAAATCATTTCGATTGTTTTGGCATTAAAACAAAAAATAAATCGCGTGCTTGCGACAAGAATAGATCAGCAAAAAGCGCTCGAAGTAATGGATGCCATCCCTGATCTTGTTTACAATGCAGCAGCTAGAACACTATTTTGGAAACACGAAAATGAGCCGGATGTTTTATATAAAGGGTATATTGCGATTGTATGTGCAGGAACTTCTGATTTGCCAGTTGCAGAGGAAGCGGCTGTTACTGCTGAAGCGTTCGGAGCTTCCGTTAAAAGAATATATGATGTAGGTGTGGCTGGGATTCATCGGCTGTTTCACCATCTCGATGAAATCGAAAATGCAACAGCGACCGTTGCGGTTGCTGGAATGGAAGGGGCACTTGCAAGTGTTGTGGGCGGATTAATTAGTAATCCGATTGTTGCTGTCCCTACGAGTATTGGTTACGGAGCGAACTTCCAGGGGCTGTCAGCGTTGCTATCCATGCTTAATGCCTGTTCTCCTGGAATCAGCGTTGTGAATATTGATAACGGCTTCGGGGCCGGTTACTACGCGACATTAATTCATAAAAATCATTATAAAAATAAACAAGACTAAAGGAATGAAACTAGGATGAAAACGCTATATTTAGATTGTTTTTCTGGAATTAGTGGTGATATGACAATCGGTGCACTTATCGATTTGGGGGTGGATATTCATTTTCTTGAAAAAGAATTAACCAAACTCGATATAAATTCTGAATATCAGTTGAGATTTGAAAGGGTTGTTAAGAAAGGAATTTCTGCAACAAAATTTGATGTGATTCTGGCTGAAAATGAACCCGATCAAGGCCATCATCATCATGGTCACCACCATCATCACCATCGGCATTATTCTGATATTGTCGAAATGATTAAGGGTGCAGCGTATAATGATAATGTACAGACAATGGCGCTTTCTATTTTCGAAAAAATTGGAAGAGCAGAGGCGAAAATTCATAATATTCCATTTGAAAAAGTTCATTTTCATGAGGTTGGTGCTGTAGATTCTATTATAGATATTGTCGGAACCTGTATCCTGCTTGATCATTTGGAAATATCAAAAATTATATCTTCAGCTGTTCCTGTTGGGAATGGGAGAATTAAGATTGCGCACGGAATATACCCAGTACCGGCACCAGCTACTTTAGAGATTTTAAAAGGAATTCCAATTCAAGCAACTACCATTAAAGGGGAATTAACAACACCGACTGGCGCTGGTATATTGTCAGCACTTGTTCAAGAATTTGGACCAATTCCGTCTTTTTGTGTTGATACAATTGGATACGGGGCAGGAACAAAAGACTTTACTGAACACCCAAATGTATTACGAATCATATTAGGTACGCTTTAATACCACCAATTAATATTTTGGCTGATATTTGCAGCAGAAGGTGAAGGGGAAAATGATTAAAGCATTGGCAATTGTCCCTTATGAGGGACTGTTTGAAATGATGAAAGAGATCGCGCAGGAAGTTGAAGATATTCAATTACAAATCAAATTAGGTAATTTATATGAAGGCGTAGCTATTGCAAAGAGTGCTGAAAATGATGGCTATCATGTCATAATCAGCCGTGGCGGTACAGCTTCAATGATTCAGGAAGCTGTATCTATACCGGTAATTGACATTAAGGTGTCTGGCTATGATGTATTACGCATTTTAACACTTGTAAAAGGATTTTCAACTAAAGCTGCCATCGTTGGATTCTCGAATATTACACAAGGTGCAGCTACGATCTGTAAGCTTCTTGATTTTGACGTTAAAACATTCACGATTACAAAAGATATTGAGGTTGAAGAAAAATTAACGAATTTAAAAAAACTGGGCTATGAAGTGGTAATTGGAGATGTGGTTACGGTTCAAGCTGCTAAGCAATTAGGTATGACTGGAGTTCTAATCACATCCGGGAAGGAAGCTATTCTGGAGGCATTAGAAGAAACGAGAAGGTCCTATCGCTTATTCTCGCGGCTGCAACAGGATGTTTCATTATTTCAATCTATCCTCGATTGTCAAGAACAGGCAATTGTTGTTATTGATAAAGAGAAGAAAATTGTTTATGAAAACGAACAATTCAATAATGAACTTCATTGGCTGGAATTAGAGAATTCAACAGATGTAAAAAAGGTGATACAAGAAACTGCCTTAACAGGTGAAAAGCAAGCAAAAACACTTCACATCAATGATTCATTTTGGAAAATAACGACATGTCTTAATGAAGATGGTATGGTATTATTTTTTGAAAAAAATGATCCTAACCACGGCATTGTACAAGGTGGGGACAGAAGTGCGAATGCAATAGAATTTCATCCATTCGTTTCTTATACCCATATTCCTGGAAAAAGCGAACAGATTCAGAAGGTGTTAAAGCAAATCGATCAATACAGTAAAAGTGAAGAACCTGTGTGGATTTCCGGAGAAGAGGGAAATGGAAAAGATTTAGCCGCCCACTCCATTTATTTAAAAAGGAAAAAAATGAATGAACCGTTTATCACATTGCATTGTGACTTATTAAGTGAAGAACAACTGAAAGATTTACTGAACGAAGCCTTTTTTCAAAAATACGCCAATGGAGTCATTTACTTAAAAAATATTGATAAATTGAACTCGTATATGCAAAAGGAGTTATCTCAACTAATCAAGAATGAAAATGATATAAACCTGCAATGGCTGGTATCTTCTGAGGATACCATTGAGGATAAGGTCAAAAATGGAGAATTTTATCGTGAGTTGTATCATACATTAGGGCAATTAAAAATTCATCTACCCCCACTTAGAGAACGCAGAAGTGATATTGAGGATTTGGTTCATGTATTCATTTCTGAATTACATCCGAAATATGGAAACGGTGTAGTGGGGATTCGACAGGATGCACTTGAGGAACTTACCAGCTATGATTGGCCAGGTAATGTTGAACAGCTTAAACAGGTAATCGAGCAATTATTTTTACAATCACATTCTTATTATATCGAGAAGAAGGATGTTGAAACAGTTTTTAAACAATTAGAGCAGCAAGAGAAGAAGAATAATGCTTTAACACCTATCGATATTAGTGGCACATTAGAAGAAATCGAAAAACAAGTGATCACTCAAGTCCTTGAAGAGGAAGGGTTAAATCAATCAAAAGCAGCTAAGCGCTTAGGGATTAACCGTTCTACATTGTGGCGCAAGCTAAAATAACAGCTTGCGTTTTTTTATGCACAAAAAGTTGTTTATATTTTGTTGCATAAAGCAACATATCAATTAAAAAACAAAAATACTTTTATATTATATTGCTTTATGCAACATTTTGATTTATTATTATTGTTGTAATCGTTTTTATGGGGTAGCTAATGAGACCGAATATGGAACGGTTAAAAAACTCAATTGGCATGTTGCAAAATTATCATGCAATAATGAATAGTCAACATGAAACCGAATTAAAAAGTTGTAATTAATACAAACTATTTACGTATAAAGGGGGTCGGGAGATAGGTGAAACTAGCAGTTATAGCAGATGATTTAACAGGCGCAAATGATACTGGCGTCCAATTTGCAAAACAAGGTTTAAACACGACAGTGCTATTTTCAGATACACAATTACTGCCAACCCATTTAAGTGAAGATGTCATTGTATTAAATTCAGATAGTCGTGCATTAAATTTTGGAAAGGCTTACGATGTAGTGTTTAATATATCAGCACAATTGAACAAATTAAACGTTTCAAATGTGTTTAAGAAGATAGATTCAACTATGAGGGGAAATATTGGCGCAGAAATTGATGCGGTAATGGATGTATTTAAGTTTAAGACTTCGTTTGTGGTACCAGCGTTTCCGAAAAGCAATCGAATTACAGTGAATGGAAAACATTATGTTAATAATGTGCTATTAGAGGAAACTGAAATTGCAAATGATCCTGCTTGCCCAGTAAAGATCAGTTACCTGCCCAAATTGTTGCAGGAGCAAAGTAAACGGAAAGTCGAATTAATTTCAATTACTGATGTACGAAAAGGGAAAAGCCATCTATCCGAAAAAATGAACATGGTGTCTTCAAGGACAATGGCAAACATTATCATCGTTGATGCAACAACTGATGAAGAACTACAGACGATTGTCGAAGCTGCTCAAACATTAAATGAGAATTTCCTTTGGGTTGGTTCAGCTGGGATTGCCTATCATCTTTTCAGCACGGATCATCGTGAGGAGCCGTTACGTAAGACTCAGGATGGTGAAAGACTTCCGGTGCTAGTTGTAGCGGGAAGTGTGAATTCCATCACGCATCGACAAATTCAAGAGCTGAAAGAGAAAAATAATGTTGAAGAAATTGTTATTTCTCCTGAAGAATTCTTTGATGAAGATAGGAGAAAACTTGAAATTGAACGGATTGTTGAAGCTGGTCAAGCTTTACTAGAAAAAAGTGATTTAGTAGTAACGACCAATCGTGAGCGAGAGACAATTAGTAGAATAAAGAATCTCCAACGTGCCCGTGGTTTATCGAACTTTGATGTAGGTTATACAATTGCAGAGGCTATGGGAGAAATCGCTGGTCAATTAATAGAAAGTAAGAGTATTTGTGGTGCTGTTTTAACAGGCGGAGATATTGCCGGGGCTACCTGTAAAGTATTAAAAGGTGAGGGAATTCGGGTCATTGGTGAAGTTGAAGCTGGCATTCCTTATGGGAAATTGTTTGGCGGTCTATTTGACGGATTACCGCTTGTTACGAAAGCAGGTGCATTTGGAACTGAACAAGCACTTGCTAAGGCACTTCAAACCATCACCGAAGTCAATGCGTAGGTTAAAAACAGTTGATTAGCGAAATACGAATCAATCATAAAAAAATAAATGAATAACGGGAGGAAATAATTATGGCTTCAAATAAACCAGTTATCGCCATTACAATGGGGGACCCATCAGGAGTAGGGCCTGAAATTATCGTCAAATCTTTGAATGATCAAAACATCTATGAAAATTGCCGCCCATTTGTCATTGGCGACCTTAAAATTCTTAAAAGAGCTTTAGATGTAACACATGTAGATCTTCAATTAAACGGCATTTCAAATCCTGAAGAGGCAAAATTCCAATATGGAACAATCGATATTATCGATTTAGATTTAGTATCGGAAGATTTACCGTGGGGACAAGTTTCTCCTGAAGCCGGAAATGCGGCATTCCGCTATTTAGAAAAGGCCATTGGCTATGCAAATGAAAAGAAAATTCAAGGTATTTGTACAGCTCCGTTAAATAAAGAAGCGCTTCATAAAGCAGGTCATATATATCCGGGACATACTGAAATATTAGCAGAATTAACAAACACAAAGGATTTTGCGATGATGCTATCAGCTCCTGGTTTACGAGTGATCCATGTGACAACACATATTGGAATCATCGATGCCATTCAAAAAATAAACGCTGATCGTCAATATACAGTGATCAAACTTGCACATGAAACATTACAAAAAGCAGGGATTCAATCTCCTCGAATCGCTGTTTGCGGAATTAACCCTCATGCGGGGGAAAATGGACTTTTTGGACATGGCGAAGAAGAAGAAAAAATTGTCCCAGCCGTGAAAAAGGCACAGGCAGAAGGAATTAATGTACAGGGACCGCTTCCAGCAGATACATTATTCTTTAGAGCAAAACGCGGTGATTTTGACATTGTTGTTGCCCAATATCATGATCAAGGACATGGGCCAATTAAAGTATTGGGTCTTGAAGCTGGAGTAAATATTACTGTCGGTCTTCCAACGATTCGTACAAGCGTTGACCATGGAACTGCTTTTGATATCGCTGGGAAAAATATTGCAGACGAGCTATCGTTAAAAGAAGCGATTCGTATGGCGATTGAATTAGCTCCTGAAATGTAGTCAAAATAAGATAAATACTGATATTCAAGCAAGGGGTCATTTCATTTTAATGAGCTCTTGCTGCCTTTTATTTAATGGCTAATGGTACTCTGTCATAAACCCAATTCCAGGTGTTTAGTTTGAAAGGAGAATAGTATGATGTCTTTACCGAAATTCGCAAAAATAAGACAAACATTTCAAGCAAAAAGTTTAAAGGATATTCCTACCACCATTTCGGAGCAATTTACTCATGTAAAAGCCGATGAAAAAATAAAGCCAGGCATGGAGATTGCCATTACCGTTGGAAGCAGGGGGATTGCGAATATTCCTTTAATCGTTAAAAGTGTTGCAGAAGAAATTAAAAAAAGAGGGGCAACACCGTTTATCATTCCTGCAATGGGAAGCCACGGCGGCGCTACAGCTGAAGGGCAAAAAGAGATGGTGGAAAGTTTAGGTGTAACGGAAGAATTCACTGGCTGCGAAATACGTTCATCTATGGATGTTATTGAAGTCGGAGTTACGTCAGAAGGTATCCCAGTTTATGTTGATAAGATTGCTTACAATGCAGATGGAATAATCGTTATGGGCCGTGTGAAGCCGCATACTGACTTTAAAAATAAAATTGAAAGCGGCGTCTTAAAAATGGCCTCGATCGGCATGGGTAAACACAAGCAAGCATTGGCTCTACATACATACGGCATAAAGGGAATCAGTGAAATGATGCCTGAAGTTGGAAAAGTAGCGATAGCCAATTCTAATACACTATTTGGTGTAGCCATTGTGGAAAATGCTCATGAAGAAACAGCTATCATTGAAGCGATTGAACCAGACCAAATTGAAGAACGTGAAAGAGAATTATTGAAAAAAGCCTTCGATTTAATGCCAAGTCTTCCAGTTGATAAGATGGATATTTTAGTGGTGGATGAAATTGGTAAAAATTACAGCGGCACCGGTATGGATACGAATATTATTGGCCGTATTCGGGTATTGGGCGTAACAGAACCGGCTAAGCCTGTAATCAAATATATTATTGCATCGAATTTAAGTGAAGTCAGCCATGGGAATGCGCTTGGGATTGGCTTATCTGATTTAACAACGAGGCGTCTATTTGAAAAAATTGATTTTCAAGCTATGAATGAAAATGTTGTCACCAGTACATTTTTATATCGGGCAAATATTCCGATTGTGCTCGATAATGACCAAGAAGCACTAAAAGCAGCTCTACGCGCTACCTGGGGTGTTGCTGCAGAAGAGTCCAGAATTGTAAGGATCCCAAATACACTTCATATTGGCGAGCTATTTGTATCTGAAGTCATCTTTAATGAGTTGAAAGATAAAGAAAATATCGAGGTATTAGAGGATCTGCATGAAATGAAGTTTGATGAAGAAGGATATTTTTTGCCGATGTAACAGGCATCTTTTGATAGGAGACATCAAAAAACGGCTTTCCGGATGGAAGCCGTTTTTTTTCTGAAGTATGGGGGATGGGTCTCTTGCTTCAGGGCTTTACTACTCACCCTAGGAAGCAGAAGAAGGTCCCTGTACTTCATTGATGATACTGTTTATACCAATCCACAAATTGAGCTAAGCCTATTTCTAGGGTGGTCGTTGGCGTGTACCCTATGTCTTTTTGCAAATTTGTTATATCTGCATAGGTTACCTTTACATCCCCTGGCTGCATGGGTAAAAATTCTATTTTTGCCTTTTTACCAATTAGCTTTTCTAATAGTCGAACGAAGTCCATTAACTTTACGGGATTATGGTTACCTATATTATAAATCTTATAGGGAGCAAAGCTTGAGCCTGGATCAGGGTTGTTCCGATCCCAGTTCTTGTTGTACGTTGGAGGCAGGTCCATTAATCTGATTATTCCTTCCACAATATCATCGATAAACGTAAAGTCTCTGTGCATATCACCATTATTAAATACTTTTATGGTATTCCCATTGAGTATATCTTTAGTAAAAGAGTAATAAGCCATATCCGGCCTTCCCCAAGGTCCATACACCGTAAAGAAACGAAGTCCTGTCGTTGGGATATTATATAAATGGCTATAGGTATGTGCCATCAATTCATTTGCCTTTTTTGTAGCAGCGTATAGGCTTACAGGGTGATCGACACTGTCCTTGGTGGAAAATGGAATAATTGTATTGGCTCCATAAACAGAACTAGAAGATGCATAAATCAAGTGCTTTACCTTGTGGTGCCTGCAGGCCTCTAAAATCGTCATAAACCCGACAAGGTTGGAATGAACATAGGAATGGGGGGCGTGTAAACTGTATCTTACCCCTGCTTGAGCAGCCAAGTGAATAACAATATGGATGGCTTTATCGACAAATAGTTGATTGATTTTTTCGCGTTCAGCCAAATCAATTTTATAGAATTCAAACTGAGGATGTTTTTCTAATATCTTTAGCCGATCCTTTTTTAAAAGAACATCATAATATTCATTTACATTATCTACACCAATCACATGGTAATCCAGTGCTAACAATTGTTTAGCTAGATGGAATCCAATAAAACCAGCCGCTCCCGTCACTAATATGTTCATTTTTTCCGATCATGTCCTTTTTTGTGATGATGTTCATGTTTTCGATGGGAGCCCTTTTTTCTGTTATGTTCTCTTTTTCGATTTGATGTTCTTTTTCTGCTTTCTTTCTTGCGATTCGAACCTCCATTGGCTTCCGCTTCTGCATTTGTGAGCGGTATTGGAGTTTTGGTCCATTCTGCATGGGTTTTAGGATCGATTGTCTTTACTTGTTCTAGAAAAGAGTTTAAGAAGTTTCTTTCGTGCAGGTTTTGGAATAACTCAAGTGGCCGCTCTTGTACGCGTGAAAACGAATAGACATGATCGACCATTTTAAACCCAGTATTGGTGAGAATAATATGCCTTACGGGGGCATCAATTTGCTTAAAACCTGATTTTTTCATGGTTGTTAAAATATCTAGCAATCTTCTAGTTATATCCTCTGATAGTGCAGGGTGTTTTTTTAGAAATGTATTTAAATCAGGTCCGAGGAGGTTTTCCATTAAGACATAATTGGAGCCCGTTTCATCGACTTTTGGAATAAATGATAATTTTTGGCTAGATAATAAAACCTTGTTCTCTTGGGCAGCATGCTCCGGTTTTCCATAAATTTTTACGAATCTAAGGGCTTCCGCTTCCATTCTTACTTGCAGCGGATCTGTATAGATTTTGACAAATTTATCTTCTGATAGTTTAAATACGGCACCTTGAGCGCCCATTCCAATCAGCGGATAGTTAGTAGGGTTATCAATCTCTAAGGTTTTTACCCCTTTAGTTACTTTAATCGATTTAAAATCCTTCATCACGATCCCCCTAACAATTCATCATAATATTTGGCCTGTTGTAGAAGCTTCTGTTTTAGGTCAAAGGCTTGTTCAATTTCCTTACGAGCCATAATGGCATAGTTCTCCCACAGCTGCCTGTTTGTTAGCATAAAATCAAGGGTGTTTGCCAGCTCATCTACATTGTTTTCTTGAACTAAAAACCCATTTTGCCGCCATATAATACTCTGATTTTTTCTGGAGGGCAGCCCCAGGCAATGATTCTATCAGCTAAATACTGACAGACGGGAAAGAAAAGTTCCCCTTGGTCAAACAGCAGTTTCATGTTCTCTAAATAACCAACTGGCTGATTAGCAAGTGTGGCATCTCTGCCGCGAATACTAGTGACTAATGGAAGCTTTGTTGCATCCTTAAACGGGAGTAACAATACCCCTAATTGACCGTGGTGGGCGTGTAAAAGGGAGATCTTATATTTTTTTACAAATTCATTTGGCGAAAAAATTTCATTTAGATAGTACACTTTTTCATTAAGAAGTGAGAGATTGGTCATATACTTAGACTGACGGACTAAATGAAGATAATCATAACCAGGTACATTCCGAATCTGCGAAATATATTGGGTTGGGTCAACTCTCAGATTTAGATGCATAGCTGTACTCAAATATAAACATCTCCTTTCAATCATTTAGTGATAATTCACATTGAATTCCACATATGGTATGCCGAAATAGTAAAATAAGCTTGGACAAATTGGAATTTAAGTAAAAGGTGGGGATAAAATGAGAGAAGATGAAATGAAATTAAAGAACACTGTTAATAAAATGTTTTAATCTTCTGATTTTAATGGGAGTGTTTTTGTTTCTCTGATAAAATAAAGAGAGGATGAGCTGAAAACAGTTGTATGTTTCGGCTCATCCTCTTTTTTACCAATCTTTTGGCTCATAATTTAAATCTGCAAATAATTGCTTGCGTTCTTTTTTTGATAAGTCCCGCCATTGTCCAATCGGAAGATTACCCAAATGGATATTCATAATCCTTGTTCGCTGCAGCCGCACTACCTCGTAGCCGAGTGCCGCACACATCCGGCGGATTTGCCGGTTTAGACCCTGGGTCAAGACGATTTGAAAGACATTTTTGGACAGCTGTGTCACTTTGCAAGGGAGTGTCTTCGTATTTAAAATCTCGACTCCCGCAGACATTTGCTTGAGAAACTCAGGCGTGATCGGCTTGTTCACTGTGACAATATATTCTTTTTCGTGCTTGTTTTCCGCCCGGAGAATTTCGTTTACAATATCTCCATCATTCGTCAGCAATATGAGACCATCTGAATCTTTATCCAAGCGGCCAATATGGAAAATTCTTAATGGATGATTAACAAAATCAACAATATTTCCCTTTATATGTCTTTCCGTTGTACTGGTAATCCCGACGGGTTTATTTAAAGCAATATAAACATAGTTTTTTGAAACATTGACGGGGCTGCCGTCAATGTGAACCTGATCGCCAGGTTCAACTTGGCTGCCAATTTGCGCCACTTTCCCATTGATCGTAACTCTGCCTTCACTAATTAATTTATCTGCCCCGCGCCTTGAAGCCTTTCCAGACTCGCTAATAAACTTATTAATTCTAATGGTAACCACAACCTTAAGTGGAGATTCGTATGATTAAGAATACCGCAACCGCCGGCTTAATTTCAAGTGGCCTTTATGTCGAAAACTAAAGGCTTTCAACCTGTATTTTTTTATAAAATACTAAAATATTACATTTTTATTGCCAAATTATGACGAATTTTTCTGGAGTAAAATGTTACTTTAGTTGTAATAACATAATTGGAGAGATAGAGATGAAAAAATTATCCGCTATTATTATTTTTTTAATGTGTTTCTTATTCTTTACAAGCCAAGCAGATGCAAGCGGCAGCCAATTAATCATTATTAACAAAAAAACGAATACCCTAGCTTTTTATGATGGCGGTACATTAGTGAGGACATTTAAAGTGGCTACTGGGAGACAAAGCTCTTTTACCCCGGAAGGGACATTTAGAATTGTTAATAAGATAAAGAATCGGCCTTATTATAAGGATAATATTCCTGGCGGTGACCCCCGTAATCCCCTTGGAGATCGGTGGATGGGACTAGAAGCAAGGGGAACCTATGGTACAACTTACGGCATACATGGTAATAGTAATGAAAATTCAATTGGCAGATATGCTAGTGCAGGATGTGTAAGGATGCATAATCAAGAAATACGCTGGCTTTTCGACCAGGTGCAGACCTACACAACCGTCATCATTACACGTTCTGACAATAGCTTCGATACGATCGCTCAGGCTTCTGGTTATACTGTTACCATGCCTGCGAGTACAAGGAGCACGAATGAGATCGTTCCTGTTCAAAACGGCTGGGTTCAAAATGGCAATAAAAATTACTATTACGTGAATGGGACAGTGAAAACAGGCTGGCAAACCCTGAATGGAAAAAGGTATTTCTTTGATGGGTCTGGTGTGATGAAGACAGGCTGGTTGTCTAATGAAGGGAAAAAATATTACTTTGATAACCAAGGTGTGATGAAAACAAATTGGTTATCAGTAAATGAGAAGAAGTATTATTTTGATGCCGATGGAGTAATGAAAACAGGCTGGTTTGAAGATGGGGGAAATAAGTACTTTTTTGATGCCGATGGAGTGATGAAAACAGGCTGGTTTGAAGATGGGGGAAATAAGTACTTTTTTGATGCCGATGGTGTGATGGAAACAGGCTGGCTAGATGATGGAGGAAAGAGGTATTATCTTGACAATACCGGTGTGATGAAAACAGGCTGGTTCGATGAGGGAGAAATAAGGTATTTTCTTGATAACACAGGAGCGATGAAGATAGGCTGGTTGGAGGACGGAGGAAAGAAGTATTATTTTGACAACACCGGAGCGATGAAAAGGGACTGGATAGAGGACGGCGGGAAATGGTATTATTTTGATCAAACTGGGGTTATGAATACAGGCTGGATCAATTATAAAGGTAAATGGTACTATATCAATTCTAGTGGTTTTATGGATGCTCCGTTGTCTGCCGTGAATATCCCTGACAATAATGGAGACACCAAGCCAATCTGGTTAGATGTTTCGATGGAAAGATATTTCCAACAGAATATTGGTGAACTGGTAACGGGTTGGTTAAAATACGAGAATAATTGGTACTATCTATATGTAAGTAAAGAAGTGGCTGAAAACTCTATGATGGATGAAAGTATTGACGGGTAATTCCCCTCTAGGAAACCATCCCCTGGATGTACTCCTGTCCAGTTATTGTCAAGATTCATCTATATACAATTTTGTTAGTCTAGATTTTAAAAGTATTAGACAGATTTTGTAAAATTCACGGATGTATACAAAAAGGTATACTTGTTTACTTTTTTGTATACATCTGTTTATAAAACTGTTTACATGTATACAAATGTGTGTACATTCAATAGCAGTGCCATGTATACAAAATTGTCTTCCTTGTTTACGAAAATGTATACATTATTGCTTAAGTTTACAAATTGTTTACTATTTTACACTTTCATTTCTTTTCAGTTTGCCTCATTGAAGAATCTACTAATCTCCTATAGCCTTTATAGAGAAAGCCTCCGTTAACTACTTTTTAAAATAAATCTATTAAATGAAAAGGAATGATGTTTATGACTAAATCCAGGATTGCTGCTATTGATGTCGGGAATGACTCCATTAAGGCCATATTTGGGGAATTAGAGTATGAATTGAATATTCCTAACATTGTTGCAAGAGACACAGAGGACCGTCCTGTAATTGGGATTGAAGAGCTTGATGACAAGAACCCTTTAGATGGGATTCATGTCAAAGTACACTCCCCTGCTCTGAAAGAGAATAATGTGATTTACCGTGTCGGGAATTTAGCGACCAAAAGTAATAATGCCACTGAGCTAGATCCCGGGAGCAGTAAGTCTGAAGAAGACCAAACGTTAGTCATGCTTTTTACTACCTTGGCATTGGATGCGGTAAAAGGAGAATTTCCAACAACAAAGAATGTTATTGATGCCAGCTACACATTAGGAACCGGCCTGCCCCTTCGCGAAGTAAAGGAAGGTAAGGATGCCGGATATCGGTCAAAATTAGTCGGGTCTGTCCATCAGGTTGAATTTTTGGTGACGCCAAAATACCAAGGATTAAAAGTAAATATTAAATTTAATGAAGTTAAGGTGTATCCTGAAGGCTTTGCTGCTTACATTAACCTTGTGATGGACAATAATCTAAAAATCATCAATAAGGATTTAATTGATAAACGTATTTTAATTCAAGATATCGGCGGCTTATCTACTGATATCGCAGTAATTAAAAATCGGAATGTCGATGATGATAAGGCGCAAGGATTTAATCTAGGTGTTTCCGAATCTTTAGAGGCGATTCGCGAGGAAATTAGATCGAAACATGGCGTGGAGCTTGACAGCCGCCGTGATGTGGTCGAAATTATTACGAGAAAAAATGATCGCAATCATATTATGGTCAAAGGGAGCAGGACAAGTGTTCATGATATTACCGATCGGATTTTGCTAGATTTAGCCAAGAAGCAATATCGGTTATTACGAAATGTGTGGCTGAAGAACTCGCAAACGGAAATCTGCTATTTTGTTGGCGGCGGGGCCCACGTCTTAAAGGATTATCTAAAAACATTAAATAATAATTTGGACGGATATAATATCGAGTTCTTTGAGGACGATAAAGAAAGTATTTGGATGATGGCCAATGCTTATTATAAACTTATCGTGGATTTTGTTCGGAAAATGGAAAAACCAAAAGCTCCACAAGATAAAACACCGGTAAAGAGTTAAAGTAAGGTGATCCCATGAAAAAGTCGGTCACAAATGAAATTAAGCGGGGCCAGGCGATTTCGTTTCGCGTTCCTTCTGACGCACCTGACCATATTTTAAAGCAGCTGCAAAAATTAAAAGAAACAGAGCGACGGAATTTTTCAAGTAAAATGGCAGAGTTTGTGATGCAAGGGGTTAACCATTCTTTCTCAAGAGAAAAAGAAACAATCACTATCCCACTGCCGAAGAGTTTAACGAAGGCGCAACGAGATTGGTTGAAGCACGAGCACTCTGAGGCATTGCTGGGGAGCATTCTCTATCAGCTGATATCTGACCCTGTTCGTTCAACTTCTTTGCTTGCAGCCTTAAATAGTAACTCTCTGGATATTGAAGAGGCTCTGTACCTTCAGGAGGAAGTTTTTCCTGAACAGCCGCCAAGTTACATTGAAGAGGATACTGGTTACCGTGAGGTGGCTGCTGCCAAAGAGGAGCCGCCCTCCCCTATGGATTTAATGGAGATGGAAGATGATTTAACCTCGTTTAACTGGGAAAGTGTCAAACCGCTGGTGGAAGAAGAGCAAGATGAAAGCGAAGAGGATGTGGAAGACCTGCTAGGGGGCTTCCTCGCCAACATGAATAAGTGATTTTTATATAAATGAGCCAAACTCCAATTTGCTGTGTGGGGTTTGGCTCTTTTTTGATATCGTTTTTAATTAATGCTTATGATTCGGTAATTTTTTTCCAGGGTGATTGTCGCCTTGCTTTTCCCGATTTTCCCTGTCCTTTTCCTGGTTTTCGCGTAGCTTTTCGACAAATTCATGGGTGTTTTTGTTATCCATATCGCCTAAACCTCCTTGATTAATTGAACCAATGTTAATGTAACCAGTAGGTAAAAAAACATGCAGGCATTAAAAAAATCTCCATTTTAGGAGATTTTTAAATAACGCCCTGTGCGATCATCGCGTCAGCTACTTTAGTAAACCCAGCGATGTTGGCGCCGACGACAAGGTTACCTGGGAAGCCATATTCTTCGGCTGCTTTCACACTGTTTTGGTAAATGTTAATCATGATTTGGTGCAGCTTGGCATCCACTTCCTCAAACGACCACGATAACCGCGCGCTGTTTTGCGCCATTTCTAAGGCTGAAACGGCTACACCGCCGGCATTCGCCGCTTTACCTGGGCCAAACAGCACCTCGCTGTTAAGGAAAACATCGATGGCTGCTAATGTTGAAGGCATGTTTGCACCCTCTCCAATCGCTTTGACGCCGTTAGCCACCAGAATTCTTGCCGCAGTTTCATCAATTTCATTTTGGGTTGCGCAAGGTAATGCGATCTCACATGGAATCGACCAAATCCCTGAGCATCCTTCGAAATATTGGGCACGTGGGTGGTAGTTCACGTATTCGCTGATTCTTCTCCGCTCGACTTCTTTAATTTGTTTGACGGTCTCCAAATCGATACCATTAACATCATAAATATAACCATTGGAATCACTACAGGCCACAACCTTGGCACCGAACTGCTTTGCTTTTTCCATGGCATAAATGGACACATTACCGGAACCGGAAACAACGACTGTACTGCCGTAAAAGCTCAGGCCTTGATCCTTTAACATTTCCTCGACAAAATAGACGGTGCCATAGCCGGTGGCTTCTGTCCGTGCTAGGCTGCCGCCATATCCCAAGCCTTTCCCGGTTAAAACCCCTGCCTCGAAGCTGCCGCGGATTTTTTTATATTGGCCAAACATAAAGCCAATTTCTCTTGCCCCCACGCCGATATCCCCTGCCGGCACATCGACATCCGGGCCAATATGGCGGTATAGCTCTGTCATAAAGCTTTGGCAGAAGCGCATGATTTCGCCATCCGATTTTCCTTTCGGATCGAAATCAGAGCCCCCTTTTCCGCCGCCGATCGGCTGACCGGTTAAGGAATTTTTAAAAATTTGCTCGAACCCCAAAAATTTAATAATGCTGGCATTCACAGATGGGTGGAAGCGTAAACCACCTTTATACGGACCGATAGCACTGTTGAACTGGACACGGAAGCCGCGGTTTACCTGGACTTTCCCCAAATCATCTACCCATGGTACTCGAAAGGTTATCACCCGTTCCGGTTCGACAATCCTTTCTAAGATTCCCTGCTCGATATATTTAGGGTGTTTTGCAAAAACGGGCACGAGTGAGTCAAAAATTTCCTTTACCGCCTGATGAAATTCGCTTTCAAACGCATTGCGATTTTTCACCATTTCGAACACATTATTTACATATTCCTTTGCTGCTTTTGATCCTGATTGTTTTACATCCTCAATTGTTTGCATGGAATTCCCCCTTTTTTCAAAAACAAGCATCTATATACTGAATATTCTTCGTATTAATATCGTTTTATTTTATAATTGATAAATAATCTAAGCAATATGGAAAATAGATAAGATTGATACCGAAAATAGATTGATTGGAAAAGGGGCGGATTTGATGGAGTTAAGACAGATTCACTATTTTATAGAAGTTGCTAAAAGAGAGCATGTAACAGAGGCCGCCCATGCCCTCCATGTCGCTCAATCTGCTGTGAGCAGGCAGATTGTTAATTTGGAAGCGGAATTAGGGGTTGATTTATTTATCCGCGAGGGGAGAAATGTCAAACTAACTCCAATCGGGACCATGTTTTTAGAGCAGATGCAGCAGGCGATGAAGCTGATTGATAATGCCAAACGGGAGGTGGAGGAATATTTAGATCCGGAGAAAGGAACGATTCGAGTTGGATTCCCGAGCAGCCTGGCGGCATATACCTTACCAACGGCGATTTCAGCGTTTCGTGAGCGCTATCCCCACGTTAAATTCCAGCTCCATCAAGGTTCCTACCCATCTTTAATTGAAGGTGTGGTAAAAGGAGAATTTAACCTCGCCCTCCTTGGCCCGGTGCCCAAGAAGGAAAAGAAAATTAAAGGGAAAACCTTATTTACTGAAAATATTGTTGCGTTACTTCCGCACACCCATCCCCTCGCCGATAAACGGTTATTAACAATAAGTGAATTACGGGATGATTCCTTCGTTCTTTTTCCTAATGGTTTTATATTACGTGAGATCATTGTCAATGCCTGCAGGCAGCTTGGATTTGAACCACAAGTGTCATTTGAGGGAGAGGATATTGATGCGATTAAAGGGCTGGTTTCGGCTGGCCTTGGGGTGACACTTATTCCGGAAATCACATTAATTGACAGCCTGCCAAGGTCAACAGTTAAAATTCCGATTACGGAACCAAATGTAACAAGGACTGTCGGGGTCATTATTCCAAGTGAACGGGAGCTGCTACCGACTGAAAAGCTATTTTATGAGTTTTTGGGAGAGTTTTTCAGCATTCTTGACAGGTATCAGAATTAGCATCGCAAATTAAAGCTTCTTTGGTTAGTTATTGGATTTAAACGATACCATCTTACATAAGTATGAAATAAGAAGTTTAGAGCACTTCTTGAAAGACCAAATGATGGTGGTGGTTTCGTTACCAATACTGGAGGGCTGCTAAAGTGTTATTGGCAATATTAATTTTTCTTTTGCTAGTCTTTATTGGTGGGCCGCTTTTTTTATTTTTCTGGCTTCGGAATTTGGCGAAAAAGCCGCAGCATTCGATTATTCGCACCTATCCTTATCTTGGCTGGATGCGCTACGTTCTGGAAATGATGGGGCCGAAGTTAAGGCAGTATTGGTTTGACAGTGATAATGGCACAGGCCCATTTTCTCGTGCTGACTATTTAGGAATTATTTTTTCAGCGAAATACCGGACCGATTTAATTAGCTTTGGCTCAAAGCGTGATTTTGAAAAACAAGGTTACTATATCGCCAATGACTTGTTTCCTTTGTTGAATGAAGAATTACGAGTCGATAACCAAGAAAAAATTCATGCGATGAAATACAAAATTGAACATGAGGGCTTGTTCACCCGGCGAGAGAGCCTCGAGGAAGACAAAATCACCCGGTGGCTTTATCAACAAGAGGATGCCATAGTCGTTGGTGCGGAACGGAAAAAACCTTGGCTGCTTCGCGGACCCTTTGGTGCATCGGCCACATCGTATGGAGCTGTTGGCGAAAACTATATCCTTTCCACCGGCTATGGGAGCAGGATGGCAGGTGGTTCTTGGATAAATACAGGAGAGGGCGGAATTGCCCCCGAGCATTTAGAAAGCGGTGCTGATGTGGTGGCGCAAATTGGTCCAGGTTTATTTGGCTATCGCGATGAGGAGGGCCATTTTTCGCTGGAGGAATTTAAAAAGCATGCCGAGCAGCAGGTAATTAAGGCATTTGAACTTAAATTTGGCCAAGGGGCAAAAATTCGCGGCGGCCATCTGGAAGGTTCAAAGGTAACAGCAAAGGTGGCACGAATTCGTAAGTTGAAGGAAGGCCAAACCATCAATTCACCGAACCGGTTTTCGTTTTTACATAACGAAACCGAAGCCCTCCAATTTATTAAGCTGCTTCAAGATGAAGGCGGCAAGCCGGTTGGGATCAAAATCGTTGTCGGATATGGCTCTTATTTGGATGCGTTTTTTGCGGCAATGAAACGAATGCAAATTTATCCTGATTTTATTACAGTTGATGGCGGTGAAGGCGGAACAGGCGCCACCTTTAAATCGATGGCAGACAGCATGGGGCTTCCCCTTTATCCTGCCTTAATCGCTGTCGTCGATAAAGCTCATCAGTTTGGAGTTCGAGATAAGCTGAAGATCTTTGCCTCAGGGAAACTGATTTCTGCTGATAAAATTGCGATTGCCCTGGCAATTGGTGCCGATGCCGTCAATTCAGCACGCGGCTTTATGATTGCGGGCGGCTGCATCATGGCGATGCAATGTCATACCGGCAAATGCCCGGCAGGTGTGACAACGACCGACCCGAAACATCAAGAAGCTCTGGTGCCAGAGGAAAAGAAATGGCGGGCCATGAACTATATCATCAATGTCCGACAAGGACTTTTCGCCCTTGCAGCCGCATGCGGCATCGATACACCGCGTAAATTCACTCGTGACCATATTGTATTTAAAACGGCCTCTGGCCAGGTGAAAAGATTGTCCGAACTGTTTCCCCTTCCCGATTCCTCCGAAGAATGGCCAGAAAGGCCTTCAATGGGCGAAAATTAAGAAGCCGATTTTCTTGCCTTGAAAGCAAGTAAACATTATAGTCATGATGAAAATGTTTTCTACTAACTACGAAACTATTGGAATAGGTGGTGGGCTATGAAGCTGCCTACTAATATTGTCAACTCTAATGGCACATTAAATGAGGAATTAATCCTGAAAAAAGAAGCCCTTTATAAGGGCATGAATGGGAGATTTGTCGAAAGATTTTCTCTCCCAAGTAAAGAAAGCTATATTTTTAAACCATTAACAAATAATGGTCAAATAGGGAAAGAGGTATGGATCCACGAGCATGTTCTTCCCCTATTCCCTGCCATTTTTCCTAAAATACTCTCGTATTCGATTAGTGATGATCCCAAGTTTAATTGGATGATTCTTGAGGACCTTGGTCAATTGTCGCACGACTTTCATGAGGACAGCGTTTTGGGTGTGGTCAAATGGGCGGCCTGGTGGCATTCCCTGCCGCTTGAAAAACTAGGCGATGTACCATTATCTGGTTTGAAACCAGGTTTTACGGAGATAGTTGCCGATATTTGTATACGGAGGGAGGAATTCCTTCGGTTATTGCCGGCTCTTAAGATCGAGGAAGAAGCGATCCATCATCTATATTCACAGCTTGATAGTTTCGTATTTTCAGAGAAACTGGTTTTGTCTCACGGCGACTTACATGCTGGTAATTTTGCGATTGTAAAGGGTGAGCTAAAGATTTTAGACTGGGAGCACACCCATTTAAATGTGCCCTACTGGGATTTGTATCATTTGATTGATATGTCGCATCCACTTTTTTCGAAAAAAATGACGGGTCCGTTTCGCGAGAGAATCTTGTCTGCGTATCTTGATCAGGTTGGATTTGAGGTGGATCGAGGTGCGTTTATGAAGGAGTATTATTTATTCGCAGCGGTGTTTTCTATTTGGATGATTTTGCTTATTCAAAAAGACTTGCAGGGCAATGGTAGGAAGTGGTCTGCCGTTCAGTTGCAGGCACAGCTGCAGGAAACGGTTTCAAGCCTCAAGCAGTGCTTGAAGGTTCTTGTGAATGGAAAAAGCTAACCTGTGGTTTGATTCAGGTTAGCTTTTTTAATTTTAAGCTTTTTGCTCTGTCAGTTTGATGATTTCGATGATTGTGTTTGTTGCTTTAATCATATTATCAACGGAGATAAATTCAAATTTTCCATGGAAGTTTTCGCCGCCGGTAAAAATATTCGGTGTCGGCAGACCCATATAGGAAAGCTGTGATCCGTCCGTGCCGCCGCGGATTGGTTTCGTGATTGGCTTAATGTCCAGGTTGACCATAGCTTCGTTGGCAATATCGACAATTTCCATGACAGGTTTAATCTTTTCACCCATGTTGTAATATTGATCATTTAATTCAAGAATGATCTTGTCACTACCATACTTCGATTTTAAGTCATTCACAATGGCCTCAAGTGTGGCCTTACGGGCCTTGAATTTCTCCATGTCATGGTCACGGATAATATAGTGCAGACTTGTTTGTTCGACATCGCCATTGAAGGAAAGCAGATGGAAAAAGCCTTCGTATCCTTCGGTATGCTCTGGCACTTCTTGTGCTGGAAGTTTGCTATGTAATTCCATGGCGATTTTCATTGAATTGACCATTTTGTCCTTTGCTGAGCCCGGGTGAATATTGTTGCCTTTAATGGTAATTTTGGCTCCTGCAGCGTTGAAGCTTTCGTATTCCAGTTCACCAAGCGGACCGCCATCGACGGTGTAGGCATAGTTGGCGTTGAAGGCTGCAACGTCGAACTTATGTGGACCTCTGCCAATTTCCTCATCCGGTGTGAACGCAACGCGGACCTTGCCGTGCTTAATTTCCGGGTGGCTGATTAAGTATGCCATTGCGGTCATGATTTCAGTAACCCCTGCTTTGTTGTCTGCACCAAGCAGCGTGGTGCCGTCAGTAGTAATTAAAGTGTGACCCTTGTAATCTGCCAGGCTTGGGAAGTCTTTTGGAGACATAACTACCTTTAATGCCTCGTTTAAGACAATTTCCCCGCCATCATAGTTTTCGACCATATGCGGGTTCACATTTTTTCCGGTGAAGTCGGTGGCAGTGTCAACATGGGCGAGGAAGCCGATGGTTGGTACAGTTTTGTCGGTATTGGACGGCAGGGTCGCCATCAAATACCCGTTTTCATCTAGTGTTACTTCATCCATGCCAATTTGTTTTAATTCTTTTTCCAGCATGTGCAGCAGTGTCCACTGCCCTTCTGTCGATGGACAGGTCTCGCTGCTTTCATCCGACTGCGTGTCTACTTTTACATAGGAAGTAAATCTTTCAATGAGTTCGTTTTTCACCTTGCGCGCACTCCCCTTTTTAGTTTTAGTTCATAATTATTTTATCACTATAAGAGAGCGGTTACACGTTTTTAGAGGACCCTTGGATAAGTTGGATGTTGTTTACTGGCGGATGATGGCTATTATCTGGCGGATGAGATGGTTTTACTGGCGGATGAGACCATTTTACTGGTGCCAAGCAAGATATATGGAGTAAAGGATGGCTTTACTGGCGTATACTAACCTCCATATAAGCGATCATAACTGGCGGATAAGTCTACTTTACTGGCGAATAACAATTCCCCTCTTACTTTGAGGAAGTATTTTGTTACCGAAGTCCATAATATATGACCGGTTTCGAAAAGTTCCTTGACTTTGCCAATTCATTCCTTGCAAAATACGCTTGGCAGTGTGAATATCATCAACCTTCAAAAACCAGCGGCACTCCCTATTCGTTATAGTTCTCTTAAAAATTAAAAACCACTCTAGCAAGGTTCTTTGATGGGCAAGATGATCCTTCGCCTTGCAAAATGGGCAATGCCATGTCCTTGGCAATTTAATCATGCCATACCGACCGCACGCCACACACTGCACCCCTGTTTGAAAATCTCCAAAAGATATCTTATAAGTCTCACAAATGGGTTTTGGAATAAATGGTTGGTGGCTGTTCAGAAGTTCAGCTGAAAGCCAGTTGAAAGTATCAAGATCTAACTTTTTCGCCGTACGTGGGATATTTTTAATAAAAGAGGAAATCAAGTAAGGATATAAAAACTTTGTTTTTAAAGGGGGAACCGCGACAATTTGCTTTGGATAAGCTAGCACGACTGCACCATAAATGGGGAGATCGATGTTTCGGCGCTTTAGCCACTTAGTCAAACATTCACGGTTTCTTTCCAATTGGATAACAGGGCTTTCAAAGCCGTCTTTATGCCCGTCTTCACGGGTACGGATTAATTGAGGAGGATTATCCTTAAACTCAAGAACACCGCCAATATTTTTAACCTCTAAAACAACACCATACCACGGAGTCCACACATTGCTGTCCATTTGAAACTTTTCATTTGCTGAGAGAGATAAATCGTGAAAAATGCGGTTGTCGAATGGTAAGGAGTGATTTCGGAGAACTTCAGCGACCCTTTCTTCCCCGCCGATACCTGCTTCAACAGAAGCTTGTTTAGCCGATAATACTGGCAAGATCGGATGACCTGGGTGCAACCGGCTTTGTGCAGCGAGCAAACCTTCCAATTTCAGCGATGGATCCCTGTTTTTTAACGTATTATTCATCTTTCACCTCTATAAAATAAGCCTTCATCATGCATCGTAGCACATTCCAATCAACCGTACTATAAAGTTCAAATTTTTGTAAAAAATATTGTTTGACCACTATTGACCACATCAGTCAACGAGAATATAATGATGACATTGACTCACCTGGTCAATGTCAAAAAAGGAGGGCTGCCAAATTGTTTTCGAAATTTCTCAACTTAGATAAGGAAAAGCAAGACCGAATTATCAATGCAGCGATAAAAGAATTTGCCCAGAAAGGATATGACAACGCCTCGACCAATGAAATCGTGAAAGAGGCCGGTATTTCTAAGGGGCTGCTGTTTCATTATTTCGGCAATAAAAAGCAGATGTTTTTATTCTTGTTTGACCATTGTTATGTGCTCATTGCCGACCATTTTTATCAAAAAATCGACTTAACTGAAACGGACTTTTTCACGAGAATTCGGCAAGCGGTCATTATCAAAATGGAACTGCTCACAACCTACCCGGAACTCTTTAAATTTATTGAAGAGGCTTATTTAGAGGATTCACCTGAAGTAAAAATAGAGGTGGATAAAAAGATAAAAGAACTGAATGATGTCAACATCGGTAAAGTTTACGAGGGCATCGATTTTTCAAAATTTCGTGATGACATGGATATTAAAAAGGTATTAAAGATTATCACTTGGTCTTTTAAAAAATTGAGCGAGGAGGAGCTTTTTAAGGCAAAGCTATCACCAAGCCATCATATCGACTATGAAAAAATATTTCTTGAGGCAGAAGACTATTTTGAGATTTTAATGAAAGCCTTTTATAAATAAGGGGGTCCGCCACGATGAATGTGATCGAAATTAAAAACCTTACAAAAACGTACGGCAAGGCAAGAGGAATCACCGACATCAGCTTCAATGTCGAGGAAGGCGAGATTTTCGGGTTCATTGGACCAAATGGTGCCGGTAAATCAACAACCATCAGGACGCTGTTATCACTTATCTACCCAACCAGCGGCAGTGCCACGATTTTTGGCAAGGACTGCATCCAGTTTGCGCCGGAAATAAAAAAGGAAATTGGCTACCTGCCGTCTGAAGTTTTTTATTATGACAATATGAAGGTAAAAGACCTATTAAAATATTCAGCTAGTTTTTATAAAAAGGATTGCCGGAAGAGAATCAAAGAATTGGCCGAAATCATGGATTTGGATCTCAATAAAAAAATTGATGACCTCTCGCTCGGAAACAAAAAGAAGGTTGGCATCGTGCAGGGGCTGCTTCATGAACCAAAGCTGATCATTCTTGATGAACCCACGAGCGGTCTCGACCCGCTGATGCAGCAAAAATTCTTTGAACTCCTTGAAGAAGAGAATAAAAAGGGGGCGGCCATTCTCTTTTCGTCCCACATCCTTAGCGAGGTTCAACGATTATGTAACCGTGTTGCTATTATTAAAGAGGGCAAGATTGTTACCGTTGAAAAGATTAGTACGTTACAAGAAAACAACTATAAAAAGTTTAAGATTGAAACGAAGGCCCAACTAGACGAGAATTACTTTAATATCAGCGGCGTCAACAATTTAGTGGTGAACGACCATGTTACCAGCTTTATTTTTAAAGGAAATATTAATGCTGTTATGAAAAGGATTGCGGAGATTGAAATCGCCAATCTGTGGATTGAAGAGCCGGACCTTGAGGAGATCTTTATGCATTACTACGAGAAGGAGGCCTAGTAAGCTATGAATATCTTTTTCCATGAATTGAAGGCTTATCGGAAATCTACAATTATCTGGTCGTTCTCCTTAGTGATGATCATTGTTCTGTTTATGTCGTTTTATCCCTCTTTTGCACGGGATGCAGACGAGTTTAAAAAAATCATGGAGGGGTATCCGGAGGCAATCAGAAATGCATTGGGGTTTAACCTGGGGAATTTCTTTACAATTTTAGGCTTCTATTGTTTTCCGTTATCTTTTATTACTTTGTGCGGGGCGATTCAGGCGATGAATCTCGGCACTTCTATTGTCAGTAAGGAAGTTCGTGAAAAAACGGCAGATTTCCTGTTAACGAAGCCCGTTACCCGGACAACGGTTTTGACCTCTAAGCTGCTAGCGGCAGTAATCTCGATCGTGATAACGAATATTGTTTATATAGCGGCTGCGAGCATGATGGCGTTTCAAGTGAAAACAGATGACTTTAGCTTCAAAGTATTTGTCATGCTTTCACTCACGATGTTTTTTATTCAGTTAATTTTTCTGGCCGTAGGAATTATCATTTCAGTGATTGTTCCGAGGATTAAATCCGTCCTGACCGTCTCGCTTGCGACCGTTTTTGCCTTTTACTTTATCGGAATGCTCAGCAGTGCGTCAGGTGAGGATGCGAAACGCTATTTATCGCCGTTTAAATATTTTGACACTGCCTATATCATTAAACACTCTGGCTTTGAAACGTCCTTTTTGATAGCAGGAGCGGTTGTTATGATTCTTGCGATTGCAGCGAGTTATTTCGTTTATACCAAAAAGGATATCCATGCTGTTTAAAAATGGAGGTGGATCAATAGTGAATATATTTTTAAAAGAGTTGAAGTCACATCGAAAGTCGCTTGTCTTTTGGAGCATTGGCGTCTTCCTTATGGTTGTCTCAGGAATGGCTAAATATGATGCCTATTCGTCATCGGGCCAATCAATTAACGATCTGATGGCAGATTTGCCTAAATCACTAAGAGCGGTATTGGGTTTCGGTGCCGTAGATTTATCGAAGGTTAGCGGCTATTATACCTTGCTGTTTCTTTATTTGTTATTAATGGCGACTATCCACGCGGCAATGCTGGGTGCTACCATTATCGCTAAAGAGGAGCGGGATAAAACGTTTGAGTTTCTCTTTGTAAAGCCCGTATCAAGGACGACGATCATTACCGCAAAATTATTGGCGGCATTTATGAACATCGTGATTTTTAATCTCGTAACCTACTTTTCATCTATTATTCTCATAGCGAAATACAACGATGGTGCGGGGATGAATCGGGATATTGCCTTATTAATGGTGGGAATGTTCATTTTGCAGGTATTGTTTATGGTCATCGGCAGTGCCCTTGCAGCGGTAAAAAAGAAACCAAAAACGGCTGCCTCACTGGCTACAGGCATCCTTTTGTTAACGTATATGTTATCGATTGCGATTGATTTAAACGAGCACATGGAGGGCTTAAAATATTTTACCCCGTTTAAATACTTTGAAGCAAAAAATATTATGGTTGGCGGCGGGCTTGATCTCATTTTTGTTGTCATATCCGTCGTCTTGATTGCCGTGCTTTCATATGTGACCTATGCGTGCTATCAAAAAAGAGATTTACATGTGTAAAAAAGACCGAGCTTGCGGGCTCGGTCTTTATTTTAGCATCAGAATTTATATCATTGTACCCAGAGAAATGTCCAGCTCCAGGCGCCTTCCGCTTTTATTTTTCTCTAGACATTTTGATGAGTGTTTGGATATCACTTGATAGTGAAGTATAGTTTGGCGCCTCCGATTTAATGTTCGCTTTAATTCCATCAATTAGCGGCAATGCCTGTGGATTGGTGATCGTTAAGATTTGAACCTGCCCGTTAAAGGCCTTCCCCATCACCTCTTTAGCTCGATCTAAATTATCATCAGTATTCAATTTCGACGGGTCCACCCCGTCGAGGTTTCCTTTGCCGGAGAGTCCGGACGTATTTTTTAACACTTTGCTTTGCATCTCATCGTACCGGGTCGAGGTTGTTTCTTGCTGTGCCCTTGCTAGAATAATCGTATCGTCCAGCACAAATACTTTTATCCCCGGGATCCCTTCTCCGGAAAGCCTTGATTCCAGATGCGATGAAATTCCTCCATCGTGCAGGCTGGAGCTTCCAATCATGCTGTAGACATTCGTTCCCATGCCGTTAGTGGTTTGATTGTTTCCATTTGTTGTTTTTTTCTTTGCCCGATCAATACTAGGAATCACGTTAGGATTGCTGGTAGTTCCATGGACATGTCCATTCCCCTTCGTGTTTAACGACTTTTCCTGTAGGTTTCCAGCCGCTCCTACCTTATTCTCCCCTTGCTGCCCCGAGCATGCAGTAAGAACAAGAAATGATAATAAGAAAGGTACATAGCAGATTTTCAAATTTTTTTTCATATTTTTTCCTCCTTTTTTTATCATTCTCTCCTTTACCTTTTATAAGTATGAATGGTTTATTTTGGGAACATAATAAAGCGAAAGAAATTGTAAGTTGATTATCGAAAATATCTGGAGGTGCACACAATGGTTGAAGAAAACAAAGAAAATCCAGAATCGTTATCAAGAAGAAAGTTTATTCGAAACACTGGTTATACAGTGGGCGGGCTTGCTGTTGGCGGCATTATAGGCAGCGTCCTTCCATTAGGCATGGCCAAGAAAAGTAAGGAAGAGAAGGCTAACAATTTTAATCAGGCACTCATGTACTTTACTCCTGAGCAATTTCGGGTTGTCGATGCGGCAACTGAGCGAATTTTTCCAAAGGATGATCATGGACCTGGGGCAAAAGAATTGGGGGTGGCTTTTTTTATCGACCACCAATTAGCTGGGGATTGGGGCTTCAATGGCAGGGATTATATGCAGGCGCCGTTTTATCAAGGTGAAAAAGTACAAGGCTACCAGGGCCGATTAAAGCGAAGAGATGTGTTCGATATAGCCATCCGTGAAATTCAAAACCACAGTAAAGCAGTCTATAAGAAGGACTTCACCGCACTAAAAGGGAAAGAACAGGATGCCATCCTCAGCGACTTTGAGGCGGATAAGGTCAATATAACGACGATTTCACCGAGTGGATTTTTCCAAATGCTGAGGAGTGTTACGTTAGAGGGTGCCTACAGTGACCCATTATATGGAGGAAATAAAAATATGGATGGTTGGAAGATGAAAAACTATCCGGGCAGCCAAATGGCTTATGCCGATATTATTGATAAGAAGTTTAAGAAAGTGAAGCCGCAAAGCTTGCAAAACCACATGAATCACTAAGAAAAGCGGAAGCTGAATATATTTCTATTTTAGAAAAAGAAGGTGGAAGTATGGCGAGAAAATTGCCAAAAGTCGATGTTGTGATTGTAGGTGTTGGCTGGGCAGGAGGAATTATTGCCTCAGAGCTGACAAAAAAGGGACTTAAAGTAGTGGGGTTGGAAAGAGGAAAGGAAAGAAAGACCGAAGATTATTTTATGGTGCATGACGAATTGCGCTATGCCCTCCGATATGAGCTCATGCAAGATCTTTCCAAGGAAACGATTACGTTTAGAGGCAATGAAAATATTCGGGCCCTGCCGATGAGGCAATACGGATCGTTCCTAATCGGAGATGGCTTGGGCGGTGCCGGTGTTCATTGGAATGGACAAACGTTCCGCTTTTTGCCGTATGACTTTGAAATCTATAGTAAAACCGTTGAACGTTATGGAAAAGATAAAATTCCTGCTGACATGGCCCTGCAGGACTGGGGAATTACTTATGATCAGCTAGAGCCGTATTATGACAAATTTGAGAAGGTGGCAGGCATTTCAGGTGAGGAAAATCCGCTTGCCGGAAAACGGTCAAGTAAATATCCAACACCGCCAATGAAAAAGTCCCCGGCGATGGTAATGTTCGAAAAGGCAACGAAAAAAATGAAGCTTCATCCGTATATGATGCCTTCTGCCAACCTGTCTGAGTCCTATACGAATCCGGATGGAATCAAACGGGCGGCCTGCCAATATTGCGGGTACTGTGAGCGTTTCGGCTGCGAATATGGGGCAAAGGCTGACCCCGTCGTTACGGTTATTCCTATTGCTAATAAAACGGGCAACTTTGAAATTAGAACCCATTCCAATGTGAGAAGGATTTTAAAAACAGGTGACAAAGTAACCGGAGTCATGTATACAGATGTCACAACCGGTGAGGAGATTGAACAGCCTGCTGATATTGTGGTATTAACAAGCTATGTATTCAATAATATCCGCCTGCTGTTAATGTCAGAGGTGGGCAGACCGTATGACCCTAATACAGGGACAGGCGTGATTGGAAAAAATTATGCCTATCAGGTGATCAAGGGGAATGCCATCGGTTTTTTCGATGATAAGGAATTTAATACATTTGCCGGTGCAGGTGCACTGGGAGTGGTGGTGGACGATTACAATGGTGATAATTTTGACCACAGCAATCTCAATTTCATTCATGGCGGGATGATTTCCCTTCAACAAACAGGGTTACGGCCAATTCAAAACAATCCGGTTCCCGGAGGTAAGCCAACCTGGGGAAAAGAGTTCAAGGAAAAGTCAGTCAAATATGCTAACCGCTTTTTAACAGTCGCGTCCCAAGGGTCGTCAATGCCGTTTAAACGTCACTATCTTGATCTCGATCCAAGCTATAAAGATGTGTATGGGGATCCGCTCATTCGCATTACCTTTGATTTTGAAGAACAAGACCGTCAGATGGCAAAGTTTCTTGCTGGTAAATGTGCGGATGTCCTAAAGGAAATGGGTGCAAATCATATTGATTCGATGAAAGACCTGGGGCCGTATGACATTACGACCTATCAATCCACCCATAATACTGGTGGTGTCATCATGGGGGCAGACCCAGCCACTTCCGCGGTGAATAATTATATGCAAATGTGGGACGTCGATAACTTGTTCGTGGTCGGGGCGTCCGCATTCCCGCACAACTCCGGCTATAATCCGACAGATACAGTTGGTGCGTTAGCCTACCGTGCGGCAGAAGGGATCCTTAAATACCGTGATACAGGCGGTCAGGTCGTGTAGGTGGTGTATATCCTTAAGAATAATTCTTTGAAATGGATTTAATCATATAAACAGTGTTAATATGGAAAAATAAACCGAAAGAGGAGGAGAAATGAGTGACTATACAAAATGAAAACAATACGCTGCCGCCAAAAACATGTTCTATAGAGCGTTTGGTGACAGTTGAAGAGGATGTAAAGAAGGTACTAGCAGGAGAAAAAACAGCTACACGCAGGAATGGCAGATATGCCGACCCAGGTGAAATCATGACGCTTGAAGGCCGTCAGTTTGTAGTTGAAAAGGTTTATTCTCAGAGCCTAGGGGAACTGACAGATGCTGATGCTCGCCGCGAGGGTTTCGAAACAGTTGAAGACTATAAGCAATCCATTTTGAGCATGCATCCAGGAATGCCGTGGCTGCCGCAAATGCGTGTCTGGGTCCATGAATTCAGCCCTGTCCAAGCTTAATAATCTATTATGCCAACGGTCCATTTAGCAAATGGACCATTTTTTATTTTGAGGGGCGAAATAATTGTTCATTTATAGAAAACAAATTTATAATATCCTTATTAGAATTTGCTGATAGTTTGAGGTGGGTCCCCTATGAAATTCCTATCAAAATATATTAAGAAGTATTGGAAGTCTTTTAGCATTGCTGTCTTATTTCTCACCTTTGAAGCGATTAGTGATTTAATGCAGCCAACGATAATGGCAAAAATTATCGATGAGGGTGTGGTCAATCGGGATATCCATTATGTCTTAAAAATGGGCGGTCTGATGCTCGTAATTACCTCCTTCGGTGCCGTGAGTGCTTCTATTCGAAGCGTTATGGCAAGCATTGTTTCGCAAAATTTTGGCACGGAGCTGCGGTCGGATTTGTTTAAAAAGGTGCAAGCACTTTCGTTCAAAAATCTTGATAAGTTTGATCGCGCTTCCTTAATCACCCGTCTGACAAATGATGTCACCCAGGTCCAGGTGTTTGTCAATGGCTTGATGCGTATCTTCGTCAAGGCGCCGCTGCTGGCAATTGGCGGGCTGGTGATGGCGGTGCGGTTAAACCTGCATTTATCTGTGGTATTAGCAGTGGTCGTGCCGATTGTGGCGCTGTTCATTGTCCTTAATTTACGGTTAGGATTTCCTCTCTTTTCCAAGGTGCAGCAGGCACTAGACCGGGTGAACTCAGTGATAAGAGAGTATTTATCTGGTGTACGTGTTGTCAAAGCATTTAATCGCTTTGATGTTGAAATTGGCAAGTTTACCAAGGCGAATGATCATTTTAAGGGTCAAGCAATCGCCGCAGGACGACTCATGGCTACGTTTAGTCCGGCAATTATGCTCACGGTGAATCTTGGCATTGTCGTTGTCCTTTGGATGGGCGGCTTAGGTGTGGATTCCGGCAAAATTCAAGTGGGCCATATCATTGCCTTTACCAATTACATGACGCAAATCTTATTTTCGTTGATGATGATTTCTATGGTTTTCAATATGTTTGTGAGGGCAAAGGCCTCGGCCGGGAGAATTGATGAAGTATTTTTACAAGAGGACGATATTACCTGGGAAAAGGAGCCCTTACCGCCGTCTCACATTGAAAAAGGCAGAATTGATTTTGAACACGTTTCCTTCTCCTATGAAGGGATGAGTGGTGAGCCAATCTTAAAAAATATTAATCTGACCCTCCTCCCTGGGGAAACCGTTGGTATCATCGGCTCGACCGGTTCAGGAAAAAGCACATTAGTCGGGCTGATTCCCCGCTTCTATGATGTCACTGGCGGTACCATTAAGGTGGATGGGCAAGATATTAAACTGGTAAATCCGAAAGAATTACGGGAAAAGATTGCAATGGTACCGCAAAAAAATATTTTGTTTACCGGCAGCGTGGCGGATAACATCCGCTGGGGGAATGAGCATGCCTCTGATGCCGAAGTCGAAATGGCTGCAACTATTGCTGGTGCACACGACTTTATTGCGGCCTCACCGGAAGGCTATCAAACGCAAATTGGCCAAGGGGGCGTTAATTTTTCCGGCGGGCAGAAGCAGCGGATCTCGATTGCTAGAGCGTTAGTTAAAAAGCCGGATATTTTGATCTTAGATGATAGTACGAGTGCGGTGGACGTCGCAACCGAGGCAAAAATCAAAGCAGGATTGAAGAAATATGCCAAAGGTCTTACCTGTTTGCTGATTGCCCAGCGGATTACCTCGATTATAGATGCCGACAGGATTGTCGTTCTTGACGAGGGCGAAGTTGCTGGGGTGGGAAGCCACGATGAATTACTCTCGCATTGTAAGGTTTATCAGGAAATTTACCGCTCGCAAATGGGCAAGGAGGTAGTGTAAATGTCGAAAGGAACAGAGCAGACGGGAACTAGTCCCCCTACCCCACCGCCATTACGACCGGGCGGTGCCCATCGTCTTCGAGGTCCGGTTGTCAAACCAAAAAATTTTAAAGGCACCTTGAAACGTCTTTGGTATTATTTTGGCAATGAGCGAAAAATGCTCACCTTGATCTTTTTCTTTATTATCATTGATTCGGTACTGATGCTCCTCGCCCCGTTCTTAATCGGGAAAGCCGTTGATGCCATGAGTCTTCATCATGGAAAGGTAGATTTTCATTTTCTTGAAATCATGATCATCGTTCTCACCAGTGCATATGTGGCGGATGCTGTCCTCACCTTTTTACAGGGCTGGCTGATGGCTGGTGTGGCCGGGAGGGTCGTCAAGCGACTAAGGGATGCCCTATTTACTAAGCTGCAAAAGCTGCCAGTTTCCTTTTTTGACTCCCGTACACATGGGGAATTGATGAGCCGGCTGTCGAACGATATCGATAACGTCAGTAACACGATTTCCCAGTCGACTACGCAATTAATGTCTGGAGTAATAGTGATAGTCGGGTCTTTAATTATGATGGTAATGCTAAGTCCCTTGCTGACAGTGGCGAGCTTGGTTACCGTACCGCTCGTTTTCCTGTTGACGAGGACAATTGCCAAAAGAACAAGTGTCTTATTTAAAAATCAGCAAGTAGAGCTTGGTAAATTGAATGGCCATATTGAGGAAACGATTTCCGGTATTGAGGTGGTAAAGGCCTTTAATCACGAGGATAAGGTGATTGAAGAGTTTGAAACGGTGAATACAAAGCTCCGAAATATCGGCCTTAAGGCACAAATTTGGTCAGGGTTCTTGATGCCAATTATGAACGTGATTAATAATCTGGGCTTTGCCATTGTCGCCGTCATTGGCGGCATCCTTGCGGTCAAGAGCTTAATCACAGTTGGGGCGATTGCCAGCTTTATCACCTACTCAAGACAATTTGTCAGGCCGCTTAATGATCTTGCCAACATTTTTAACATCCTCCAATCAGGCGTTGCTGGTGCGGAGCGTGTTTTTGAAATCATGGATGAACAAGAAGAGCCGGCAGACTCGAAAAATGCAACTGCATTGGAAAATCCAAAAGGCCATGTCGTCTTTGAAAATGTCAGCTTTGGTTACCGGTCAGATGTACCCATCTTAAAAAATGTCAGCTTTGAAGCTCTTGACGGCAGCAGTACAGCTCTTGTCGGACCAACTGGTGCCGGGAAAACGACGATTGTCAACCTGCTGACGAGATTTTACGATGTGACAGATGGAAGAATCCTGCTCGATGGCCGTGATATTCGCGATTACACAAGGGATAGCTTAAGAAGTTGTTTTGGTTTTGTTCTTCAGGACACCTATTTATTTTCTGGTACGATCAAGGAGAATATCAAATACGGGAAGCCAGAGGCCACTGATGAAGAGGTAGTACAGGCGGCGAAAATGGCCAATGCTGATGTCTTTATTAAACGGCTGCCAAACCAATATGAAACGGTTCTATCTGAAAATGGCGGCAATCTAAGTCAGGGACAGCGGCAGCTTTTGGCGATAGCCAGGGTAATTTTAGCAAAACCGGCCCTGCTCATTTTAGATGAGGCCACAAGCAGCATTGATACAAGAACAGAGCTTCATATTCAAGAAGCCTTGTTAAAATTGATGGCGGAGCGGACCAGCTTTATCATCGCCCACCGGTTAAATACGATTCGCGATGCCGATACCATCATGGTAATTGACAACGGGCAAATTATCGAAAAAGGAAGCCATGATGTGTTAATGAACGCACAGGGACGCTATTATCAAATGTTTTTTAATCAGTTTAAAAATGTTGAAGAGGCCCTTGATTAGTGTAGAGGATGGCCTCTTCTTTGTCTCTTTTTTTGGCTGTGTTAAAGGTCTTTGTTGATTTTATAGTTATGTTGATTGGAACGCAAATCAACAAACTTTTTTAAATAGTAGTGACAAGTGTAAAGACACCTGATAAAATACTTTATGTTTGATCGTTTTATATCCCTTACTTAAAAATAGAAAATTGGGGAATAATGTAAAATACTGTTACAGCATAGGGGGATTTCCTGATGAAAAATAAAAAGGAATTATCAGGGCGTAAGCTGCTTGGAATTGCCGGAATGGGCTGGATGTTCGATGCCATGGATGTAGGGATGCTCAGCTTCATCATTGCTGCCTTAAAGGTAGAATGGGATTTAACGCCGGGTGAGATGGGCTGGATTGGCAGTATTAATTCGATTGGAATGGCCGTTGGGGCCCTCATTTTTGGCCTCATGGCTGACAGAATTGGCAGGAAAAATGTGTTTATCATTACCTTATTATTATTTTCAATTGGGAGTGGTGCTTCTGCCTTTACCACCACTCTAGCGGCCTTCTTAGTGTTACGGTTTTTCATTGGTGCGGGCTTAGGCGGCGAGCTTCCTGTTGCTTCTACACTTGTTTCTGAAAGTGTTTCTGTTGAAAAGCGCGGTAGAATCGTGGTCTTGCTTGAAAGCTTTTGGGCGGGCGGCTGGTTGATTGCTGCTCTTATTTCTTATTTTGTGATTCCGAAGTTTGGCTGGCAGGTTGCACTGCTGATTAGTGCTGTTCCGGCTTTATATGCATTGTACTTACGGATTGGGCTGCCTGATTCGCCTCGTTTTACAGCGATAAAGGAAAAGGAGAAAATCTCCGCTTTCCAAAGCATGAAGAAATTATGGTCAAAAGAGTACGCACGACAAACAACGATGCTCTGGATTGTTTGGTTCTGTGTCGTATTTTCTTATTATGGTATGTTTCTATGGCTGCCAAGTGTGATGGTCATGAAAGGGTTTAGCTTAATTAAGAGCTTTGAATATGTTTTGATTATGACACTGGCACAGCTTCCGGGGTATTTTACCGCAGCATGGTGCATTGAAAAACTAGGCCGTAAATTTGTCTTAGTTGTCTATTTAATTGGTACGGCTGTTAGTGCTTATTTCTTTGGGTCAGCCGATTCGACAGCCCTGTTGATGACGGCGGGTATTCTATTATCCTTCTTTAATCTTGGCGCATGGGGCGGCCTTTATGCCTATACGCCTGAACAATATCCTACCATTATTCGTGGGACAGGTACTGGAATGGCGGCGTCATTCGGGCGGATTGGCGGCGTTTTAGGGCCATTAGTAGTCGGGTATCTAGTTGCCGAAAAGGTATCCCTTGCGACAATCTTTACGATCTTCTGTATTTCCGTTCTCATTGGTGCATTTGCTGTCCTTTTTTTGGGAAAGGAAACGAAAAATAAAGAATTAGTATAACAATTTGAACAAAGAGATTCCTGAATCTGGGGGTCTCTTTTTGGTATTGAAAGAAGGAAAATCATATTTAGACAAAATATTTGAAAACGAAATTTTCCTTTTTGGTAAAAGTAATTTCTTATCTTCTTTAATACAATAAAGCGCATAAATCTAGCAGGAACTCCTTTTTTATTATTCTCTAAATTATTTTAAAATAACGCACAAATAGACTAGACGAACGTCAAAATATTATGTACAATATTTTCAGAATATTATCTTTTTTGTAAAGAGTAAAACAATTTAATTTGGGAAAATTTTAAGAAAAACAGGGGGTATTGCCATGAGAAAGAAAAAAGTAGCTGGTATTTTCATGTCGCTTATGGTAGCTGCAGGCGTAATGGCAGGGTGTGGGTCTTCGAGTACGGGTGGCGAAGCGGACAAAGGCGGTACGATTAAGATTGGTGCCAACCTTGAGCTTTCCGGAGGTGTAGCATCCTACGGTCAGTCGATTAAAGAAGGAATTGATTTAGCACTTGAGGAAATTAACAAAGAAGGTATTGATGGTAAAAAGTTACAGCTTGTTCCATTTGATAATAAGTCGGAAGCACCGGAAGCTATTAACGGCGCGACGAAGCTGATCAGCCAAGATAAGGTTGTCGCCATTATCGGAGCAGCCACAAGCGGAAATACAAAAGCACAGATTGAAATTGCTCAAAGTAAAAGTATCCCACTCTTGACACCAACCGGGACGGCTGATGACGTGACGGTTAATAAAGGCAAATTGAATGATTTCGTCTTCCGTACATGCTTCATTGACCCATTCCAAGGTACGGTAGCAGCGAACTTTGCAGTGAATGACGTAAAGGCTAAATCAGCTGCCATCTTCATTGACAGTGCAAGTGATTACTCTAAAGGTTTAGCGGCTTCCTTTAAAGAGTTGTTTGAGAAAAAGGGCGGAAAAATCGTTAAGACAGAGGCATATGTTGCGAAGGATACGGACTTCCATGCCCAATTAACAAACATTAAAGGGGAAAATCCTGATTTTATCTTCGTTCCTGGCTATTATGAAGAGGTTGGTCTAATTGTTAAGCAAGCTCGTGAATTAGGAATTGATGTGCCGATGATGGGTGCTGACGGCTGGGATTCTCCTAAACTAATTGAACTTGCCGGCAAGGATGCCTTAAACAATACGTTCATTACGAACCACTATTCTTCTGGTGACTCTGATGAAAAAGTGCAAGATTTCGTGAAAGCATTTAAAGAAAAATACAAAGATAAGTCTCCTGATGCCTTCAACGCTTTAGGTTATGATTCTGCTTATTTTATTGCTGATGCCATTAAGCGTGCCGGCAGCAGCGATTCGAAGAAAATCCAAAAGGCACTTGCTGAGACAGATGGCCTTGACCTTGTAACTGGAAAAATGAAGCTTGATAAGAACCACAATCCAATCAAATCTGCCGTTATCTTAGAGTACAAAAACGGTGAGCAAAAATTTAATACCAAAGTTAGTCCTGAATAAAATAATAAGTGAATAGGGAGAATCTCGTCTCCCTATTCTGTTTTTTAAAGATCGTTGAAGTCCTTTCTAAGGAGTGTCTAACATGGAACAATTTATCCAGCAGCTGGTTAACGGGGTGTCCTTAGGCAGTATTTATGCATTAATCGCCCTTGGTTATACGATGGTTTACGGGATTGTCAAATTAATTAACTTTGCCCATGGGGACGTCTTCATGGTCGGTGCATTTATTGGCTTTTATTCTATTACTATACTAGATTTAGGATTTTTTCCAGCGTTACTTATTTCTATGGCTGCCTGTGCTATTTTCGGTGTCTTAATTGAACGGATTGCCTATAAGCCGCTCCGGAATGCTACCAGGATTGCGGCGCTGATTACGGCGATTGGTGTATCACTCTTTATTGAGTACGGCACCATTTATATTCGCGGTGCCCAACCGGAAGCCTATCCAACTGGAATTGTTCCGTTAAAAAGTTTGGAAATTTTCGGTGTTAAAATTAGCGGCCAGTCAATCCTGATTTTAGCCGTTTCTATTTTCTTAATGATCGTCTTGCAGTTCATTGTTCATAAGACAAAAATTGGTAAAGCGATGCGTGCGGTTTCCCATGATATGGATGCGGCGAAATTGATGGGGATTAACGTCAATAACACCATTTCTGCTACGTTTGCGATTGGTTCAGCCCTTGCCGGTGCAGCCGGGGTGGTCTTTGGTATGTACTATACAAAAATTGAGCCCTTGATGGGAATTATTCCGGGACTTAAAGCCTTTGTTGCCGCTGTTCTTGGCGGAATTGGGATTATTCCGGGGGCAATGGCCGGCGGATTATTATTGGGTGTAATTGAAGCCCTTGTAAGTGCTGCTGGAGGCTCACTATGGCGCGATGCAGTAGCATTTATTGTCCTTATTTTAATCTTAATTTTCCGTCCTGCTGGCCTTTTGGGTAAAAATGTCAGGGAAAAGGTCTAGGGGGGTGCTTGGGCGATGAATATTTTTACTAAAGCAAAAGGTTTTTGGGGGACCATCAGTTTAGTCGTTATTTTTTCGGTGGTAACACAATTTCTTATTAATGGCGGGACATTAAATTCCTTTTATGTAAATGCCTTGTTTTCAATCGGCATCAATATTATCCTTGCCGCTTCGCTTCATTTAATTATCGGGATTACCGGGCAGTTTTCAATTGGACATGCCGGTTTTCTAGCCGTTGGCGCTTATATCTCGGCGATTGTGACGATGAAACTCGGTCTGCCTTTCCCGGTCGCCATCGTTGCCGCTGGTGTAGCCGCTGCCCTTGCTGGATTGGTGATTGGAATTCCAACCTTAAGACTCCGGGGGGACTATCTTGCCATTGCCACTCTCGGCTTTGGAGAAATTGTCAGGATTGTCTTTTTAAATATTGATTATGTAGGCGGTGCAAGCGGAATGACCGTCACCCACCTAACAACATGGCCATGGCTGATTGCCTGTGTGGTGATCACCATTCTCGTCATTGTTAACTTTACGAACTCGACGCATGGACGAGCCTGTATTTCGATTCGTGAAAATGAAATTGCCGCAGATGCAATGGGAATTAATACGACTTTGTATAAAGTAATGGCCTTTGTCATTGGTGCTTTCTTTGCCGGTGTTGCCGGTGCCCTGCATGCCCATAACTTTTATATTATCCAGCCGACAAACTTTGGCTTCTTAAAGTCATTTGATATTTTGATTCTCGTCGTTATTGGCGGCTTGGGAAGTATGTCAGGATCGGTTATTGCGGCTATTTCTTTAACGATTATTTCAACATTCCTTTCCAATTATCCTGAGGTTCGGATGGTTATCTACAGCCTTGTGCTGATTGTTATGATGCTGTTCCGTCCGCAGGGATTGATGGGAACGAAAGAAATTACCTCTTTCTTGAAAATGGGCAAATCCGCTAAAGGAGGAGTGCAGCATGATGGCAAAAACACCGTTGCTTAAAGTAGAAAATGCCGGAATCCGCTTTGGCGGCTTGAAGGCCGTTTCGGATGTAAATGTAGAATTAAAACAGGGTGAACTAGTTGGTTTAATTGGACCCAACGGTGCGGGAAAGACGACCTTTTTCAACCTATTAACCGGTGTTTATGTTCCTACCGAGGGCAGTATTTCCTTAGCCGGTGAAAAACTAAATGGCCAGGCTCCCTATAAAATTACCAAAAAGGGAATTAGCAGAACGTTTCAAAACATCCGTTTGTTCAGCGATTTATCAGTGCTTGATAATGTAAAGGTTGCCTACCATTCACTGGCGAAGCATTCCATCCTAAGCTCGATTCTCCGCCTCCCCTCCCACTTTTCCGGTGAGAAGGAAATGGAGGAAAAAGCTATTGAGTTTTTAAAAATCTTCAAGCTTGATGGGGTTATGCATGAAATGGCGAAGAATTTGCCGTACGGTCAGCAGCGCCGCCTCGAAATCGCCCGGGCATTAGCAGCCAATCCCAAATTATTGCTGCTCGATGAACCGGCAGCCGGGATGAATCCGCAAGAAACAGAAGAACTGATGAATTTAATTTCCTTGATTCGAAAGAGGTTTGATTTAACGATTCTCCTCATTGAACATGACATGCTCCTTGTTATGGGTGTATGTGAACGAATCTATGTGCTTGACCACGGCCAATTGATTGCCGAAGGTACCCCGGAGCAAATCAGAAATAACCCGAAAGTCATCGAAGCGTATCTCGGCGAGGAGGTCTCGTAGCATGCTGAAAATAAAGGATATTAACGTTTACTATGGAAATATTCATGCATTAAAGGGCGTTTCACTTGATATCAATCAAGGAGAAATTGTCACTTTGATTGGCGCGAACGGTGCTGGGAAAAGTACGTTGTTAAAAACGATTTCCGGTTTGTTGAAGCCAAAAAATGGTGAGGTTCTTTTTGAAAATGAACAAGTTGCCGGAAAGGTTGCCCAAGCAATTGTAAAAAGAGGGATTTCACAGGTTCCAGAAGGCCGACGTGTGTTCTCAAACATGTCGGTGGAGGAAAATCTGGAGTTAGGTGCCTATTTACGCAAAGATAAAAAGGGGATCCGCGAAGACTTTGAAAAGGTGTATCAGCTCTTCCCCCGCCTTTATGAGCGCCGCAAGCAGCTGTCTGGAACACTATCAGGCGGCGAGCAGCAGATGCTGGCAATGGGCCGGGCGTTGATGGCTAGGCCGCGTTTATTGCTGCTAGATGAGCCCTCCATGGGTTTAGCGCCGCTATTAGTAAAAACGATCTTCCGGATTATTGGGGAAATCAATCAAACCGGAACAACGATTTTATTAGTCGAGCAAAATGCCAATATGGCTTTATCCATCGCCGACAGGGCTTATGTCATTGAAACCGGAAAAATCGTCGCTGCCGGTACGGCGGAAGAATTGAGTCAAAGCGATCAAATTAGAGCAGCTTACTTGGGCGGCCATTAATAAAAAAGCGGAGTAGCCTCCGCTTTTTTAGCCGATAGGAAAGTATAACTTTCCTGTCGGCATAAGTGCAACTACGCCTCTGTCTTCGCCTAACTGCTCGCCAATCGGCGAGTTTTCTTTATTTAGATTTTCATTTTCCTATGTTCCGGATCAAGCTGAAATTGCTGGCGTCTTTGCGGGCTTAAGCGATGCCTGATTTTAATCATGTAATCCTCATACAGCTGCTCAATTCCTACTAAGGCAAGGGAAAAGAAATTGGCGTAATTCTTTTGCACTTCCCACTTTAACTCGTTCTTTCCGCAGATACTATATTTATTTAATTCCTCAATTTCCTTTTGAATGTTTGCTAGTTCCCCGGCTTGATCTTCTTCTGGCAAGGCAAGGACATGATCAATTTTTTCGATATAGGCCATGGATTTCGCAATCTTTTCTTTAATTTCTTGATAGCCTTTTTGATCAATCAGATGGTACTTAAGTTTAAAGTCATTTAGTTTTTCAGCCGCTTCATAGGTTGAGTTGACAATATCATCTCGTGTCATATCTTTTGTTTCATAGCTTAGCATATGCTTCCAGGAAGGCTGGGTAATCGCCTTGCGGTGGTCCTCCAAGGTGTGGCAGTATTTTTTATAGCCATGGATTTCCGGATGCTCAAATGCTGGGCTTGCCGGGTCAAGGAACGGGGCAAGCGGCGCAACAAAGTAAAAGATTCTTGGATCTTTGTTACAGGCAAGATGAATCGTTTCGCAAAAATCAATGTTTTCAACTGCACTTTTGTACGTTTGCCCTGGAATCCCGACCATGAAGAACAGGTCAATCTTTTTGCAGCCATTTTTCAACGCGAAATTGAGTGTATCAATCACTTTTTGATTGGTGCAGCTAAATTTCCCGTTATAGCGTCTGATATGTTCATCATGGGTTTCAAGAGTAATTTCAATGCTGTATTTTGGCACGCTGTCATTCATTTTTTTAAAAAATTCTTCGTCTGCATATTGGAATAACTCAAAGACGATTTCATTTTTTAGATTCAGTTTCTTTAACCGGCTAAAAAACTCATTGACATATTCACGTCCGCCCTGCCTAAGGTCATGGAGGATGAAAATTGGTGCCCGGCTAAAGCGGGAAATAAATTGAATGTCTTCCACTAGTTTTTTAGGTGACCGTAAGGCCAGTGAATTGCGGTTACAGTTTTGGTTATAGGCTTCTCTTGAGCCGCCACAAATCAGACAGTTTTGCGTACATCCTCTTGCGGTTAATAAAGCCGTGTTCGGATATTGCAGCCAGCCATTGTATGGCAGCGGGTCAAGGAAGTTGCGATATTTAAACACAGAGCGGATTGTATAGCGATAGCCTGGGACGTCAACATCATCCAAATCCTTTGGCACATATGTAATTGGATTGTAGCCGTACTCACTGCCCTTTTTCCAGGTTAGATTTGGAATGTCGGTATAATGGGTGTTCCCTGCCTCAATTTTGTTCATCAGCAGGAGCATTAGCTTTTCTGTCGAGTCGCCCCTCATGACGAAATCAATAAACGGGTATTCAATTAGTTCTTTATGATAATAGGTTGCGGATAGGCCACCGAAGATAATCGGGGTTTCCGGATGAAGGTTTTTTACAATTTTTGCAAGTTCTATACTACCATGGGCATGCGGCAGCCAATGGAGATCAATTCCGAATGCTTTCGTTTTGATTTTCCGTAGTTTTGCTTCGACATCAAATGTTTCACTCATCAGCATACGGTTGGCAATATTAATAATTTTCACCCGCAGACCGTACCGCTCTAAATAATCAGCGATACTTGTCAGCCCGATGGGATACATTTCAAACACAGGCGATGACGGGACAACGTCGCTAATCGGGCCGGCGAGCAGAGAATTTTTTCGAAAGTCATATACACTTGGTGCGTGTAACAGGACCAGGTCATATTTCATTAAAAATCACCTCAGGAGAATTTATTTTCAACCACCCCCTCTCTTCCTAAAACAGAAAGGGTTTTGTTTTGTGATGTATTTCACATATAACAACAATTTTTATAAAAGTACTGCTTTATAATAGATAAGTATTTTAAGATAATTTAAGTTTACTATAATCATCGAGTAATATAGTGACAAACGAGTGACAAAATTTGGGTGAATTTGTGTATGGTAGTTAATTCGAACCAGTTTTAGGTTGTTTGGAAAGTAAATTAGGTAAAGTGGAAAGTATTTTGATAAAACCGGAAAGTAAAAAGCCAAAAGCGGAAAGTAAAATAAAGAGTTACCATAAAAAGGAGCAATATTTGATACAATAGATGAAATAATGGCTTATTTTTCATAAATAATAGAAGGATGATCAAAATGGCACAAGCGAAAACAAATGCAATGCGCATTCTGGATGCAAAAAAGGTCAGCTACGACATGCTTACATATGAAAATAAAGATGGAAAAATTGATGGGGTTTCGGTGGCGGAGAAAATCAGCCGAAATCCAAAGGAAGTTTATAAAACACTCGTTGCCCAAGGGAATAGCAAGAATATATTTGTCTTCGTCATTCCCGTGGCTGAAGAATTGGATTTAAAAAAGGCAGCAAGGGAGGCTGGAGAAAAAAATGTGGAAATGCTTCCGGTGAAGGATATTCAAAAATGGACGGGATACATCCGCGGTGGCTGCTCTCCGATTGGGATGAAAAAGGAATATAAAACCTTTCTCGATGAAAGCTGCCTGCAGCTTGATTCCATCATTGTCAGTGCCGGGAAAATTGGCGTTCAAATCGTCTTGGCGCCGAATAGTTTAAAGGAACTAACCAAAGCGGAAATCATCGATGTAGTGAAATGAGAAATTTTTATAGGCACTCACCTATAAACGGTAAAAGCATAGTATAGGGTGAAATGAACTTTGCAATTGTCATTAGAAAACTCGCCGATTGGCGAGCCCCTAGGGCGATGACAGAGGCGTAGTTGCACTTATGCCTGATAGGACAGTCATACTTTCCTATCGGCCGTAAAAGGGAGTGTTGATAAGTGGCAGGGAAAATTAAAAATTATTTTGCCGGAGGGAATACAGCAAGGGGTTTTCATAGCCTTTATGAATCCAATCTTCAAGGATTAGACCGGTTATTTATTCTAAAGGGCGGCCCTGGAACAGGCAAATCATCACTGATGAAGAAAATTGGCCATGAATGGATCGAACAAGGTTATAATGTCGAGTTTCTTCATTGTTCCTCTGATAATAATTCGATTGATGGAGTGCTGATTCCGGTGTTGAAGGTGGGTATTGTCGACGGAACGGCCCCGCATGTAATTGAGCCGAAGGCACCCGGGGCGGTAGAGGAATATATTAACCTGGGCGAAGCTTGGAATGCCCGCACCCTTAGTATTCAGAAAAATGTGATTCAGAAGTTGACCGATCAGATTAGTGCATCATTCCAGAAAGCCTATGCCACATTTAAGGAGGCGCTGGAGATCCATGATGATTGGGAAAAAATATATATAAACAGCATGGATTTTAAAAAGGCCGACCAATTGACAAACAAGTTAATTGACTCCTTCTTTGGAAAAATGAAATTGAATAAAACGGCGGATGTGCGCCACCGTTTTTTAGGGGCGGCGACGCCAAAGGGTGCCGTCGATTTTGTCCCGAATTTGACTGAGGAGATTCCGAAACGCTACTTCATTAAAGGGCGCCCAGGTTCCGGAAAATCGACGATGCTTAAGAGATTGGCAGCGGCCGCAGAAGAACGCGGTGTGGATGTGGAAATCTATCATTGCGGCTTTGATCCGCACAGCCTCGATATGTTGATTTTACGGGAGCTCGGGATTGCGATTTTTGACAGTACGGCCCCGCATGAATATTTCCCAAGCCGTGACGGTGATGAAATTATCGATATGTATGAGATTCTGATTGAGCCGGGGACAGATGATCTTTTTGCTGATATTATCAGTAAAATTGCTGCAAAATATAAAAGCAAAATGACCGAGGCGACAGGCTATCTCGCTAAGGCAAAAGCGCTGCATGATGAGTTGGAAGAGATTTATGTAGCCGCGATGGATTTTTCTGTGGTGGAAAGGATTCAAGGACGGATTGCAGAAGAGATAAAAGAATTAGCGAGTGCCAAGAGTTAATAAAATGGGGTGCCGATCATTAGATCAGCACCTTACTTCTATTTCTTCTTTTTCTGGGTGTGATTATTTTTGTTCCCTTTGCTGTTATCGCCGCTGACAAACTCGGTGGCAAATTCAGCTTCTGCATGCCCTGTCTGCGGGGAATTTTGATTGCGGCTTCCTTTATTAAACTTTTTCGTCATGGATATCCCTCCTTGTCTGCTTATTTTAGTGTGGCATCGGGGGATTTGTTTATGTGGCAAAATTAAAGGAGAAAATGGAAGATAGTAGAACTAATACATAAGACTTTTTGTGAGAGGATGGATGGTCGTGACATCAAATATAGCTTTGTTAATAAAGCTATTTGGGGATAACTGCAATAAAATAGAAGCTGAACCGATGAAGAATTATATGAAAGGCCATTTTCCCTTCCTAGGGATCAAGTCACCTTTGCGTAAGGAATTAGAAAAGCAATTTTTTAACGAAACGGGGATTTTAAAGGAACCATTTAACAGGGAATTAGTAGCAGAGCTTTGGGGGAAAAATGAAAGAGAGTACCAATATACGGCATTGGTTTATTTGGAGAAAATGATGAATAAGCTTAAAAAAGATGATTTGCCATTCATGGAATGGCTGATTACCACGAAATCATGGTGGGATACCGTTGATGCGATCGCCCCAAAACCGGTGGGGAAAATTGCTGAGAAATTTCCAGAGGTTGTTGGGGAAATGATTGATGGCTGGGCCGTTCACGACAATATGTGGCTCAGACGGGCGGCGATTCTGTTTCAATTAAAATATAAACAGAAGACAAATGAAGAGCGGCTCTATCACTACATACAGCAAAACGCCGAGAGCAAGGAGTTTTTTATCCAAAAAGCGATTGGCTGGGCGTTAAGGGAATACTCAAAATCGAATCCTGCTTCGGTGAAGCAATTTATTGCGAGTCAGTCGTTAGCACCATTAAGTATTCGCGAAGGCAGTAAATATCTTGACTGAGCATCAATCTGATAATGTTTTCCAGTTCGTGTTAGAATAGCACTAATGAAAAATTAGAAAAGGTGGACTTAGACAGCATGATTAAAATCATAGCATCAGACATGGATGGAACATTATTAAACTCAGTTCAACAAATCAGTGAGGAAAATAAAGCGGCAATTTTAAAAGCACAAGCACAAGGGGTAGAATTTGTCGTTGCGACGGGCAGGTCGTACCAGGAGGCCACCTATGTCTTAGGTGAGGCAGGGTTAAAGTGCCCGATTATTTGTGTGAATGGTGCAGAGATTCGTTCGAAAGAAGGAAATATGCTTTCTGCCACACCGATTCCGAAACAACTGGCGCGAGAGGCGGCAGCGAAGTTAAGAGAACTGGATGTATATTTTGAAGTCTATACGGATAAGGGAGCCTGTACAGTCGATGCCGATAAAGCGGTAACGACGCTTGTCGATATTATCATCAGTGCCAATCCTGAAGCAGACCGGGACGAGGTAGTCTATGCTGCCGGGGCAAGATTGCGCGATGGCCTGGTCCAAGTAATCGAGGATTATGAAACTCTTTTTGCAGATGAGAATGTTCAAATCTATAAGATGCTGGCTTTTTCATTTGATTCCGATAAACTTGCGGCAGCAGGTAACACACTCACTGACTTTGAAGGGCTGGCTGTTTCCGCATCAGGCCATGAAAATCTGGAAATTACCAATAAGCAGGCCCAAAAAGGGATTGCGCTTGAGTCCTTCGCTAAAGCAAAAGGCATCGATATTTCTGAGACGATGGCCATTGGCGATAACTATAATGATGTATCAATGTTTGAACGTGCCGGGAGATCGGTCGCGATGGGGAATGCAAGCTATGAAATCAAGGCATTATGTGATGTCATTACAGACACGAATAACGAACATGGTGTGGCAAAAGCAATTCTAGAAGTGTTATAGGAGAGGAAGGGGTCCATGGATCGGGTTGGTTCCGTTATACTGGTGCTGTTTTTGCTCCTTTCAGGATGTTCTTTTTTTGAAAAAGAAGAGGAGACGGATGAGGCGGTTGTTGTTCAGCCGGATTTAGAAGTAATCGCTGAAAATTTATCCGTCCCTTGGTCAATTGAAAAGTTGGGGGAAACCTTCTACCTTAGTGAACGTACGGGAAGCATCGTCAAGATTGAAAACGGTAAAATGGAACGACAGCGAGTTCAGTTAGAAAAGCCGCTGGCGCAGGCGGCAGAGGCCGGGCTGCTTGGATTTGTTTTGGATCCGGGATTTTCTGATAACCAAAAGGCGTTCGCCTATTATACGTATGTGGATGACAATGGAGGACAATTTAATCGTGTTGTTGTGTTGGGGTTTAGAGATAGTGTGTGGTCGGAGGAGCGGATTCTTCTTGACCGCATCCTAAGTGCCGCCTATCATCATGGCGGCAGGCTGAAGATTGGTCCGGATGGGAAGCTGTATATCACCACGGGTGACGCAACAAAGCCCTCGGTTGCTCAACAGCTGAGCTCGTTAAATGGGAAAATTTTGAGAATGAATGTGGACGGAACGATTCCTACGGATAATCCGTTTCCGAATTCCTTTGTCTTCAGCTATGGTCACCGCAATCCGCAGGGATTAGTGTGGATTGGAAAGACTTTGTATGCGAGCGAGCACGGGCAATCGGCCCATGATGAAATCAATCGGATACAAGCGGGTGCGAACTACGGCTGGCCGGTTATTCAGGGTGAGGAGAAGAAAGCGGGAATGGAGACACCTTTGTTCCAATCAGGTGCTTTGGAAACGTGGGCACCTTCGGGAATGGCGGCTGCTGGCGGCAAGCTTTATGTGGCGACGTTAAGAGGGAATGCGGTCAGGGAGTTTGATTTGGAACGGAAGCAGACTCGGGCAGTTATCAGCGGTTTGGGGCGAATCAGGGACGTGCACATTGACGGCGATTATTTATACTTTGTCAACAACAATACGGATGGCCGAGGGAATCCTGGTGAGAATGATGACAAATTGTATCGGGTTCGGTTGGGGGATTTGGAGTAAGGTTGTTGTCCTTTGGTTGAAGTGAATCTGAAAAGGGTATTGGCTGCACTTTTGGAGGAAAAACTAGCTGAAATGAATCCAATGAGAGGTATTGGCTTCATTTTAAAAGAACAACCTTGCTAAAGTGAAGCCAATCAACCCCATAATTCTCTCCATAAAAAGTAGAAACTCCCTAAAGAATTTCAATCTTTAAGGAGTTTACTTGAGAGACGAGAAGTTCTTCGTATTTTTGCTGTGCTAAATACATGATTTCCTGCTCGCCGACATTTGGGTTTTCTTTTTTGACTTGTTCAATTAGGTCTTTTTGTACCTTTTGCGACAGGACAATTAACTCGTACTGCTGCTTTTCGGTTGCCCAGAATTGATTTTCGCCATAGTCGCTGATCAACTTTTTAGCGGATTCGTATTCATTATATTGCTCGTGGGCTTTCGCCAAAGCTGCATCCACTTCCGCTGCAACAGCTTTATGACCCTTTTCCTCGGCCAGCATCGCCATCGAACGAAGGCGGATAATCTGCGTTATTAATTGATTTTTATTATCAGCGGCTTTTTCCTGTAACTTTAAATAGGCCAGCTCTTCCTTTAATTGCTCACCCGTATATTTTTGCTGTGCTGTTTCCTTATTAATCGCCAGCTGCAGCTGATTAATAAACTTATAAAAAGCAATATCCTCATTTGTAATCCAGTCACCGTTAATGGTAGCGACCCCTTTCGCCTTTTCCACGTTGATGCCAATGACCTTTTCTGACTTTGTTCCGTCCTTTTCTAACGTAAAGGCAACTTCATATTTGCCGCCCATTGGCAGCGTTGCTTTTCCGGAGTAAGTTCCGTCTTTTCCCTCTGCTAATTTTACATCGGTTGTGCCATGGTCCATATTAGCCATGGAAAATTCAGCGGAAACAACGAGTCCCCTAACCGCCCTTTTCCCATCTGTTACTTTAATTTCAAACGGCATGGCCGTATCCTTTTGATAATAAAGCTCCTTTGTGACCTTAATCGTATAATCAGGACCGGATTTACAGCCTGTTAGCATCGCAGCGGCTAGCAGCATTACTAACAACATTCGTTTCCTCATGACCCAATACCTCCTAAATGATGTGTCTCTAAAAATTCTCTTACCGTGAATTTCACCATTTTACCTTCATTTAAATAAACGACATGCGTACAAACCTGGCGGATTTCATCGAGATGGTGGGACGAAAGAAGGATGGTTTTATCATGAAGTGATTTCAGCACCTCGAGGATTTCCTTTCTGCCCATTGGGTCAATGCCGCTCGTCGGTTCATCCAAAATGAGGATGCTTGAATCCTGATAAAGGGTAATTGCGAGGCCGAGGCGCTGCAGCATCCCTTTTGAATACTTCTTTACCTGGACATCGCGGTCATCCCATAAGCTGACCGAACGCAGCACTTGTTCCATTCGCGCCAAATCTGCCTTCCCAGAAACGGCTTCGGCAAAAAAGGTCATATTCTCAAGTCCGGTCAGCATCGGGTAGAGCATAAATTTTTCAGGGAGGTAGGCAATTGCCTTTTTCCATTCATCATTTTTGTTCGTGACTTCGATCCCGTTAATCGCAATCGCCCCTTGCTTCACGGGTAATAATCCAAGCAAACTATTGATGAACGTGGATTTTCCGGCACCATTACGGCCGACAAGCGCGCAAATTTCATATTTCCCAATCTCAACGGTGACCCCATCTAGCACAGTTTTTTTTCCGAAGGATTGGTTTAAATTCGTTACTCTAATCATTCGTAGCCCTCCTTACGGTTAAAGACAATTGCTGTACCAAACGAAATAACAAGCCAGATCACCAGATTTCCCAGTAAAAAGAATACAGGCTTCGTCCACATAAACTTCTCCAGCAGCCTTGACATATGGCCAAAAGAATACAAGCCCATCCCGGTTTCTAAAAACATCCTTACTGCCTGAAGCGGATTTAAAAAATAGGCCGCTGAAAAGAGCTTGACGTTTTCATGGGTGACGTCTGGTAAAAAGGACAGGAGGATAAAATCATGTAAAAAGAAAAAGTAAAACCAGACAAAAATCGTATAGCCGATAATCTGCATTCGCGAGCGGCTAAAGCTGCCGATGGCTGCCCCCATTTGCAAGAAGACAAGGTTCAAGCAAATAATCGCTGCCACAAAGATCAAATAGCTTGTGATATCGAGCCCAAAATTAAATTTTAACAGTAACAAATACAGGAAAAACCAAATCATTAGTGGGACGAGAACGACTACATACAGTCCTAAACTTTTCCGAACTAAAAAGCTGGCATAATTGTCTTTCTTTGTTAACAGCATGATTAATGTCTTTTGTTCTTTTTCCTGAAAAATAGAGAACGCGCCGATAAACAAGCAGAGAATCGGGATGAAATAAATGATTGCATCAAATAAATTGATCAAGAGAACATAAAAGCCTTTATCAAATGAAAGGACTGAGGAACGAAACAATATGCTGATTGAAATCAGAACAATGATGCTTAAACTAAGCCACAGTCCCTTTCCTCTTATGTTTTCCTTCCATTCCTTCCAAATGTAATGCATAGTTGATGTCTCCCTTTTAATAAAATCAATCCGATAACCAGCCCGAAAGCAACGAACAAAAGGGGTTTCCGGCTGCTTTTTGCCGCTGCCATTGGGTGTGAGTCTTTAAACATCACTTCATCGTTATTCAATGTGGCATTTATTTTTTCATAGATAGTGATCGCCGGGCTTTTTAAAAATAGATTCGTTATTTCCTGGTCCTCGATCAGCTGATGGAGGGAAGAATGATAGATTACCGGGAAATCTCCAATGCCGTCCTGGTTTAAATCGGTCAGCGGGAACGACGAGCCCCAGTCATTGCCCTTACCATCCTTGCTCCAGGAATTGCGTTCGCCTTGTCCGCCCAGAGTAACAGCTGGAATCGTGTTTTCTGAAATGCGGTTTAATGTAAACGTTTGGTCATTGGAGCTGGCCCATAGCTCAATTCCTATCTGGTTTTGGATAATGCGGTTGTTCTTAATGATGTTTCGTGTGGCCTGGTCGATATACAGACCCCGCTGGTTCATGTAAAAGGTATTATTGGCTATATAATTATCATTGGCCTGCAGGAGCAGTAAGCCAAACGATTGATTTCCATAGTTAACGATAAATTGATTATCTTCTAATTTCAGATGATTCGAGTTCATGATGGCGGCGCCGCCTGTATTCATCGTAAAAACATTTCGTTTAAAAATATTTTCATCAGAATACATGTAATGTAAGCCATATCGAGTGTTGCTGATGTTATTTTCATAGCTGTGGTTGTTGTTGGCATAATCGAAGAACATTCCGTCACGGGTGCCTTCAATCGTATTGTGTTCTAGCAGGTTATCATTTGCGTAATAAATGTGGAGTCCGTTTCCTTGTGCGGCAATTTCTCCTTTGCCCATGCCTTTTATGTTGTTATAACGTATTTTATTATTGTGGGCCTGGCTTAAATAAATCCCGTGAAAGGAATGGCGGATACTGATGTGCTCGACCACATTGTTGTTCGTATAAATCTTGATGGCGGCGTACTCCTCAGCGGAGTTCCGGTTCATGCTGCCGTGAGTCACTGTCAGATACTTTAGCTTCACATTTGGAGCCTTAATAGAAATGACGTTGCCGGTTCCGTCTCCTTTGATCACGGTTTTATCCGAGCCAATGATTGTCATCGGTTTGTTTATGACGATATTGCCCTCGTACGTTCTATTTTCAAGCTTTACTACCGCCCCCTCTTTCATGGAGTCGAGGATTGCTTGCAAGTTTTCGGCTGCCATATGTTTTTCTGGTTCCATTAGGATAAAAAAAGAAAAAACAAAAGATAGGAGCGTTAATTTTTTCATGTTACATTCGATCCTTCCATAACGGAATGAGTAATAGTATAAACGCGGCGATCACCACATACGAACCAAGACCAAGCAGGCTTGTGGTTTGAAAGTTGGCGATCGTGTTATGCCCTAAAATCGGCGGTACAAATGGGTCCAATTTTATCGGTGCCTCCGGACTTAAATTGGTTCCGAATTTTTTCAGTGCGGCATGAAGGTCTAAGACGCCAAGCGTGCCGCCGACGATGAACAGGCCAATTAATCCATAGAGGACAGTTTTTTTTCGCAGCATTGCTGTTAATAGAGTGAGAACAGCTAATCCGCCAACTAAATACGGTAAATACGATAATTCAGGGAAGTTTTCTTCACTGAAGTTGGCCATACCGATATAGTGGTTAAGACCGTTAACAATATCAATTTGTCCTTCAAGCCTATTTGGATAAACAATGATATTTAGTCCCTCCGGATATTGTGGGGCAACGAAAATCATTTTCCACCATGGGAAAAATAGTGAAACGGCAATCAAAATAGCGGAAACGACTATAATGATTGAGGAAACGATCGATAATTTTTTTCGACTATTGTCAATCAAGTTTACCACTCCTCTAATAGTGATAATTTAGCAACTAGGGATGGGGCTGTCCGAGAAGTAGATTTTGGATAGAAAGCATGCAAACGGCAGGGGCTCTGGTCGCTTTCCGCGGGCCAGCCGCCGAGCCTCCTCAGGCTTACAGCCTTGCGGGGTCTCGGCCGGCAGGCTTTCCCGCAGGAGTCTCCC
>Ga0213822_1000149_pt1 | contig 68785 bp, 74 predicted proteins | sample MC6MC0908MG_FD_179872 | JGI IMG/M metagenome (GOLD analysis project Ga0213822, IMG submission 179872) | Enriched soil aggregate microbial communities from Iowa State University, Ames, United States - MC6-MC0908-MG | ecosystem: Environmental > Terrestrial > Soil > Unclassified | place: USA: Iowa... | reverse complement strand
TGCTTCAATTCCTTCGTTCGTAAGAATTACGACTCTTTTTGGGGTACCCTTAATAGTTGTAGATCCCATCGCATGTTCAACGGTATACGATTTTTCTTCCGTTGTTTTTGGCGCTTCTTTCTTGTCAGTTGTTTTCTCCTCTGTACCGCCGCAAGCAGCTAATAAGAAAATTGCCATGATGGAGAAGAGAGAGAGTAGTGTTTTTATTGCTTTCATTTTTGTATGTATCCTCCTTAATTGTTATAAATGATAATCATTTTCAATGACATTCTTATCATAAAATGAAGAGAAGAAGGCTGTCAATCATTAATTGAAAATGATTTTCAAAATCATTTACAAATTTGTGAACAGTAATAGATATAGTTGAAAACGATTCTCAAATTCATTGACAATAGTTATCAATTAGAGATAGACTAAATTTAATGAACTAAAAGAAGTTAGAAGGGTTTCAATCACATGCTGTTAAAAAATACATCATTAAAATGGATCGGAATTATTATCGCCGTATTAGTTATGCTGCTGCTAATGTGTGCGAGTGTCATTTTTGGCTATACAGATACAAGCTGGCGGACGGCAATCGATGCTTTTACGCATTATAATGGCTCAAACGAACATATTATTATTCAAACTGTAAGACTTCCCAGAGCCTTAATAGCATCGGCGGTAGGGGCAAGCCTGGCAATTGCAGGGGTACTCATGCAGACCTTGACGAAAAATCCGCTTGCATCTCCTGGAATCTTCGGGATCAATGCTGGCGCAGGTTTTGCAGTTGTAACTGCTGTAACTTTATTTTCGGTTAATAATCTACAAGCCTTCAATGGTCTCGCCTTCTTAGGAGCTGCAGTCGCTGCCGTCAGCGTCTATGGAATTGGTTCTTTCGGAAGAGAAGGTTTAACACCGATGAAACTTACGTTAGCTGGTGCTGCAATAGGAGCTATGTTTTCTTCATTCACTCAAGGGCTACTAGTTGTAGATGAAGCAGCACTCGAGCAGGTTCTGTTTTGGCTAGCTGGGTCTGTTCAAGGCCGGAAGCTGGAGACGCTCGTTTCGGTTTTACCATTCATCGGGCTTGGCTGGATTGGTGCCGTTCTGATTGCCGGAAAAATGAATATCCTGTCCATGGGGGAAGATGTCGCGAAAGGACTGGGGCTAAATACCGGTCTTGTTAAAATCGCCATTGGTATCATTGTTATTTTATTAGCCGGGGGTTCCGTAGCAGTGGCAGGGCCAATTGGCTTTGTCGGGATTGTCGTTCCCCACATTACAAGGTCTATCATAGGGATTGATCATCGCTGGGTCATTCCGTTATCTGGTGTTCTTGGTGCGATTCTGTTACTTGCAGCAGATATCGCCGCAAGATATATATTAATGCCTTCAGAAGTACCTGTCGGTGTCATGACGGCCATTATTGGAACTCCATTCTTTATTTACATTGCGAGAAGGGGGTTTAATGGCCGATGAGCAAATATAAAAATTTCCGTCTTTTTAAGGGTAAACTGTCTTTTTTAATCGATCGAAAAGCTGCATTTATTTTTACCATCCTGCTCCTTGTCACATTCATGGTGTTTGTTCTTAGTACTGGTATAGGAGATATGAAAATTAACCCGCTCACCGTGGTAAAAGTTTTATTTGGCGGGGGCCCGGAGATGGAAAAGCTGATTATTACATCCTTCCGTCTGCCAAGAATTATCGTCGCCTTAATGGTTGGAATGTCATTAGCTGTAGCGGGCGGGATATTACAAGGAATGATTCGAAATCCGCTCGCCTCACCAGATGTCCTTGGGATTACTGGTGGCGCATCGGTGGCTGTTGTTGGTTTTTTAGCTTTCTTTAGTGATTCAAATAATGCCTTAACCGTCAGCATCGCCTGGTTACCGTTAGCTGCTTTTTTAGGAGCAGGGATTGTTGCGTTCTTAGTGTACTTCCTTGCATGGAAAAATGGTGTTTCACCGATTCGACTCGTGTTGATTGGTATCGGGATTTCAACTTTGATGCAGGCATTAACAACATTAATGATGATCATGGGGCCAATTTATCAGGCGAGCCAAGCGAATATTTGGATTACCGGTACGGTTTATGGTTCTAATTGGAAGAACGTAGCAACGCTCGTTCCGTGGACTGTTATTTTTCTCATCATTGCCATCGTGGCTGCAAGAACGATAAATATTCAAGAGCTTGGCGATGAAGTTGCCACCGGTTTAGGCGGAAAGGTACAAAAACAACGATTTCTTCTATTAATGATCAGCACCGCCTTGATTGGCAGCTCGGTCGCTTTTGCCGGGGGCATTGGCTTTGTCGGTTTAATGGCACCGCATATGGCAAGAAGGTTAGTGGGATCGTCCTTTGGGGCACTGCTTCCGACATCAGCACTACTAGGCGGCATCCTGGTCATGGTTGCAGATTTAATCGGCCGGACGATGTTTTCACCATTAGAAGTACCTGCAGGAGTGTTTACTGCCGGGATCGGTGCACCATACTTTATTTACTTACTTTTTAAAACAAGAAACGCATAAAACGAAAAATGCAGGTGAACATAATTCCGCGCCTGCTGTCTAGATAAATGGCAAAAGGAGCTGGCAAGATGATGAATGCGATTGAAACGAAAAATTTATCCCTTTCCTACGGAGAGACGCTCATTATTAATGAGTTGGATTTGAAAATTCCAAAGGGTGAAATTACTGTTTTTATCGGAGGAAATGGCTGTGGGAAATCCACTCTCCTTCGTTCCATCGCCCGCCTCCTAAAGCCGAAGTCCGGGGGCGTTTTGCTCGAAGGAAAAGCGATTTCCAAACTTTCAACAAAGGAAATAGCGAAAAAGATGGCGATTTTGCCCCAGTCACCAACTGCTCCGGAAGGGTTAACCGTTCTCCAACTCGTCAAACAAGGGCGTTATCCACATCAATCGTGGTTAAAGCAATGGTCAGAGGAAGACGAGAAAAAGGTCAATGATGCCCTGAAAGCTACTCGTTTGGAGGAATTAAAAGAGAGAACGGTTGATTCTCTTTCCGGCGGGCAAAGACAGAGGGCATGGATTGCAATGACATTGGCTCAGGATACTGATATCATCCTATTAGATGAACCAACCACATACCTAGATATGACCCATCAAATTGAAATACTTGATTTGCTTTTTGAATTAAATGAAAAGAAAAAGCGGACAGTTGTCATGGTGCTTCACGACCTCAACCTTGCCTGCCGTTATGCTCATAATCTGGTGGCAATTAAGGACAAGAAGGTATTTGCCCAAGGGAAGCCGGAGCACGTCATCAACTGTAGTCTTGTCAAAAATGTGTTTGGCATGGACTGTGAGGTGACAATGGATCCACTATTTGGGACACCACTTTGCATCCCTTATGGCAGAGGAAGATGTATCCTTAATCAGGCGGTGGCGATGAATGGCTAGTATGCTGACAGAACAGGAACGGATGCAATTACAAAAATTTCGGTTTAATACCAGCTTGGAACATTCATTTAGTCTCGCTGATCTATTGGATGAATCGTTCCTTAAGGACTTTTTGAAAAATTTATCCCTTGCGATTGGTGCCCCTACAGAAAAAGTTGCCGCATCGATTTTTATCAAACGGTATGCCTTTTTGGCGGTAATGTCGCTCTATGCGATGACCGCTTTGAATAAAAAGCTTAATGTATCGTTGGAAAACGTAAAAATGGAGCTAGCCGAACAAGGGAAAGATTGGCTTCCTTCCTTTTCTTTAAAGGATGCCGAAGTGCTAAGCTCAGGTTCTAATGAGAATCGTCCAAAATGGCGCAAAAGTGTTCTAAAAGATCTTTTTGCAAATAGCATTTATCCAATGATTTCTAAACTAGAAAAAACAGTCGGTATTTCCAAGTTGATTCTGTGGGAAAATATTGCTGTATATTTATTTTGGCTATATGAAACTGAACTGAAAGATAGCGACAATGCTAACAGTAAGGACGATTTTCGCTATTTAATTTTAGAAGCAGAAGGACAAATATTTGGTGCCTATAACCTAAACCCGCTGCAAAAATTCTTTACTGAAAAGATGTATTTGAAAGAACGCGATGAAGAGGTAAGAATTAGAAAAACATGCTGCTTTTCCTATCAGCTCCCTGCAGGTAAGCGCTGCAAAACATGTCCATGTACTCATTTAGGTAAAGATGGAAGGTGTCACGATGGAGAAAGTATTTGTGAAGCAGTTCGAAGCTTTACTTGAAAAATACAGTGAACTATTGGTTGGTGAAAGCAACGAGGAAACAAAGGAAAAAGTAAAGGCTTGGGCGTTGTACTCTCATATCGCTAAGTCGATGCCGTCATTAATCAACCATTGGAATGCACTATACCCTGAGGCAAGAGAAGAAATGAAGCAAATCGTTCATGAAGTTAAACAATTGAATGAACAGTATCGGAAATCAATACAGAAGTAAGCTTTTTTTGCCTAGAAAATGCGTAGGAATTCTTAACGGGTTCACAACTAAGGTCCAAAGCATAAAAGAACAGCTTACCTCTCAGAACTTTTCAGGAACCATCCAGTCCTTCACAAGGTCAATGAAGGCCAGAACCCATCAAGAAAACTAGAGAAATGGCCTTCATAAGGTCTATGAAGGCCAAAACCCATCAAGAAAACTAGAGAAATGGCCTTCATAAGGTCAATGAAGGCCAAAACCCATCAAGAAAACTAGAGAAATGGCCTTCATAAGGTCTATGAAGGCCAAAACCCATCAGGGACAAAACTAAATGCGTAATGTCCTTTGAATTAAGTAAAGGAAAACTTGTGAATTGATCAGAAATTTCCTTCGTGTTTTATTTTTTTACACCCTACACTACATATAAACCCTTTATAGAAATCCTCCTGGCTTTTGTCTTATTGAAGTGTCCCGCCTGTCGGAAATTGATTGGTATACCCCTGAAACTGCTGATAGGATTGCTGCAGTTTTTGTTGGTCGGCTGCTTCGATTGCGTACCAGCCCTTTCTAAACATAAGGTCATAAATGTCACGCTGGCATTGTTCCGTTTCGGTAAAAATATTCATAATGTCTTGATATAGCCCTTGGTGGCTTGCTTCATGTAGCGCCATGCTGTAAGAGGTAGTCAGATATTTTTCTGTTGTTAGTAAATCAGTGATGAAATCGCGATCATTCATTTGCGGGGTTTTAGGTACCTGTGTTTCCGTGTTTTGAATCTTTTGTTGATTCTGGTTCATTGAAAATACCTCCTTTTTTATCTACTTCAAGATCATAGAGGCTCTTAGGTCTACAGACAATCTGTCAATAAAGTTAAAGAGCAACCTTCTCTTCTGCTTGTCCTATGCCTGCCTACAGAAAGCCAAAGCTTTCTGGACGCATTAAGGGAGACTAACCTCTGGCTCCGTACAACTTGTCAGTAAATAATTCTCTTTATAACGCATTTGTACAAGGCGCTTCCGCTTTTCGTTCCTACTGCATATTGTTTAATGGCTGTTGCTGATTCGCATGTTGGCCTAAGTGCTGAAGAAGCTGTTGATAATGACGCTGATGCATTTGTCCGCACTTTTCTGCTTCTGCCTTCAGCTCAGGATCCTGACATTGTTGGGCAAAAAAGTGTGCTTTTTTTGCAGAAAGTAAATTCCACGACATCATGTCAGTTAAGTAAAGCGAATCCTTTGTTGAAATCACTCCTGGCGGCTGCTGCATGTTCATATTTGGCATATTCATATTTTGCTGCTGCAAAGTGTACCCTCCTATTTCAAAGATATCTTTATGACATTATGGTTTCTCCTAATGAAACTTTTATACAAAAATAGGAATCAGGCTGAACAAATTAGCCTGATTCTTGTCTAGCTCCATCGCCCAGCGGTGAGATAACTTCGATCTTCTGCCTGCGATAAGTCAACATCGTATCCCTATCGTTCAGTCTATACACCGCAAAATTACGCTTCCGCTTTTCTTACTACCTCTTGTATTGATTATTCTGGCTGTTTTTTTTATCCAAGTGAGCTTCTTCGTTGCCTGGTCCGCCGTTGCCCTTCACACTGGCGGCACTAACGCCTGCTTTGGAAGGATTCTTTTTCATTCTCGCCATCGTTATCACCTCAGGAAATAGCATGCCCAAACGGGAAGAATTATTTTGCTAAAAATAAAAGTTCAAAAAAATTTCAATTTTCCGCGTTTATAGATTGCACAAATTTTCGAAATATTTTATAGTAAATAGTAGCAGAACTCATTCAAAAATGAATTTTTTTTGACAAAAAAATGAATGAGTGTTCATTCAAAGTTTGAAGGGGGAGACAATGTTGAACCAATTGATAAAAAAAGCAGCTGTCCTAGGATCTGGAGTAATGGGCTCAGGAATTGCTGCCCACCTAGCAAATATCGGCATTCCGACGCTATTGTTGGATATTGTGCCAAGGGAGTTAACGAAAGAAGAAGAAGCGAAGGGATTGTCATTAGCTGACAAACAAGTACGTAATCGTATCAGTGCAACAAGCATCCAAAAATTATTGAAGCAAAAGCCGGCCCCGCTGGCAGCGAAAAAGAACCTTGCGCTCATTGAAGCAGGGAATCTGGAAGACGATTTAGTCAAACTGAAAGATGTTGACTGGGTAATCGAAGTAGTTGTGGAAAACCTAGGCGTTAAAAAGCAGGTTTTTGAACAGGTTGACCAATACCGTAAGCCAGGCAGTATTATCAGCTCTAATACTTCGGGAATTTCCGTAGAAGCGATGGTGGAGAACCGTTCCGATGATTTCAAAAAACATTTCCTTGGAACACATTTCTTTAACCCGCCGCGCTACCTAAAATTATTAGAAGTGATTCCGACCAAATACACTGATCCTGAAGTTCTCTCCTTCATGAAAACCTTTGGTGAGGACGTGTTAGGAAAAGGCGTTGTCGTCGCTAAGGATACACCAAACTTTATTGCTAACCGGATTGGTACCTATGGCCTCCTTGTCACTATTCAAGAAATGCTAAAAGCAGGCTTAAGTGTTGGCGAAGTTGATTCCATCACTGGACCATTAATTGGCCGGGCAAAAAGTGCCACCTTCCGAACCCTTGATGTGGTTGGATTAGATACTTTCTATCATGTTGCGGGTAACGTGTACGAACAAGTGAGTGGGAAAGAGAAAGAAGTGTTTGAAGTCCCTGCCTTTTTAAAAGCCATGGTTGAAAAAGGCTGGCTTGGAAGTAAGTCCGGACAAGGCTTCTTCTTGAAAAAAGGAAAAGAAATTCTTGAACTGGATCCAAATACATTAGAATATGGACCGCGTAAAAAGCTTTCTACACCTGCAATCGAATTAGCCAAGCAGGAAAAAGGCACCGCGAATAAATTGAAAGCGCTTGTCTATGCCAATGATCGTGCCGGACAATTTTTATGGAATACCTTCACTGCATCTTTTGTCTATTCTGCACAGCTATTAGGTGAAATTGCTGACGATATCGTTGCGATTGACCGGGCAATGAAATGGGGCTTTGGCTGGGAAATGGGTCCATTTGAAGCATGGGATGCCATTGGTGTTGAAAAATCTGTTCAAAAGATGAAAGAAGCCGGTGTGGAAGTTCCAGCATGGGTTACTGAAATGTTGGAAAAAGGAAATTCTTCGTTCTATTTAGAAGAAAATGGCGAACTGTTCTTCTATCATAATGGCCATTATAGACTAGTGGAGTACAATCCAAAGGCGATTGACCTTAAAAAAATCAAGAAACAAAAAGGTGTAATTAAAAAGAATAGCGGCGCGAGTTTAATTGATCTTGGCGACGGTGTTGCACTCCTAGAATTCCATTCACCTAACAATGCGATTGGCCTCGATATCGTACAGATGATTAATTTTGCTGTTGATGAAGTGGAGAAAAATTATAAGGGTCTTGTCATCGGCAACCAAGGAAAGAACTTCTGTGTCGGTGCAAACCTAGCGATGATGTTAATGGAAGTGCAGGATGACAATATTTATGAGCTTGATATGATTGTTCGTCACCTGCATAGTGCCCTGTTGAAAGTGAAATACAGCTCTAAGCCTGTTGTCGCTGCACCATTTGGGATGACACTTGGCGGCGGTGCAGAGGTTTGCCTTCCTACAGCACATATTCAAGCGTCAGCTGAAACATATATGGGGCTTGTCGAAGTGGGTGTCGGACTGCTGCCGGGTGGAGGAGGTAACAAAGAGCTTTACATGAAGCACTTAGAAAACCTTCCAAACGGTGTTCCATTTGATTTGCAAAATGTTGCCAACAAAGTTTTTGAAACGATTGCAATGGCGAAGGTTTCCACATCCGCGGAAGAAGCACGGGAAAATAATTTCTTAGATTCATCTGATGGAATCAGCATCAATAGCGACCATCTGATATATGATGCGAAACAAGCCGTACTTTGCCTGTATGAACAAGGCTATATGCCAAAAGTGCGCAGAAAGGTTCCGGTGGTTGGTGAAACTGGCTATGCGACGTTGCTGCTTGGTGCAGAAGCAATGCGCTTATCCGGCTATATTTCTGAGCATGATTTGAAGATTGCCAAGAAAATTGCCTATGTGATTGCCGGCGGTAATGTGCCGTTTGGAACAGAAGTAGATGAGCAATATTTATTAGATTTAGAAAGAGAGGCTTTCCTAAGCCTGATTGCAGAGCCAAAATCACAGCAGCGCATGCAGCATATGCTTGTGAAGGGAAAACCGTTAAGAAACTAATATAGGGCTCGATAATTCGGGCCATTTCGAAAAAATAGATTGATAATTTGAAAGAAAGTGAGGGAACTTGCATGAGAGAAGCGGTAATCGTAGCCGGAGCTCGTACCCCGGTAGGTAAGGCAAAGAAAGGAACGCTTGCCCATGTTCGTCCTGATGACTTGGGAGCGTTAGTTGTAAAAGAAACATTAAAACGTGCGGGTAATTATGAAGGAAATATTGATGATTTAATTATGGGCTGTGCGATGCCCGAAGCAGAACAAGGAAATAACATGGCGCGAAACATCGGGGCGTTAGCAGGACTTCCATATACAGTCCCTGCTATCACCATTAATCGTTTTTGTTCGTCAGGCCTACAGGCCATCGCCTATGCTGCGCAAGGAATTATGCTTGGACACACAGATACTGCGATTGCCGGCGGCGCGGAATCGATGAGCATGATCCCAATGATGGGCCATGTTGTTCGTCCGAATATTAAACTAGCCGAGACAGCACCGCAATATTATATGGGAATGGGTCATACAGCAGAACAGGTAGCGCAAAAGTATGGCATTTCTCGAGAAGATCAGGACGCCTTTGCGGTCAGAAGTCACCAGCGTGCTGCTAAAGCGATTGCAGAAGGCAAATTTGTAGATGAAATTGTCCCAGTCGATGTAACGATTCGTACGGTTGGAAATGAAAATAAACTAGTTGAAAAAACAATCAAATTTTCACAAGACGAAGGTGTTCGTCCAGATACAAACCTCGAAGCACTTGCGAAGCTTCGTCCTGCTTTCTCGGTAACAGGTTCGGTAACAGCCGGAAATGCCTCACAAACAAGTGACGGGGCTGCCGCTGTGATGGTGATGGATCGTGAAAAGGCAGAATCACTTGGCTTAAAACCATTAGCAAAATTCAGATCTTTTGCTGTCGGCGGCGTACCTCCTGAAATTATGGGTGTCGGCCCGGTTGTCGCCATTCCAAAAGCCCTTAAACTGGCTGGCTTAGAGCTTTCCGATATTAATTTGTTCGAATTGAATGAAGCGTTTGCTTCACAGTCACTGCAGGTCATCCGTGAACTTGGATTAAATGAAGAAATCGTCAACGTCAATGGCGGTGCGATTGCTCTCGGTCACCCGCTTGGCTGTACTGGAGCAAAATTAACACTCTCACTCATTCATGAATTGAAGCGCAGAAATGAGCAATTTGGTGTCGTAACGATGTGTATTGGCGGCGGAATGGGTGCTGCAGGCGTATTCGAATTGCTTTAAGAATATAGATTAGGAGGAAATTATCATGACAAACGAAACAAAAAAATTCATTAAAGGCGGAAGCTTTTTAATTGAAGATATCTCTTATCAAGATATGTTAACACCGGAAGATTTTACAGAAGAGCATTTAATGATTGCCAGGACAACGGAAGACTTCGTCGAAAAAGATGTTCTTCCACAGGTTGAATACTTAGAAAAACATGAATTCGATCGCACTGTAAAGCTGCTCAAAAAAGCAGGTGAACTCGGTCTTTTAGCCGCTGACGTACCGGAAGAATATGAAGGTTTAGGCTTAGATAAAATCACGTCGTCACTGCTTACTGAAAAAATGTCAAAGGCAGGAGGTTTCTCGCTTTCCCACGGAGCTCACGTTGGGATTGGCTCTCTGCCAATCGTTTTATTCGGTAATGAGGAGCAAAAGAAAAAATATTTACCTGCTCTTGCATCAGGTGAAAAGCTTGCTGCTTACGCATTAACAGAACCAGGTTCAGGTTCAGATGCCCTAGGCGCAAGAACAACAGCTAAATTAAACGCTGAGGGTACACATTATATTCTAAATGGTGAAAAGCAATGGATCACAAACGCTGGTTTTGCGGATGTCTTTGTTGTCTATGCAAAAGTTGATGGCGAGCACTTCACCGCCTTCATCGTCGAAAGAGGGTTCTCAGGTGTTTCCACTGGCGCTGAAGAGAAGAAAATGGGGATTAAGAGCTCATCTACACGTACACTTATTTTAGAGGATGTTCCTGTCCCTGTAGATAATTTATTAGGTGAATTTGGCCGCGGTCATGTTATTGCATTTAACATCTTAAACATTGGACGTTACAAATTAGCTGTCGGCGCTGTCGGAGGTTCTAAATCCGCGTTTGAAATGACCGTTAAATACGCAAATGGACGTCAGCAATTTAAGACACCTATTTCCCAATTCAATTTAACAAAAGAAAAATTCGGTAAAATGGCATCTAAGATTTATGCAGCAGAAAGCTCTGTGTACCGTACGGTTGGATTGTATGAAGATAACCAAGGCCAGCTTTCAACTGAAGATTCCAAAGATATTAAAAAGGTGGCTAATTCGATTGCTGAATATGCGATCGAGTGCTCGGTTAATAAATTCTTTGCCAGTGAAGTGTTAGATTATGTGGTCGACGAAGGTGTGCAAATTCATGGCGGATATGGCTTTATGCAGGAGTATCCAATTGAAAGAGCTTACCGTGATTCCCGTATTAACCGAATTTTTGAAGGAACGAATGAAATTAATCGTCTATTAGTGCCAGGCACCTTCTTGAAGAAAGCGTTCAAAGGTGAGCTGCCGCTGTTCCAAAAAGCGATGGCGCTTCAAGAAGAATTAATGATGTTAATGCCGGAAGAACCTGGCGATGAGCCGCTAGCCCAAGAGAAATATCTAGTGAAAAATGCGAAGAAGATTGGTTTATTGGCAGCTGGATTGGCAGCACAAAAATTTGGCAAAGCTCTTGAAAAAGAGCAGGAAATCCTCGCCAATATCGCGGATATCGCATCTAACGTCTATGCAATGGAGTCGGTTGTCTTACGTACAGAAAAGGCAATTGCTAAAGAAGGCGTAGAAAAGAGCAACCAAAAGCTACTATATACGCAAATCTTCTGCCAAGAAGCATTCAACAAAATTGAAGCAGATGCAAAAGAAACTTTAGTAGCTGTTGAACAAGGTGATACACTTCGAATGATGTTGTCTTCTCTTCGCAAATTTACTCGCCATACCCCACTCAACGTAATTGCGAAAAAGCGTGAAGCAGCAAATGTAATAATTGAAGCTGAACGCTATATTGTCTAATTAATCAGGGCTCCTTTCCAGTGTGAAGGGAGCTTTTTTTTTTGAAAAATAATTATCATAGTAAGGAAGGACTTTTACGAAATTAGTCGAATTTTTCCTATGGAGAACTTTTTAGGCCTCTTGTTAGGATTTTGAAAAATGTTATGGTAATATTCTATTGACGCGGTCACATCATTTTTTTAAGTAATAGGTGGTGAAAAGAATGTCTTTGACTTTTTACTGGTATCCGAAATGCGGCACATGCCGAAATGCAAAGAAATGGCTGGATGCCCATCAGCTTTCTTATGAAGAAGTACATATTGTTGAACAGCCCCCAACACGCGAAGAGTTGCAGGCGTTTTATCAAAAAAGCGGCTTGGAATTAAAGAAATTTTTTAATACGAGCGGGTTAAAATATCGGGAATTAGGGATCAAGGATAAAATGAAGTCTGCTGCCGACGATGAACTGCTTGATTTGCTAGCATCTGACGGGATGCTGATCAAAAGGCCGATTTTAACGGATGGTGAACGTGTCACTGTGGGTTTTAAAGAAGAAGAGTATGAGAAAATGTGGCTTTAAGCATGCTCTTAAGAATTTACTAACGGAAATCGATATATTTCGATGATAGATTTTAGAAAAAAACTATGGAGGGATTAGAGCTAATGAGCACACCAAAAGAATTACGTTATTCTGAAGAACATGAATGGGTAAAGGTTGAAGGGGAAAGAGTGCGCGTTGGAATTACCGACTTTGCACAGCATGAATTAGGAGATATCGTTTTCGTTGAGCTTCCAGAAGTCGGCGATGAAGTAACGGCTGACGAACCATTTGGTAGCGTTGAATCTGTTAAAACCGTTTCTGAGCTGTACGCACCAGTTAGTGGTAAGGTTGTGGAAGTAAACGAAGATTTAAGTGACAGCCCTGAGTTCGTAAATGAATCACCTTATGAAAAGGCATGGATGATTGTGATTGAACTATCTGACAGCAGCGAATTAGATAACCTGATGACTGCTGAACAATACGATGAGATGACGAAGGAAGAATAATTATAAATTTTGAAAGCACCTTGTGAAGGTGCTTTTTCTCTTAAATTCCCACTTTTCCTTCAACTAAAATTGGGGAAACTATAATAAAATGAAGAGTAAAACAGCTGTATCCAATGAGCAAAACTCTATTTTTATAATGACAATAATGCTATAGTTAACATACTAAGAAGAGGGCACACGTAATCAATATTTTAGAATATGTTAACATAAACAACTTCTATTACAGGTGATGTGGATATGAATGATTCGTATGTTGACAAAGTTCTTATTGTCGAAGGAAAATCGGATAAAAATAAGGTAAAGAGTATTGTAAAGGAACCGCTTGAAATCATTTGTACAAATGGAACCATCAGTCACACCAAATTGGATGAATTGATTGATTTTCTTGAAAACAAGGATGTCTATATTCTTGTTGATGCCGATGCTGCCGGTGAGAAGCTTCGCAAACGGTTTAAACGGGAGTTTCCACAGGCTGAACATTTATATATTGATCGGATGTATCGCGAGGTTGCAACCGCACCAGTGCATCATTTGGCGACTGTTCTCCTAGGGGCGAATATCGATGTTCATACTGAGTTTTTAGAAATGGGATAATGTGATTATGAACGAATGGAATCGAAATGATCTGGCTGCTTTCCTCGATCATGATGAAAGCGGGCTGTTATATTTTTATACACCACTATGCGGCACATGTCAGCTTGCATCAAGGATGCTGCAAATCGTGGAGGAACTGGTAGATGTCAAAATGGGAAAAATGAACTTGAATTATTATCCGGATTTAGCTAAGGATTTTGCAATTGAAAGCGTACCGTGCCTATTATTTGTTCAAAACGGCAAGGTGAAAGAAACCATCTACGCTTTCCATTCTGTCCCATATTTGCTTGATAAAATAAAACAACATCTATTATAAGCAGATGCGGATTGCATCTGCTTTTTGAATGGGAAGTTTTGTTCTATTCGGGGAGGAATTGTGACCTGAAAACTTGAAACAAGCTCTCTTCGGTCACAAAAGATTAATTGTACCCTAAGCCGAGAGAAAAGAGTCCAATCGGTCACAAAAAAAATTAATTGTGCCCGAGGCAGAGAAAAAAGAGTCCTAACGGTCGCAAAAAAAATTAATTGTGCCCGAAGCAGAGAAAAAAGAGTCCTATCGGTCATTACTCATAATAGGAACCTTTTGTCTTTCCAATATATCTCAAGTTTTGCATCAAAATTCTCCTAATTGTCTTTATCGACTCCACCACCTTACACCATTCATGAACCACAACAGTGGTAATCTTTTTATGCGGAAAAAGCAGCTTCAACTCCTCTACAGTCCTCAATACAGCGTGATCAATATCTTCTTGGTAACCACAAACTTCACATACGAGCTTCCTTTCAAAAACAGTGGTCTTTAATGAGTGGCAAGCAGCACAAATGATACCCTTTTTTAGTTGAACATAGTCATATGGAGGTAACCTGTCATGAGATGATTCAATTTGATGCAAAGAAACTAATTGGTCTGCCAGCTCTTTGTAAAATCCGTTAAATTTTGAAGGCCTCATATTTAATTTTTTCATAAAACGATTGAGCTGACTCGGATAAATAATGGGTTTGTTTAGTGGGGCTTGATATAAGGGTTGATAAAGACAACATATGCCTCAATAGGTATTCGATACCCTAGATTCTGGAGCAGCTGACGGAGCAAGGATTCGCTACGCTCAAGCTGTTGCAGTGGATTCTTAATTTCCTTTTCTTTTTTGGAAATCGTATAGAACCTTTCATTTTCAAAATAGAAATCACCTTCGTAATTTTTCACTTCGAAAAGGTATAAAGGCTCTTGAGTCAACATTATTGAATCAATTTGAAATTTACTGCCGTTAGATTCAAGCAACAAGTCATTTAAAATATAGCTTTGACAATGAAGCTTCTCAATCAATGAGTCAAACATGACTTCACCTTCATAACCCTTTACAAGATTATAAAAGTGCTGTTTGTCTTTTTCGACCAAAGACATTCGGGCGTTTAAGAGTCTCAGAATTATTACTTCAACTGGTTCAGAACGAGATTTAAAACTCATATTCCACTTCCTTTCCAATTTCATTTTATAAAAAATTCCCCTGCAATCGGAAATGAGTATTTGAATACTTTTCAACAATTCGCCTTAAAATTCGGCCATAACCGAAATGTTTGAAAAATCTAAAACATTTCCATTTACAAAAACTTCCTCCATGCATTATGATACTTAGGGATGCGAAATAACTAAAGGGGCGAAACCAAAATGGCCTTCTATCACAACTGGGAAGCACAATTTAAAACGTATAATCGAAACATCAAGTTAAGCTTCATGGCTAATATGTTTACACAAATTGGCCTTGGTATTTTTATGGTGATTTACAATTTTTATATCCGTAAACTCGGATACACAGAGGCGGTCAATGGCCAGGTTATTGCGATGACTTCGCTAGCCACTGCGATTATTTTAGTACCGGCAGGACTCATTAGTGATCGCTATGGACGTAAGAAAGTATTTTTTTATGGCATCTTAATTTCCGGGGCAGTATTGCTTTTGAGGAGTATTTTTTCCACACAAGGGGTGCTAATCTCGCTTGCCTTTACCAGCGGCTTGACAATGGCTTTCTTACAGGTATCAGGTATTCCATGGCTTGCCGAAAATTCAACCGCTGAACAGAGGGTGAGCTTGTTCAGCCTTCATTTTGCCTTTATGACCGCTGCGAATGTTGTCGGTAACCTGTTAGGCGGAACATTAACAGACATATTTTCTATCTTTGTCAGCGATATTAATAGCATCCGTTTCACCTTGATCATTGGGGCAATCATTTATCTAATTGGAATTTTTCCCACAACGAAATTCGATGAACTTCCTAAACAGAAACCAGCAGAAAAGAAGAAATTTAACCCCACAATAGCTTGGAAAAATGATGGAATGAAGTTAATTGTATTATTTGCGATTGCACAGCTACTGATCGGCTTTGGAGCCGGGCTTGTTATTCCATATTTAAATCTGTATTTTGCTGATCGCTTTAAGGCCTCAACAACATCAATCGGTTTAATCATCTCACTTGGTCAGGCTGCAACGGCCTTAGCGATGTTCATTGGTCCATTGGTCGTCAAAAAAGTCGGTGACGTGAAGGCTGTTGTCTATTTACAGCTTGCATCTCTTCCATTCCTTTTATTAACTGCTTATACAGAACATTTATGGCTGGCGGCACTTGGTTTTCTTTTTCGCCAGGCATTAATGAACGCAGGTAACCCAATCCAAATGTCATTAATGATGTCGAAAGTAAATGACTCGATGAAGGGACTAGCGAATTCCGTTAACCAAATGGTGTTTAATTTAGGGTGGGCATTCATGGGGCCGGTTTCCACAGGAATTGTTGTAAAATACGGCTCGTATTGGGGCTATGCCTATGTGTTCACGATTACCGCAACATTATATCTAATCGGTTCCATTTATTTCTTCCTGGTTTTTAAAGGGTTCACTGGTAAAAAAGATACGACAGCATCTGCTAAAATATCATAAAGATACGACATATTTCTCAGGAAATGTCCAAAATGCCAATCGGAAGAGGGGCATTTTTTTATTCTGCGGTCTGCTTAACATAAGCAACAAGAAGAATAAATTCGTCTAATAAATAAATTGTGAGAAAATAGAAAATTTTAAATAAAAAGGTAGTTTTTTGTAAAAAAATAGTTTGACTATTTATAAAATTGTGACTAAACTAAAATAGTAAAATAGTAAAAATATAGGGAGGGGAGAGTTGGCTCTATAGCTTTCTTCGGAAATCGAAATGATGCTTAAAAAACATTTTATCTAGGGGGGAAAAGGTTTGAATTTAAAGAGAAGTCTAGCATTAGTTCTAGTATTCTTAATGGTGTTCTCCAACTCGGCTTTAGCTGCAGGTAAACCTACTTTAACGCCAGATAAGTCGAAAGCGGCTACAAAAGTAGTTTCACCAACAATCAAAGTAAATAATGCAGAAAAAAATTACAAGAAGACCGATAAAGTACGTGTAATTGTTGAAGTGGACGGAGATCCTGCGATTACATATGCCACAAAACAAGGTAAAAAATATAGTGAACTATCAAAATCCGTCAAAGAGAACCTTCAAAAAGATATTTTGAAAAAACAGGATACTGTAAAAAGCAAATTTGCTTCTAAATCTATTAAAATGAAATTTAAACAAAATTTTACTACTGCATTTAATGGATTCAGCGGGGAAGTTGAATACGCTCAAATTCCTGCTATTGAAAGCATTGATGGAGTAACAAAAGTAACAATTTCTCATGAATATCAGCGTCCGGAAGAACAGCCTGATATGAAATACAGTAAGGAAATTGTCGAAGCACAAAAGGCATGGGAAGATTACGGCTATAAGGGCGAAGGAATGATCGTAGGTATTATTGATACCGGTATCGACCCAAGCCACAAAGACATGGTATTAACAGACAATTCACAAGAAGCATTAAAGAAGGATAAAGTTAATGCTTTGGTTGCAGAAAAGGGATTGCCTGGCCATTTCTATACAGATAAAGTGCCATACGGTTATAACTATGCTGATGAAAATGATCAAATCTTAGATTTAGGTCCAGATGCTTCTATGCACGGTATGCACGTAGCGGGAACAGTTGGTGCAAACGGCGATGAAGAAAAAGGCGGAATTAAAGGGGTTGCACCAGAAGCACAGCTGCTTGCCCTTAAAGTATTTGGCAATGACCCTGAAATGCCTTCTACATGGAGCGATATCTATGTAAAAGCAATTGATGATGCGATTATCCTTGGCGCAGATGTTCTTAACATGAGCTTGGGTTCAACAGCATCATTCGTACTTCCTGATGATCCTGAGCAAAAGGCTATTGAAAGAGCAACAGATAATGGTGTTTTAATGTCCATTTCTGCAGGAAACTCAGGGACAATTAATTATGGCTATAGCAACAGTGTGTTTGCTTCGAATCCTGATGTTGGAGTTGTTGGTTCACCAGGATTATCTCCTGATTCCTTACAAGTAGCATCTCTTGAAAACAACTTTATGGACTTGGATGCCATCACTTATTCCTTAGATGGTACAGAAAATAAAGCGCCATTCCTTTCTGCCAGCAGCGTAGATCCGTTAACGCAGAAGCAAAAGTCATATGAAATTCTTAATGCCGGAAAAGGGAAACCTTCAGATTTTGAAGGGAAAGATTTCAAAGGAAAATATGCATTGATTCAACGCGGAGATATTGGATTTGTTGATAAAGCTTTAAATGCCCAAAAAGCAGGAGCTGTTGGTGCTATCATTTACAACAACACTGATGGCTTTGTAAGCATGGCGAGTGATGCAGCAATTCAAATTCCACAATTATTTATGTTAAAGCCGGATGGCGATAAGCTTGCAGGGAAACTAGCGCAGGGTGCCTCAGTTACTATTGAATTTAAAGGAGATAAGGTAACTGCCCAAAATCCAAATGCTGGTAAAATGTCTGATTTCACTTCTTGGGGTTTAACTCCAAACTTAGATTTTAAACCTGAAATTACCGCTCCGGGTGGTAATATTTATTCTACCTTAAACAATGACCAATACGGAGTCATGAGCGGAACCTCTATGGCAGCACCACATGTGTCCGGTGGGTCAGCACTTGTCCTTGAGCGAGTTAAAAACGATTTCAGTAATCTTTCTGGCGATGCCAAAGTTTTAATGGCCAAGAACCTTTTAATGAACACAAGTAAACTTGTACAAGATAAAGGAGCCATTAATAGTCAAATAGCGCCACTTGGAGGTAAAAATCCATATTCTCCACGCCGCCAAGGTGCCGGAGTTATGCAATTACATGCAGCTTTAAGTACGCCAATTGTCGTAACTGAACAAAATACGAATGAGGCAAAGGTTGCCTTAAAAGAAATCAATGGCGATACTGCTACATTCACACTTAAGGCTGAGAACCTTTCAGACCAGGATGTTACTTATAAGGTAAGTGGTAATGTCCAAACAGATCTTGCAGTTCAAGATGAAGATACAGGAATTTTTGAAGACCGACTTGAATCACAAGGAATTTTCAAAGATGGTACCATATCTGAAAATGCACCTTGGTATGGTCAATATCCAATTTCATTTAGCAAGCAAGAAATAACCATTCCGGCAAAGAGCAGTACAACAGTAGATGTTACAATTGATTTAGCTGATACTGTCGATTGGTATAATAATTTACCAGTAGAGGAACTTTTTGAGAATGGATATTTTGTAGAAGGTTTCGTCACATTAACAGATGTTAATGATGTGAATCCTGCCATCAATGTACCGTATGTAGGATTTAAAGGTGACTGGAATAAGCCGCCTGTACTAGACGAAATGGTTTACGATGGTAACGATGTTAACTCATTCTTTGGATACACTGGTTTGTATACAAGCACAGATGAGGAAGGCAGTTATGATATTTTAGGATATAACCCAGTTGATGAATCTCTAAATTCCAGCACGATTGCTATTTCACCAAATGGAGATGGTGTGAACGATAACGCTGTTCCTATTCTATCCTTCTTGCGAAATGCTAAATTAGTAGAATACAAAGTAGTAGATAAAGATGGAAAAGTTCTTCGAAAAATTAAGTCCGACCAATTAGTACGTAAAAACTTCATTGACGGCGGCAGAGGGAAAGCGTATAGATTAGATCCTTCTAATGCTTGGGATGGAAAAGTGAAGAACAAGGTAGTAGCAGATGGTCAATACTATTATGAAATTGACTCTACTGTTGATTATCCTGGTAAGGCACCACAAGCTGTTAAATTCCCTGTTATTGTTGACACAAAAGCACCAGCAGTTACTGCCAGTGTAAAAGGTGACAAATTAACAGTTGATGCAACAGATGAAAATGGTTCTGGTGTTGCATACCTAGATGTTTTAGTAAACGGAAAATCTGTTTTTGGTGAAGATGATCTGCCGTTAGCAGGCCACACTAAAGAGTACACATTCAAGGAAGCCCCTGCTGATGGATCAACTGTTGAGGTCGTTGCATATGACTTTGCAGGAAATACAGGCAAGGCGACTGTAGAAAATGCCAATGATTCAACGATTCCTTATATTCATGTAACTTCAATTGAGGCTTTAGGAGCATTTAATACTCATGAGCTTCCTATCGAAGGATACGTTAAGGATTCATCAAAAATTACTAGCTTCACAGTTAATGGTCAAGCAGTAGAATTAGTATGGAACGCAAAAGAAGCACGCTACGATTTCAAAACTACCATTACACTTGAAGACGGTGTTCAAAAAATTAGAATCGCCGGTAAGGATGCTGCAGGAAATAATATCGACTTCTTACGTGAGATTCTAGTCGATACGACTGCACCAGAAGTGAAAGTGAATGTACCATCATCAGTAAATTACAATACAAAATCTGTGGACCTTACAGCAACTATTTCTGATAACTTTGCTCACATCCGCTACTTTGTAGATGGAAGCGAAGAATTCTATAAAGAAATTGCTGAACCATATGTAATGAATGGCTACAGTAAAGAAGTAAAAACTACAGTTTCTTTAGAGCCTGGTGACAATACATTTACATTAGAGCTTGTAGACGTTGCTGGAAACAAAACAACGAAGGAAGTAACAATCCACCGTGATGAGCGTGTATCACGTATTTTCGGTCCGGACAGATATGAAACTTCTGTTGAAGTAAGTAAAAAAGGCTGGGATCATTCAGATGTAGTAGTTCTTGCTCGTGGTGATGAGCATGCTGATGCATTAGCTGGCGTACCGTTAGCCGCAAAATATGACGCCCCACTTCTTTTAACACATGGTAATAATCTAGATGCTCCAATTAAAGATGAAATTGCCCGACTTGGAGCAAAGAAAGTCTATATTCTTGGTGGAACAGGTGCCGTTTTACCAGTTGTCGAAAAGCAAATCAAAGAACTTGGTGAGATTAATGTAGTTAGATTGTCTGGTAATACTCGTTATGAAACAGCTGCAGCTATTGCAAAAGAAGTTGCACCAAAAGGCTCTGAAAAGGTTGTCGTTGCTAACGGATATAATTTTGCTGATGCATTGTCAGTAGCTTCATATGCTGGGGCACAGGGATTACCAATTTTATTGGTAAATGCAACACAAGATGTTCCGGAAGCTACATATACAGCCATCTCTCAATTAGGTGCAAAAGAAACTTTAGTCATTGGTGGAACTGCTGTAGTAACTGATAGTGTTGCATCAAAATTACCAAAGGCAACTAGAATTGCTGGTCAAACAAGATATGAAACAAATGTGGAAGTTGCTAAATATTTCAATATTAATTCAAATTTAGTGTATTTAGCAACAGGCGAGCAATTCCCAGATAGCTTATCAGGAGCTGCTTTAGCTGCTAAGGATAAGGCAGGGGTTGTTTTAGTACCTAACACATTATCTGAAGATACTCTAAACTTCCTTAAAACTTTACCTGTTGGGGCGGTAAGAGTACTTGGTGGACCTAATGCTGTTTCTGAAGAGACGCTATTACTTGTAAAAGGTCTATTAAAATAAAACCTTCAACGAAAAACGAGAGTGGAGTATTTCACTCTCGTTTTTTTGTTATTGTCATTAATTGTCGTACAAATATTAAAGGGTTTCACAGAGCTCTAGTGAATATATAAAATATTAGCGTAAGTACTGGAGTTGTTAGAAATGAACGAAACTATAAAAAACTTTCTAGCGATGATCAAAAACCAAGAGCATGTCCTCCCTTTAATTCATCAAGCAGACTTACAAGTTAACCTATGTTGTGAAGCACAAACCATACAGTTAAACATAAAAGATGGCGGAATCTTTCTCATGCAATATCCTGACGTACAGCAGGTGAAATACGAGATTAGCGGATCCCCAACCGCTATGAAACAGCTGCTTGAAGGGACGGAAAGGCTGCGGGTTCTTGAACAACAAGGGCAGCTGAAGGCTTCAACACCATTACGAACCACTCTTTTACTAGAATCGATTTTCTTTTTAACAAATGCACAGAACAGCCAGTTCGCAAAAATAATTTAATCAAAGGTATTGACTCGGAATTAAACTTCCTGTAATCTATTATTTAAATATTCTATCAATAAAAAACAATTTAATAAAGCATTCTTATCAAGAGTGGCGGAGGGACTGGCCCTTTGAAGCCCGGCAACCGGTTTGTAACACGGTGCTAAATCCAGCAGAGCTTTATAGCTCTGGGAGATGAGAAGAGAGAGCCCCCTCTTCTTATGAAGTGGGGGTTTATTAATTTATAAATGGAGGAGGAAGTGAGAATGGCAGAAAATCAAAAGAAATATCGTTTCGAAACTTTAAGTGTTCATGGTGGTTTGGCTCCGGATCCAGTGACAGGTGCCCGTGCTGTTCCAATTTATCAGAACAACGCCTATCAATTTAAAAATACCGAACATGCGGCAAACCTTTTCAGCTTAGCGGAACCTGGCTACATATATACCCGGATTCACAATCCAACCACCACTGTTTTTGAAGAAAGGGTAGCATTATTAGAAGGCGGCGTTGGCGCCCTTGCAGTTGCGAGCGGCATGGCAGCAATTACGCTCGCGATATTAAACCTTGCCCAAGCGGGGGATGAAATTGTCGCTGCATCGAACCTTTATGGTGGAACCTACAATTTATTCGCAGTTACACTTCCGAAATACGGAATCAACGTAAAATTTGTTGATGCCGATGATCCAGAGAATTTCCGCACTGCGATTACGGAAAAAACAAAAGCAGTTTTTGCTGAAACGATTGGTAATCCAAGCTTACGTGTACTCGATATTGAAAAAGCAGCAGAAATCGCTCATGAGGCCGGAATTCCATTAATTATTGACAATACCTTTGCAACGCCGTATCTTTGCAGGCCAATCGAGTATGGTGCCGATATTGTCGTACACTCAGCGACTAAATGGCTTTTAGGTAATGGGACAACAACAGGAGGCATAATTGTTGACGGTGGTAAGTTTGATTGGAATTCACCGAAATTCCCTGGCTTCACGACTCCGGATGCTAGCTATCATGATCTTGTTTATGCAGAAGCTCTCGGTGCTGCGGCTTATATAATTAAAGCCCGCGTGCAATTATTGCGTGACCTTGGCCCTGCCCTTAGTCCGCAAAATGCATTCCAGTTTACGCTTGGACTTGAAACCCTTCATGTCCGAATGAAGGAGCATGTGGCCAATACAAAACAAATAGTAGATTATTTACTAAATCACCCTGCGGTTGACTGGGTTTCCTATCCTGGGCATCCATCACACCCTGACCATGAATTAGCAAAAAAGTATCTTCCAAAAGGCACAGGATCAATGGTAATCTTTGGTATTAAAGGCGGCAAAGCAGCAGGGGCTAAATTGATTGATTCGTTATCACTATGGGCACATGTTGCCAATGTTGGCGATGCAAAAAGCTTAATCATTCACCCGGCAAGTACGACACATCAGCAATTAGATGCGGAAGGACTTAAGGCGGCAGGTGTTCCAGAGGATTTAATCCGACTTTCCATCGGAATCGAAAATGTAGAAGATTTAATCGAGGATCTCGAGTCAGCGATTGAGGCAGCAACAGGCTTAGCTTCGTTAAAGGCAAATGCCTAAAAATTACCTAGTTGTATTTTTTCGAAAATGAAGAAATTTCCGTTGACACCCCTTTTCATCCATGATACGATAGCTTTCGTAATTAAATTACGTAAATCATTTAATGTGTTAATTGAATATAGAAGCTGTTAGCTCTTATCAAGAGAGGTGGAGGGATGTGCCCGATGAAGCCCGGCAACCGTCAATTTTATTGAAATGGTGCCAATTCACACAAAGCATTTGCTTTGGGAGATGGGAGAAAGGTTTAGTTCGTAATGCCTTTCTGCCTGCGCAGAGAGGCTTTTTATTTTTCTAAATAGTAGAATCTTTTCGCTTAAACAGTTAAACCCTATATTCAAGTAACTATTAATCAGGATAAGAAGCAGGTGATTCAAGTGATTTCAATTAAAAATGTCCGCAAGATTTATCCTTCCAAGCAAGGTGAGCTAAAGGCAGTCGATCAGGTGAACCTTGAGATTCAAGAAGGAGAAATCTTCGGAGTGATTGGTTATAGCGGTGCCGGAAAAAGTACCTTAATCCGCATGTTAAATGGGCTGGAACTGCCAACTGATGGGAGTGTCACGGTTGCTGGCCGGGTTATTTCAAAGATAAAGGGTATTGAACTTCGAAAAGCACGTCAAGAAATTAGCATGATTTTCCAGCATTTTAATTTGCTGTGGTCCAGAACAGTGAGTGAAAATATTGCTTTTCCTTTAGAAATTGCAGGTGTCAAAAGGCCGGAAAAAGAGAAACGGGTGGCAGAGCTTGTTAAGCTGGTTGGTCTAGAGGGCCGTGAAAATGCTTATCCTTCCCAGCTTAGCGGCGGGCAAAAGCAACGGGTGGGGATTGCCAGAGCGCTTGCAAATAACCCTAAGGTGCTGCTTTGTGATGAAGCGACTTCAGCCCTCGATCCGCAAACGACCGATTCGATTTTAGAATTGTTAGTGGATATCAATAAGCGGCTCGGTTTAACAATTGTTTTGATTACTCATGAAATGCATGTCATTCGTAAAATCTGTCATCGGGTGGCTGTGATGGAAAGCGGCAGAGTAGTTGAACTTGGTTCCGTACTCGATGTGTTTAAAAATCCACAGCAGCCGATCACTAAACGATTTGTGCAACAAGTATCAGAGCCTGAGGAAACGAAGGAAACAGCAGATCATTTACTTGAAAACTATCATTCAGGTCGAATTGTCCAATTAACGTTTATTGGTGAATCTGCTGAGCAGCCGCTGATTACGAATTTAATCCGCCATTATAATGTCATCGTTAACATCCTGCAGGGGAAAATTTCGCAAACTCAAAGTGGTTCGTACGGAACTCTTTTCATTCATATCGATGGGGACGAAGAAGAAGTGGATAAGGCAGTCGATTTTATTCGTTCACAGCAGGTAGGAGTGGAGGTGGTTGCAAATGATTAATCAATATTTTCCCAATGTTGATTGGCTCATTATGTGGGAAGAAACAAAGAGTACCCTTTATATGACGGGTATATCAGTTCTTGCTACATTTATTTTAGGCACAATACTTGGATTAATATTATTTCTCACTGCAAAAGGGAATATGTGGGAAAGTAAACCGATTAATGCGGTTATCAGTACGATTGTTAATATCTTTCGCTCTATTCCTTTTATTATCTTAATTGTGTTATTAATTCCGTTTACAACGTTCTTAGTAGGAACGATGATTGGAGAAAATGCTGCAATGCCAGCACTAATTATTGGTGCTGCTCCGTTTTACGCAAGGATGGTTGAAATTGGTCTCAGAGAAATTGATAAAGGGGTCATTGAAGCCGCTAAGTCAATGGGAGCAACAACTGGAACCATCATTTGGAAGGTATTACTGCCGGAATCAATGCCGGCACTTATTTCAGGGATTACCGTCACAGCGATTGCCCTTGTTGGGTACACGGCGATGGCCGGAGCGATTGGTGCCGGCGGTTTAGGGAGTCTCGCTTATAACTATGGATATCAACGAAACCAAAATGATGTAACATTTGTCGCTACGGTTATCATTTTAATTATTGTATTTGTGATTCAACTTATTGGAGATTTCATCACATCAAAACTAGATAAACGATAAAGGAGAGGTCAGCATGAAGAAATTATTAAGTTTACTTTTAGCATTATCCATCGTATTTGTTGCAGCTGCCTGCGGGAAAACGGAGGAAAAATCTAGTGGTACAAGTGAAAAAGGTGAAACAACAAAATTAGTTATTGGAGCTTCTACCGTTCCTCACGCAGAAATTCTTGAAAAAGCAAAACCAATTTTAAAAGAAAAAGGCATTGATCTTAAAATTGAAACATTTACAGACTATGTTTTGCCAAACAAGGCCTTAAAGTCAAAAGAATTAGACGCGAACTATTTCCAGCACATCCCATACCTAGAAGCTCAAAATAAAGAGTTTGGCTATGGTTTTGTCAATGCTGGCGGCATTCACATCGAGCCAATTGGTATTTATTCAAAAAAATACAAAAAGCTTAGCGATTTACCAGAAGGCGCACACTTAATCATGAGCAACTCTGTCGCTGACCATGGCCGTCTGCTTTCATTACTTGAAAAAGAAGGGTTAATCAAGTTAAAAGACGGAATTGATAAAACAAAAGCTGAGCTAAAAGATATAGTAGAAAATCCTAAGAAGCTTAAATTTGATGCAAACTACGAGGCAAAATTATTACCACAGATTTATAACAATGGCGAAGGTGATGCCGTATTAATCAATTCAAACTATGCAATCGATGGCGGCCTTAACCCTGTAAAGGATTCTATTGCAATTGAAGATAAAGAATCACCGTATGTGAACATCATTGCTGTTCGTAAAGGTGATGAAAACAAAGAAGCGATCAAAACACTTGTAGAAGTCCTACATTCAAAAGAAATTCAAGACTTTATTCTTGAAAAATACAAAGGTGCCGTTGTTCCGGTTTCTGAGTAACATATTAATAGGAAGAAAGACAAAAGTCAGTGATTGATTCACTGACTTTTCCTATTTCTATTGGGTCAGGTCACTTCATACATGAATCCTGCTAATTGGGTAAAAATAGAAAGGGTTTAACACTGTGAATCAGTTGGAAATGTCCAAAAAATGAGGTATGATTTTAAACGGGTGTATTTTACATAGTTATTTATATTCCTGTATTAACGGGCGGTAAGCTCTGCATTTCAAGAATTTGATAGAATGATGGTAAAGGGGAGCAACTAATCGTAAAGCCCGATTAGTGCAACTAACTATCAGTGGGGAATGAACACCCATTAATGGAAATTTCTATTTTTCGGAATTTTCCTTACTAAACCATTTGCATTCTCATTTAGAGTCTTCTTAATGAAAATAGTAACTCTGTTTTTACAGTTTAAGTGTTGCTAATACATTTCATTTGTTATAAGATTGGAATGAGAATAAAATGAGAATAGAAATGCAGACCAAAGCGGTCTATAAAGAAAACTTGCCGATTGGCGAGCCGTTAGGCGATGACAGAGGCGTAGTTGCACTTATGCCGATAGTGCTTTTCTATCGGCCAGGATACAAAACTTTCTTTTCGGAGGTATAGAAATGGCTGGATCAACTTTAACGATCAAAGATTTACATGTAGAAATTGATGGGAAAGAAATTTTAAAAGGTGTAAACCTTGAAATAAAGGGTGGAGAAATCCACGCAATCATGGGTCCAAACGGTACTGGTAAATCCACATTGTCATCGGCAATCATGGGCCACCCAAAATATGAAGTAACTAGCGGAAACATTACATTAGACGGACAAAACGTCCTTGAAATGGAAGTAGATGAGCGTGCACGTGCAGGTCTATTCTTAGCGATGCAATATCCAAGTGAGATTAACGGCGTAACAAATGCTGATTTTTTACGTTCAGCAATCAATAGCCGCCGAGGAGAAGGAAACGAGATTTCTCTTATGAAGTTTATCCGTCAAATGGATAAGCAAATGGAATTCCTTGAAATGGACCTTGATATGGCACAACGCTATTTAAACGAAGGTTTCTCCGGCGGGGAGAAAAAGCGAAATGAAATTTTGCAATTAATGATGTTACAACCAAAAATTGCAATCTTGGATGAAATCGACTCCGGATTAGACATTGATGCCTTAAAGGTTGTTTCTAAGGGAATCAATGAAATGCGCGGAGAAGAGTTTGGCTGCTTAGTGATCACCCACTATCAACGTCTGTTAAACTATATCACTCCAGACTATGTGCACGTAATGATGCAAGGCCGCATTGTGAAATCAGGCGGTCCGGAACTGGCACAACGCTTAGAAGCAGAAGGATATGACTGGATCAAGCAAGAGCTCGGAATTGAAGATGAAACAGTTGGGCAAGAAGCGTAAGAGAGTGTTAGGAGGATTACAATGACAACAGAAACAAAATTACCATTTGATAATGGGTTTGTAAGTTCTTTTTCAAAAGAAATGAGCGAGCCTGCATGGTTTGAAGAGTTTCGTCTAAAGGCATTAAATGATTTTGATCAACTGCCAATGCCTAGACCTGATAAAACGAAAATCGATAAATGGAATTTCACTCAATTCAATCAACATACTGTAAAAAGCGATGTATATCCATCACTTGCTGAACTTCCGGAAGAAGTAAAGTCATTAGTTGGTTTGGATGCGGAAATGAAGAATTTATATATTCAACGAAACCAAACTCCTGCTTTTTTATCGTTATCAGAAGACTTGAAAAGCAAAGGTGTTATTTTTACTGATATTTTCACCGCTGCAAGGGAACATGGAGACCTGTTGAAAAAGTATTATATGACACAGGCCATTAACGTTGATGAACATCGCTTAACTGCACTTCATGCGGCACTTGTAAACGGCGGAGTTTTCTTATACGTTCCAAAAAATGTGGAAATTACTGAACCAATTCAAGCTGTTTATGTACAGGATGATGCTGAAGCTAATCTGTTTAACCATGTTATTGTTGTAGCAGACGATAATAGTTCAGTAACATATGTAGAAAACTATATTTCTACAATTGAAACATCTAATACCTTAGTCAACATCTTGACTGAAGTGATTGCGAATGTAAATGCAAGGGTTCAATATGGTGCTGTTGATAATTTGGCTAAAGGAATTACTACTTATGTAAATCGCCGCGGTGTTGCCGGAAGAGATTCCCGCATTGAATGGGCTCTTGGTCTAATGAACGAGGGAAATACAATTTCTGAAAACACAACGAATCTACTTGGTGATGGTTCCTATGGCGATACAAAAACAGTTGTCGTTGGACGTGGGGAGCAAACGCAAAACTTTACCACGAAGGTTGTTCATTTTGGAAAGCATACAGTAGGAAATATTTTAAATCATGGTGTTGTGAAGGAGAGTGCAACATCGATCTTTAACGGAATCGGCAAAATAGAACATGGAGCATCTAAATCTGATGCAGAACAAACCTCACGTGTTCTTATGCTAAGTGAAAAAGCACGTGGAGACGCAAATCCAATTTTGCTAATTGATGAAGATGATGTTGTGGCTGGCCATGCTGCCTCTGTTGGCCGCGTCGACCCTGTACAATTGTATTACCTCATGAGCCGCGGGATCCCTAAAACAGAAGCTGAGCGTTTAGTGATTCATGGTTTTCTTGCACCGGTTGTTAAACAACTTCCGATTGAAGGAGTAAAGAAACAGCTAACTGAAGTGATCGAAAGGAAAGTACGCTAATGAATATCAAGGATATTCGCAAACAGTTTCCGATACTAGATCAAGAAGTTAATGGCAAGCCATTGGTATACTTGGATAGTTCAGCAACATCACAGAAGCCCCTCCAAGTAATCGAGGCTATTGAAAAATATTATCGTGAAATCAATTCCAATGTCCATCGCGGTGTGCATACACTAGGAACAAGAGCAACTGATGCATATGAAGGGGCAAGGGAAAAGGTTCGTAAGTTTATAAATGCGAAATCGACTCAGGAAGTTATCTTTACAAGAGGGACAACGACTTCAATCAATACGGTGGCAGCAAGCTATGCTGCCGCGAATGTAAAAGAAGGCGACGAAATTGTTATTACCTATATGGAGCACCATAGTAATATTATTCCGTGGCAGCAGGTAGCTAGACGGACAGGTGCCCAGTTAAAGTATATTCCACTGCAAGAGGATGGCACCATTTCACTTGATGATGTTCGTGCTGCAATTACGCCAAACACTAAAATAGTGTCTGTGATGCATGTGTCAAACGTCCTTGGCGTCATTAATCCTGTAAAAGAAATTGCCCAAATTGCCCACGAAAATGGCGCAGTCATGGTTGTCGATGGTGCTCAAAGTGCACCGCATATGAAAATTGATGTCCAAGACTTAGATTGTGATTTTTTTGCTTTTTCCGGACACAAAATGTGCGGTCCGACCGGCATAGGTGTTCTTTATGGAAAAAAACACCTGCTTGAAAACATGGAGCCAATCGAATTTGGCGGTGAAATGATTGATTTCGTCCATTTGTACGAGTCGACATGGAAAGAACTTCCATGGAAATTTGAAGGCGGGACACCGATTATTGCCGGTGCTGTTGGCCTTGGGGCTGCCATCGACTTTTTAAATGAAGTTGGCTTAGACAATATTGCCGAGCATGAACATAAACTTGCTGCCTATGCTTTAGAAAAAATGTCAGCTGTTGAAGGCATGACAGTTTACGGACCGCTTGATGCAGCCAAACGGGCAGGACTCGTCACTTTTAATATTAGTGATGTACACCCACATGATGTTGCAACGGTGTTGGATGCGGAAGGAATTGCTGTCCGCGCCGGACACCATTGTGCCCAGCCGCTTATGAGATGGCTTAAAGCTTCAGCAACTGCACGTGCAAGCTTTTATTTGTACAATACGGAAGAAGATATTGATAAACTCGTTGAAGGGCTTGTCAAAACAAAGGAGTATTTCAGCGATGTCTTCTAATTTAGATGCACTTTACCGAAGAGTAATTATGGACCATTATAAAAAACCTCGTAATCGCGGCGTTTTAGAAGATGGCAGCCATACGATTAATATGAATAACCCAACCTGTGGAGACCGAATTCAATTGACTTTTAAAGTGGAAGATGGAATTGTCGCGGATGCCAGGTTTGAGGGCGAAGGCTGTTCAATTTCGATGTCATCTGCGTCGATGATGACACAGGCGATTAAAGGGAAAAAAGTCGAAGATGCTTTACAATTATCACAAATTTTTTCTGATATGATGTTAGGAAAAGAGCCAGACGATTCGATTGACTTAGGTGATATTGAAGCACTTCAAGGTGTTTCCAAGTTTCCTGCTCGCATCAAATGCGCTACATTAGCATGGAAGGCGATGGAAAAAGGGTTAAGGGAAGAGGAACAAGAATAGTATAGGAAAATGCGATTAGAGTGGGCTGTTTCCAGCTAGCGCCTAGGAGCTCGAGGTCACAAGGCCCTGACCCAGGCGCTTCCGCTTTTCTAATAAGAATGGAGGAATACGACGATGGCGAAAAAAATGCCTGAAATCGGTGATTATAAATATGGTTTTGCCGATAAAGACGTTTCCATATTCCGATCAAAACGTGGTTTAACACGTGAGATTGTTGAAGAAATTTCAAAGATGAAGGGTGAACCACAGTGGATGCTCGACTTCCGCTTAAAATCACTCGAGCATTTTTATAATATGCCAATGCCTCAATGGGGCGGCGACTTGAATTCATTAAACTTTGATGAAATCACATACTATGTAAAGCCGTCTGAAAAATCTGAGAAGTCATGGGACGAAGTACCGGAAGAAATTAAAGCAACCTTTGATAAGCTAGGAATTCCTGAGGCAGAGCAAAAGTACCTTGCCGGTGTTTCTGCGCAATATGAATCAGAGGTTGTTTACCATAACATGAAGGAAGACCTTGAAGAGTTGGGAATTGTCTTTAAAGATACCGATTCCGCTTTAAGAGAAAATGAAGATATTTTCCGTGAGCACTGGGCAAAGGTTATTCCACCAACTGACAACAAATTTGCGGCTCTAAACTCAGCTGTTTGGTCTGGCGGGTCATTTATTTATGTTCCACCAGGTGTAAAAGTGGATACGCCGTTACAAGCCTATTTCCGGATTAACTCTGAAAACATGGGGCAATTTGAACGGACTCTTATCATTGTTGATGAGGGTGCACACGTTCATTACGTCGAAGGCTGTACGGCTCCGGTTTATACAACCAACTCCTTGCATAGTGCCGTTGTTGAGATCGTTATTAAAAAGAATGCTTATTGCCGTTATACAACAATTCAAAACTGGGCAAACAACGTTTATAACCTTGTAACTAAGCGTGCAGTCTGTGAAGAAAACGCAACTATGGAATGGATTGACGGTAATATCGGTTCCAAGTTAACAATGAAATATCCTGCTGTTATTTTAAAAGGTGAAGGGGCCCGTGGCATGACGTTATCGATTGCGATTGCCGGCAAAGGCCAGCACCAGGATGCCGGAGCAAAAATGATTCACTTAGCTCCAAACACATCTTCAACCATCGTGTCGAAATCTATTTCTAAGCATGGCGGTAAAGTAACCTATCGCGGTGTTGTTCAATTTGGCCGTAAAGCCGATGGCGCCCGTGCCAATATCGAATGTGATACGCTGATTATGGATAATCAATCAACATCGGATACAATTCCATATAACGAAATCTTAAATGACAATATCTCGCTTGAGCACGAAGCGAAGGTATCTAAAGTATCTGAAGAGCAGCTCTTCTACCTAATGAGCCGCGGTATTTCAGAACAAGAAGCAACAGAGATGATTGTTATGGGCTTCATCGAGCCGTTTACTAAAGAATTACCAATGGAGTATGCCGTTGAAATGAACCGCTTGATCAAGTTCGAGATGGAAGGTTCCATCGGTTAATATTTTTGAAAAAATTTACCCGCTTGCTATGTATGCAGGCGGGTTTTTATGTTGGAAACTAGGTTAGGTTCTGTTAACTGTCGGGTAAGGATGAATAACTGGCGGTTGAGGGATAGTAACTGTCGGATATGTGTCGCCAATCAGCGGATAAGCGCTGCCAATTGGCAGTAGAGCATCACCAACATTAAAAAATTACGCTTTTCGAAGAATCTACCATACGATGCAAAACTGGTTATGCTATTATTAATAAATGGAGGTGAGTTTCTTGATCTACATTGGTGTAACAGGCTGGGGCGACCAAGATAGCTTATATCCGAATCAAACACCATCAAGAGATAAGCTTAAGGTATATGCAGGTCATTTTCCGACTGTAGAAGTCGATTCGGCTTTTTATTCGATTCAACCAAAGCGGAATGCTGAAAAGTGGGTCAATGAAACGCCAGAGAGCTTCCAGTTTATCGTAAAAGCATACCAAGGGATGACCGGCCATCAGCATAGTGAAATTCCTTTTGATACTAAACAAGCGATGTTCAAGACCTTTAAAGAGTCGTTGGAACCATACATAGAACACAATAAATTAGCCATGGTCCTGTTTCAATTCCCGCCATGGTTTACTTGTAGACGGGAAAATGTTGATTATTTAAGATGGTGTAAACATGAAATGAACGACATACCCTGTGCCTTAGAGTTTAGACATCAATCATGGTTTGCACCTTCATATCTGAAAAAAACGCTCGATTTTATGAAGACAGAAAAATGGATTCATAGTATTTGTGATGAACCCCAATCCGGGGAAGGGTCGATTCCGACAGTACTTGAAGTAACTGACCCACTAAATGTCCTTGTCAGATTTCATGGCCGCAATGTTCATGGCTGGCAAAACCCAAACGCAGAAAACTGGCGCGAGGTTCGTTACCTTTATCGCTATAATCAACAAGAGCTGCAGGAATGGGCAGACCGCGTTGAAAGGTTAGCGAAGGAATGTGATAACGTATATCTCCTGTTTAACAACAACTCCGGCGGCGATGCAGCGGACAATGCAAAAGAAATGATGAGTCTTTTACAAATAGAATATGAGGGACTCGCCCCAAGGCAGCTGGATTTATTTTGAAAATCGAACTTGATCGAGACGCTCCAATTTTTTAGGTGATTTTTCATAGTTTTAAGAAAGACAGATATAAGATTTTTGCATAACAACACAGACACTAGAAGGTGAAAACAAATGGAATGGATTATATTAGTTTTAGTAGGTCTGGTTGCGAGCTCTTTGGGTTCGCTTATCGGAATGGGAGGAGGAATCATTGTTGTTCCTGCCTTACTTTACTTAGCAACTTTGTCAACATTTAGCCACTTAACGCCGCAGGTAGTGGTAGGGACTTCTCTCTTTACGATGATTTTTACCGGTTTATCCTCGACGTTAGCCTATATGAAACATAAAACAGTGGATTATAAAAGCGGATTAATCTTTCTTATTGGCAGCGGGCCAGGGAGTATTCTTGGTGCGTGGGTAACGGAAAAATTAGATTTGCACTCTTTCAATATCTATTTCGGTCTCTTTATTCTATTTGTCTCGATTGTATTGGTCGTCAAGGATAAATTAAAGCCCCTTCCCTATCGGAAAGATAAGGGCATTGTTCGCACCTTTACCGACAATAGTGAAAAAACCTTTGAATACGGTTTTAGTCCAATCACCGCCATCGTCATTTCCTTCCTTGTCGGATTTTTATCAGGTATTTTTGGGATTGGCGGCGGTTCGCTTATGGTCCCAACGATGATCTTGTTATTTTTCTTTCCACCTCATGTGGCAACGGCTACGTCTATGTTCATGATTTTACCAACATCAATCTTAAGCTCAATCACTCATATTGCTCTGGGAAATGTTAACTGGCTATATGCATTGGCGCTAATACCGGGGGCATGGATTGGCGCTAAGGTAGGAGTATTTTTAAATTCAAAACTAAAAAGCAAAACGATTGTCTTGATTATCAGAATCATCCTTGTTATTGTTGGAATTCGCCTAATTTATCAAGGATTTGCTGGATAAGGTTGAAAAAATGGAAACGATACACATTTACCATACCAATGATTTTCACAGTCACTTAGAACATTGGCCGCGAATACTGCAATTTCTACAACTGAAAAAAGAACTTCACCGAAAGCATGATGAGGATGTCTTTCTCTTTGATATTGGTGATTTCCTTGACCGCTGGCATCCATTTACCGAGGCGACGAAAGGAAAGGGAAATGTCACCCTTTTAAATGAGTGCCAATTTACGGCTGTTACGATTGGCAATAATGAAGGGGTTAACCTGCCCTATGAAGATTTAAATAATCTATATGACAATGCCCTGTTTGATGTTCTTGTCGCAAACCTTTATCACAAAACTGGCATTTATCCAGATTGGGTGAAACCTTATAAGATTTATCATACAAAAAAGGGAACACGGGTGGGAGTAATCGGTCTAACTGCATATTTTGTACAACTATATGAATTACTTGGCTGGAAGCTGACAGAACCAATTGCTGAGTTGAAAAAGTGGCTTGGACCCTTAAAGAAAGAAGCGGACTTCATCATCGTATTGTCCCATCTTGGCATTCATGATGATGAACAGATTGCTGTAGAATTCCCTGAAATCGATGTTATATTAGGTGCCCATACCCATCACTTTTTTGAAAAAGGAAAACTAGTGGGTAATACACTCCTTGGAGCAGCTGGTAAGTATGGGTATTATGTTGGCAAAATATCCATCAATCTAAATGAACAAAAAGCTGTTACCCATCAGGAAGCGGTTCTTTATGACGTTAATGATCTCACAGCTCCTCGGAACGAACAGGAACGAATAAATACTTTTTCAAAAAAGGGAAAGGAACTGTTAAATCAAAGGGTTACGATTCTCAGCGAACCTTTGGTTCACAATCCATTTCATGAAACGAATTTTTCCCTTTTGCTTTCCAGGACATTAAGAGAATGGTGTGGGGCAGACTGTGCCATGATCAATGCGGGCCTTCTTTTGGGAACATTAACTGGAGAAGTCACCAATTACGATTTACTTGAGGTGTGCCCACACCCTATTAATCCGTGTGTAGTAGAATTGACGGGAAAGGAATTAATGGAGGTTCTATTACAGACAAAAGACGAGAGCTTACCACATAAGCAAATAAAAGGCCTTGGTTTTAGAGGTACCAATTTAGGTGTGTTTGTCTTTGATGGTATTTGTTTTGAGAAAAATAAAATTTTTATTGATGGCAGGGAATTGGAGCATGAAAGCTGTTATACGTTAGCCCTGCCGGATATGTTTACGTTTGGTCATTTTTTCAAGGAAGTACTGCCGCATAAGCAGAAGAAATATTTCCTGCCGGAATTTATGCGGGATTTATTAAAATGGAAGCTGCAGATGCATTCCTAACCATCACCTATTTTCCAACACTATCATACTGTGATAGGGAGGAAAGGAGTGTGGGACCCTTTGATTGATCTTTCACCAATTGCAATTAACGGCCATACGTTTTTGGCTGTCACTGTTTTACTTCCAAAAACCACCTTATTAACGGTGTCAAATGATAAAGGATATATTATGTGCGGTGCTTTAGATGTGGGCTTATTAAATGAAAAATTAAAGGACCGCAAAATCATTGCCGGCCGGGCTGTTGGAGTGAGAACCATCGATCAGCTTCTCAATGCCCCGTTAGAGTCGGTAACATTAGAGGCAGAGGAATTAGGGATTCATCAAGGAATGATTGGTAAAGACGCCTTGCTTAAAATGGTTTAAAAGCTTGCTTATGATTAGCAGGCTTATTTTTATGGGCTAGTTCTTCTTTTTCAGGCATACATATAGCTTGAAGGGGTGATTTCTTTGGCAAAGTTTCGACGACGGTTTTTCAAGTGGGGACCGTTGCCATTTCGATATGTTATGCTGTTAACATTCGTCTTTTTCCTTTTCTCTACCGCTACAGGTCTGATACTCGTAAACAAGGGAATTGAGCCGGCATTAATGAGATACGCTGAATCTGAAACCCGTAATATTGCCTCTCTTGTAATTAGCAGGGCGATTACAAAACGGACGACCAATATTGGAGAAAATGTCATAAAAATAACACCAAGCAGTGATGGGGCTAAGCAAAATGCACAACTGAATACAGATTTAATCAATCGGGTATTGGCAGAAACCACTGCACAAATTCAAAAGAATTTAAAAACGGCCAAGAAAGGTGATATTGCCTTATTAGAATCAGATGTGGAAATTGAAACAGAAAATACGGGAAAAGGAGATGGCATTGTCTGGTATGTGCCATTAGGGCAGTCAACGAATATTTCGTTATTAGGGAATATTGGTCCTAAAATACCGGTAAAATTTCATGCCATCGGAGAAGTGGAACCCGATGTTCATATTGATACAAAAGAAATGGGGATTAATAATACATGGATGCAGGTCTCTGTTGAAGTTAAAGTATCTGTTCAAATTATCACTCCCTTTGCAACAAAGATTACGAAACTGAAACAAAGTATCCCTGTTGACGCAGCCTTGGTAGAAGGAGACATTCCGCAATTCTATAACAACGGCGGCGGCATAACACCATCCATTCAGGTTCCAGAAAAGAAGACTGATACGAAAAAATCAGGAAATTAATAGGACTATCCGCAATGGACAGTCCTAATTCCGTTTCATATTCATCCGCTCAAGACGTTTCCATTTTGCAAGGTATGGATAAGGATCAAACGACCATTCCGTAATCCCATTGTCCTTATACATACCGTAATGTAAGTGAGGCGGGAATTTTCCAGAGGTTCCCGGAGGGCCGTATCCCGAGCTGCCGACACCGCCAATAACCATTCCAGGCTCAACAATTTGGCCGACCCTTAAATCTTTCGCAAAACCGCTAAGATGGGCGAAGTAATGGTACGTGTTATTTATGTCGCGGATACCGATTCTCCAGCCGCCAAACTTGTTCCATCCCTTCATTTCAATAATCCCATAGCTTGTAGCACGTACTGGGACTCCGTAACCGGCGAAAATATCGGTACCTTCATGGATTCTTCTTCCTCCCCAGCCGCGGGCATCCCCCCATGTGCTGCGATAGCTGTGATTACTGTTAAGAGGAACTGGGAAAACCTGTTTATCTAAATCAAGCCTGCCGAAATGGCGATAAATTTTTGCTTTTCCTGCGATAATTCCTACGGTTTTATCGCGATGATAGTAATTCCATAAACCAATTTTTATATTATCTTGATCGATTCCATATGAAAGAAGATAATTTGCAAACGAATATAAAACATCCTCATCACTCTTTAAGCGCGCTTTTCCATCTCCATCTCCATCAATACCGATACCATTAAAAAACTGAATAATGGCTGGGTTTTCTTCCATAGGGTTAGGATTGGCTAAACCTGCCCATTGTTCAGGCTTGAAATGAATTGAAATGGTACTTTCTGGTTTTGGTAAATCGCGGCGAGCAAAACGGATGCTTCTTTCATATTGATCAATAGCCGCTAAATAATACCAAGGTATTTGGGTAACCGTTTCAACCTTTTTATATAGCTTCATTCTTTCCTGATAGGGATCAGGTTCTTCTTTTGCATGAGCATCCCTGACAGACAATGTAGAAGTAAAGAGTATAAGGATAGTTCCAATAATGAGAACAGCCCGCAACAGGAATCCTCCTTCCAATTAATGTACAAGTTTAGTTTATGATTAATAGGCTATTTCATTATCGCTAATAATTGGTAATCAAAAAATGAACTATAAAACCAATGAAATTAGGATTGGTAAAAAGAAACAACAAGTTGAATGCTTGTCGTTCCTATTCCAGTATGATAAAGTGACAACAGAAGATTATACATAATGGGATTTCAAGGGGTGTCAAAATGAGCAAAAAAGAAGAAATTTTACGTAAGCCTGAATGGCTAAAAATAAAGCTGAACACCAATGAGTCTTACACAGGCTTAAAGAAAATGATGCGTGAAAAGAATCTTCACTCGGTTTGTGAAGAGGCCCGCTGCCCGAATATTCACGAATGCTGGGCAGTAAGACGTACGGCAACCTTTATGATACTTGGAGATACTTGTACACGTGCCTGCCGCTTCTGTGCGGTAAAAACTGGGCTGCCAACGGAGCTTGATTGGCAGGAGCCGGAAAGAGTAGCTGATTCTGTTCAATTGATGAACCTAAAGCATGTCGTCGTTACAGCCGTAGCACGCGATGATTTAAAAGATGGCGGCGCGGCTGTGTTTGCCGAAACAGTTAAAGCTATTCGCCGGAAAAATCCATTCACCAGTATCGAAGTTCTTCCTTCCGATATGGGCGGCAAAGAAGAAAATTTAAAGGTGTTAATGGATGCGAAACCGGATATCCTAAATCATAACATTGAGACAGTTAAACGGTTAACACCAAGAGTCAGAGCCCGTGCGAAATACGATCGTTCTCTTGAGTTTCTCCGCCGTGCAAAAGAAATGCAGCCAAGCATTCCAACAAAATCAAGCTTAATGATTGGTCTTGGTGAAACAAAAGAAGAAATTCTAGAAGTCATGGATGATTTAAGGGCGAATCATGTGGATATCATGACCATTGGACAATATCTGCAGCCAACTAAGGGTCATTTAAAGGTGGAAAAGTACTATAGCCCTGATGAATTTAAAGAATTTCAGCAAATTGCCATCAGCAAAGGGTTTAGCCATTGTGAGGCAGGCCCGCTTGTCCGCTCATCGTATCATGCCGATGAACAAGTCAATGCCGCAGCGAAGCACAAGCAATTGCTTGGTGAAAAGGAAGCAAAAGAAGCGTAAAAATAGCGTAAAAATGAAGAGTTCAGCCTGTAATAGGCTTGAACTCTTTTTTTAACGATTTGTTTTATCATCCGGTGTCAGGCCATTTGCATCTTCGCTTGAATTTATTCGCTGGCCTTGTGGAGATTTTTTCATTTGCGTAATGAGCCCATTGACCAAATTACGGGCGTTCCTGCCTGTTGAATCGGTGTTAGCCAGGTTTTCAACATCGCGCATTAACACTTTATTATCTGTGACATAGACGTGGTAATATCTTGGCACAACCGACATCGCAGTCTTTTTTACTTGGTCAGCGGTTAGATTGCGGTCTTTTGAATTGGTATCATAGGCAATTAACACTTCTTGGTCTGTGACAAGTGTTGCCACGTCATTGACATTAGGAATATTTGTACTGTACTTGCTTATTATGTTAGCGAGTTGCTCACGGTCAAGTGCTGTGTAATGGTTATTCGCCGTATTATCATTCATAATCGGACTTTTTTGGTGGCGGACAAAGCCATAATCGTTGCTGACGTTACGAACTCCTCTGCTTGCTCCTTCATTGTAAAGCTCATGTCTTTTATTATTGACGTTAATGGTATTACCGCTTTCTTCATAAACATCATTTTTCGTAGCGTCTTTTGTGCATCCGGTTAACGCAGTGATCGTACATAATCCTGTAATTATGAGCAATTTTTTCAATTTCTACACCTCCTTTTATTAGAATAGCCAAAAGGATGTTTTTTTTTCTTAGTAATTGATGGGGAATCGGTTATAATGGGTATTAGGTATTTGCTGGGTAAAATGAGGTGAATGAGGATGATTGTTATCAACAATACCGGTTATGAAATTCTGCAGGAATATCGGGATGGGTATAATGAAGAAGCCTTTAAAGCAAGGTACAGCGATATTTTATCAAGATATGATTATATTGTTGGCGATTGGGGTTATGGGCAGCTACGCCTAAAGGGTTTCTTCGATGATCAAAATCAAAAGGCTACATTTGATACAAAAATAAGCACCCTGAGTGAGTATTTTTATGAATACTGCAATTTCGGCTGTGCCTATTTTGTTTTAAAAAAGGTAAAAAAATGAGAAGGATCAGGAAACTGATCCTTCTCATTTTTTTACTGGTTAGAATAGGGCTGCTGAATATTTGTATCCGGATCATCGTGAGGTGGATGAGCACCCTCCATTTGCCGAGGTAATTCCTCATGCAGTGACTTGAATTCGTAATTAAAGGCACTATATTTTCGCTGTCCTTCTTTCCAAGGTGTACTCTTATTTTGAACAGGCTCATCTTTTCTAATGGAGGAACCATAAGGACCTTCGGGAAATTCCTGGGCAGTAAGAACATTTTGTTGTTTTTCAACAGTAGATAATTCAGTATATTTTTTAGAGTCTTTTTTTCCCATGCTTTCACTCCTTTACCTTTTATTATTGCAAGGCGGGGTGAAAAACATGTGCGGGTCAGACGATTTCGGCTAAAAATGATCGCAGTTCTTCAGCGTCTTCTTCATTTAATTGAAAAGCAAATTCTAAATATCCTTCTTCCTGCAAATCGTCCTGGCCAATGATGGCAAAGCGATTTCCCTGCATATCCAGAACCAAGTGCTTTCCATAATGGCGGCCGGTTTGAACAATAGCTAAATCAAAGCGCTGATTTTCGCCAACAAAACTGACAAATCTTGTTTTTGTATCCTCTGTATCATCGTATAAGAAAAAGCGTTCTGTCATTAAATGTTCTCCTTTATGATTTTGACTGTTTTTCATCACCTATATAGTATCAAATTTCGGGTTAAGATGGGAGTATCATTGCAAGATTCACTGATTTCTGCTCCCGAAAAAATACGAACAACATTAGATTATGTTACAATATAAACGGGATGGCTGCATAGAGAAGACTAAATGAAGGAAGTGGACTGGAATGTATTTTGTTGACAGAGAAAAAATTGAAGCGACTTTAGTTTATTTAGAAGGACAAATCAATCTCTTCCGTGGCCAAGAGGATTGGTCAACACCACTTGAAAAGACAGCATTAGAGCGTTTAGGCCAAATGATGATTGAGTCAGTTCTAGATGTTGGAAATGCCATGATTGATGGCTTTATCATGCGTGACCCAGGCAGTTATGAGGATATTATCGATATATTAATCGACGAGAAGGTCATCACATCTCAATCAGGAGAAAGTTTAAAAATCCTTATTCAATATCGAAAAGTGCTTGTCCAGGATTACATAGAAATTGACCATCGTGAACTTCAGGAACGGTTTTCAAAGTACCTTCCTGAATTAGTAAATTTTTCGACAAATGTACGTAATTATCTTACGAATGAATTAGGACCAGTTTCGGCGTTTAAAAAATGACCGTTAGCGCGGTCTTTTTCTTTTGGTTGGGAATGATAATTTTTAGGAGGGTGATTGGGCATGAAAAAATATAAAGGCTATTTGATTGATTTAGATGGAACGATGTATAAAGGAACAGAGCGGATTGAATCGGCCTCCGACTTCGTCAAGAATCTTCGGGAACATGGTATTCCTTATTTATTTGTGACCAATAATTCGTCGAGAACGCCGGCACAGGTGGCCGAAAAACTGATGGGCTTTGACATCCCTGCTGAAGAAAAGCTTGTGTTTACGACAAGTCAGGCGACTGCGAATTATATATATGAACAAAAAAATGATGCTTCCGTTTATGTGATTGGAGAAGAGGGAATTCGGACAGCCATTGAAGAAAAAGGACTGCAATTTGCCGGCGAAGATGCTGATTTTGTCGTAGTAGGAATCGACCGGTCGATTAGCTATGAAAAATTAGCCGTTGCCTGCCTGGCTGTTCGTAACGGAGCAACATTCGTATCTACAAATGGTGACATCGCGATACCAACGGAGAGGGGACTGCTCCCAGGTAATGGGTCGCTGACATCGGTAATTACCGTTTCCACACAAACAAAGCCAATTTTTATCGGCAAGCCTGAATCGATTATTATGGAACAGGCTCTAAAGGTTTTAGGAACGGCAAATGAAGAAACCTTGATGGTTGGTGATAATTATGATACTGACATATCAGCAGGAATGAATGCCGGTATTGATACATTACTAGTCCATACAGGAGTAACAACGAAAGAATTGCTTGCTGGTTATGACAGAATGCCGACTTATTCGATTGATACTTTAGATAAGTGGGAATTATAAAAGGATGGAAAAATCCATCCTTTTCTTATTTTTCCTTTTCTGCTCTTGCTGCCCGGTGTGCCAATCTGCTTGAAGCGGAGGCTGCAATCGCTCCAACAATATCATCTAAAAATGTATGACATTCACCTGTTGATTTATCATTTAAATGTGCTAAAATCCCAGGCTTCAGTTTATCAATATATCCATAATTGGTAAAGCCGATGGATCCGTATACATTCACAATCGAAAAGGCGAGTATCTCATCGACACCATATAGACTTTCATCTGTTCCGATGATCGATTGCAAAGGTTCTTCGAGCATTCCTTTTTCGGCAAGCCTATCGAGCTGTATTCCTGTAATAATGGCATTTTGTACCTCGCGTTTTGAAAGGACTCGTTCTACGTTGGCTAAACAATCTTCCATTTTCAAATTTTCATGATATTTTTCCTGTAAAAAGAAGACTAAATCTGCAATGTCCTGGACTTCAACGCCTCGCTCCTTCAGCCATCTGCGTGCAGTTTTTTCGGTTATATCTACTTTTTTGTCATCTGCCATTTCTTTGATCACCTTTTCTTTATTTTTGACTATATTTAAACTCTATTTCCATATTATATGCAATTTAATGTAAAAAGAGCAATTCAGTAGCTTATCATCTCCTCCATATTTTTCCGGTATTCAAATTCTTTAAAAAAACAGCGAAGACAACAAGTTTTTGAAACCTAAAACATATACATGAGTTAAAAAGAGGTTTGGAGACGGGGTGGAAAGATGCTTCAGAAAATGCTTGAAAACCAATATGGAATCACAGTGAAGGAGTATTTAAAATTAGATGCCTATGATGCGCTGAGAGGAAATGGCTGGCTTTATTTAATTTCTAATCCGGCTGGCAAGGAAGAAGCAGATATTACCGAACTTGAAAAAATTGCCGAACATTTAAGGAATTATGGGGATCAAAACGTTCCCATCTTTTTACCGTCGAAGGAAGGTCAATTAATTACGACATGGGAACAAAATAAATATTGTGTGTTAGCCAATCGGCAGATTGAAGAGCAGCGAAAGATAAATTTGGGACGGAAGCTGGCAAAATTCCATGAGCGTGGCCGGAGGGTCCCTTTTCAAATAGAAAGATCAAGCAGGACTGGGCAATGGAAGTCCTTGTGGGAAAAACGACTTGAACAGATGGAAAAGGTTTGGAATGGTCTTCTCTTTCAAACTCCTGAAGACGAGTTTGAACGAATGTTTATTGATTCATTTCCTTATTATCTTGGATTAACGGAGAATGCGATTCAATATTTAGTCGATACCGAACTTGATGATGAACCATTAGAAACAGATAGCGGCACGGTTTGTCATGAACGTTTTACCAATAAAACATGGGGACCTTATAGCCATTACATGATTAAAAATCCGTTTGACTGGGTGTTTGACCATCGAAGCCGTGACCTGGCTGAGTGGACAAGGGAGAGGTATTTTCGCAATATCCAGACTTATGATGTTGAATTAAGGCAGTTTTTTGCTGAATACCAAAGTATTGCTCCATTGTCTTCCTTTTCCTGGCGCCTATTATATTCACGATTAGTCTTTCCACTGCATTATTTTGATTGTATTGAAAGTTACTATATTACACGCTCTGAACAGGACAAGAAGGTGTTAGAAGACAGGCTTAAGAAAATATTAAGACAATCAAGCGAATATGAACGGTTTTTGGGGGGATTCTTTCAACTGTCAGGAGCGCCAATTAATCGAATGAACCTTCCGCAACTGGAGTGGCTTTTTCAATAAGATTGCGTTTTTGAAGTTTTCAGAGGATGGTGGTAAAAACATATGGTAAAATAATTGAAAACAGCCAAGGAAGTGACATAGGATGAAGCCTTACGTTTATATTACTCGGAAGCTTCCGGAAGAAATAATAAAACCACTGAAGCAAAAATATGAAGTGAACATGTGGGAACATGAAGATATTCCCGTCCCAAAAGAGGTTTTATTGTTAGAAGCAAAAAAAGCTGATGCGCTGCTGACTGTTCTGTCGGATTCCATCGATGATAGTATTTTTTCTGAAGGGAACAATTTAAAGGTTGTGGCAAACCTAGCTGTGGGATTTGATAATATTGACTTAAAGTCAGCTAGCAGAGAGGGGATTGCTGTTTGTAATACACCGGATGTTTTAACGGACACAACGGCAGATTTAACTTTCGGTTTGCTTATGGCAACTGCTCGCAGGATTGTCGAAGCTGCGGAGTTTGTGAAAGAGGGAAAATGGGTAAGCTGGAGCCCGTTACTTTTAGCAGGTCAGGATATTCACCATAAAACCCTTGGTATTGTGGGAATGGGGAAAATCGGCGAAACAGTTGCCAAACGAGCAACTGGTTTTGATATGAACATTCTTTATCATAACCGGTCGAGAAAACCTGAGGTAGAGCAGCAGCTTAGTGCTGCGTATGTGTCTTTTGATGAGCTCGTGGAAAAGTCCGATTTTATCGTCTGTCTAACTCCGCTTACTGCCGAAACAAAGGGCGTGTTTACCCGAGAAGTTTTTAAAAAAATGAAACAGTCTGCTATTTTCATCAATGCTTCTAGAGGTCCTGTTGTCGATGAACAGGCTTTGTATGAGGCGCTTGTTGCAGGGGACATTGCTGGGGCAGGGCTAGATGTTTTTGAAAAAGAACCAATCAATGCCGACCACCCGTTACTTAAGCTCGGCAATGTCGTTGCCCTGCCGCATATCGGCAGCTCTAGTATCGAAACGAGGGTGGCGATGATGCAGCTCTGTCTCGAAAATATCGAGGCAATTTTAGAAGGAAAAGCTCCAAAGACGCTGGTGAATAAAGATTGGGTGCCCTTAGTGAAGGCTTGACCACATAAATTAAGCGATTGCCGACATTGGCAATCGCTTTTAATAGTTGAAATAAATAGTTTACGACTTTGAGAATTGTCCAGCTCCATAGGAATAAGCTTCGGAAGCGATACCTCGCACGAAGGAAAAGCGTTAGCTTTTTTGAGGAACACCTAACGGCTAGTGTACTTCGTACTTCTCCCAACGCCGCTAAACGGGTGCTTCCGCTTTCGTTTTAAAATACTTGTTCTACTTCTACAACACCTGGAACTTCTTCTAAAAGGGCTCTTTCGATACCTGCTTTTAATGTGATGGTGGAACTTGGGCAGCTGCCGCAAGCACCTAGTAAGCGGAGCTTAACAATACCATCCTCTACATCTACTAATTCGCAATCCCCGCCATCGCGAAGAAGAAATGGACGTAATTTATCTAATACTTCTTGAACTTGCTCAAACATTTCTTGTTCTTCCATGTTAATCGGCTCCTTTCCTAATTATATTATAATGTCATCCGCGTTAAAAATCCATTCTCAGAAATTAGGAAAAGACACATTGAAAGACATTTCCGTCGTTTTTATCGTATAAATAAAGTAAAATAAAAGAAAAAAGACAGGAATGGTTTTATGAATACGAATGAAGTGGAAATTGTTCTCTATGGTGCACAAACCTTATGTCCAAGCTGTGTGAATTTGCCTTCCTCCAAAGAAACCTTTGAATGGCTGGAAGCGGCTATTGCTAGAAAGTTTCCTGACCAGCCCGTTAAAATGACTTACGTTGATATTTACCAGCCTTCTGGAGAAGATGAAAAACTAATCTTCGCCAAAAGAGTAATTGAAGAGGACATGTTTTATCCGGTTGTCGTCATTAAGGAAAAAATCGTTGGAGAAGGGAACCCGCGATTAAAGACCATTTTTGCAGAACTTGAGAATTATGGATATAAAGCGATTTAAAAAGAAGAAGCATTCCGTTAAATAGGAATGCTTCTTTTTATCATCCATTGTGAAACTTATACATCCACAGAATCCCCGATTTTAATAAACGGGCGACGCGTCCGGTTATGGCACGGTCTGCCATCATCCCAAAGCCTTGTTTTTTCCCTAGCGAGCCAAGAACGCCTTTTAACTTTATTGGCGGGAATGCAGCAGGCAATTCTTCACCATTCCAGCGCTTCTTTAATACTTCCACGATTTGTTCCGCCTGTCCTTCTGCTAGTTGAGCACTAGGGGCATGCGGGGAGCTTGCACAGTCACCGACAATAAAAACATGTTCATCAGTTGGAAGGTGATGGTGAGGAGTTACGATCATCCTTCCCAAGCGGTCTTTTTCCCCGTTCATATTGCGGACAATTTCATTGGCTTGAATTCCTGCTGTCCAAACGATTACATCACAATCAATAGGCTCATCATGATTATATAACCGATTTTCTTCCAACTTGGTGATATTGGAATTGTTGATAATCTCCACATTATTTCTTACAAACCAATTTTCAACATATTTACTTAGACGCTCCGGGAAGGCTGAAAGAATATGCTTCCCACGATCAAATAATTTAATGTTCAAGTCTTCACGGCTCTCACTTAATTCGCTCGCTAATTCAACCCCGCTTAAACCAGCACCGACAATTCCTACAACAGAGCCAGGGCCAAGATTATTTAGGACTGAGTAGGTGAGACGTGCTTTTTCAATGCTTTGAATACTGTAAGTGAACTGGTCCGCTCCTGGTACATTATGATATTTGTCTTCACATCCAAGCCCAATAATCAGGTCATCATAGGCAAGTGGTTCAGCATCTTTCATTTTTATTTTTCGATCATTAGTATCGATGCCAGTTACCTCCCCATATTTTACCTCTAAACGAGGATGTTCGGGAAAAGCAACACGTACTTCTTTATCAGAAATGGTTCCCGCAGCTAATGCGTAGTACTCCGTTTTTAGGCAGTGGTATGGGACACGGTCGACTAGAGTAATCGTCACGTCTTCCGGTAAATGATTGGGAAGAAGTTCGTTCAAAATCTTCATTCCTCCATAACCCCCACCAAGAATGACAAGGTTTTTCATTTTTAGAATTCCCCTTTGTTTAAAATCGTTTTCATATAAAATGGTAAGTATATTAAGATAATATTCTGTTTCTATAACCACATTAGAGTATATCTAAATTGTGTCCAAATAACAACATTTTTCATACTATTCTTGACACTAATGCCATGAACATGGTATTTGACGGAGTAATTTAAATAGAGTAGGATTATTACGTGTGGAGAGGTGAAAATAATGTTTAAACCTATCATTGAATTTTGTATTAGCAACCTGGCAAATGGTGCTCAAAAGGCACTTGAAAAACTACAAAAAGATCCTAACTTGGATATTATTGAATATGGATGCCTCGGCTACTGCGGGAAATGTGCCATGACTCTATATGCTCTTGTTAATGGTGAAGTCGTAACAGGAAGCACACCTGATGAGCTGGTCGATAACATTTACCAGTATCTCGATGAGAATCCGATGTTTTAATGAAAGGGGGCATGCCGCTCCCTTTTTATATATGTATCATATGATAATAATGAGAATCTAAACATTTGAGTCCTTGATATCAAGTGTATATACTATAATAAAAGCCTCAGAAAAAGGAGGAGAAATAATGAGCAAAGAAGTAGTTATTTTATCAGAAGCAGCATCACTACACATTAAAGATATGATGAAGCATAATGAAGAAGAGGGTGCTTTTTTACGGGTTAGCGTAAAAGGAGGCGGCTGCAGCGGCCTATCTTATGGCATGGGCTTTGATCACGAGGTAAACGAGGATGACCTACAGTTCGAGCAGCATGGGATCCAAGTGCTAGTTGATAAAGAGAGTGCAGCAATTCTTCAAGGTACAAAAATTGATTATAAAGAGTCAATGATGGGCGGCGGCTTTACCATCGATAACCCAAATGCCATCGCATCATGCGGCTGTGGTTCATCGTTCCGAACGGCCACTGAAGTAGGAGCACCGGAGGAATGTTAATTATTCAAAAAGAAAGGCGCCCAATTGGACGCCTTTTCTTATAAGTAAAGATATTATATCTTTGAACTTTGATAACTGTCTAGCTCTATCATCCTGTGGCTAATGTACTTCGCCCTTTTCACTACGATAAGTCAAAGTGCTTCAGTGGATACGCGGGAAAACGAGTGCCTACGCTTTTCTTATTTATTAAACATAGAAGAACTGTGTAAAGGCTGTACTTTTGCTTTTGGATCGATGTAGGACTTCGCATTGTTCACGGCAGTCGGTGCTTCACCAAATCCGCAGGCAATTAATTTTACTTTCCCGTCGTATGTGCAAATATCGCCGGCAGCATAAATTCCTGGTGTATTCGTTTCCATTTTTGAATTAACAACGATGGAGTTCTTTTCGATTTCTAAGCCCCATTCTTTAATTGGTCCAAGAGATGAAACAAACCCATAGTTACAGATGACGGCATCTACTTCAATCGTTTCTTTTTCTTCACCATTTACCGTTTCGAGAACAACTTGCTTAATTCCATTTTCGTCCCCGATTAATTCAGCAGGAACATAAGGAGTCTTTACATCGACTTTGGAATTATATAAGTTTTCTACACTATGTTCATGGGCACGGAATTTATCTCTGCGGTGAACAATGGTTACTTTTTCTGCAATTGGCTCGAGCATCAGTGCCCAGTCGACCGCAGAATCTCCGCCGCCAAACACAACCACTTTTTGACCAGCAAATTTGTTCAAGTCTTCAATAAAATAATAAAGATTTTTCTTTTCATATTGTGCAGCACTTTCAAGCTCTAAGCGACGGGGTTGGAAAGCACCATTTCCGGCAGTAATAATAATTGTTTTGGAATAGTGGACTTCGTTATTCGTGGTTAATTTAAAAATGCCATCTTCTTGCTTTTCCAACTTTTCAACAGATTGCTCAAGAGCAACAGTCGGTTCGAACTTAGCCATCTGTTCTTTTAAATTATTTATTAATTCTTGTGCGCGGATTTTTGGGAAACCGGCAACATCATAAATGTATTTTTCCGGATAAAGGGCTGACAATTGACCGCCTAGCTGTGGCAAGCTTTCAATGATTTTCACTGATGCTTGTCTCATTCCCCCGTAAAAGGCAGTAAATAGACCGGTAGGACCGCCACCGATGATCGTAATGTCATAAACTTTTTGATTTTCTTGCACTCCGTATCCCCCCAACTAGTAGTAACAAACTCCACTCACTATAATATCACAAAATAAAAAAATCCTCACATCTTTATGTCAAATATTCTGACTGACCAATTGGTAATTGTAATGAAAATGTAAAATTTCTAATATTCTTAAGTTAAATAAATTCAAAAAATCGCTTGAAAATAGAGTGAAAGTAGCATAAGATGTAATGTGGATATATTGTTAAGATTTTGTGACAAAAAAAGCACATTTTTATGAATGACTGGGAAGTTCTAACAACTTTCGCTGATAAATCACTAAATCTCTGTCATTCCCTGTGTGCTTACGATTCAGTTCTTTTTCTTTATCTAGATTCGTGAATTATATCACATACATTTTTCAGCAATGAAAAATAAAAATGAACAAAGCAGTGGAAGATAAGAAAAAGAGGATTTATTCAAAAATACTAAAAAGGTGGAAGTGATCACTTTGAGAAAGCCTAAAATTGTTATTCTCGGTGCAGGATATGGCGGACTTCTAACAACAGTTCGTTTGCAAAAGTTAATTGGTGTAAATGAAGCGGATATTGTATTAGTGAATAAAAACGACTACCATTACGAAACAACATGGCTACATGAGGCATCTGCTGGTACACTGCATCATGATAAGGTCCGCTATGATATTAGTAATGTAATCGATCGCAGCAAGGTTGATTTTGTTCAAGATACTGTGGTTGAGATTAATAAAGACGAAAAGAAAGTTATTTTAGAAAAAGGGGAAGTCGATTATGACTACCTTGTGATCGCTCTTGGCGGTGAACCAGAAACGTTCGGCATTAAAGGATTAAAAGAATACGCATTTGGTATTACTAATGTTAATTCTTCCCGTCAATTGCGTGAGCATATTGAATACCAATTTGCCACTTATAATATGGAAGAAGAGAAGAACGATAATCGTTTATCCATTGTTGTCGGTGGAGCAGGATTTACCGGTATTGAATTCCTTGGCGAATTAACGAACCGAATTCCGGAATTATGCCATGAGTATGATGTTGATTTCCATAAAGTAAAAATTACTTGTGTTGAAGCAGCTCCAACTGTACTACCTGGTTTTGACCCTGAATTAGTCAACTATGCGGTTTCACAGCTTGAGCGTAAAGGCGTAGAGTTTTTAATTGGTACTGCAATTAAGGAAGCTACTCCTGAGGGAATCATTGTCGGAAAAGGCGACGAAGAACCATATGAAATTAAGGCTGAAACGATTGTTTGGGCAGCGGGTGTTCGTGGTAACGCAATTATTGAAAAATCCGGATTTGAAGCAATGCGCGGCCGTGTAAAGGTACAGCCTGACCTTCGTGTTCCTGGATTTGAAGATGTATTCATTATTGGTGATAGTTCATTAGTTATTAATGAAGAAATCAATCGTCCATATCCTCCAACAGCGCAAATTTCCATGCAGCAAGGTGAGCTTGCCGCTCGTAACATCGCTGCATTAGTACGCAACAAGACAGAGCTTGAATCCTTTACATTTGATAATAAAGGAACGGTTTGCTCACTTGGTGAAGATGATGCTATTGGTGTTGTATTTGGGAAAAAGCTTACCGGTACTAAGGCAGCATTTATGAAAAAAGTTATCGACAATCGTGCCCTATATATGATTGGCGGCGCAGGTCTAGTTATGAAAAAAGGTAAATTTAAGGTTTTCTAAGATATATGATTCACAAAAAAGACAGGGTCTCTCTGTCTTTTTTGTTATGATGATATAGGGGTGTTTGGATGAGCAATCGTGAAAAACGCGGGAAGGTTTGGTTAGCTGTTTCCGGCTTAGTAAAGTCAAGTGAGGGTCATTGGCTTGTTGTGAAGAAAAGATATGGCGGCTTAAAGGGTCAATGGTCATTGCCAGCAGGCTTTGTAGAAGAGGGAGAGACAATCGATGAAGCTGTGATTCGAGAAGTAAAGGAAGAAACCGGGATTGATTGTAAAGTTAAGGGGCTGATTGGGTTAAGAACGGGTGTCATAAATGAAGAAGTAAGCGATAATATGATCCTGTTTTTACTTGAGCCAATAGAGGAAGGGAATGTCATTCATCAGGAACAAGAGCTTTACGATGCTCGCTTTATGGCGCCGGAGGAGCTGCTTATTGAAAAGGATGCGTCCATTCTTTTACACTATTTGATAACTCAAAATGCCTCATCCATTAAACCAGGGATTGATGGCATAAACCCAGGGGATCAGTTTGGATATACAGCATATAAATTATTTTTGTAATTTTTTGAAAATAAGAGTAACACTTCGAAAATTAAAGAAAACTTCACATGTATCCGTTTTCTTTTCGAAATTTGCTTGAATTTAGCTCTTTTCTTTTTCAAGAATCCTTGATATATTATCAGAAAATTAAGTCAATAATTTGAGAGGATGATAGAAATGAATACAAAGAGCGTGGATACAAAAAACTGTGATTACTGTTCTGGAAACGGATATTTTCAATTGGTGCTTGGAGGCTCGGAAACTTGTTCCTGCTGCGGTGGAACGGGCAAGAAAAAGGAATAGGATTTAATTACACACTGCTTCTTCGAAATGATTTCGAGGAGCTATTTTTTTTGCTACTTATAAGCATCATTATTGAAGATAAAACTGGCTTTATTAGTAGGAAAACTGTCTTCAATAAGGCCGATTGAAGGAAAAACTGGCTCTAATTATAGGAAAACTGTCTTTAATAAGGCCGATTGAAGACAAAACTGTCTCTCATAAGGCAAACTCTTTAATTTAATTTGTTTTTATTGACTCCTTTTTCGACATTCAGTACACTAAATGTTGATGTATAAAGGGGGAATTTCGGGTGCAAATGAGCATCGTTGTTTTAATCATATCGATCGTGCTATTTTTTGTATTGTTTTTTGGAATTGGATTTATCCTGAATATGCTCCTAAGAATGTCATGGGTTATGGCAATAGTTTACCCCATTGTGGCAATTTTTATCGTAGATAAAGTGAGTTTTAGTGAATATTTTACAAATAGTAAAACGGCCTTTATAGATCTGGGGCAAAGGTTCAGCTCATTAGCAACAGCCGATATTCTCATTTTAATTAGTGGACTGGCAGGAGCAATCGCAGCTGGTTTTACGATTAAGTTGTTACGGAAAAACGGATACCAAATGTTTTAAGACTTTTACCTGTAGGTAAAGGTCTTTTTTTTACCTCCTTTGTATATTTCCTTGCACTTTGGGAATGAATATTTTGGGAGGAGTGAAAAATTCAATGAATAAAATGAAAAATTGGACTAAGCGCTTTACTATGACCGGCCTTTTCTTTTTGGCATTAGGAGCGACATTCCAATCCATATCCGGCGTAAATGCAAAATCTTTTATTATTCAATTTGCGTCAAAAATCTCATCAAGTGAAACCGTTTCTGGGACCACCCCGCCATTACTAGAGGATGCTTTTGATTGGTCTAAATACCCTAAACATACAGTTACAGCTACAGGCTATACAGCTGGTTTTGAATCGACAGGAAAAAAGCAAGGCCATCCTGAATACGGGATTACCTACTCAGGAGTAAAAGTGAAACGTGATTTATTTTCAACTGTCGCTGCAGATTTAACCGTTTTTCCGATTGGTACAATTCTCTTTATCCCAGGTTACGGATATGGGGTCGTTGCTGATAAGGGAGGAGCCATAAAGGGCAATAAATTAGATCTTTATTATAATAGTGTTGAAGATGTGTATAAACACTGGGGAAAAAGGCAGGTCGATGTCTATGTCGTTCAGAATGGGAACGGGAAGCTTACAGAGGAGCAATTGCAGGCATTGAATGAAGATAAATCACTGCAGGTATTTCGTCAACAGTATATTAGCTCAGAAAAAAGGTAGAAAAGCAGGCTGTGTGCCTGTTTTTTTGCGTATGGAAGTGGCTGATCTCCGCAAAGATGAATCTGATTAATCAGTATGAGTCACTTTGAATTAGGTGAATCTTAGTTCTGCTCGCTTCGCTTTTATTATGGTAGGATTGGGGGAGGAAGCAACTTTAGCTTGAGGGGGGGCGCATTTTTTGCTGAATGACTACCCAATCGAATACTATGAATTCTTTGTCAGCTTCAATGAAGGGGATTATTATACATGTCACGATTTACTTGAAGAAATGTGGATGACGGAAAAGGATAATCTATTTTTAAAAGGTTTATTGCAAATGAGTGTTGCGATTTACCATTATGAATACGGTAATGTGAAGGGTGCACGTGTTATGATGCAAACTGCGCATGATTATCTGCAAGCCTACCGCCCTAAGTTCTGGGGACTGGATTTAGAAAAGGTCTATCCTTTTATCGAAGAATGCTTAGCTATTTTTCCAAAAAACATCGACCGTGTTGCTTATGAGAAAGTGGAGGGTTTGCCAAAGCTGCCTCATTTGTTGCTGTACATGGAAGATAATTAGATAGTCGAAATAGATAAACTTTTTCGATATAATGTAGATGAATAACACGAAGGTGGGGTTAATATGTTTCATGTAAAAAAAGAATGGGAGCAATCCACTGAACATGAGGGCTTAATTATCGGACTTTTTGATAAACCGGAAAAATTCTCAGGCACATTGGCCGCGTTGGATGAGAAGTTTGATGGACAGCTAACAGAGCTTGTAAAATCGGGTGATTTATCGGCTAAGTTAAAAAGTATCAGTAAAGTACATAGCTTTGGAAAAATTGGCGCAAAACGAATTTGGTTTGTCGGTCTTGGTAAGGAAAAGGAATTATCCTTTGATAAACTAAGAGAAGCACTAGGCAAGCTTTTTAAAGAAGTGAAGGCAAGTAAGCTTGAAGAAACAGCAATTTATTTAGATTCTTTCATTACAGAGGAATTGGATGGCTTAGATGCTGCACATGCTCTGAGTGAAGCGTTTACGCTTTCTACCTACCAATTCGATGGCTATCGGCAAAAATCTAATGAACCAGAAAAAAGACTTGAAAATGTTATAGTTTATAGTGAGTCTTTCGATGGAGAAGATGTTCATGCTTCGCTATCGGTTGGCTATGCTTTTGGAAAAGGGACGAATTCTGCTCGTACACTAGTAAATATTCCAGGAAACTTGCTTACTGCAACAGAAATGGCTAAATATGCTACCGAGTTGGCGGCAAAGTATGATTTTGAAGTAGAAATCCTCGATAAAGCGGATATTGAAAAGCTGGGTATGGGAGCATTCCTTGCTGTTAATCAAGGGTCTGTAGAGCCGCCAAAGATGATTGTCTTGAAATATCAAGGAAAAGATGAATGGAAGGATGTCATCGGTCTAGTTGGAAAAGGGATTACCTTTGATACCGGCGGTTATTCCATTAAAACAAAAGCCGGCATCGTCGGCATGAAGACGGATATGGGCGGAGCAGCCGCTGTTCTAGGTGCCATGGAAATCATCGGTGAAATCAGGCCGGAGCAAAACGTGGTCGCAGTGATTCCGTCAACAGATAATATGATTAGCGGGGGTGCATTTAAGCCGGATGACGTGATTACGTCGATGAGCGGGAAAACCATTGAGGTGTTAAATACGGATGCAGAAGGACGTCTCGTTCTAGCTGATGCCGTAACTTATGCAAAGCACCATGGGGCTGATTATTTGGTCGATGTTGCGACCTTAACTGGCGGAGTCATCACGGCACTCGGCCTCCATACGACAGGTGCAATGACAAATCATGAAACATTGTATGAACAAGTCCTTGAAGCAGCGGTGGAGGCAGGAGAACAGATGTGGCTCTTGCCGTTGTTTGAAAGCGAAAAAGAACGGGTAAGAAACAGTAAAGTCGCTGATTTGAATAATTCCCCAGGAAGTGAGGGACATGCCCTTGTTGCCGGTGCCTTTATAGGTGAGTTTGCTGAAGGTACACCATGGGTCCATTTAGATATTGCCGGGACAGCCACATCTTCAAAGGCCTACGATCTTGGACCAGCGGGTGGTACAGGGGCCATGACTCGTACTCTAGCATTGTTTGTTGAGCGATTTGAGCCAATTGAAAAATAGACAACTGCCACCGGAATTTTCCGGTGGCTTTATTCATTTCTCTTACTTATTAAAAAATAGATATAAAAGCTGGAGCATCTAGTCACGTAGAGCGGTTATACGTAACCGAAAAAGTGAAACAGTGGGGTCAGAGGTCACGTAGAGCGGTTATATGTAACCGAAAAAGTGAAAAAGCAGGGTCACCAGTCACGTAGAAAGGATTCCGCCTTTACTTTAAAGCCCACTCCAAACCCATTCTTTTCGCATATGAAATAGTGGAGGCAAGTATCGTAGAAAAAAGGAGGAAATGCGGCATGTACCCATATCAAAACCCTTATGCATATCGAAATCAGTACCCGGTACAGGATCAAAGATTTGGATTTCTCGGTTTGCCGTTGGCGATAGGTGGGCTTAGCTTTCTTGGCGGTTTACTTGGAGGAGGATTAGGTGCTTCTTTTGCAGCTCGGCCATTTTACGGTTATCCAGGTTTTGGCTATCCCCCAGGAGGCTATCCCCCAGTAGGGTATCCCCCAATGGGTTACCCGCCAATGGGTTACCCAGGTTATTATTAACAACAAAGTCAAAAACAGCTCTAGCGGCTGTTTTTTTCATGAAACCGACAGTGAAAGATATGATTAATAAAGGGGAATTCACCAAAAATGGAGAATAGGTTAAGAGGGGAACAGTATACATAACGGAGGAATGGAAATGATCAAAGATACATTAATCGAGGCACTGGGGATTGAGTTTACCCAATTAGAAAAAGGGAAAGTCATTGCTACAATGCCAGTAGATAAACGGACAAAACAGCCGTTTGGCCTATTGCACGGAGGCGCATCCGTTGCCTTAGCAGAGACGGTTGCAAGTGTTGGCGCTTATGAATTGGTGGATAAAGAAACCGAGGGTGTTGCAGGATTAGAAATTAACGCCAACCATGTCCGTCCAAAAACAGAGGGGGTTGTCACGGCAGTAGGAACCGTCCTGTACCAAGGAAAATCAACAATGGTTTGGGATATCAAAATTACCGATGAGCAAGACCGGCTCATCTGTATTTCAAGATGTACAATGGCAGTTATTAAACTAAGAAATTAAATAGGTTTTGCGAGGGGGTGGGCTATTTTTCCATCCCCTTTTAAATCTAATTGCACAAAAATTTAAAAAATTATCACAGAAATCGTGTTATAATGTTAGATATATAGAAAACTCGCCGATTGGCGAGCCCCTAAGGGCGAAGACAGAGGGGGAGCTTGTCGAAAAGCACAGCTTTTCGACTGCGATACTTATGTACGGAAGCCTTCTTTGGTGCACTTATGTCTGAAAGGAAAGTATTACTTTCCTTTCGTTGAAAAAATAGAAAAAAAGCACAATTTTTTGTACAGGTTTCTTTATATAATGGTAGTAAGCTGGAAAAGAAAAGGTGGTGAAAAAGATGAGATTAAAGCGACAATATTTATTTATTGATTTTGAGTTCACAATGCCTGAACGAAATGTTCGCATGAAAGACTTTTTCGCAGAAATTATTGAGGTTGGAATTGTGGCTGTCGTTGACGATCAGATCACGGAGCAATTCTCATCCTATGTTACTCCATTAAAATTCCCTAAATTATCAGACCGCTGTAAATCATTCTTACATATTTCACAGCAACAGGTTGACAACGGGTTATCGATTTATGAACTTATTAAAAAATTGGCGGAGTTTAATAAAGAGAATGTTGAAACCACCATTGTTACTTGGGGAAACATGGATATGAAGGTACTGCGGCATAATTGTTTACAGGCGGGAACTGATTTTCCTTTTAATGGTTCCGAATTAGATTTATCAATGGAATATAAACGGTTCTTTGGTGATCAAAATCAAACAGGTCTATGGAAAGCTGTACAGGAATATGGTAAAGAAGGGACGGGACGGCATCACCGGGCACTTGATGACGCAATGACTACCTATAATATATTCAAACTCGTTGAAAAGGATAAACGCTATTTGGAAAAACCAAAACCAACGACGATTGGCGATCGAGTTGATTTTTCAAAGCTACTAAATGAATTTGCATAAAAGGCCAAATCATTTAAACTGATTTGGCCTTATATTCTGCTTAAAATTTATAATCCTTCTCCAATGATCCCAACGATCTAATGCTCATCTCAGCCCATTGTGAAGGTATCTCAGCTAGTTCCTTTTTCATTTTGGCTACGGCTTCTTTTAGAGATTCCATATAATCTGGGACTTCGTTTTCAAATGGTTTGACCATTTGCTTTGGTATATTGGCCTGCTCTCTAAAGCTGAGCGCTCGTCTTTCATGAAAAATAAGCACATCAGCTTCTTTTGGATTGTGCAGATCCCCTTGCATAGGATGTTTCATTACCGCTAAAACTCTGACTAGATAATGCTGCGGGCGGATTTCAGTTATTTCTCCGATATATTTTCCCGTTTTATAAATCGCCGTTACAACTTCGCCAACCTGTAATTCTACCACCAAAACCACTCCTGACTGCAATTTTTTTTCTATCTTTCATTTTATAATGAAATAGTCTAAATTAAAAACAAAGTGCAAAAAAACGAAATTTCGGTTAAAGTGTAAAAATGGAGGGATTATATATGAGAAAGAATTTGAAAATACTATTTACAGTAATGACGATTGTTTTAGTATTGGCAGCATGTGGGACAAGCTCGAAGAAAGAAGACACTCAATCGAAACCAAAAACGGCTCCGCCAAAAACAGAGCAGAAGGAAGGAGAAAAACAAGTGACAAATGCTGTCTATCCACAGCTATCAACAGAGGTTTCCGAAAATGAAAAACTAGTGGAAATGGAAACATCCATGGGCACTATTAAGATCAAATTATTCCCTGAATATGCTCCAAAAGCCGTTGAAAACTTTGTAAAGCATGGTGAAGAAGGATATTATGATGGTCTTATTTTTCATCGCGTCATAAAAGACTTCATGATTCAGGGCGGGGATCCGAAGGGCAACGGAACCGGCGGCGAAAGTATTTGGGGGAAGCCGTTTGAAGATGAATTCTCAAAGAATCTTTTCAATCTTCGCGGCGCCTTGTCAATGGCAAATTCGGGAGCGAATACGAACGGCAGCCAATTTTTTATTGTTCAAAAAACATCTCTTGATCCATCGATGAAGTCGGAAATGGAAAAGGCCGGCTACCCGAAGGAAATCATTGATGCCTATGATCAAAACGGCGGTACACCATGGCTCGACCACCGTCATACAGTTTTTGGCCAGGTAATCGAGGGCATGGATATTGTTGATAAGATTGCTGACACGCCAGTAGGTGCACAGGACAAACCAGAAACAGATGTTATCATTAAAAAAATTAAAGTGTTAAAATAAGCGGATCTACTCGAATTAATTCATTGGTGTGAAATGTTTTTTGTTGCTATAATATTTAGAGCAGTTCCTTTAAAAAGAAAGGAAGAAGAAAAATGTTTCAACCGTCAGTACTCGCACTGTTTTTGTACTTTCCAGAGGATAAATCAGAATATATACCGGCTGTTATTAGCCTGACGATTTTTATGATTGCCGCTTTTTTTACAATGCGTTTCATTATAAAAATTTCTAAGCGGGAAGCCCAAAAGGCAAAAGAATTAGAGGAACAAATAAAAAATAACCAATTTACTCAAAGGGACAGATAATAATCACTGTTCCTTTTTTTTGTCGTCATATGGGTCACATAGAATTTGAATAGCTCATTGTCCGTTTGTCCATACTATAGGCAAATTGTCTATAGGCGGGGGAATATATATGAAGAAAAGCTGGCTGTTTATTCCGTTTCTCATCCTTACAGGGTGTTTGGAAAAGGAAGTTAAAAAGGTAAATGTAGAAATGTTCAATGCTGTGGGCGATTCGCTCGGAACCGTAACATTAGCAGAGCAGTCCAGCGGTGTTAAAATGACAGTAGATTTGAAGGGACTCCCAGCTGGAGAACATGCTATCCATATTCACGGAACCGGAAAATGTATGGCACCTGACTTTAAATCTGCGGGGAACCATTTTAACCCTGAAAAAAAAGAACATGGTCTACTTCATCCTAAAGGTGCCCATGCTGGAGACCTGCCGAATTTAATTGTCGAGGATGATGGGTCGGTTAAGGCAGACCTAATGGCGCCCAATGTCACCTTAAAGGAAGGGAAAAAATCACTGTTTACAAAAGAAGGTACATCAATCGTGGTTCATGAAGGGAAAGATGATGGCATGAGCCAGCCTGCTGGAGATTCAGGAAAGAGAATCGCCTGTGGGGAAATTTCTAAAGATAAAAAAGCAGGCCAAAAAAAGGCCCAAGACGAAAAAAAGTAAAATGCATAGCTATCTCAATTACGGGATAGTTTTTTTGATAAATTTATTATTTTTATAGGTATGAATCTAAGCTTTTCCTAAAAATGGTACATACACTAACAGGGAGAATGTAAGGAGGCGAATAAAATGGAAAAAAGACAATTTGGTACCCCTGGACAACAAATGGGCTTTCCACAAATGATGGGCGGATACCAGCAGCCAGGATATCCACAAATGGGAGGATACCCATACCACCCGCAAATGATGGGTGGCTATCAGCACGGATATCCACAAATGATGGGCGGCTATCAGTATGGATATCCGCAAATGGGCGGATATCCACAAATGGGAGGTTTTCAACAGCCAGGCTACCCGCAAATGATGGGGGGGCAGAAGCCTCAAGGAATGGGCGGATTTCCACAAGCTCAACAACCAATGACATACGGTCAACGGAAGAAAGACAAAAAGTAATTTAAGTGATTGACATATTCGAAATTAAATAAACATGGCGAACCTGTTCCCTTAGCAGAAAGGGACAGGTTTTTTCAGCTGATGGGAAAGTATAACTTTCCCATCAGGCATAAGGGCAACTAAGCTCTGTCTTCGCCTAGCGGCTCGCCAATCGGCGAGTTTTCTTTATATTCTAGCTTGATTAATTTACCATATTTATAGACAATATGTGTATCACATAAAAAAGCAATCGGGGTGTATTTGCAATGAAAAACAAACTATATTATCAGGACGCTTACATACAAACTTTTACTGCCCGAGTTTTGAAGCAAGAAGTAGACGAGGCTGGTAATTGGTATATCGTTTTAGACCAGACCTCCTTTTATCCAACGGGCGGGGGACAGCCGCATGATATTGGCACAATAGCGGGTAAAAAAGTCGTGAATGTTGAAGAAATTGATGGGCAGATTCGCCATTACCTTGAAAGTCACTTACAGGATAGCACTGTGGAGGTATCTAGTACCATTGATTGGGACCGACGATTTGATCATATGCAGCAGCACGCAGGACAGCATATTTTATCAGCTGCTTTTGAGCAGTTATTCGATTACAAAACAGTTGGTTTTCATTTAGGAGCAGACAACCTGACGATCGATTTAGAAGCTGATAACCTAGCAGAGGATGACATAAAGAAAGTTGAGGAGCTTGCAAATAGGATTATTTTAGAGAATAGACCAATTGAAAGCAAATGGGTAACAGAGGAAGAATTATCCAATTATGCTTTAAGAAAAGAGACGAAGGTAAAAGAGGACATCCGGCTCGTAATTATTCCGGACTTTGATTATAGCGGCTGCGGCGGGACACATCCAAAGGCAACCGGTGAGGTTCGTGCGATTAAAATATTAGATTGGGAAAGACAACGGAAAAAGGTGCGTGTTCAATTTGCTTGTGGCAATCGAGTGATTAAACTCCTCGGAGACAAGCAAAGAGTACTGCTCGGATTAACAAAGCTCCTCAATGCCCCAGAAAAGGAAATGGAGCAAGCCATAATAAGACTGCTGGAAAATGGAAAGCGTTTGGAGAAGGCTCTTGATCAATCAAAAGAAAGTTTACTTCTATATGAGGCAAAGGAATTGCTGGAGAAAAATAATTATATTGTGGCTGAGGTGTTTCAAAATCGGACCATTCAAGAGCTTCAGAAGCTGGCCCGACTCGTCATCGCTGAAGATGATGCAGCGCTAGTATTCTTTGTATCAAAGAATGAATCTCGTTTGCAGCTTGTTTGTGCCCGAGGAACCTCTAGAACAGAAAATATGAAAACAATGATTGGAGAGATCTTGCCTCTAATAAACGGCAAAGGCGGAGGAAATGATTCTTTTGCTCAAGGCGGCGGGGATGACCTCATGACTGCAGAGCAAATCCTTCAACAGCTGTTAACTATTATTAGATAAAATTCTCAGCATAGCTTTATAGCATTTGTCTATTTTTGTATAATGGGATTATCAGAATGAAAGGGTGAGGTATGTGGGATTTTTAGATGGCTTAATGGGAAATGCTTCTGAGGTAAATATGGCGGAAGTACAAAAGGAATTTGCGAGCGTACTAGCACCAAATGAGCAAATTGATAAAGCATATAAGCTTATTCGTGACATGTTTATTTTTACAAATAAACGTTTAATTCTTGTTGATAAGCAAGGAATAACAGGTAAAAAGGTGGAGTATCATTCCGTACCGTATAAAAGCATCACTCATTTCAGCATTGAAACAGCTGGAAATTTTGACTTAGACGCTGAATTAAAGATCTGGATCTCAGGAAACGCGGTTCCACTCCAAAAACAATTTAATAAAAACTTAAACATATATGATCTTCAAAGCGTTCTTGCGGAATATGTATTAAAATAATTTGAAAAAGGGCCTCATGAAAGTCTCATAAGGACAGAAAGAGCGATGAAACCGAAAGAATTGTCCTCATGAGACTCATGAGGACAAAAAGAATGAAGAAATTAAGAAAACTGTCCTCATCAAGAGGTCATGAGGACAATAAGAACGAAGAAACCAAGAGAACTGCCCTTATGAAGGCTGAGCTTTCCTATTTAAGAGCTCTTTTTAATCGTTCAAGCCCTTCTTTTACATCCTCTCTCGGACAGGCAATATTCATTCGGACAAATCCTTCTCCGCCAGGGCCGTATTTCGTGCCTGGCTCTAGTGCTAATTTCCCCTTTTCTATTAATAAGTGGCGTAACTCATTATCAGTGACATTGAGCTTCCGGCAATCAAGCCAAAGGAGATAGGTTCCTTCAGATTTGATGCAAGTAATATCTGGCAAGTGCTCGTGAAGATAATTAAGGGCAAATTCTTTGTTTTCCTGCAGGTAATCGATCAGCTCCTCAAGCCATGCCTGCCCTTCCCTGTAAGCCGCTTCCATCCCAATCATCCCAAAAGTATTTAATGAGAAAACCCCTTGGCGGGATAAGGTTTCATTAAATTGCTTTCGTAATCCTTCGTTTTTAATAATGACGGCAGAAGCCTGCAGCCCCGCAAGATTAAAGGTTTTACTCGGGGCAATAAGTGTGATTACCCGCTCAGACAACACATCACTTAAAGAAGCAATTGGGATATGATGATAGTCTTTGTAAATGATATCAGAGTGAATTTCATCTGAAAGAATAAGACAATTGTATTTTTGGCAAAGCTCACCAATTTTCAATAGCTCAGCTCTTGTCCAAACCCTGCCTCCGGGATTGTGCGGGCTGCATAACAAGAACAGCTTACAGCCCTGTTGTAATGACTCTTCAAAGCTGGCAAAATCAATCTCGTATTTTTCATTTACCAGTGCTAACGGCGAATTTACCACTATTCTGTTATTTTTTTTAATCATCTCGAAAAAAGGAGTATAAACGGGAGATTGAAGCAACACCCGATCACCCTCTTCTGTAAACGACTGGATTGCAGCACTAATCGCTTGAACTACTCCGCTGCAATATAACAGCCATGATGGGTTTATCTCCCATTGATGTCTTTTTAACAGCCAGTCCACAATCGCTCCTGCTGTAGATGGAGGGACAAAGGTATAGCCGAACACACCGTGTTCCACTCGATCCTTTATCGCGTTTAAAACGGCCTGTGGTGGCTTAAAATCCATATCGGCTACCCACATTGGCCACAAATTAGCTTCCCCAAAGATTTCCTTTGTTCGCTCCCATTTGACTGATGATGTCTTTAATCGGTCAATCTTCTCATTAAAAATTGTCATTCCCTCACCGCCAGTTTTCAATTTTTATACTTGCATATTCTTATGATAAAATATTTTCATCAAATGTAAAAATTATAGGAGATAAAAAAATGAGAAAAGAGCTTCAAACTAGTTTGCAGTATGTAGATGTTTTAAATGAATGGGATCCCTTTCACTTGAAAAACGGGGGCTATGACACTGAAATAGCTGACACGATTCAAGCAGTCCATGAACTTAATAATCCAACTAAGCTGGCAAAAAGAATTCAAGCGATTTACGAATTTTCTTTTGAAAAAGTTATTCCCATGGAAAGCTGCCTAAAAATAGCAGCGGAATTATTAACAATCAAAGAGAATGAATCTTGCTCTTTATAAAATAAAAAAAGAGGACATACCGAATTGGTTGTCCTCTTCAAAAAGGGGGAATACTAGAAAGCCTTATATTTTAAGGTTTACCAGAATTTACTTTTTTATACGAAAAAAGGTAAAAAATAAAAAGCGGTACATTTTACCGCTTTAACATTGCAGGATAATATTAAGGATTCGTAGGGGAGGAGTCTGTATGAACTTGGTTATGTTGTAATAACTCAGAAGCAGGAATATCTAGAACAGTGGACAACTTTAAGATTGTCTGAGTACTTGGAATTTGTTCCCCAGATTCATATTTCTCAATCGTATGAGTACCTACTCTTACCCTCTGAGCCAACTCCTCTTGAGTCATATTGAGCATTTCACGGCTAGTTTTAATGATGTGGCCGATTGAATTCATACTGTTCACCTCTTCTTGAAAGGATATTTTCTCACTATTAGTATATCATGGTAAATTTTCCGTTTCTTATTCCTTTTTTGAACATTATGTTAAGAATTTCTGAAATAACCGTATGTCGTTCCTAATTAATATTAAAAGCTTTTTTGATTAAAGCCGTTTATTATGCTATAATCTTTTAATGCGTATATAAGGGATAAAATAATTTTTTTAATTAGGAGTGTTTTCATGACAGGAAAAATTGAAACAGGTAGTATATTATCAGGTAAGGTAACGGGTATTCAACCATATGGTGCATTTGTTGCACTCGACGAAAATACACAAGGCCTTGTCCATATTTCAGAAATAACGCACGGATATGTAAAAGATATTAATGACCACTTAAAGGTTGGCGATGAAATTAAGGTTAAGGTCTTATCTGTCGATGAAGAGGCTGGAAAAATCGGCCTTTCGATTCGCGCGACTGAAGAAGCTCCGGTTCAACAAATTGCAAAACCAAAGAAGCCGCGTAAACGTCTTGCTGCAGCGATTATTCCAGAAGCAGAAGGCCAACAAGGGTTTAACACATTAAAAGATAAGCTTCAAGATTGGATTGATCAATCACAACGAGAAGATTTAATTAAAAAATAAAACATTAGAAGCCTGAGACCTACTGTGATTGTAGTTTGGTCCAGGCTTTTTTAATAAGGAAAAGGGACGGAATGTCGCAAAAAAGAATTAGTTTATCCCGCAGTACTGTAAAATATACATATTCTACTACGAACTAGGTGATGCTATGCTTTGCTCACACCACCTTATTTAATTTATGTGCTAGTAATAAAAATAGAAAACTGTTCATTCTTTTTTCCGGCTCGGCTACAATAGATTTATCTATACATAAATCTAAAGAATGAAATGGAGGAAATGATTCATGCCAACAAATATTAATACAAACGAATTGATTGAAAAAACGGAGAAATACGGCGCTAATAATTATCATCCACTTCCAATTGTCATCTCTCGTGCTGAAGGTGTTTGGGTAGAAGACCCTGAAGGCAATAAATACATGGATATGCTCAGTGCCTACTCCGCTGTCAACCAAGGACACCGTCATCCTAAAATAATTCATGCATTAAAGGATCAAGCAGATAAGGTTACGTTAACCTCACGTGCTTTCCATAACGACCAGCTTGGTCCCTGGTATGAAAAGGTTTGTCAATTAGCGAAGAAAGAAATGGTTTTGCCGATGAACACTGGTGCGGAGGCTGTTGAGACGGCTGTTAAAGCAGCACGTCGCTGGAGCTATGAGGTGAAAGGAATAGCGGAAAACCAGGCAGAAATTATCGCTTTTGTTGGAAATTTCCATGGAAGAACAATGACAGCAGTTTCCTTATCATCTGATGCTGAATACAAACGGGGATTTGGCCCGATGCTGCCGGGCATTAAGCTGGTTCCGTATGGAGATTTAGCGGCACTGAAAGCAGCGATTACGCCAAACACAGCAGCCATTTTAATCGAGCCAATTCAAGGCGAAGCTGGGATTGTCATTCCACCTGAAGGATTTATCAAGGCAGCATTTGATCTATGTAAGAATAATAATGTTCTCTTTATTGCTGATGAAATTCAAGCAGGCTTGGCACGTACAGGAAAAATGTTTGCTTGTGAATGGGAAGGCATTGATCCGGATATGTATATCCTCGGTAAAGCCCTTGGAGGGGGCGTGTTCCCAATCTCTTGCGTTGTAGCCAACAAGGACATTTTAGGCGTGTTTAATCCGGGTTCCCACGGTTCAACCTTTGGAGGAAATCCGATGGCCTGTGCCGTTTCCATTGCTGCCCTTGATGTGCTTGTAGAAGAAAAGCTTGCTGAAAGGTCCTTAGAGCTTGGGGAGTATTTTATCAGCAAATTAAAAGAGATCAAGAACCCAAAAATCAAGGAAGTTCGCGGTCGAGGATTGTTTATCGGTGTTGAATTAACTGAACCTGCTCGTAACTATTGCGAACAATTAAAAGACCATGGGTTATTGTGTAAAGAGACTCATGACACGGTGATTCGTTTTGCACCCCCGCTTGTCATCAGCAAAGAGGAATTAGATTGGGCAATTGAACGGATTAACAAAGTATTAGGGTAGATAGTAAAAATAGCTAGGGGTGCCAAAATGGGGACTACTGATGGGGATGGAAAGGAAAAAGAAATATTAAACCTTCTTACATCAACGCAAATTGTTATTCATGATGCATTAAAAAAACTAGGGTATAACCAAGATATGTATCATTTATTAGAAGAACCTTTGAAAACCGTCAGTGTCAGGATTCCTGTTCGAATGGATGATAGGTCGACTAAAATTTTTACAGGTTTCCGTGCACAGCATAATGATGCAATTGGACCAACAATGGGTGGTGTCCGCTTTCATCCTCGTGTAAGTGAAGAGGAAGTCAAGGCATTTTCGATGTGGATGAGCATGAAGTGTGGGATTGCTGATTTACCTTTCGGTGGAGGAAAGGGTGGAATTATCTGTAACCCGCGAACGATGTCATTTGGTGAGCTGGAACGTTTAAGCCGCGGTTACGTTCGTTCTATTAGCCAAATTGTTGGGCCAACTAAAGATATACCAGCACCGGATATGTATACCAATTCGCAAATTATGGCCTGGATGTTAGATGAATACAGCCGTCTCCGTCAAAACGGCTCCCCTGGCTTTATCACAGGAAAACCACTTGTGCTGGGAGGCTCTGAGGGAAGGGAAAAAGCAGGAGCAAAGGGAGTAACCATTTGTATCGAAGAAGCGGCAAAGAAACGTGGAATTTCGATCAAAGGAGCTCGTGTGATTATCCAAGGTTTTGGAAACGCCGGAAGCTACATCGCAAAGTTTTTGCAGGATACAGGAGCGATTATTGTTGGAATTTCGGATGTTTATGGTGCATTATATGATCCAGATGGATTAAATATTAATTATCTATTGGATCGGCGTGACAGCTTTGGTACTGTAACCACCCTATTTGAAGGTGTCTTTACGAATCAAGAACTACTAGAGTTGGACTGTGATATTTTGGTGCCGGCCGCGATTTCTAATCAAATTACAGCTGAAAATGCCCACAGTATCAAAGCAAGTATTGTGGTAGAAGCAGCGAATGGGCCTACGACGCTTGAGGCAACAAACATTCTCACGGAGCGTGGAATATTGCTTGTGCCTGATGTGCTGGCAGGTGCAGGAGATGTTACTGCTTCTTATTTAGAATGGGTTCAAAATAATCAAGGGTATTATTGGACTGAAGAGGAAATAAACGAAAAATTACGAGAGAAGCTTGTCAAATCCTTCAATGATATTTACGAATTAGCGCAAACTAGCAAGGTAAATATGCGCCTGGCCGCTTATATGGTAGGTGTAAGAAAAATAGCTGAAGCAGCATTGTTCAGGGGATGGGTATAAAGAAATCCTAGCATCATCTTGGTGCAGGGATTTCTTTTTTGTGGAAAAGGGGCGGAGCGTCGCAATAATGAATCAGTTAATCTTGTCTGAGTGACAAAAATACATTAACCATTTTGGATTAGAAAAGGTAAGCTCTGCACACACCGCCTTTATTATGTTGGTGTACTACTCATAATCAATTCATTTCTATTTTTGGGTTGTGAGTTGAAACTTATAGTAGTTCTTTGCAAAAAAAATGATTTTAAATAATAATGGAGAATGAAAAGGACGGTGTTAATTGTGGAGAATTTTACGTTTTTGAATCCAACAAAATTAATTTTTGGAAAAGGGCAGCTCGAACAATTAAAAACAGAAATTCCACGATTCGGGAAAAAAGTGTTGCTCGTCTATGGCGGCGGCAGTATTAAACGAAGCGGTCTTTATGAAAAAGTTATCTCTCTTTTACATGAAATTGGTGCTGAGGTATTTGAACTTTCTGGGGTAGAGCCAAATCCCCGTATTTCTATTGCCCGAAAAGGAGTAGAAATCTGCAAAAAGGAAGGAATTGAATTCCTTTTAGCAGTTGGCGGTGGCAGTGTAATCGACTGTACCAAGTTAATTGCAGCAGGGGCTAAATATGATGGCGATGCTTGGGATTTAGTTGTTAAAAAGGCTTTTGCCAAGGAAGCTCTTCCATTTGGTACGGTATTGACACTAGCGGCAACTGGTTCAGAAATGAACGCCGGCTCGGTAATCACTAATTGGGAAACAAATGAAAAATATGGCTGGGGAAGTGCCGTGACATTCCCGAAATTTTCAATTTTAGATCCAGTTAATACGTTTACTGTCCCAAGAAACCAAACGATTTATGGAATCGTTGATATGATGTCACATGTGCTTGAACATTATTTTCACATTGAAGAGAATACAGAATTTCAGGATCGCATGTGCGAATCCTTACTTATTACGGTGATGGAAACAGCACCGAAATTGCTGGCTGATCTGGAAAACTATGAACACCGGGCAACGATTCTTTACAGCGGCACAATGGCATTGAACGGTATTTTAAATATGGGTTATCGAGGCGATTGGGCAACCCACAATCTTGAGCATGCGGTATCTGCTGTCTATGACATCCCGCATGGCGGCGGGCTTGCGATTCTTTTCCCGCATTGGATGGAGCATACCCTTAACGTGAAACCTGAGCGCTTTAAACAGCTTGCTGTTCGGGTGTTCGGCGTAAATGCTGAAGGTAAGAGCGCGGAGGAAGCAGGACTTGAAGGAATTCGGAAGCTGCGTGATTTTTGGAATAGCATTGAAGCACCTTCACGTTTAGCTGATTATGATATTGATGATTCTAAGCTTGATGTAATGGCAGATCGCGCGATGGCAAACGGTGAGTTTGGCACGTTTACGAAGTTAAATCGTGACGATGTTTTAGCCATTTATCGGGCATCATTATAAATGTAAAAAATTTATCGAATTTGGGCACGCTTACATAAGGTGCCCTTCCTTGATTATCTGCTCGTCATTCGTTAAAGTGATTATTGAAAATAAAAATAATGGAGGATCATACATGACACATGTTCGTTTTGATTACTCAAAAGCTCTTACTTTTTTTGGAGAACATGAACTTACATACCTACGCGATGCTGTGAAAGTTGCCCACCATTCTCTACACGAGAAA
>Ga0213822_1000148_pt1 | contig 68971 bp, 67 predicted proteins | sample MC6MC0908MG_FD_179872 | JGI IMG/M metagenome (GOLD analysis project Ga0213822, IMG submission 179872) | Enriched soil aggregate microbial communities from Iowa State University, Ames, United States - MC6-MC0908-MG | ecosystem: Environmental > Terrestrial > Soil > Unclassified | place: USA: Iowa... | reverse complement strand
ACCGCCGTGAAAGGGCGGTGTCTTAACCACTTGACCAAGGGGCCATGGCTCCGAAGGCAGGACTCGAACCTGCGACAACCTGATTAACAGTCAGGTGCTACTACCAACTGAGCTACTTCGGAATAATCCATATGTTTTGTCGTCGTTATCTTGTCGACTTTTACTATTATAGGGATATATCAAGTAAACGTCAACCCTTTTTATTAAGTTTTTTTATTCCACTAGTTTTAAGCGACCTAAACACTTACTACAGCAGTATTTCTCTACATTCATTCTAATTTTCCTTACATATATTTGTTGGCATTTTACACATGTATATGTAAGGAGACGACGTTGCTTTTTCCGAGAAGTTTTTGGTGTTTGCAATGCTGAGCAAAATCGAGGTGCCCCTACTTTTTTTAATAGCTCTCGAAAATCTTTGTCTCGATGCTGATATCCCTTACCTTCTAAATGTAAATGATAATGACATAATTCGTGGCGAACTATACCCTCCACTTCGTTAATACCATATAGTTCATACGCTTTTGGATTAATTTCTATATTGTGTGATTGTAAAAGATAACGTCCACCCGTTGAACGTAATCTTGGATTAAAATATGCTTGATGCATAAATGGCTTCTGGAAACTTTCTAATGATATTCTACTGATAAGACTTTGTAGTTCCTCATTGTTCATAGCTAGTTCACCTCTAACAACAAGAATACCACACTGCGTAGTATAGACAGTGTGGTATTAATTTATTACACTTCGATCGTTTGAATTTTAGGAGGAAGCATCGTTAAAGCGATACGCCCTTTATTGACATCTATTTGTTCTACCCAAACCGTTACAATATCTCCTAGTGCAACAACTTCTAATGGATGTTTAATACGTCTTTTTTGCAATTTAGAAATATGCACAAGCCCGTCCTGCTTCACTCCAATATCTACAAATGCTCCGAAATCAACTACGTTTCTCACTGTACCTTGCAATTCCATCCCAACTTGTAAATCTTCCATTTTTAATACATCCGTTTTCAGTAGTGGTTGAGGGAATGCATCACGTGGATCGCGACTAGGTTTCATTAATGTATCTACAATATCTTGAATTGTGACTGCTCCAATACCTAAAATCTCGCTTAAATTTTGTACACCTAGGGATGCAATAGATTCCTCCGCCTTCTGCGTCCCAATCTCTTTTTTATCAATTTGCGCTACCTCTAAAATCCGCTCTGCTACACTATAGCTTTCAGGGTGAATACCCGTCGCGTCGAATGCATTTTTTGCTTCTGGAACACGTAAAAAACCAATTGCTTGTTCATACGTTTTGGCACCAAGTCGTGGAATTTTCTTTAGTTGAGCACGTGTCGTAAATTGTCCATTTTCTTCTCGTACCTTCACAATATTCTCCGCAACCGTTTTCGATAATCCGGAAACGTATTGTAGTAGTGAAGCTGAAGCTGTATTAACATCAACGCCAACTTGGTTAACCGCTGTTTCTACTATAAATGTTAAGGACTCCGTCAATTTCTTTTGAGAGACATCATGTTGATACTGACCTACTCCAACTGCTTTTGGCTCAATTTTCACTAACTCCGACAACGGATCTTGCAGGCGACGTGCAATAGAAACTGCACTACGTTGCTCTACTTGTAAATCCGGAAATTCTGTACGTGCAATTTCAGAGGCTGAATAAACAGATGCTCCCGCTTCATTGACAATAACATAGGCTACATCAGTTTCAAGCTCATTCAATACATCTGCAATAAATTGTTCTGTTTCGCGTGAGGCAGTACCATTACCGATAGCAATTATAGTAATTGGATATTTTGTCAAAATTCCTTTCACAATTGCTTTTGATTTTGCTACATCCGGTTTTGGAGGATGTGGATAAACGGCTGTAACCTCTAACATTTTCCCTGTTTCATCTACAACAGCTAATTTACAGCCTGTACGGTAGGCTGGATCAACACCCAATACATACTTCCCTTTCATCGGAGGCTGTAATAAAAGATTGCGTAAATTCTCAGAGAAAATATGGATAGCCTGCGCTTCTGCCTTCTCTGTAAGTTCATTTCGTAACTCTCTTTCAATAGAAGGCTGAATTAGACGCTTATACGAATCCTCAATTGCTAGCTTCACTTCAGCAATTGCTGGAGAGGAACCTGTAGCAGGAATCCATTCCTTCCACATAATCATCAATACTCGATCTACTGGTACATGAATTGCCACCTTTAATATTTCTTCTTTCTCACCACGATTAACAGCTAATATACGGTGTGGAACGATGCGATTTACAGGCTCTTCGTATTCGTAATACATTTCGAAAACGTTTTTTTCGTCTGCCTCTGCTTTTTTCACACTTGTTACGAGTACTCCATCTTTCCAGGAATACGAACGAATTTTTTCACGGATTGCTGCGTCATCAGCAAAACGCTCTGCTAAAATATCTCGTGCCCCAGCTAATGCATCCTCTACATTAGCAACTTTCTCTTCATCTACGAAAGCCATCGCTAATTGTTCTAATGCATCACTACGATACTCTAATAGAAGATCTGCAAGTGGTTCTAACCCTTTTTCTTTCGCTATTGTCGCCTTTGTTCGGCGTTTTTGTTTATAAGGTCTATATAAATCCTCTACACGCTGTAAAACAGTTGCTACTCGAATAGCTTGTTCTAATTCAGGAGTTAGTTTATTTTGTTCCTGGATTAATCGTATAACCTCTTCTTTACGTTGCTCAAGCTGCTGTATGTAGTGATAGCGATCCTCTACAGCTTTAATCTGTACCTCATCAAGGGACCCAGTAGCTTCTTTTCGATAACGTGCAATGAATGGCACGGTATTTCCTTCTTCTAATAATTTTATAACAGCCTCGACTTGACCTGGCTTGATAGCTACATCTTTTGCAATGAGCTGTAACATTTGCTTTTGTTCCACATCATCACTACCTTTTTTATTTTCATTTTACCATTACACTTTACTAAAAATGCAAAAAAATAGTCTACTCTGAAAGTAGAGCAAACTATTTTAACAGGTGTGTTGAATAACCATCTTTATCCTCCCTAATTAATTAGAAGGCTCTGGGTTCCGCTACGGACTACTCGCTTTCCTGCAGGAAGCTCTGCTCTACGACGAAAGCGAAGCGACAGAGCACTCGGGTAGCCCGTAGCTACAATCAGTTAAAAATGGAAATATATTAGCGAAATCACAACAAAAAAATCCATTTATCGCTCAATAAAAAACTATTATTTCTATTCTAATAAGTAAGAAGCGTTTATTACTTTAGGATATTTAACTTAATAGCACTCAACGCCTCATCAAAAATTTAGAGCGAAACGCCATCACTTGCTAGGATAGCCTCCTGTAATTTCTTTATTGCCTTCCTTTGTATTCTAGATACATGCATTTGAGAAATTCCTAATCGTTCTCCAACTTCTGTTTGAGTAAGTTGCTCTAAATATGTAAGCTGAATTATTTGTTTTTCTCTCTCACTTAAAACACTTATTGCATCAGAAATCACCATTCTTTTGTTAGTCATTTCATAGCCGTCATCTTCTTCACCCATAATATCAAATAACGTTACTGGGCTTCCGTCAGAATCTGATTCTATTGAATGATCCATAGAAAGAGCATGGTAACTACGGCTCATCTCCATAGCTTCTAATACTTCTTCCTCCTGCACCTCTAATTGATCCGCGATTTCCTTAATAGATGGAGAACGCTGCAACTCAATTGTCAACGTTTCCACTGTTGTTTTAATTCGCGGTCCTAACTCTTTTATTCGTCTTGGTACGTGAACATCCCATGTTTTATCGCGTAAAAAGCGCTTGATTTCTCCCACAATCGTTGGCACAGCAAATGCCTCAAAACTTCGACCAACATTAAGGTCAAAACGTTTTATTGCACCTAGCAACCCCAGCATACCTACTTGAGCAATATCATCACTATAAAATTTACTATTCGAATATTTGCGTGCAATCGACTCAACTAAATATTGATAATGAATCACTAAATTTGTTTGCGCTTCATCATCTTCTGTTGACTGGTACAATGCAATCCATTTCAATACATCTTCCCTGGATGAAGATTTATGTAACGATTCTTTCGACATTTTTTTCCACCTGCTCTCTAGCGACATACTTTGTCATGAAAACAGTTACGCCACCATCGTTATTTATCATCACCTCATCCATCAAAGTTTCCATTAAATACAGTCCTAAACCACCTTCACGTAGTCCCGCAATACTCTCTTCAGGGTGATACGGACCAATTTTCGACTTTATCTCCTCAAAATTAAAACTATTGCCATAATCTGCAATCATCATTTCTATTTTATTTTCATACAAAGCGCAACCAATAACGATTTCGCCTTCTTCATCATCCTTATAGGCATGATGTACAACGTTCGTTACTGCTTCACTTGCTGCAATTTTTAAGTCCTCGATATCATCATAATTAAATCCAATACGACTAGCTAAACCAGAAACTGTTAATCGAATCACGCTGACAAATTGCGGTTTTGCAGGAACCCTTATCTCAATATAATCAAATTCCTTCATTTTCGTAGTTCCACCTTTTTATCAGTCTCAATATCCATTAAGTCGCTTAAACCAGTAATTTCAAATAATCTTTGTAGTCTATTCGATAAACCAACAAGTTTAACTTTACCCTTTTCACGTAATGCTCTTTTATAAAAGGCGACAAATATCCCCAGACCTGTACTATCCATATAATTCACTTTTGATAAATTCAGCTCTATTTCTAATCCTTCCGTAATCTTCACTGCTTCTAATTCCTCTCTTAGCCTTGAAGCAGTAAAAGTATCTATTTCACCCTCAACAAATCCGTATAATTTATTATCCAGTTCTTTAAAATGTATCGCCATATCCATTACAACACACCTCCACCATATTTGTGAGACTATTCTTCTTTTCCCTTAATTACAAAAAAATAAACTTAAACATCTAATTTTTTATAATGACTACCGTAAAATCATCTGATAGTTTAAAATCCTGTATTTTTTCAATTTGCTTATAAAGCAGATTACATAGTTGCTGCGCTGATACATGCTTATTCTCCACTATCAATGATGTAATGATCTCACGTGAATTTAAATCATCCCTCGATCTGAACTCAGTAACACCATCTGTCATCATTATTACGATGTCTTTATCTTCTAAAAAAATTTCATTATACGAATATTTTGATTCAGACAACACACCTAATAATAGCCCTTTCGCTTCTAGAGAGAAAAATTCACCCTGTTTAGCGCTATAATGCAGCGCTGGCTCATGACCTGCAGAAGCATATGAAAAAATACTGTTTTGTATATCCAAGCAACCGTAAAACATGGAGACAAACATACTGTCATCTACACCTTTTTCAATTACTCGATTGATGACTTCTAATACATACGAAGGATCTTTATAAGCGTATTCTAACGTTTCAAGACCATACTTCACCATAGACATGCACAATGCAGCTGGAACACCTTTACCAACTACGTCAGTCACAGCTACACTTAAATAATCCTCTCGATCATGCAAAAAATGCACATAGTCTCCATTCATCTTACGGAACGGAATCGATATCATTCCTATATCAATACTCGATAGTTGTGGTACGACTGTTTTAAGTAATGTTTTTTGAATGTCTGTAGCAATTTTCATTTCCATTTCATACTCTGCTTGTATTTGTAGCAGGCTTTGATGCTCTCTATGCGCCATTCCGTAATGCACCATTACTTCGATAAGAAAATCATATGCGGGCTGATCTTCCCCCACTCTATCCGGAAAGATCTTTCCAACTGCATTTTTATGAATATTTACAACATCCTCAGGCGAAATATTCTTTTGAATTAATTGACGAGTGAAATTTTGAGCAATATACAAATTCTTTTCGGTTTGATCGGACATGTAATCCGACAAAATCTTCTCATATTGAGATTCTAATTGTTTCAATATTTTCACATCCTAACGCAACCGTTTTTCAGCCCTTATCGTCGTACCTTCTCCGACAACCGATTGTATAACCATACTGTCCATCAATCTATTAACGCCCGGTAAGCCTGCACCGAGCCCTCCTGAAGTGGAGTAGCCATCCCCCATCACTTTCCGAACATCTTTTATTCCTGGACCTTGATCAGTTGCAATAACAACTATTTTCTTCTCAACGTCCGTCTCAACTTTTTCAACTTCAATGACACCTACCCTTGCATATAAATATATATTTCGAGCTAACTCACTAATAGCTGTGGTGATTCGAGCCTGATCAACAATGCCAAATCCAAGTGCCTTTGCTTCGTCACGCCCCAGTTGTCTTGCTGCAACTATATCCCACTCAGTAATAATTTCAACCGAAGACTTAAATGTCACTGTTGCTCCCCCAATTCCTTTCGGAGTTTTACTCTTACACTTTCATTCGACCTGCTTGATTATTTTTTATTTCAGGCTCTTTACCAAAAAATGTACTTGAATAACACATTCCACTCTACGCTTTATGAGGGCGTACCTCCCTCGCTCCATGTGTTTTTATATCAGCTTACTTTTTAATCAAGAACAGGTTTTAGTATTAATCCATAAAATTCTATGTATTTTTCCTTAAACCTCTCGGAAAATTTTTCAAAAATCTATTCTAGATATAAATCTTTACTTCATCTTTAATCTATTAATACCATTTTTGAAAAGTAAATTCAATTTATGGTAAAGAACTATTTAAGCAACAAAAAAAGCATCGAGATGAAAAATCATCCCGATACCTCTATACACATATGTATATCAAAATTTAACAAGTCCTAAACTAATCATCAATGCACCATCAACTTTCTCCATCACAGCATGATCAAGTTGCGTAATACGATCAGTCAATCTTGACTTATCAATCGTTCGCACTTGCTCAAGCAGAATAACCGAATCACGTTCAAAACCATACTTTTCAGCATTGATTTCAACGTGCGTCGGTAACTTTGCTTTTTGAATCTGTGCAGTAATAGCTGCGATGATGACAGTCGGACTAAATCGATTGCCAATATCATTTTGAATAATTAGCACCGGTCTAGTGCCCCCTTGCTCGGACCCAACTACCGGCGATAAATCTGCAAAAAAAACGTCACCACGTTTTACATTCAAAGTGTCATCCCCCGCTAACGAGACGCTCCACTGTATGTTGTGCTTCATATTCTGCATGCAAGCATTCACTTGCAATCTTCAGATTAATATGAGACATTTCAACATATCCTTTCATCATAGCTTCCCGTATTTGATTTGGTTGCTCCTGCATTAAAACTACGCGCGACAAAGTACGCGCCAAAGATTCACTTTCAATTACTTCCTTTGTTTGTAGAAATAGTCTGTCTTGAACAGCAATTGTAGCTTCTCTTAACCTTTTCTCGTACACAGCAAGCACCTCCAACGGAACCATCCACTTTTTCATTACTACCCATTCTACCATTGAAAGATATTGTTGAAAAGACACGAAATGACACAATATCTTACAATTTAAAGTCCAAGTTGTAATAATATGTTGGTTGTCGAAGGTATATGCCGATACATTCACCTTGCAATAGATCACCAATTGTGAATTGCTCAGCTTTTTAGTATTAACATTTTCTCCAGTAGTAGTTCATTTACCAAGTTTTTTAAATAGCATTTGTATAGTATTCATTTGTCCAAAGTAAACGTTGACGTTACTTAAGACCACCTATACAAAATTCTTTTCCTCTACGGAGAAGAAACTTCTTCTCAGCTGAGGCTAAAGTCAAATGTATAATCTAGGAACTCTTGCTGTAATAATGCATGGTACTTCATAATTAATGGTTTCAAGCTTCCTTGCCCATTCATTCATTGAAATAACATCCTGCCCTTGACGACCAATGAGTGTTACTTTCTCACCTATAGCATATGCTTTTGGCAAGGCAACCATACATTGGTCCATACAAATTCGTCCAACAATCGGCATTCTTTGTCCATCAATTAATACTTCTTGTCCACCTAGTTTACGAATTACTCCATCAGCATAACCTACTGGTATTGTTCCTATCCACATATCAGAAGGGGCTACAAATGCAGCTCCGTAGCCAACTGATTCACCTGCTTGTAAATGTTTCACATGTACTAGCTCACTCTCGAGTGAAAACGCCGGCTGTAACGGAAATGGTAAAACACCTTCCACATAAGGAGATGGTGATAATCCATACATTGAAATACCATATCTAACAGCGTCAAATTGTAAATGCGCATTTTTCACTAAGGATGTAGCCGTGTTTGATGCATGAACAAGTCTAGGCTTTTCAGGCAATACAGTTACACATTTCTCAAAAAAATGAGCCTGGCTATCGAAGTATGATGTATCCTCTTCATCTGCTGTCGCAAAGTGTGTAAATATCCCATCAACTTCCGCATTCACCGTATTTTGTATTGTTCGATAAAGATCCAATAATTCATTCTCGGAACGAACGCCAATTCTACCCATTCCGCTATCTACTTTTATATGTAGTCGTAAAGGATTTTCTTCATTAGCTATGAGCGGAGCAGCTTGTTGTACCCATTCATTTGCAAATGCCGTAAGAATTATGCGCTGCTTTGCAGCATATGGTACAAACGAAACAGGTGAGGCACCCAATATAAGTATGTCTGGTTCTTCAAAATGTGCTCGAATATGTAATGCTTCGTCAGGTGTTGCAACAGCAAGCATTGTTGCGCCGGCCTCAAGTGCCGCTTTTGCAACTGCTACATCTCCATGACCGTATGCATTTGCCTTTACTACAGCAATAATTTGAACATTAGGTTGAAGTAGCTTTTTTAAATTTTTTACGTTTTGTTGGATTGCGTGTAAGTCTACAATTGCTTTGGTTGGTCTAAAATACTGCTGTATCTTCATTAGAATACCCTCTTTATTTTTTATTAAAACATTATGTATTGCTTTAATTTCTTTTTATCTATTGTACCCAAGTTATTCTATATTAGACTTTTTTTCTACATAACCTCTATCGTATAATATATGGCTTAACACTTTCTAAACAGTTACTATTCATCAAAACTACACTATTTACTTAGCAAGCTACAGCTTTCTTCCTGCAGAAAGCTGTAGCTTGAAGCATTACTTCATACTACTCATCGTCATAGAAGCTGCAACTTCCACCATTTCTTCACGAGTCAATTTACTCGACGCTACAAAGAATGCGACGCCATCTTTTTCCCAGCTAATAGATGTATCTGTAATAGCCCCAATCGTAAAGCCTAAATCAACTGGATCGCCAGGAGTTGATACCGGTAACATAGCATTTCCTTTCATAGCTGGTTGTTGCATTACCGTGAATGCCTTTTCACCTTCGAATGTTAAGATGACACGTTCCATTCCACCATCTTGAATAACTTGCTCATCCACCATTTTCGCCCAATTCACAACAGGGTAATGTGTTTGGAACTCTTTATATTCGACTTCAGCACCTACTGCTTCTTTTCCTTCTTTTTCATCTTTGCCTTCGTTGTTGTCTGTGCTCTCTTTGTTCTCTTTGCTGTCTTTGCTATCTTTTGCTGGTGGTGCAGCTTGTTCACCTTTTGTTTCATCTGTTTCCGTAAATTGCTCAACCGCATACTCTTTAGCTGCGTGTTGGACACCTAATTTTATATTTTTAAATGTGATACGAATTTGCTCTTCTTTTACATCATTCATAATTACTACTGAAGTTGGTAGCATTGTTTTCTTATCAACCGTTATAACTTGATGAGGCATACTATTTTTATAGCTATTTCTAGTAGCCGCTTCAAATATATATGCTTTGTCTTCCTCTTTCATGACTAAATTTTTATCTTCAGCTAAATCTTCTGCTAGTGCCCCTATTAAATAAGCCTGACTATTTTTCTTTGGCCAATCACTTTGGAATTTATACATTTTGTTTAAAGTAGGTGTGACTACAAAAACTCCATCTGCGTTTCGCACAATCATTTGTGAAACATCTTTCCCACTTTCTACTACTTCTACTCGATAGAAATCAGGTTTCGTATGCCAAACTGTTACATCATATTTTCTCGGCTCCCCACCAGATTTAATCTCCATCGTAGCGTTCAACTCATAACCATTTGTCTCTGCCCATTTTCCATTTACTTTCTTCAACACTTTTTCCTGTGAGGTTGCACCACATGCCGATAAAAGTATTATCGTACAAAGTAAGACGAGCCATTTAACTATACGGTTGCCCACGCTTTCACCCTTTCTTCTTTCAAATCCACTACGACAATATATGAACCGTATTTGTCAGTTATGTCTTTTGAAGAAAAGGCAATATATTTATCAGAAATTTATTTACTTTTCAATTGCTCATCATCATAACGTGTGGTTGATTTCCGTTCAGACTGGGCGTTTTCCTGTAGGCGGCCAAATGCCACCCACAACTTTTGGTGTTTTGGTGATGAGCCTTTTTTATGTTTTATATGGCGAAAGCTGTGTTTATCATTATTTATTGTAATAATATTACTTGTGCCGCTGCGTATTCCTTAGTATGGGTAATACTAACAAAACCATTTACTAGTTCTCCTTTAAAATATAAAACTGGGTTACCAGCTTCCCCTCTTAAAATTTCAATATCATGAAGCTTACATTCTTCACCGATACCTGTTCCTAATGCTTTTGAAAATGCTTCTTTTGCAGCAAATCGTCCAGCTAAAAATTCTATTCTACGAGTTTCTGAATGTGTATCAAACAAAACTTTTTCCTTTTCAGATAAAATGCGGTCTTTAAATTTATTTGTTCTCATCATTGCTTTAACAATACGGTCGATCTCTACAATGTCGAGACCAATTCCTTTAATCATATGAACTTCTCCTTTTCCTATTTCCCGAAAGCCATGTATAATAATTGTAAATCGAGGTGGAGCCATGTTTAGCAGAACAGAAAACTTTAAACAATATACAAAGTATTATCCCATTGTTTCGACGTTAATAGCGATTAATTTTATTATTTATGTATTAACTCTTTTACCTGGTGTAGGAAAACTCATAGAGATTTACGGAGTCCAAGTGAACGCCTTTATACAACAAGGTGAATGGTGGCGTGTTATTTCCGCAATGTTTTTACATGTTGACTTTTCGCATGTTTTCTTTAATATGTTTTCACTGTTTTTATTCGGACCGGAGCTTGAAAAAATCGCTGGTAAGGCTCGCTTTATTACGATTTATTTATTATCTGGTATTGTAGGAAACATAGCAACCTATCTATTTAGTGATAGTAGTTATGCAAGTCTCGGCGCAAGCGGTGCTATATTCGGAATATTCGGTGCTTTCGGGGCACTTGTCTTCTATACACGCCGCACAATGCCAATGCTTCGTAAACTTATTTTACCAATTATTATTATCAGTGTTATTATGACTTTTTTACAGCAAAATGTGAATGTCTATGCTCACTTAGGTGGTTTAGTAGCAGGATTCCTTCTCGGACTCATATACTTACATCCAAATAGAATTTTAAGCTGGCGCAAACAAAAGATGGCAGGTAAATAACAATCTTGAAGAGGAGTTTTCTTACGGTGATAAGCTATCACTGGAGAATACTCCTCTTCTGCTTTATGCTAGAGCGTCATCCTCATCTTCTTCAATTTCATATTTTCCTTCGCTTTCTTTATTATTGTTCCACTCAGCTTACGAATCACTTTGAGTCCTCTACCATGACCTACAAAGAGTAGCCATTCTCGCAATGTCTCCCTCGAACAATCAGTCAATGCAAATAATCTATCTACATCACTTAAATCCAGCAATTTTAAATGCGCTTTTTTGGATGAGCCATATTCAAATAAAATTCCGCATATTCTGTTTATTTCACTACTCTATTATATACAGTATTTACCTAAATTTACAGATAAAAAAAGCTAATCCTCACTATAAATTGTAAGGGTTAGCCAGATAGTGAATTTAATGTTCATACCAAGATAATATTGATTCAGCATCTTGCTGCTCTAAGCTCGGCACATTCCCTGTCATACCAGTCATTCCTGACATTACCGTTGCTTTTATAGACATAACATTTTTTCTTCTTTGGAAATACGTTTGCGTACTTTCAATAGATTGTATACGTTTTTTCTCCATGAAAATTGTTATGCGACTGAACACACGATATTGCATAGTTAATTGCTTTCTATCGATCTTATAACCAGCCGTTTTATGTTGCCAAATACCAAGTAATATCGTTATTGGAATTAACAGCAATGAAAGCAACCCATACGGATATAAGAAATAACTACATGCTCCAATTATAGGTATGAGCCAAATAAAATCAATTCGGTAAAAAAATGAACGAGCTCGCTTTGGCGTACGGATAAATTCTGGACGCCAATTCATCTCTGGAAAAAGCTGTTCTAACGTTTGCAGACAATCCCTTTTCTGAATAAGCGGGAATAGCGTAATTTTTTTATCTTTCCCATCTTCACCGTTTCCTCCGGCACTCTCAACAACTACAGTTGCAAAGCCAAACCATTGTCGCAATGGATTCTCTACAATTCGAATGGCCTGAATTCGATTTAAAGGCAATGTAATTCGCTTTTTCTCAAGCAGCCCTTTTGTAATAATAAGCTTTTCGTCTTCAATTCGGACTGTATAATCATAATAATTGATCAGCGTAATGACCACCGACACACCCCATGCCACAATGAGGATAAGCATCACTATTAGCGCAACTAAAAATACACCAATTTTCACGAAGTCAGCTAGCTCGTGAAAGACCGTTTCATATGGGATTATATCTGAAAACTGAGAGACGGCTGCTGCAAGTCCCGACAACACGACCCCAATACCACCTGAAGTTGTTGCCAATACAAGTAAATCACGTATAGACATACGATAAATCGTCGGAATCGATACTTCCTCTTCTATTGGAAGTGATCGCTCATCAGCTGTTTGTTCAATTACTTGGTTTTTTGCACGGTGCATTTCCAACTCTATGACATCTGCTGCTGCCTTTCGTATTGCCGTTAACTCTACCTCAGGTTTCCCATCCTTACTTCCTGCAGTTTCAACCTGCACCTTTACTAAGCCTAATAAGCGATGTAAAATACCCTCATTGTAATTTAAACTTTGAATACGTTCAAACGGGATGTAACGTTTCTTTTTAACAAACAAGCCGTATTTTACACGTAACTCTCCATCTTCAAACCAATAGACAAATGTACGCCATTTAACAATACCACTAACAAGCGAAAGTAAAGCAGCTACTCCCCATACACCGAACAATAAAACCGTTTGAAAAAAATGTTCACTATGAAAATTAAAAGAAAAATTAAAACCATTCGTTACAATAATAATGGCAACAGGTATAATCATACTTTTTAATGCTTTCGCACTTGTAATAATAGCCGATACTGGGTGTAAACGATTTATTTCCTTAGACATCATCTTCCGCCACCCTTGCTAATTCCGAAATACGGGCACGAAGCCCATCAGCCTCTTCCATGACAAGTGCTGGGATTGTATGTACAGTTGCCGCTGTCGATATTGAAATATTACCCAAACCATATCTTTTTAATATCGGCCCTTGTGTCGTATCAACATGTTGTACGCGTACCATCGGAATGAGTGTACGTTTAACAACAAATAAACCATGTTGCACCTCAATCTCATTTTCACGCACCTCATAGCGCCATCGTTCCCATCTGATCTTCGGAAATAGATAAGCAGATAGGACAGCACTTAGTATGACTACAGCAACTGCAATGAAATAAATAAATGATGGCCATTCAAAATAATAGGTACCGTAGCATACTAACACGGCTATGATTAATAGCAGTAACGTTTGCAATACTCCATATAAACGCCACACTGTTAACCCTTTTCGAGAAATTTTATGAATTGGTTCTGCTCTCAAAGTTGTTCCCTCTCTTTCTATAACTTTGTATACGAAATTAATAATCGTTTTGTTTCAAAAATATGCAAAAAATGGTTCATAATCATACCGTGTGGTTAATTTCCGTTCCGACTGGGCGCTTTCCCGAGGGCGTCCGATGAGCCGCTTCGCTCCAGGCTCCCATCCACTCCAATCAACTTTTATACAGGGCATAAATCTAAATAAATGTCATCCCAACTTTTGGTGATGAGCTAAAAAAATGGTTTTAAAGCAAACGTTGGGATGGGGCACAATTCGTAGCATCCTCAACTGTTTTGCTAGGCTTCTCCTTTCTCTATTTCCCAAAGATCTTATCAAGTACAGAAACCTCTCGTTTTTTATCTGTCGGTGTAGATTATTCCTCCACATTTTATGTATACCACAATAAAAAACCTTACAGCACTTTGACTGTAAGGTTTAATCATTTTGATGAAGATAAAGTTAGTCTTCGTGACGACGTGGTGCGCGTGAACGACCTTGTCCACCTTCACGGCGACCTCCGTCACGACGTCCGCCTTCTCGACGATTTCCATTTCCACTTCCACCACGACGATCTCCGCCACGTCCGCCTTCTCGACGTCCATTAAAGCTACGGTTACCACCGCGTCCGCGATCTCCTCCGCCACGGTTACCAGAACGCTCACGACGCATTGGTAATGGTCGTTCTTCAGTAATTGTTACTGGCGAGTCATCTGGCTCTTTTGTTAATGAACGAAGTGCAGCAGCTACAACATCGATTGCATCATGGTTTTCAAGTAATTCTGTCGCAAGTATACGATAATCACCTAAATCGTTGTTCGCAATAAGACCTTCTAGTGTCTCCATAGATAGGCGTTGTTGACCCACTAAAGCTTCGTCCGATGTTGGTGGTCGAAGTGGTGTCATACGTTTTTTCGTTGTTTCTTCTACAATACGTAGGTAACCCATTTCGCGTGGTGTTACAAATGTTACTGCAAGACCTGATTTACCTGCACGACCTGTACGACCAATACGGTGAACATAAGACTCAGGATCTTGAGGAATATCAAAGTTATAAACATGTGTTACACCAGAAATATCAAGCCCACGAGCAGCTACATCTGTTGCCACAAGAATATCAATTTTATTTTCCTTAAATTGACGTAACACAGAAATACGTTTCGCTTGGCTTAAATCACCATGGATTCCTTCAGCAAGGTAACCACGAATTGATAACGCTTGTGCAAGCTCATCCACGCGACGTTTTGTACGTCCAAAGATGATAGCAAGTTCTGGTTGGTGGACGTTTAATAAACGAGATAAAATGTCGAATTTTTCACGCTCAGCAGACTTCACAAAATATTGATCGATGTTATCAACTGTTAATTCTTTTGCTTTAATTTTTACGATTTCTGGATCATGCATAAATGTTTCAGCAATTTTGCGAATTGCTGGTGGCATTGTTGCTGAGAACAATAATGTTTGACGTTCAGAAGGCACATTTTCTAAGATTGAATTAATATCATCGATAAAGCCCATGTTTAACATTTCATCAGCTTCATCAAGTACCAATGTTTGAACATCTTCTAATTTTAAAGTGCGACGATTAATATGGTCAATTATACGACCAGGTGTACCTACGATAATTTGAGGTTTATTTTTCAGTGCACGGATTTGACGGCCGATTTCTTGACCACCGTAAACTGATAACAATTTCACACGTTTATCATAACCAATTTTATAAAGCTCTTCTGAAACTTGAATCGCTAATTCACGAGTTGGAGCAATTACTAATGCTTGGATATTAGGGTTTTTTGGATCGATTTTTTCAATAAGTGGAATCCCGAAAGCGGCAGTTTTACCAGTACCTGTTTGCGCTTGGCCTAATACATCGCGACCTTCAATGGCAAAACGGATAGTACCTTCTTGGATTGGTGTTGCTTCTTCAAATCCCATACGCTTTACTGAGCGTAATGTAGATTCGCTAATATTTAATTCTGAAAAATTTGTCAAACTTCTCAATCTCCTTTTTCTGCTTTTAAGTTGACAAATGGTTACATTTTCAGATGAAGTTGTCGGCAAATTCGAGCCTGTGTTGTGGAACGTTTCCGTTACTTAAAAATTTTCTCTACATGATGTCACATAGAGCTCTCTTATATGAAAAGGAAAGCCCGGTCTTTACCGAGCGGTTCGATTCTGTCGTAATTTTTCACTTTAGAATAAAACCGTTGTGTTCAAAAAAAAGTACTCTTCAACCAAAGTATGAAGAGTCTTCGCACAAAATGTATCCATTGCTTACACTAGTCTAACATGGCTTTAAACCGTATGCAACGATAACGCATGAGTCGTAATAATCTGACTACTTTGCGGAGCCCTTTAAAAACAATAAAACCTGCGGAAACCATTCGGAACAACCTTCATCATAACATATATGATGCTTCCCTTTATCAGAAAAATACAAAGTTTTATCGTTTGAGGTTAATGTATTATATAGAAATTGAGCAGTATGATAGGGCACTATACCATCTAATTTTCCCTGTACAATATACACCGGAATTTGGATATCTTTGTAATATGGCTCCACCATTCGGACAAGCCTCATGAATTCTATTGTTGACGCTAAAGGTACATTGTTAAACTTATGACGGTAGCGCAAAAACAGCTCATTATTAGACAGATTACGATTGTATGCCTCTGTAGCAAGCATTTTAAAATCCTTGACCAGTTGCTTAGGACTCACATATTTGGCAGCAGCACTTAATAACACGAGCTTTTTCACTTTATAACGCTTAGCTAAGTACAACGCTATAATGCCTCCCATTGAAAACCCAACCACTATTACTTCATCTACCTTTTTGGCAAGAGCACGAAAAGCCAACTCGGCGTCCATCAGCCAATGCTTAGCGGTGAATCCACGCATATGCAACTCCTCCCCGTGCCCTGATAAAGTAGGTTGTTCAATTAGCCAATTTGTATTCGCACGTAAATAGGTAGTAAAAGGTTCTACTTCATAAGGTCCTCCGGAAAATCCATGTATACATAACACACCTACTGACAATTGCTTTCACCTCTAAATATAAACTTAAGATAATATGAAGAAATCGGTGAGAGCGTATCCCACCGATTTCTTATAATCAGAGAGGGTCTTCATCCCCTCTGATAAAAGTTTCATCTTATTCAGTAAATGCATGTAAAATCGTTTCTAATTTCATACCGCGAGAGCCTTTTAGTAAGATGATGGACTCCTCGTTAGCTTGCTGTATTTTTTCGATAATTGGCGTATAATCATCCTCTACATATAACAAATGATCCGCATCAAAACGTTCTTTTAATACTTCATTTAAATAAGTCATGCGTGGACCAAATAAGCATACATAAGAGATTTCTTCAGCATGGATATCCTCCGATAAGTCTTTATGGAAGCTCTTTTCGTTTGGTCCAAGTTCAAGCATGTCACCTAACACAAGCCATTTTTCTGGGCGAATCGTTGTCGACGCTATAAATTGAATAGCTGCTTTGACAGAAGTTGGAGCGGCATTATATGCATCATTAATAAACAATGCACCATTTGTTCCCTGTACTTGTTGCATGCGCATGTCTGTAAGGGCCACTTGTTTTAAGGATGCACGAATTTGGTCATCATTTAAACCTAGCTTTTGAGAAATTAACATAGCAACTAACGTATTTTTCACTTGATGCTTCCCGAGAACTGAAATAAAGAAATCTCCTTCAATCACACCATGTGTAGTGAAGCTACTACCATCAGCAGTAGCCTCAATATTGTCAGCATACAATAGATTACCGTGCTCTAAGCCAAATGCCATTGCATTTAACTGTTGCTCTTGCGCAACAAGCTCCTGAAGCAATGGTTCATCACCATCATAAAATAGCACTCCATCTGATTGCATCCCTTGAATGATTTCAAATTTTGCTTTAGCAATTCCCGCACGTGAGCCTAAATCTTGCATATGAGCCTCGCCAATATTAGTAATCACTGTCATATGTGGACGAGCAAGTTTCGTTAAAAATTCAATTTCACCAAAACCACTCATACCCATTTCAAGCACGGCAACATCCGTATCTTCATCTAGCTGTAAAACCGTAATCGGCAAGCCTAATTGATTATTAAAATTCCCAATTGTCTTCTGTACTTTAAAGAATGGTGCAAGCGTTCCTGCTAAAATATCTTTCGTGGATGTCTTACCATTTGAACCAGTAATCCCAATAAATTTAGCCTTGTGCTCATTACGATAGGCACTTGCCATTTGCTGTAACGCAAGCTCTGAGTCGTCTACAAAAAGCAATGGTACACCTTGTGGTGGATTTGGTTCATCTTTCTGCCAAAGAGAAGCTCCTGCCCCTTTTTCAAAAGCTTGCAGAACAAATTTATGTCCATTGACCTTCTCCCCACGAAATGGTACGAAAAGATCCCCTTGTTGAATTGTTCGTGTATCAATAGAAATTCCTGATACAACTGTATCGCCAAAAGCTGGTACTTCATCATTTAACCATGCAGCTAACTGCTTCAATGTTTTTTTCAAAATAATCCCACTCAGTCTTTTTTATAGTGAAGCTGTTGTTTTTCTTCAAAACGCTCAATTGCTAAATTAATCAGACGATTAATAAGCTCTGGATAGCTTACATTTGTATGTTGCCAAAGAAGCGGATACATACTAACAGGTGTAAAACCTGGCATTGTATTCACTTCATTAATAAAAATGCTATTATCTGCCGTCACAAAAAAGTCCGCACGCACTAAACCGCTTCCATCAATAGCTTTAAACGCACGCTTTGCTAGCTCCTGTAAACTTGATACTCCATTCTCAGGAAGCTCTGCAGGAATAATCAGAGCTGTTGAGCCATCTTTATATTTCGAATCATAATCATAAAACTCAGTTACTGGTTTAATTTCACCGGGTACAGAAACTTCCGGGAAGTCATTCCCTAGCACAGCTAGTTCAATTTCTCGAGCTACAATACCTTGCTCAACTACAATTTTACGATCATACTGTAAGGCTATTTCGATAGCCTTCACTAATTCATCGCGATTTGTTGCCTTACTAATTCCGACACTCGATCCCAAGTTTGCAGGTTTCACAAACATCGGCCAATCCAATTTTTCTTCACAGCGAGCAATGATCGCTCCCTGTTCATTAGCCCAGTCGCTACGAATAAAGTACGTATACGGCACTTGTGGTAAACCAGCAATTTCAAATAGTTGCTTCATAATTACTTTATCCATGCCAGCTGATGATGCTAACACACCATTTCCTACATACGGCAAATTTAGAACCTCTAGTAAACCTTGAACTGTTCCGTCTTCCCCATTTGTACCATGAAGCAATGGGAAAATTACATCAAATTGTATAGCTTTACCATTATTATCGATTAAAAAATCTGTTATATTATTTTCCAAAACAGTTGCATCATTACCAAATTGTAATTCTTCAATTGTACTTGCTGGTTTTGTTAGACGCTCACCACGGCGCCATTCCCCTTCAAGTGTAATGAAAATCGGATATACTTCATACTCCTCGAAATTCAAAGCTCCAGTGACTGCACGTGCCGTCGACAATGACACCTCATGCTCTGCTGACTTTCCGCCGTATAATAGACCGATTCTTTTTTTCATTTTTGTGCCCTCCACATACTTCTTGAGTACTATTAGTTTATCATGAAACGTCTTGACTAATGACATAAAAATCTCACCGTAATTTTGACGGTGAGATTTGAGTGTATATTCATTCTACGTACAAAATGAGAATGAACGAATCAATTATGCCTCGGCATAATTGCGTCCGAACTTTAACTTCTTTCAGCAGGTTTTTGGACACCTGCTGAAAGAAGTTAAATAATATAAATCAATTCATCGTGCTCATTTTTCAAAATTGTATTTAAATCATCCCACACTTCATCAGGGAAGGTATATTCTGACAGGTTACGAATTTCGATACCGTAAGCTACTTTAGGCTTTTCGATTCGATATAATGATAACAGCGCCCCATCTTTAGCAAAAGAACGATAAGCACGCAAAAATTCAGGTGAAATAGAAGGAATACTTGATTTTACTTTCCGACGCCAAAAACCAGTGCTACGTTCCTTCTCACGAATTAAACTGTTAAAAACATTGGCAACAAGTAAATCAGAATCACTTAAATGACGAAAATAAATTTTAGTCATCTTCTCTAAGTCTGAAGAATAGTAGACAAATCGATTTTGTAATTTGTTAAAAAACGGTGAAGTAATCGATTCCTTTTTATGACTTATGTAAAGCAATTCTCCTTGTTCCATCGGTGTTAGTTGGTCTAGCCTCTTCTCATCCATGAAGTCTACCCAACACAATTCTTTTGATTCAGCAGCTTTTTTTACAAATCGATGTACTTCCTCATCTGGTATATAATCAAACTGTGTATGCATATTAAAGGAACCATCTTCATAGGAATGTTTTAACAACAGTAAGTGATGCAGTGGTTCAAGCGCAGCCACAAATTGCGAGAATTTAAGCCCGCTAAAAATGACAAATTTATCGACATCATTCATATGAACATAAATATGATACATAAAATCTTCAGCTGACTTCAATTTTTTAGCCACAACCATCACCCCATTCTTCACTACATTATAAGACTAAATTTGATTTTTTTGAAACATTTTCTGCTAATTGTCGTCACAACAATATACACAGGCGTAAAAGTGTTTTTTGCGTTATAATATGAATGTTAAACATGTGAAAGCACATATGTTGTTAACTACTCTAAATGAGCAAATTTAAAAGAATAAAATTCTATTCATTTTTTACAAATATCTAAGTGAATTTCAAGCCCTTTGAAAGCAAGCACCGAGCTTCTCGTTGGCACGCTAACTTTGGAATTGATATTTGCCTCATATCTACGGCAGATGCCCACATATAGAGATGGGAGACTTCTGTAACTGACGTTGCACTTTCGGTACAAAATTATCTGTACCTGTCGCTACGCTTTCGGTACAAAATTATCTGCTGAAAGAAGTTAAACTAAAAATTGAATCGGAAATAATTTATATTAAATTTACTTGTGCAGAAATACTATTTTAATATAGGTGGCTTGTATGGAAAATAAACGAAATTTTGCGAGTCGTTTTGACTGGACGCTCGCTTTTATACTTCTTACCTTCTTAGTCATAAGTTTGTTAGCCATTGCATCGGCGCAAACATCAGGTCAATATGGCACAAACTTTGTCCCTAAACAATTACAATGGTACGTCATCGGCGCGGTTATTATTAGTATTGTTATGTTTTTCGAGCCTGACCAATATAAAAAGATGTCATGGTATATGTACGGTTTTGGCATCGCCTTATTAGTACTACTTATCTTCATGCCAGAAGGAACAGGACAAATCGGTGAAAGAATTAATGGTGCTAAAAGCTGGTATCATACACCACTTGGAAATATACAGCCTTCTGAGTTTATGAAAACCTTTTACATTTTAGCACTTGCTCGACTTATTAGTAAGCACCACGAAGTCCATCCTTTTAAATCAATAAAAACGGACTTTTTATTGCTAGGTAAAATGGCTCTCACACTGGCAGTACCTTTAGCTCTTATTTTGGAGCAACCTGACCTTGGTTCAGCACTTGTATTCTTTGCCATTACGGCTGCTCTCATTATTGTAGCAGGGGTATCATGGAAAATCATTTTACCGATTTTTGTAGGTGGAGCTGCAGTAGGTGGTACTTTTTTATGGATGGCACTCTATATGCAGGATTTTTTAGAACAAGCATTCGGCTTGAAACCGTATCAGTTTGCTCGAATCTATTCTTGGTTAGATCCCTATTCATATTCTTCTAGTGAGGGATACCATTTAATTACTTCCCTAAATGCCATTGGTTCAGGTGAGATTTTCGGGAAGGGTTTCAAAGGTCGTGAAGTTTACGTTGCCGAAGGTCATACAGATTTTATTTTCACAGTTATTGGAGAAGAATGGGGTTTTGTTGGTGCTAGTTTCGTTATTTGTATGTTCTTTTTATTAATCTATCATTTAACAAAAACTACACTATTATTAAAAGATCCATTCTCAACATATGTATGTGCTGGTATTATCGCAATGATTACATTCCATGTATTCGAGAACATCGGCATGACTATCCAATTACTACCTATCACAGGTATTCCTCTACCGTTTATCAGTTATGGAGGAAGTTCATTAATGGGGAACGCACTTGCCATAGGGCTTGTTTTTAGCATGCGCTACCACTATCGTACCTACATGTTTACCACTCACGATGATGATGATTAAATAGTCCCTAAAGTAGAATGATAGATATAGAAAATGGGTAGTCTCTGTAATTGAGACTACCCATTTTCATTTGTAAACGAGTTAAGCTTGAACTTGCGGAGTTTGTGTTGGTGGTGTTAGCACTTTTAAAAGTTCAAGTCGAGACTTTGTTACAGTGGCTGTTACACCCAATTTCGATAAATTCGAAACAATCTTTTTCAAATCTACTTCTTTTGTCATACATTCCACCTCAATCTTTCCTCGATTTTATAAACGTTTTATTTCCAAAAAAGTTTCATTTTTGCATGTGTATGATGTCTGACAAGTTTATTCATTCCTTATCATACCATTTAACTCAGCTTTAAAATTTTTCATTTTTGTTACAATGTAAAATTTTTCTTTTCACTATTTACCATAAATATCAAAAATCAAACCTACACATACCGATATATCTTCTAGTAATATACCCCAGAAATAAGTTAATACACTATGCGACAATCGATACAAAAAATTAAAAATAGGTGAATTGATTTTGAATTCGTTAGCCTCAATATAGTTCCAGTATTAACAGTCTGCATTTTTTTATACATTATACTTTCAATTATGCTTCGTTGTAATTGCGTCCGGAGGTTTTAGGCCAACAGATGTTTTTTGTGCGAAAGCGCAGTGCTAACGTAGCGTCAGCAACACGACGTTGGTCACTCAGGCGTTTTCACAGGATGTGAAGCTCTTAGCCTGAGTTCCTCTAATTTCAGCGGTTGTTTGGATACCTATAGCTGCGGGAGACATCTGTACCTGTCACTACGCTTTCGGTCAAAAGACATTTGTAACTGCCGTTTCACTTACGTTACATAAAACACTTGTAACTGCCGTTTCACTTACGTTACATAAAACACTTGCTGAAAGAAGTTAAATGTAAGCCATTATTAAGCATTAAAAGTGTTTTATTCTCCGTCTCCTTGTAATAACAAGAACAAGAGAGGTAGAATATACATACTAAAATATCGTATGAAAGTAGGGTCTGTATGAAAAAAGCCATTTTAATATTAATGTCTGTTCAATTCCTCGTCTATCTAGGATTTGGGATTATTATTCCTGTCTTACCAGAGGTTGTTGTTCAACAAAACTGGAATGATATACACGTTGGTGGTTTACTAACTGTGTACTCACTTGCAAGTTTCTTCACTGCACCACTTTGGGGCATGCTATCTGATAAGGTAGGACGGAAGCAACTAATTTTAATGGGCTTAGTTGGTTTTAGTCTAAGCTTTGTTATTTTCTCATTATTTATAGATAATCTAGCCATTTTATATGTCTCACGTGTTGTGGGTGGTTTATTCTCGGGTGCACTGTATACAGCTGTAACAGGCTTTATAGGTGATATGTCGAGTGAGGAGGATCGCAATAAATACATGGGTCTCATGGGCATGTCCATCGGGCTTGGTTTTATTTTCGGTCCAGCAATTGGTGGTATGCTCGGACACTATAGCCTGCAACTACCATTTATCGCTTCAGCAATACTAATAGCACTATTATTTATTTATGCAAGTTTCGTCTTAAAAGAACCTGAAAAACGAAAAGATACAAATAAACGTGCAATTGTGCCAAAAGGTGCTGGCACAATGCTGCAATACCGTGTACGTTACTTATTTATGTTCTCATTTTTAGTTACTTTTATGCTGGCGGGAGTAGAAGCTACATTCCAGTTGTTCCAAATTGAAAAAATTCAAATTACACCACTACAAATTGGTTATTTATTTATGTTTAGCGGCTTTGTAGATGCAGCTATTCAAGGTGGCGTTGTGAGACGCATTAAAAACGGAAGCGAAACAAATTGGTTAATAGGTGCACAAATTTTGACAGCTACCGGTATGCTTTTATTCACATTAACAGCTAACTTATTTACGGCAGGCCTTGCCCTTTGCGTTTTTACAGCGGGTAATGCACTTGCTAGAACATGTGTCGTTTCTCTTTCATCAAAAGAGTCTGGTGGCCAATACGGAACTGCTGCAGGCCTTTCTTATTCTATGGATAATTTAGGGCGCATCCTTGGTCCACTATTTTTCACATGGTTATTTACAGTTCAAGCTAATATCGGTTACTATACTTCGGCAGCAATAGCCATTGTTTCGATAAGTTTAATTTTTATTTATAAAGCTTCAAAAAAATCTTTACGACTTGAATAATTTGTGGATAAAAAGCCGTTACTTAATAGTAATTTAAAGTATATAGTACACTTCAAGGAATATTTAACTTCTTAAAGCGGAATATCGGAGGGCCTGTATGAACAAAACAACAAATCTTTTACTCCCCAAAGAGCTAGAATCGTTTCGTTTTGAAATTGAAGATACACTTCTTTCAGCGATGATTATCACACCATACAAACGTTCAACAACGTTAACGGAAAGTAAATTTGCTGGGAAACCTTATTTACCCTATTACCAGGCATATCCGAAAGATATTACAGGTGAGCCTATGCGGCTATTAGCTCAAATTAACTTTGCAGAAATGCCACCATTAAAGGATTTCCCATCTCAAGGGATTCTGCAATTTTTTATTTCATCCAATATTTTCGTGAACGCTGATCATTATCATGAGGATATTTTCCAGCAATTTTACAAAATACGTTTTTACCCTACCATAAATTCCGAAGCCGAAGTTCCAAGACAGGAGTTTTTAGCACAAGCAGCAGATGATTGGTTCCCTATACATCAGGAGTTAGCTTTACAATTTCGACCAATTCAAGAACCTGTTTCTGCTTTAGATTATCGTGCGATACACTATTTACCAAACTTAATTCCTTCACAAGAAGACGTTGATTTACAGGAGGTTTATCTACAACATTTTTTAGGAGCAGGAGCTAAAATTGGTGGCTATGCCTATTTTTTAGAGGAAGATATTCGCCACCAATCGCAACTCCTTCAACGATATGATGTGCTATTGCTCCAAATCGATTCTCATGACGAAATCGGTATTATGTGGGCAGATAGTGGAGTTGGGAAATTTTTCATCAATCGTAATAAGCTACTTCAAAAAGATTTCTCTGATATTTTATTTCAATGGGAGCATTACTAAAAGGATTACCTCGCTTTAGTTTTCGAGGTAATCCTTTTCAATGCTTATTACAAATTTCATATCTTCTTTCCATCTGTAAAGTAAGTTATACTAAATATATTGCAAAAATATAGTTAAGGCAGGTGTAGGAATGAGTATTTTTACAGATGTTGGATATACAATACCTTTAATTATGTTTATAAATATTTTAGCAGCAATGGTCATAATTTTTTTAGAACGTAAAGATGCTACTTCTACATGGGCATGGATTCTAGTATTATTTTTCATTCCAGTAGGTGGATTTGCTTTATACTTACTGCTCGGACGAAAACTACGAAAAAAGCATTTGTTCCGTTGGGAAGGACGCAAGGATATTGGGATTGATAACCTCATTAGCTATCAGACAGAAGCGATTCGAGATGATACATTCGAGTTTCGTATCGAAAATGCAGAAAACTATAAAGAAATGATTTATATGCATCTTAAAACAAATAATGCGGTGTTAACACAAGACAACCACATTGAGATTTTTGATGATGGTGCTGATAAATTTGAGCAACTTCTTAAAGATATCGAAACAGCGAAAGATCATATTCACATTCAATATTATATTTTCCGTCTAGATGATTTAGGTACACGCATTGTTGATAAACTTACTAAGAAAGCAAAGCAAGGAGTAAAGGTCCGGCTCTTGTATGATGAAATGGGCTCACGTAATGTTAAAAAACGCCATTTCAAGGAATTACTTAATGCAGGTGGTGAAGTTGAAGTATTTTTCCCATCCATTTTCCCACTGCTTAATCCTCGTTTAAATTTTAGAAATCACCGAAAAATCGTTGTGATTGATGGCCGTATTGGTTATATCGGTGGCTTTAATGTTGGAGATGAGTATCTTGGGCTACAGAAGAAGTTTGGTTATTGGAGAGATACACATTTACGTATTGAGGGTAGTGCCGTACATCCATTACAAACACGCTTTTTACTTGATTGGAATCAAGCATCCGATCAACAGAAAATGGGTTACTCAGATCGTTACTTCCCTGCTATTCCCCAAAAAGGCGATGTGGGCTTACAAATCGTTTCAAGTGGACCCGATTCTGACTGGGAACAAATTAAAATTGGTTATTTAAAGCTTATTAATATGGCAAAAAAATACATTTATATCCAAACGCCATATTTTATACCTGATGTTAGTTTTTTAGATGCTATTAAAATTGCGACGCTATCAGGCATTGATGTAAGAATCATGATTCCAAATAAGCCTGATCATATGTTTGTTTATTGGGCTACCTACTCATACGTTGGACAATTATTGAATGCAGGAGCAAAAGTTTATATTTATGAAAAGGGCTTTATCCATGCTAAAGCCATTATTATTGACGATGAAGCATCTACAGTCGGAACTGCAAACCTTGATGTGCGAAGTTTCAGCTTAAACTTCGAAGTTAATGCCTTTATTTATGACTCAAAGATTTCACATCAGCTTGCCGAGCTGTTTGAGAAGGATATTTTCGACTGTACTGAATTAACTTTGGAAATGTACCAAAATCGTTCTTCACTCATTAAATTTAAAGAATCAGTTTCACGTTTACTAACACCTATTTTGTAGAACATAGAACATAGAAAAAGGAAGAGAGCTAGCTCATTAATGATGAACTGCTCTCTTCCCTTTTTTATTTCACACCTAAATACTCTTCTAACGTTATATTTTGTTTTTTAATTTCTTTTGCCTTGTCACTGCCAACATAACGGTAATGCCATGACTCATACATATATCCAGTAATGTCCTCTTTATCTTTTGGGAATCGTAAAATAAAGCCGAAATCCTGAGCATGTGTCATTAGCCATTGTCCCGCTGGTGTTTCGCCGAATTCCTCAGTCAACCATAAATCTTCTTTACCACGCTCCCCAATATCAAAGGCCAAGCCAGTTTGATGTTCTGAGTAACCTGGTCGTGCACTATAACGATCAGCGGCAGCCTGTCCATCACGATTAACATAGTTATTATATAACTTTGTTTGATAATCAAAAGATCGATAGCCACTAAATGCTACTAAATCAAACCCTTGTTGTTTTGCATCAGCCAACATTTGATCTAGAGCTTGTCGTGCCTCAGGATTCTCTCCTGGCGCAAAGGTAGATGGTAGTGGGTATATCTTATTGGCTAGTAAGATACCATTAATATATGTCGGTTCAGTTGGTAACGTTTGATTTGGTAAATAGCCATTCTCATCCGGCTGTTGCTCTGGTTTCACAGGGTTTTCGGTTGTTTTTTTCGGTTCTTCCATTGTAGGCGAGTCTTTTTCAGCTTGTTCTGTTGTAAGTTTTTGCTCATCTGATGCATTACTTTTTTGGTTATTTTTATAGTTATAAACTACAAAAATAGATACAATTAGTGCCACTGAAATCAAAGCCCCAAGGATAAGTGGTAGACGTTTGTTTTTCACTATTTTGACCCCTTTTATAGTTATCAAGTACTACAGTTTAGTTCTTTATTTGTTAAAAAGAAAAAGAACAAGCCCTACAGTAAGTACTGATTACAGTTATACTTTATTGGTATAGTTTCATTTTAGCACTGTTCACAATTTAAGGTGTACGTTTTCACCATAGATTTTAAAATTAGTCGGTTAGTCTGTGATAATAGTAATTAACACTGCTATAGAAGCAACCGTGAAAAAGATTGACATGTATTTCATCCATTTTGCCTCTTTTATATAACCTTGCTCTTTAAAACTTTTGGCTCTAAAACCATTCGATAGGGCAAACATAATCGTCATAGCAAATACTGCTAAATTAAAGTTACCCATGATCATAAATACAATAGCTGCAATACTAAAAAACGCGACTAGAATAGATGATAGCCACTTTTTATTCATCTTGCTGTCCTCCTAAAAAAATCGAGGCTACACAGGCGCCTCGACATAAATTAATTTATGATTTTGCTTTTTCCGGATGCTCCGAATAGAATTTTCGACCGATATATGTTTGAAGTATCAATAATGCACCGCCGACAGACCAGTAAAGTGGTAGAGCTGCCATAGATGTCATTGAGATAAAGACAATCATAATTGGTGAAATATAAATAAACATTTTCATTTGCGCTTTTTGTTGCTCTGGCACTGTCCATAATGACACACGTGCTTGGACTAAATATACAATACCCGCGATAATTGTCATAGCGATATCAGGTGAACCTAAGCTAAACCATAAAAACTCATGTGATTTCACATCTGTAGAATATAAAATAGAGAAATAAAGACCCATGATAATAGGCATTTGAATTAACATTGGTAAACAACCCATATTGAGTGGATTGATGCCATGTTTTTGATATAATGCCATCATTTCTTGTTGATACTGCGTTTGTTCTTCTTTAGTCTTTGCTTCCTTCATTTTTTTCTGAACAGCTTCCATTTCAGGCTTAAACGCATCCATCTTCGATTTCATCAATTGTTGCTGACGATAATTTTTTAACATAATCGGCATTAAAATTAAACGAATAAGGACCGTAATTGCGATGATCGCTAAACCATAGTTGCCTGAAAAAATAGTGTTACCGAAAAATTCCAGTAAAAATTCCATAGGTTTTACAAAAAGACCATAGAAAAAACCTTCTTTGTCTTGCACAGCTTGACAGCCACTAAGAACAAAAACGACAAGTCCAAGCATTGAAAATAGCTTCAATTTTTTCATTTTTCCACCTACTATTATTTATCAACTAAAGTGAAGTATACATTATATGATCTATCTTTATCAAATAGCAAGTGCTACTAATTATTGTTACCGCCCTACGTTTTCAGCATAAAAAAGATGCGAGAGCTTTAGCATTGCTAATACGTCCGCATCCTATTTATTCATCATATGTCCCCTCTTTTCAGAGGATCTTTGAACACCCGCTGAAATAGCTAAATGTTTTGAAGCTCAGACTCTGTCATCTCAAAACGATAAAATTCATGATGTAGCTCATCTCGGAAATGTTTGGGTGTTACCCCAGTATACTTTTTAAAGATGCGGGTAAAATAGCTTTGGTTACAGAAATGGAATTGGTCTGAAATAGAAGTAATACTTTTATTTGTGTGCCTTAGATAGTATTGAGATTCCTCTACTCGACGAACATTTAAATATTCAACTAGTGTAATACCAACATGTTCTCTAAAAATACGTGATAAGTGACTAGTACTTATATGAAAATTATTTGCGATGCTTTCCACTGTTAAGTCATTTTCCAATTCATCATTTATATACATTATCACTTTATTAACGGTCTGATGACGAAAAGTCGGTTGCTTGCGATCTGCAATAAAATAGACAAAGAAATCTATTAAATCATCAGCGAATTGTAAAAATTCCGCGTCTTTCATCTGATTTTCGATCATATCATTACAAGCAACGTTAAAAGCAAACGCTTTCTTCGAAGGTACTTGGTTGTCTAGCAATTTACGAGCAACAATTGACGACAAAACAGAAAAATAGCTTCGAACAATTTTAATGACTTGTTTGCCAAAACGTATTGAAAGAATATCAATTAACTCATGCAAAGATTTCTTAGCCTTTGCAGATTCTAAATGGTAAATTTCAAATATTAATTTCGACTCAATATTAAAAAATTCTTCAACACCGATGTATTGGTTAATACTATCGATTTCTTGGAAGTATCTTTTTGATATCGTTTCTGACATAGAATGTTGATGTAGTTGCATAATCTTCCCCATCTTTCCTCAGATTGCTCGAATCACTTTTACAAATTTTGACACTGTTCTACTTATTTCAAATAAGAAAATAGTTTTCCTTATTGATAATATAAACTGAGTCCTATTTCACAATTATATATGGCATATAACTTAAAAATAACCCAACTAAACCATCAGTTTACAAAAAAAATAGACTATACAGTGAATTTTACCATATTCTGCGATTTTCTTTCAACCACATTTTGTCTTTCTCTCTAGTGCTAATTTATCATATATATATAGTAGAAACCTCGTAAACTTATGTTGCACAATTAGATTTTACCATATACATATCAAAATAAATTAGTAATTATTTAAATTTTGTTACAAATTATGTAAGGTTATAACACCTATATATTTCATCAATCGACATTTCTCTTTTTTATTCCGAAATCTTCTCTATATAATTTATACGAATATGTAGTAAAATAGATGATAATACTATTTTTAAAAGTTTAGACGAGGTGTTAATAGTGGATCCAAAACAGATAGAAGAAATTATGGAGATTATTAAGGAGTTCTTCCCTGAGAATACTTCCATCGCAATTTCCGATACAAACGAATACTTGTATTACCAACCGAGCAAGAAAGTTGATTTAAAAATCAAGCCAGGCGATCCAATTAAAGAAGGTTCAGCAGCTCACAAAGCATTAAGCTATGGGCAAAAGATAAGCTCTTATATTGAACCTGATGTATTTGGCATTGCATATTACGGCATGAGTATTCCTTTAATGGAGGAAGGCGAAACTAAGGGTGCTATTACTGCTATCTTCCCACAAAAGCCATCAGCATTTTTAACGAACTACATTACAATTAAAATTGATGATTGCTGGTACCCAATCAAGCATGATCAAGTCATTTATCTAGAAACACAGCTCCGAAAAACATTTGTTAAAACAATGAGTCGTGAAGGGTATCACCGCTTAAACCTAAGTGATCTTGAGCTATTTTTAGCACCTGACTCATTTATACGTTGTCACCGCTCATATATTGTTAATATTGACTACATTGACGAAATTCAACCAGATTCACATTCAACGTTTTTATTAATCATGAAAGATGGTACTCGTATTCCTGTTAGCCAACGCTACGCAAGTTACTTCCGTCGTTCTTTAGGTTTCTAATCTTTTATAAGTACAGCGAGCATTTTCTTATTGAAATTGTCCGCTGTACTTTTTTGCTTACTGAAACAAGCTTATAAGTGCTCATTACTTAAAGTTGTGGATGACAATTTTAAAAATATACACTCTGTATATTAGTTGATTGGAGTGGAGACTGGGCGACTCCTTGGGGATTAGCGGTAGAGGAACGTAGGCTAAGAGCATCACGTCCTGTGGTAACGCCTTCGTGACCAACATCCTTTTGCCCCAAGCGGCTCATCGGACGCCCCCAGGAAGCTCTGCTCTGTGCGAAAGCGAAGCGTCAGCAACAATGTTTTATCTGCGCGAAAGCGAAGCGTCAGCGACAAAGTGCCCAGTCGGAACAGAAATTAACCACACATTTTGGTGATGAGCCAAGAAATTCTCAAAAAAATAATACAGCTCTACATTAAAACGTTTTCTCTGTCGAAAATTCATTTTTATGCTCATTTTTCCTATTTTTACTCATTTTAATGCTATTTCTAAAGTTTTTGTGACAATTTGGTGATAGTATTATTCAAATGGTTGGAGTCATACTACAATCGAATATACAGAAAATTCTTACAGAACTTTTTCTAGTTTTGTAACCGGTTTCCATCAATACTTTTTAGGGGAGGATTTTTTAATGGATGCAAATGTTCAAAAACGCCTAGGCTTAAAAGAACTTGAAAGTAAAATTGTTACTGCTGAAGAAGCTGCAGCGCTTATCTCTAACGGTGATGTAGTTGGTATGAGTGGATTTACTCGTGCGGGGGACGCGAAAGTTGTTCCTATGGCTTTAGTAGAGCGCGCTAAAAACGAAAAATTCAAAATTGATGTATATACAGGAGCTTCTTTAGGACCTGAAGTTGATAACTACTTAGCTGATGCTGGTGTTATCCGCAAACGTGGACCATTCCAAGGAGATGCAACGATCCGTAATTTAATTAACACTGGGGATGTCCTTTATGTAGACGCTCATCTTTCACATAACGCTGAATTAGTTCGCCAAGGAATTATTGGACCAATTAAATATTTAATCCTTGAAGCTGTTGCTATTACAGAAGATGGATTTATTATCCCAACAAACTCAGTAGGTAACTCACCTATCTTCGCAGAATATGCTGAGAATATTATTGTCGAATTAAATATCTCTCACCCAGAAGCGTTAATAGGTATCCACGATATCTATGTACCAGGTGAGCAAGGTCAACGTGAAGCAATCCCAATGACTGATGCTATGCAACGCATTGGTGACATCGGTATCAAAGTAGATCCAGCTAAAATTAAAGCGATTGTTATTTCTGAAGAGCCAGATGCTCCTTCATTAATCGTACCGCCAGATGAAGAAACACAAACAATGGCAAACATTTTATTAGACTTCTTCAGCGATGAAATTAAAGCTGGTCGCTTAACAAAACAATTAATGCCATTACAATCTGGTGTAGGTTCTGTTGCAAACGCTGTACTTGACGGCTTCGCAAATTCAGAATTTGAAGATTTAGTTGTTGCTTCTGAAGTACTTCAAGATGCTGTATTCAACTTAATTGATGCTGGTAAAGTTAAATTCGCAGCAGCTACTTCAATTACACTGACTGAAGAATTACAGAAAAAAGTATACGGCAACCTAGAGAAATACGCTGATAAAATTTGCTTACGTCCACAAGAAATTTCTAACCACCCAGAGCTTATCCGTCGTTTGGGTCTAATCTCAATCAACACTGCTCTTGAATTAGATATCTATGGCAACGTAAACTCAACACACGTATCTGGTACTCGTATGATGAACGGTATCGGTGGTTCAGGTGACTTTGCACGTAACGCACGTCTAGGTATTTTCGTTACTAAATCATACGCAAAAGGCGGCGCTATCTCTTCAATCGTGCCAATGGTTTCTCACGTAGACCACACTGAACATGATGTTGATGTAATCGTAACTGAGCAAGGTATTGCTGACTTACGTGGTCTTGCACCACAAGAGCGTGTACCTTTAATTATCGAAAACTGTGCACACCCAGATTACAAAGAACAACTTTGGGATTACTATAACCGTGCTCTAGAAACAACTGGTGGCCATCAAACACCTCATATTTTAGAAGAAGCACTTTCTTGGCACGTAAATCTTGCTAAAAACAAAACAATGAAAAAAGAAGTTGCTAAAGCTTAATAACCTAAAGAACGCCTACTAAGTCAAATCTTATTAGGCGTTCTTTTTTGTCGAAAATGGTATAATAAAGTGATAGTTTTATATTTGGCTTTCTTAGTAGTCAAATATTTACATGTCACCAAATACGTAATTTTCTGTCGGAGGAACTATGAAGAAATTTATATATTTAATTATATTCTTTTCATTTTTTGACCTATTTACCCAACTTCCTGTCATGAGTACATATGCTGAATCCTTAGGAGCATCAGCCTTCTTAACTGGTCTAGCAGTAGGCATGTATTCTCTGTCCAATACAATCGGTAATATTATTTCTGGCTTTTTAACAGATCGTAAAGGTCCCTTTGTTATTTTAATCCTAGGACTATTAACGACAGGGCTATCATTATCACTATATAATTTAGTAGACGAACCTATTGCTCTATTAATAGTCCGTTTTGTACATGGATTAGTTGCTGGTCTAACCATCCCTGCTGCATTCACATTTTTAGCAAATGCAACTGAGCAAGAAAAACGAGGTAAGGGTAGTGCTATTTCCGGAGCGTTCGTCGGCATTGCTGCCATAATCGGTCCTGCATTTAGTGGTATTTTAGCAAGTCGTACTAGTGTACCATTTGTCTTTAATATAACAGCAAGCTTTATGATTTTGTTAGGTATTCTTGCCTTTTTCTTACTAAAATCCAATCAAATAAAAAAACAACAAGCTGAACCAAGTACAAACATTCCTATAAGTGTATTTTTTAAAAATACACTTACATTAAAGGCATTCTTAGGAGCATTTTTTTTAATGTTTTCTCAAGGCGTCATCGCCTATCTACTTCCTCTAAAAGTGCAATCTTTAGGCTTCGATTCACGTTTAAGCGGGACATTGATGAGTACATTTGGAATTATTGCTGTACTTGTATTTATTTTGCCTACTAATCGTATTTTCGATAAGGTTGCTCCAATAAAAACTTTAGCACTTGGTATTGCTTTAATGGGAGTAAGTCAATTATTAATTAGTCAGGCAGATTCAAGTACGTTACTTTATATTGCAATGGCTTGCTACGGTATCGGGTTTGGCTTCTTATTCCCGTCAGTAAATTCACTTTTAATCGACTCAACTACTGCTGAGATTCGCGGAAAAGCCTATGGTTATTTTTATGCATTCTTCTCACTAGGAGTTGTCTTAGGTTCCTCCTTGCTCGGATGGCTCTCACTAGGAATTGTCAGTGGCTTTATATTTACTGGCGTTGTCTTGTTAGTATTTGCAGCCATTATTATAATCACACACAAAAAACCTTCTCACGTTTAAATGAGAAGGTTTTTTATTTATTTCTTTTTTTCATGAATTTCTTCATGATAGTAATGGATACCTGTATGTCCTCCACCTTCAGCAACCATTTCGTTTGAAGCTATTTTCGTTGGGGATGTTCCAGCTTCTGTAGCGACTTCAGTAGTTATACGTTCTGAAATGTTTTTGTGCATGTTCATATTCGTTGTATTCAGATAAGATCCCAATTTAGATTTTGCACCATTGAACATACTTAATGCTTTATCTCGGTTTTCTTTTTTACTTAAATAGGATGCTGCTAATCCAGCTAACCCTGCAATCACAACACCTGTTCCTTTACGTTTTGCCATTATAAATCCCTCCCAAAATAGTGGCTCGTATTATATCTTTTCCTTATTTTTATTGGACTAAACATACTTTTTATTTATGTTAGTGAGAATCCTTCTATACCTATCGTTTCTGTCAGATCATGTTGGTAATTCATAGTATATTTTCAATGGCTCATCGGACGCGCCCAGTCGGAACGGAAATCAACCACACGTTATGGTGAGGAGCTTAATTTTGTAATTATTTATGAATATAAAAGACGAATAAAGGTAATTAATGTATTAATACTAGCAACAGGAGAGTGGTTATTATGAAAGATCTAGACTTAGTATATGATTGGGTAGATTTGGCTTCATTAATTGGTGGAGCGAGTGTCTTAACTGCACTAGTTTATAGTATCCTTTTACTGTAAGGGGCATCGTGGATATTTTGCCATAGGAAATCAATTATGCATTCATCTCACTACCTATAGAGGTGGATGACTTCTGTACCTGCCGCTACGCTTTCGGTGCAAAAAACATTTGCTAAAAAGTTAAAAGGCAATCTGCATACTTAACAATTGCAGATTGCCTTATTTTTTATCATTTTACATCATCATAAGCATTAGATTTTTCAAATGCTGCAACTACATAGGAACAAACAGCTTCCATTTTATAGCCATTTCCACGGGCGTATGCCGCTGCATAATCTAATAATTTTTTGGCCACACCTTGTCCACGGAGCTTATCTGATACATATGTGTGATCCATTACCATTACTTGCCCCTTTTGTTGCCATGTAATTTCTGCTAACCTTTCCCCTTCTTGCTCATAGACAAAAGCAAGTTTATTTTCTGCTAGCTGCTGTAATTGAAATTCCATTTCTCACCACTCCTTTTTTTCATAGTAACATAGCCTTTTACATTTTTACAAAGATAGTGGGTGACACTTAAAAAATCCAATCCCTTGAACAAAGATGATAAAAATAAAAGAATCTACTCACTTTCCTCTAGCAATCAGGAGGAAGTGTTGCAGACTCTTTTCTATGAATTAATTAAACCACGAAGAAATTGTATCCTTTAAATTAGCGAAGAAATTTTTCACACTTGCCCAAAATCCTTCATCTTCCATAAGTGCGCCAAATTTCTCTTTTATTGTATTGCTAATATCATCTAATTGTTCAGACCATTTACTAAAATCAATGTCTAGCTTACTAATTTTGTCCATCAAATCAACTAACAATTGACGGTCCTGTTCACTTAAATTAATTTCAAGCTTGTTTAATTGCTCTTGCACAATCTGTTCAACATCTTCTCGAGTTGCTGGCTTTGATTCTGCAATTTGTTTTTTGATTTCCGTTAGTAATTGTGCAACCTTGGCATCGTCCACCCCTGCTGATTGTGCAATAGTAGTTGCTACAGATAGTTCTTCATTGGCAACATCTGTACGATCAATATCAAGCTTTTCACCTGTTGTTACTTCGTAGGCTTTGTAAATTCCCACAAGCGCTGAATGACCTGTTACTGCTTTTGGTGCAGCCACCTGTACTGTTGCATCTTCAATACCTGCTGTTAGCATTGCGTTTGCATACATTTCAGACGTAACTTGTGTAATATTTGATGGTGTAACAATCTCAATAACTAAACCTTCTCCTGCATTCTTGCGCGTAATTTTAGCAGAGGAATACATACGAGAGCTCGAATTACTATCTTTAATATATTTAACTAAGTCTTGACCTGATACTGTTATTTCTTCAATTTCAGGCTCTTCATCCACTTTTAATGATTTTTTAACAGACTCTTTTTCAGCCTCAGATAAGTTTGCCCCATATACGACGATCGGGACGCCTAGTTTTTCATCAATTGCTTTTGGTGGCGTATTATCAGCTGCAAAACTTGTTGTTGGTGCCATCACGCCAAATACTAACATAGTCGCTGTTAGTATTTTCATCCACGTTTTTTTCAAATTGTGTGACCCCTTTCGTTAGAAAACACATTTGGTCTGTATAATGTACGTCATTATACAGTAATTAGTACGAAAAAAAGACGAGAAGGTTTCAATGTTGTCTCTCGTCATTTCTTTTATTCTGGCAGTATCCCCACTCTTTAGCATCTCACTATTTCGTGGCTTCTTATGCCCTAAATTTCTTCAGTCCAACCGTTTTGCTGTTTCACTTTACCAGCTTTCAGCAGTGTTCCTAATGCACGTTTAAATGCAGCCTTACTCATATGGAACATTTCTTGAATTTCTTCAGGAGAGGATTTATCGCCAAAAGGCATTTTGCCCCCAACCTCTTGTAAATAGTTTAAAATTCGCTGAGCATCGTCAGAAATACGCTCATGCTTACGTGGTAAAAGTGAACCATTCATTGAACCATCATCTTTTACATCAATAATACGAACAACTACGTCTTGTCCAAGACGAGGTTCTGCATTACGCTCTGATTCATGGACAAAAATGCGGTACGGAGCTTCTACGCCCAATAAAAATGAGCCTACTGGTAATAAACGATACGGGCGTGCCTTAATGTTTTTATTGTGCATGTCTTCAAATGCACCTTCATATAATTCCGAGATTTTTTCTTCAGTTGCTAAACGTCCAAATAAATCACCATTGCGATCTGTACGTAATGTCATAAATACATGGTCGCCTGGTGCTGGCCAAAGCTCTGTTATTGCAGGTAAATCTTCCGCTTTCACTAGCACCTCACGTGAAGTACCGATATCTACAAAAGCCCCTTCACGCTCGGCTACTCTTAGGACACGAGCCCAACCGTATTCACCTTGTACGAAAGTGGGGATAGCTGTCGTAGCCGCTAAATCACCACGACGATCCGCAAATAAAAATACTTCAAGGCGATCACCTACTGCAAGTGGCTCTGTTACCTCTGAAGCATTTAAAGGTAGTTCGTCAACTCCATTTGTTAAGATCCATTTCGATGCTTGTTGCTCTAATACAGTTAACGTAACAACTTCACCTGATTTTAATTCGTTCATATTGTCTTCCTTTCCTTCACACCATCATTTTCGCAAAAAACTTTATAGATTATGTTGTATCTTAGTTGCCTCTAGTTTTTTCGCGATGTCCGGATTTTCTTCCATTACCTGTACAAGATCCGCAATTCGGTCGATTGAATTCCAACTTAAATGATGTTCGATTCCTTCTACATCATCGTAAATACGCTCTTCATCTACACCAATGATTCGCAAAAATTGCTCTAGAAGCTCATGGCGCTGTACAAGACGTTTTCCAAGCTTTTCTCCTTTGGGCGTCAATGTAAGTCCACGGTATTTTTCATAAACTAAATAACCATCTTTATCTAATTTTTGAACCATTTTTGTAACAGAAGAAGGAAGAACAGATAATGCTTCAGCAATGTCAGACACACGGGCATACCCTTTATTAGCGATTAATAAATATATTTGTTCGATATGGTCCTCCATACTAGGTGTTGGCATATCCTATTCCCTCTCTTTCCTTTTCTTACTCTCTAGTTTACTACAAGCTTGGCTTAAAAGTTAACTGAAAATACATATGCCAGAAAAACACTACATGTGCACCCTAAAAAGAACCGACTTCATATGTTGGCCCTTATACAGCTGAAAAATTTATGTAAATAAAATTGAGGTATCTTTAAATAAAGTATTGTCTTCAGCAAACCGAGTGGTTGATTTCCGTTCCGACTGGGCGCTTTCCTGGGGGCGTCCGATGAGCCGCTTGGGCCAACAGGAAGTTGGTCACGAAGGCGTTATCACAGGATGTGATGCTCTTAGCCTTCGTTCCCCTATGTGCTCGCTCCAGGGTCTCATCTGTGACGCTAATCCCCAAGGAATCGCCCAGTCTCCACTACAATCAACCACTTCACTTAGAATGTATCTTCTAGCATGACATTCTAATTTATAACGATAAAACGAAACTTCAGCAACAAATGTTTTAAGTGCGAAAGTGTAGCAGCAACATCAGATGTACAAACTCGTCAGTGTTATAAGTCTATTCAGTTCAAATATAATGAGTAGCCAAGCGTTCACTTTTGAAATGCATAAAATTTATAATATATTGTTGATTGGAGTGGAAGGCTACTCGACTCCCGTGGGAAAGCGAGACAGGCGAGACCCTGAGGCCAACACGATGTTGGTCACGAAGGCATTGTCACAGGACGTGACGTACTTAGCCTTCGTTCCTTTAGCGGAGGAAGCGGCTCGACGCTCGCCCACAGGAAAGCGAGTAGCCTGGAACGGAAATCACCCTCATTTAATGCATCACATCATTCACTAAGATTTCCTTGACCATTTTGTTTTTCAAAAACATGAAGAGCCAACTTCATATAGAAGTTGGCTCCGCCTTATGTCGAGGATGCTTATTTACCACATGTAATGCATGAATAATCTCTTTATTAATTCGTTCGATATTTTCAGGAGTATTCATCACTTTAAACGCTTCATCTCGGGATTCCAAAGATGTAACATACTTACTAGGCAATGCATTCAGTGTAAGTGCCACTGCATCAAGTTCACAGATTTCACATTTACAAAATGTTTGATATTCCGGTCCTCGTAGTAGAAAGCTTACTAAACCACGCACAATTTCCTCTGTAACATTTACTAAAATAGGATCTGACATATTCAAACCATCGCCTCGTTTATATTTAATTGTTACATTATTCCTGAAACCATAATAGCGGTAACAAGGGTTTTTTTCAAGAATCACTAGTAGTATAAAAACGACTAGCTCCTTAGCGAGATTAATGACCTACATTTGTCACCGAATTACATCTTATTTACTACTTCTTAGTTTTGATTAATCGTAACGAATTAAAAACAACTAGTAATGTAGCGCCCATATCTGCAAAGATTGCTATCCATAATGTTAACCATCCTGGGATAACGAGTAACAGGGCCACTAATTTTAAGACTAGGGCAAATATAATGTTCTCTTTAATGATGCGTAATGTTTTTCTACTTAAATCAATTGTATATGGAAGTTTCGATAAATCATCACCCATTAATGCGATATCCGCTGTTTCTAGTGCTGCATCAGTGCCAGCACCTCCCATTGCAATGCCAACATTGGCTGAAGCAAGTGCGGGTGCATCATTGACACCATCTCCTACCATCGCCACTGCGCCAAACTGTGCACGTAAATCTTTAATGGCCATTAATTTTTCTGCTGGTAATAAACTTGCCCTCACATCTGTCATATTTAAAGAAGTTGCAATTGCCTGTGCTGTTGGTTCTGCATCGCCTGTCAGCATAACTTTATGCTTTATCTTTAGACCATTTAACTTATCCAAGACATCTTTACTCTCTTGACGTAATTGATCAGCAATTCCAATCATCCCAATATACTGATCATTACTAACAGCTGCTACAACTGTTTTACCCTGTTTTTGAAGTTTTTTAACCTGTTCTTTTACCATCTCATCAACAGTCGTTAAAGTAGCAATCCATTTTAAGCTTCCTACATAAATTATTTGACCATTAACCGTTGCATAAGCACCCATGCCTGTTACGGATTGAAAGTCTGTCGGTATAAGCTCTGTTAAATTTTTATCATGCAATGCCTGCAAAATAGCTTTAGCTAATGGATGTTGCGATTGTTTTTCAACTGCTGCTACCAGCTGTAAAACATATTCCTCAGACATCCCTTTCGCTGTAAAAATATCCGTTACAGCAGGTTTACCTTTTGTCAGTGTACCCGTCTTATCAAATGCTATTGCTTCAATATGACCGAGCTGCTCTAAATGAATACCTCCTTTAATAAGGACGCCTTGTCTAGCGGCATTCCCAATTGCCGTAACGATAGCAACTGGTGTAGAAACAACAAGTGCACATGGACAACCAACAACAAGGACTGCTAATCCTTGATAAATCCAATGTTGCCAATCACCTATAAACAAAGGTGGTATAACGGCCACAAGTAAGGCAATAATTATAATTGCCGGTGTGTAGTATTTCGCAAAGCGATCAACGAACTGCTGAGAAGGTGCTTTTTCTGCCTGTGCCTCTTCAACAAGATGAATAATTTTTGCAATTGTTGTGTCCTCTACTCGCTTTGTCACACGTACCTCTAAGGCACCTTCTTCATTTAAAGTACCTGCAAATACTTCATCATCGACCGTTTTATTAACAGGAATAGATTCGCCTGTAATCGCTGCCTGATTCACCGCTGACAATCCACTCACTACAATTCCGTCCATAGCAATCTTCTGACCAGGTTTAACGATTAAAATATCGCCAATCTCAATCTCTTCCGTTGGTAGCTCCATCTCATGGAAATGTTCGCCATGCGCTCGCTTTATTGTTGCTGTTGGTGGAGCTATATCCATTAGCTGACGAATCGATTGACGTGCTTTATCCATCGAATACGCTTCAAGTGCCTCACTAACCGCAAACAAAAAGACAACAACAGCCGCTTCTTCCCATTCTCCTATAACGGCTGCACCGATTACTGCAATGGTCATCAGCGTCTTCATATCAAATTCAAAGCGTGCTAGATTGCGGAAACCTGTTTTAAAAATGCCAATTCCCCCAACTAGAATCGCGATAATAAACATCCCAATAGTTAGCGGCTCAGTTTCACTACGCATTGCTCCAAATACATATCCAAGGATTACGAATAGCAAGGAGATTCCAGCTAAAATATTTTCTATTTTTCGATAAAAAGGTGTTGATTTCCCAAGTGTTTTTACTGTTGATTGGGATATTTTTATGCCGTCGAAAGCACCTGCCTCTTCAAGTTGATTAACGTCAATATTGCCAATAACCGTTATTTTAGAAGCACCGAAATTAACTTGTGCATCCTGTACCTCTGGAATAGCTTTCACGTTTTTTTCGAACTTTGCTGCACAGCTGGCACAAGACAAGTTTTGTAGCCTGTATTCTTGTTTAGTTGGCGTCGCTCCCATTTGCAATCCCCTCTTTCACTGTTCGTAGGCAACCGTTACAATTTGATACACATGCTCATCAGCTAAAGAGTAATACATCTGCTTTCCTTTACGATACGATTTTGCTAAGTTATTATCTTTCAAATAACGTAAATGATGCGATGCTGTTGCTACTGACGAGCCAATAATGGAGGCAACATCACAAACGCATAATTCATCCTCGACCGTTAAGGCATATGCAATTTTGAGTCTTGTTTCATCAGATAATGCTTTTAAAAACTTTGCTACTCCTGATAGATCTGGCATTTGCTGTTGTACCTTTTTGACCGCTTCTTCGTTAACATGCGTCACTTCACATACTTCTTTTGGCATTTCCTCACCTCATTCAAATGTTCGTTTGATTGTTTTCAATATAGCATAATATTCCATCATATTCAAATGAGTATTTGAATGTAAATGATGTATATCTTTATTACTCCAATTAATTTTAAATTCACATCACATAAGCAAAAAAATCAGTGCACAAAATGTACACCGATTTTTAATAGACACTAGTTATTAAGCTGTAATTCGATTGGACAATGGTCACTGCCCATAATATGTGAATGAATACTTGCCACATCCATTTTGTCTTTTAACCTCTCAGAAACAATAAAGTAATCAATACGCCACCCAATATTACGCTCGCGCACTTTATTCATATAGGACCACCATGTATAGTGATCACTTGTATCTGGATGCATATAGCGGAATGAATCCACAAAACCACTTGCCAATAGCTCAGTCATTTTTGCACGTTCTTCATATGTAAAACCTGAATTACCAACATTCGACTTTGCATTTTTTAAATCAATTTCCATATGTGCAACATTTAAATCGCCACAGTATACTATAGGTTTCTTGGCATCTAGCTCTTTTAAATATAGCGCTAACCGATCCTCCCACTCTAAACGAAGAGGTAGTCTAGCTAAATCACGCTGTGAATTTGGGGTATAAACATTCACTAAGTAAAAATCTTCATACTCTAACGTAATAATTCTCCCCTCTTCTTGTGATTCATCCTCACCAACGCCATAACGTACTGCAAGTGGCGCATGCTTTGTAAAAATAGCTGTACCTGAATAACCTTTCTTCTGTGCATAATTCCAATATTGCTCATATCCCTCAAGCGAAATCTCCACTTGTCCAGCCTGACACTTCGTTTCTTGAATACAGAAAAAATCTGCATCTACGTGATTGAAAAAATCTAAAAACCCTTTACCCAAGCAAGCTCGAATTCCATTGACATTCCAAGATATAAATTTCATTTACTGTTTCACTCCTCAAAAAACACCCTCCGCCATTAGCGAAGAGCGTAGAGTTTTATAAGTCATCACCAACGATTTTTACTTCTGTTTCTAAATCGATGCCAAATTTTTCTTTAACTACTCGTTGTACCATGTCGATTGTTGCAATATAGTCAGTAGCCGTTGCATTACCTTTATTAACAATAAAGCCTGCATGCTTCGTTGATACCTCTGCATCACCTACGCCTTTACCTTGCAAGCCACTATCTTGAATAAGCTTGCCTGCAAAGTGACCTGGCGGGCGCTTAAAAACACTCCCTGCAGATGGGTATTCTAACGGCTGCTTAGATTCTCGCTGAAACGTTAAATCAGCAATTTTTGCATCAATTTCTTCCTGCACACCTTTAGCTAATTGAAATTCGGATGATAATACATAGTACCCTTTTTTAGCAATGATACTTTGACGATAACCAAGTTCAAGCTCTTCTTTCGATAATATTAAAATGTCACCTTCTCTTGTTAGCACTTTTGATGAAATAATAATATCCTTAATTTCGCCACCATATGCACCTGCGTTCATTGCCATAGCCCCACCTATTGAACCAGGGATACCACATGCGAATTCAAAGCCTGTTAAAGATGCTGTTGCTGCAAGCTTTGATACATCTTTTATAAGCGCACCGCTTTGCGCGTAGACATGGTCACCATTAATATGAATTTCATCTAAAAGCGAAAATGTAACAACGATTCCTCGAAGACCGCCATCACGAACGATCATATTAGATCCATTACCTAACATTAGTAATGGTATATTATTCATGTTAGCATAACGAATAACCGTCGCTGCCTCATCCTCTGTTTCAACGAGAACGAAAACATCCGCTTTACCACCTAATTTTGTCATAGTATATTGCTGTAATGATTCATCTAACTTAATATTGGCCGGATTAACGCTCTGTGCTAAATCCGCCACCCATTGTTCTTTTGTCATGAAGCTAATTCCTTTCTAACGTCCTTCTTACTCCTACACTAGTATGGATATAGAACCCTAATTTGACAAGTGAAATGAAGGGTATTTTTTATCTCGACTTAACAGACAGCGAGACTACCTGTGCAGAGATGATGAATATTATAAAGAAAATTCGTGGTCATTCCTAGTGACATAAATAGCCGATTGTTCACCCAACCATCAAAATTCCAATAGACCTACACTAAAGCCAGCTCGTTGCCCATGATTCAATATTACGGATTGCCCCTTCTAACGCCCGACCTTTATCTGTTAAAGAATATTCTACACGCACTGGTACCTCTGAATACACTCTGCGTTCAACAAGCCCTTCTTTTTCTAGCTCTTTTAAACGTTCAGATAATAAACGACCACTAACAGGTAATGCAGATTCAATCTCATTAAAGCGCTGTGGTCCATCTAATAATTGATATAAAATTAGCCCTGTCCAGCGTTTTCCGATTAAATCCATTGCTTTAGCTAAACGAGGACATAAATTTGTCTCATTCATTATTTTCACCTCTTATGTACTCTATTGTAACGATTAATTTAAGAAAAGTAAATTTGAAGTAACTTATTTACTTATCGTAATTTATTTATTATTTTATATTTAATTACTAAAAATAATTCAAGAGTTTTATTGATGGAAAACTATGTACCTCTATGCTCAAATAAAGCAAGATATTGAAATTAACCATGGCCGACCACTTCACGGATGATCATGAAATCTAATGACTACATACTACTTATAGATGCACTTTCCTTTAAAATTATGACCACTTTATTAAGTCGCGATCGTCTAGAATTAAAAATGAGTGGTCGTGATTATGGACAACTTGCAGATGGAGATTTTGCCTTATTAACATTTCAAGGAACCAGGTATCAGACCTTTGAACGACATAAAAAGGAGAGCAGCGATTCATTCGCACTCTCCTTTTCATTTTCATTATTTAATTAAATATTTACCAAAGCCGCCTTCTGTATCTTCTAAATATTCGATATTGCTGCCTGCAGGAATGACTTTTTGTGCATCCTTAGCAGAGTGGTAAATAACTTTTGTATTTGCTGGGAATGGTGCAAATGACCAGTTATTATCCGCAGCAGGATTAATTGTTTTGTTTACCATAATGTAGTCAATAACAGCTTGGCGATTTTCGTACGCATAATTTGTTACGTTAGAGCCATCTGCATTTTTGAATGTAGCACCATAAGAACCACCAACACGGTAGTTGTTTGTAATAATGATGAATTCTTGATTTAGATCAATTGGTTTACCGTTATATTGTACGTTTTTAATACGGTTTGCTTTTTCGTCTACTAAGTCACCACGACGATCATATTTAGGCGGTGAAGTTACATCAATTTGATATGTTAAACCATCTAATACATCAAAATTGTAAGAACGTGCTTCTGGGTCAATAATATTTTGTTCTTCCGTTTTATTCGGATCGATTGTAGCAAATATACCAGCAGCCATTTCTAACCATTCAATTGCTTGTGCTCCTGTTACTTTAATCGTTGCAACAGTATTGTCAAAATGATAGATGTCTGCCATATTTTTAATCGCAAGCGGACCTACAGGAATGTTTGTATAATCTGCAGGGTTGTTACGTGAGCCTGCTTTGAAAGGTGCACCAGCTGAAAGAAGTGGTGTGTTTTCATCAGCAGTACCTTTTAATTCATTTTCAACAAACCATTTTTGAGCTTGTGTCACAATTTGAATTGAAGAATCGTCTTGAACCATTGAGAAGTAACTATGGATTGGTGCTTTTGTCTCACCAACAGGTTGACGAATATACTTTAACGTTCCTTCATGCGCTTCTTTAACTGCATCTAAAACTGTTTTAGATGGTTGTAAGCCTTCTTGTTTAATAGAACGGATAGAACCTTGTCCATCTACTACAGCCCATTTAGAACCTTGTTGTTCTAGCTTTAAGTCAATGACTCCAAGATAGCTACCATAGCTTCCTGCCATTACAGTAGGTACACCGTTAATTGTACCTTTTTCTTGGTCAACATTTTTAAGATTTTTATAGTCCCCTGGGAACGTTAAATGAGAGTGACCTGTAATTAAGGCATCGACACCCTCAATCTCAGAGATCTGGTATCCAACGTTTTCGGCACCTTTTACATAAGTGTCCTCACCAATACCTGAGTGTGAAAGAACAACGATTACGTCTGCTCCAGCCTTTTGCATTTCTGGTACAACTTCTTTTACCGCTTCAACTGGTTCTTGCATTTCTACCTTACCTGCTAAATGGATCGCATCCCATTCAACAATTTTCGTAGGTACGATACCTGTAACACCAACTTTAAGTGTGTGCTTTTTACCCGTATTATCTACAACCTCTTTATCAAGAATGACATAAGGTGAAAACATACGTTTTTTTGTTTTAGCATCGTAAGTGTTAGCATTTACGACTGGATATTTTGCATCATTTAATACTTCATCTAAAAACTCTAAGCCATAGTTAAACTCGTGATTTCCTAAAGTTCCACCATCATATTTCAGTACATTAAGTGCTGCTATAGCTGGATGAACCTCCCCTGGCTTTATAGGGTTTTCTAGCGCTTTATAAGATCCTAATGGCGTTCCTTGAATTAAATCGCCATTATCAAATAATAATGTATTCGGGTTCTCAGTACGAGCTTGTTCAATTAATGTAGCAGTGTTTGCTAAACCTACAGTAGCTGATTCAGCATCTAAGAAATAATTGTAATTTACAAGGTTTGTATGAATATCTGTTGTACCTAAAATTTGAAGATCCACTGTAGTTGCAGATGTAGGTAATTTGTATTCAGCTACAAAACGTTCAACAATGCTTTGCATTTGCTCAGTTGTTACATAGTCACGAGGACGAATTGTGTTATCCTCAAAGCCTTGTAATATGTTTGCTGAAACAGCATTTGCTAAATCTTGCTTATGTGTGCTAGCAACTTGATCTGCATCTTTAAACTGATCTAATACAGAAAGTGGAGCGTTTTCACTGACTAATCCACGAGCAGAAATAACAAATGCTTGTTGACGTGTCAATTTATCGTTTGGACCAAACAATGTCGCAGTTTTACCTTTAATAAGTTTCAGTTCTACTGCTTTTTCTACATACGGGGCTAAATCCTTAGGGACATCAGTGAAGGCAAGATTAGAACCATCACCTAGCTCGACATTTAAGCTTTCCACTAATTCTTTCACGTAATCTCCACGTGTCACATCGTTTGATGCAGCATTTGCGGAAAGTCCAAATGGCAATACCGTGAATAGAATAAGTAACATCGCAAAGAATTTAGTTATTATTTTCTTATTCATGTAACAGCCTCCTATAAATCTAATATTTTCCTACGATTTCTATTATATTATACTAATCTGTATTTTTACTGAATAAATAGTCCTAATTGTATGTAATTTTAGAAGAATAGCTAAACACTTTACCTAAAAATGATCGATTAATATTATGACACAATCATTTGTTATAATCTGATGTTATTAAATGTAAATCAATAAAAAGTGCATAGCACCAATATGTCAGACCTCCTTACCACTACCGTACCTCTATGAAAGAAGTAAAAAAAGTCCTCTCAAATTAGAGAGAACTTTTATCAATAAATAATTTATTATACATTTACAGTTTGTAAAGATTGAGCTACTTTTTTTACTGCCTCTAGGCCATTTGCAATAATCTCTTGAGCTTTATCTTGTGACGCGTTATGACCTTCAATGATAACCTCTTCGATAATTTCCATACCGAACATGCCAACAACGTTTTTGATATAGTTAACTGACATTTCCATTGGTTGTGCTTCAGGTGCAGAATAGTAACCACCACGAGCATTTAAAATAATAACTTTTTTGTCAGTCATTAAGCCTTCTAATTGACCGTTTTCATTATATTTAAATGAATAACCAGCTTGGAATACATAATCAATGAAAGTTTGTAAAGTTGCTGGAATTGTTAAGTTCCAAAGAGGGAAAGCAAACACGACTACGTCAGCTGCAGTTAAAGCATCCATAGCTTTTTGTTTAGCCGCCAAAAGACGAGATTCAATGTTAGTTAACTCCTCACCATTTTGTACTTTACCAAAAGCATTGAAAAGATCTTGACCGAAATAAGGCATGTCTTCTGCGAATACGTCAAAAGTCGTTACATTTACACCTTGTACATTTTCCATAAATGTGTCATACATTTTTGTTGAAATACCGTCTGGACGGTTGTTAGCTTTTACTACTAATACGTTCATTATATAAATTCTCCCTTTAAATTCACAGTTTAATTTATCTCGAATTCAAGATATATTAGTATCTTAAAAAATTATCTATTAAAAGTCAACGCTAGTAGACTCAGACTTTTGGCTGAAATATTGGAAGTGATCGGGTTCACCACTAATCTGATCGTCTTCCTTTCAAAAGTAATCGGGTTCTATTATTTTTTACTTTTCTCCGATAGAATTAAAATTTACAGCTATCATCTGTACAAACTCCACCATCTTCAGACCCTGCGACCTTTAATCCAGATTGTAAGCCTTCTTCCTCTGCTACTTTACGCAAAGTTTCTTCAAAAACTGCTTGAGGTTGTGCTCCAGAAATACCATACTTACGATTTAACACAAAGAACGGTACGCCTCGTACGCCAAGATGTAGCCCCTCTTGTATATCAGTCTCTACCTCTGTTTTAAAATCATCGCTAGAAAGCACCTTTGTCACTTCTTCACGATTCAAACCTACTTGCTCCGCAATATCGATTAATACGTCATCCTGCCCGATACGCTTTGCTTCGATAAAATAATTGCGTAACAGTGCTTCTACCAGCGCTGTCACATCCCCTTGCTGTTCCGCCCATTTTACTAAACGATGTGCTTTTAATGTATTTTCTTCCATTAGCTTATCGAAATTATAGTCCAGGCCAACCTCTTTCGCACGAGCAGCAACACCTTGCGCCATTTCCTTCGCTTTTTCTAGCGTCATCCCGTACTTATTCGCTAAATATTCATACGTAGACATATTTGTATCTTCAGGCGTTGTTGGGTCAAGTTGATAACTTTTATAAACGAGCTCCACCTGTCCTGTAAAACCAGTATCCTGAATAGCCTGCTCTAATTGTTTTTTACCAATATAACAAAATGGGCATACATAATCTGACCAGATTTCAATTTTCATTACGAGTCACGCTCCTTTTGCTACATTGTAGCGGCAATCCTGACATTAAGGCAATTTTTCTGCTTCATTGCATAAATTTTCAAATCAATCTACATACTGAACTTAAAAACAATGTGAGGTTTATGTATGACACAATCTCTTTGGCTAGCAACAACTGATCCCGTCTCCCTAACATCTCTTCCTGAATCAACGACTTGTGATGTATGTATAATCGGTGGAGGCTTGACGGGACTATACACAGCCTATGTCTTAGCAAAATCCGGTGTAGATGTAGTCTTGCTTGAGGCAAATTCCCACATCAGTCATGGTACGACCGGTAACTCAACGGGAAAATTAACTGCCCAACATAGCTTAGTTTATGGCAATCTAATAGAAAAACTTTCTGTAGATGAGGCACGGCTCTATTATCAGCTCAATCAACTGGCTGTTGAAAAAGCTTTACAGTTGCTCCCTAAGAAGAGTATTCAACAAGTAGATTCATTGCTTTATTGCCAAACTAAAGAAGGCTATGCCCAATTATTAAAAGAATGGAATGCCTATAAAGTATTAAATATTACGGCGAAAATCACTTCTGATACAGAGCTTCCCTTTCCGATAACAAAAGCGCTAAGTATGTCCCAGCAAGCTCAAATAAATCCTGTAGAGGTTTGTAACTTCCTTGCAAAAGAAGCGCAATCGTTGGGAGCAAAAATTTATACAAATACCCGTGTTCAGCAATTAAACATACCACAAAATAACTTACAAACCGCAAGTGATATGTCGGTTCAATATAACAAGCTTGTTTTGTGCACACACTATCCCATCGAAGCCTTTAAAGGGCTACAGCTTTTTAAACTATCTAACAGTCGCTCCTATATGGTTGCTGCTAAAATTACCGATACCCTGCAAGGACAATATTTATGCGTAGATACTCCTACTCGCTCTATTCGGACGGCTACCATTAACGATGAGCATTATTTAGTATTAGGTGGAGCTAATCATATTGCAGGTGAAACAACTAATACGGAGCCCTATTATGAGGCTATTCAAAATGAAATGAAGGGGCATTTCGATCAGGATCCAATCTATCGATGGTCAGCGCAAGACATTGAAACGCCTGATATGGTACCTTATGTCGGCAGGATTACGCAGTCCTTACCTCATGTGTTCATTGCAACTGGCTATCGAAAATGGGGAATTTCTAATTCTTTTGTAGCTGGAGATTTACTATCCTCTCTAATAACTGGGGCAAGGAATGAGGATGGGGCAATGGCTCTTTATTCACCAGCACGTACGAAATTTGGGGCTCAGTTCATGCAAATGCTAAAGGTAGGTGGCTTCGTAGCAAGGGAGTTTGTATCTGGTTATATTAGACATGGCAATGCACCAACTTGCACGCATTTAGGCTGTAAAACAAAATGGAATGAAGCCGATGAAACTTGGGATTGCCCTTGTCACGGCTCCCGTTTTAATGCCAAAGGTGAAGTACTTGAAGGCCCTGCTGTGCAGCCATTAAAGCTAGATTAAAAAAAGAGGTTGCCTTTTTTAGGACAACCTCTTTTCCATTATTTCAATGCGTCAGTTAAAACTGGAACGATTTGTTTTTTACGAGATACAACACCTGGTAAAATTACTCGATTATTTACAAGCTCAGCACCAAATCCTTTTGCTGCAGCCTCTGCTACTTGTCCAATTGCAACAGCTGTTGAGTCATTGTTTAAAATATCTGTTACAACGAAGAAGAATAGGTCTAAGCCATTTTCAGCTACATTTTTGTTTAACAAAATTTCTAATTCCTCTTGGCGGCCAAGCACATCGTTAATATCGACTGCGTTTACCTGAGCTACTACAGATTTATATTCTCCGAATTGGAATTCTTTTGCATCTAAAGATAAAAGATCTTCTAATGATTTATCTGAAAGGTCAGCACCTGCTTTAAGCATTGCTAATCCGTATTCAGCAACATCAACATCTGCAATTTTAGCTAGTTCCTCACCAGCTTTTACATCTTGTTCTGTGCAAGTTGGAGATTTGAATAATAATGTATCAGAAACGATGGCAGAAAGCATTAAACCAGCGATATTTGCAGGGATTTCTACGCCATTTTCCTTGAAAATTTTGTTTAAAATCGTTGCAGTACAGCCTACAGGTTCTGCACGGTAATATAGTGGATCAGCCGTTTGGAAGTTAGCAATACGGTGATGATCGATTACTTCTGTAATTTGTACTTCTTCAATGCCATCAGCTGATTGCTGGAATTCATTGTGGTCTACAAGAATTACTTTTTCTGCTTCCCCAACTACCGAAGAAATTAATCGCGGTGCCTCAAAGCCAAATTTGTCTAATGCAAATTTTGTTTCATTATTCACTTCTCCAAGACGTACAGCTTCCGCATCTACTCCGATTTGTTGCTTTAAATATGCATATACGATAGCAGACGTAATTGTGTCTGTATCTGGATTTTTATGTCCGAAAACTAAAACTTTACTCATTAAATTTATTCCTCCTAAATGGCAATAACATTTGCATTTTATTTTATCATACCTTATGAGCTAACATGATATAAAGTGAAAGTTTGTCTGAATAGGTTCTCCTACATCTTCATGTATTTAACGTTTTAACAAATTGTCATTCTCAAATTTCGATAACTAGATAAAAATTGGCTCATTACCATAACGTGTGGTTGATTTCCGTTCCTCTATCGCTAATCCTCAACTAATATACAGGGCATATATTTTTTAAAATGGTATTCACAACTTTTGGTGATGATCCAGAAAATTACCTAAAATGACTATTTCTTGAACATTATTAAATTTATTATATTTATCTACTTTTTCCATCCCATTTTTAACATTTAATAATAACAATAGATAGTTCATTAAAAATATTTACTATAAATAGATATATAGTTGCGTTTTCATATTTAAGAAACCATAATTTTATGCTATCATCAGGTATCTATATTTTAGGGTATACAGGAAATGGGGATTACGATGACAAAGAAGATGGAAAAAAAGTATATTCCTTTAGCAAATTATTTTGATGTAGCATTACAACAAGAAATTACTTTATCTTTTAGCGAACTAGAAAATATTATGGGACAAGCCTTACCAAATGCAGCATACTTGAATAGGAGCTGGTGGAAGAAAACAAAACCTCCTCTCTCTCACTATTTGTCATGGACAAATGCAGGCTATTATGTAATTGATGTAAAGCTCGGCACTAGCGTAACTTTCTCGCGTACACAAATGAAGACTACAAGCAATATTAAAAATGAAGATAACCAATCTGCATACATAATTCGCGCATTGGAAGCATCAGACGCTAGATCATTTATTCATTTGCAAGAAGAAATTTTCCAACAAACTGACTTCATGTATAACATGCAAAATGAATTAGATCTTACCGTTCAACAGCTTCGTAAGGATTTAGTCTATTGGAAACAGCTGAAAAACCGTACGATTTTACTCTGTATATTAAATGGTATTTTTGCTGGCTATGCCGTCATCCATGGATATAAACACTCTAAAGTTAAGCATGTTGCAGCAGTCCACTTAGCTGTTAAAGAAGAGTATCAACAACAAGGGCTCGGTTCAGCTCTTATGAAGGCAGTTGAAAGCTGGTCTAAACAGCGACATATTTCGCGCTTAGAATTAACTGTTATGGAGCATAATGATCGTGCTTTAAATTTGTTTAAAAAACTAGGGTTTCAGCAAGAAGGTATTCGACTAAATGCTATTAAACTAAATGATGCCTTTATTAACGAATTTAGCTTAAGTAAAATTTTATAAGCTTCTTTTTCAAGGATGTCTAAAAATTATTTGGACATCTTTTTTATATGTAGCCCTGTAATATAAAAAACGCATAGATAAGTATCGTACGTTTTCTACGCGTTAATATATATTTAGAAAACTTGCTTTTCTCTTGCTGCATCTAAGAATAATAAATTATTTTCTACTTGCTCATACGATTGCTGATATTTCTCATATTGCACCTTATCCTGACTAACCATTTCCTCAATTAACGCATGTAAAAACGAAAACAAAACTGGAATAACGTCCAATGCAGATTGCTTTTTCATGCCAAGTGTAAATAACGCACTTGCATATTCCCGAAAAGACGACAACGCCGAACAGGTAATGGCAATAATTCTTGCCTTTTTCTTCTTTGCAATTTCTACAATCGTTTGAATATCGTTAGAATGCTTGTCCCATGAAAAAACTATTAACGTCGTACGCTCCCCCATACTGTTAATTTGCTGTACAATATCATCAGATTCTGAGCGAAGCTGTTTCACATTTGGACGTAAAGTTGTCAGTGTGGACGATAACCAATTTGCTATGGACGCGGCTTGACGAGTACCTAAAATGTAAACATTATCTGCCTCATGCATCCATTTCGAGCTTTTTTGAAGCATATGATCGTTTATCAAATGAATCGTATCTTGAATATTTTGAATATCACGTTGCATTACCTTACCAAAACTCGAAGTATTCCCCTTACTTGAAGAATATGTAGGTTGAAGACTCAGCTCATCATTTTGAGTCATTAAGTAGCTTCTAATTTCATCTTGAAGCTCTACATAGCCCGATAAATCCATCGCATAACAAAAACGAATAACTGTCGATTCACTAACATTCGCCTGTCTACCAACCTCAGCTGCTCCGTTCCCAATTACAGCTGAAGGGTTATTCATAACAAATTGTGCAACTTTACGCTGTCCCTTCGACAACCTAACAAATCTTCTTTTTATTTCTTCATTAATACTCATTTCTAACAACCTTTCTTTCAATGAAATTTCAAGAATGGAGATTGTTTCCTACTGACGCTAAATTATGATTAAAAATACAGTATCACGATTACAATTTGAATACAATGACTTTTCAGAAAAATCTTCAACGCTTTAACTCACTAATATAACAGTTCGCAAAAAACGACATTGCATCAATGTTATTCATAGTATCTTTATCAACATAATCTAACAGCTATAATTTTGTATGGATTTGTAATTCTAACAGATACATAAAATCATTTGTATAAAAATTTATAATATCTTATTTTTATGTATAAAGCAGATTAATTACGCTTTATTTTATCGGCATCATAAACATATAAAAATGTCTTGGACGATAGTTAATCCAAGACATTTTCCATTTTATTATTCTAATTCGATTTGCTTCGTCTCTTTCCCCAAAAACAGTACACCGACAACTCCGATAAGGATAGATCCACAGAAAATCGCAAAGATAAAGCCAATATCATAGCCAGCCGTTAATAAAGAACCTACTAACAGAGGTCCAAAAATACCACCAATGCGCCCCACAGCTGCTGCCATTCCTGCACCTGTACCACGAATAATGGCAGGATACTGCTCTGGTGTGTAAGCATAAAGTGCACCCCATGCCCCTAAGTTAAAGAACGATAAAAACATTCCTGATCCTAATAGTACTGCTATTGTTTCAGCATTACCAAAAATGAAAGCACTTACAGCTGTACCCATTAAATAGGAAACAAGTACAAACTTCCGTCCAAATTTTTCTATAAACCATGCTGCTGTAAAATAACCAGGTAGCTGCGCAAACGTCATAATAAGAACATATTTAAAGCTCGTAATCATATCAAAGCCCTTACCAACCATTACACTTGGTAGCCATAAAAACATACCGTAATACGAAAATACAACCGTAAACCATAACACCCATAACATAAGTGTCGAGCGTGCATATTTTTTAGACCAAACATCTCGAATATTTTGTCCAACGCTTCTTTTTTTAGACTCCGCCTTCACTGTAAATTGTGGTGAATCTGGTAAGTGCCAGCGAAGATAAATTGCATATAATGCCGGAATTGCCGTTAACAATAAAGCAACTCGCCATCCCCATGTAGGAATAACGAAATACGAGATTAGTGCAGCGATTAACCAACCGACTGCCCAAAAGCTTTCCAGTAAAACAACCACTCGCCCACGCTCTTTTGCTTCTACACTCTCAGAAACTAGCGTTGATGCGACTGGTAATTCTCCTCCTAGCCCCATGCCTACCAAAAAACGTAGTGCCATAAAAGCTGCTAATGTAGTTGTAAATGCAGACAAGCCACTTGCAATAGAGAATAATACTAGCGTCCACATAAAAATTTGTTTACGTCCCACTTTATCAGCAAACACTCCGAAAACCAACGCTCCTACAGCCATCCCAATTGAGTTAATGCTACCTATCCAGCCCGATTGATTTGGTGTTAATCCCCATTCGGCTGCTAATGCTGCAATAACGAATGATAATATTCCTACATCCATTGCATCGAAAAGCCAGCCTACACCTGCTACTCCCAAAAGTTTATTGCGAGAAATAGATTGTTGAGACTTATTCGCTGTTACTGTATTTGTTGTCATTTTATCCACCTGTCTTTACACTTGACTTTACATTATTAAGTTTACTATACAGTTGTTTCAAGAAAGTGACAAGTAAAATTCAAATTACCGAATTGTTTCGACAATTTATGAAATGCTATTGAAAACATAGGGCGATTTGCGTTAAAATGTCTTTTATACAAAAACAACTGTTCTTTCTATAAGAACAAAAGGAGATCGTAAACGTTATGTGGAAAGGCCTTATTGAAGAATATAAACAATTTTTACCCGTAACAGAAAACACACCTGCCCTAACTTTAAACGAAGGTAATACACCTCTTATACATTTAGTAAATTTATCTAAAAAGCTTGGCATCGAACTCTATGGAAAAATCGAAGGTGCAAATCCAACAGGCTCATTTAAAGATCGTGGTATGGTATTTGCCGTTGCAAAAGCTATCGAGGACGGTAGTAAGTGCGTTATTTGTGCCTCTACTGGTAACACATCTGCAGCAGCAGCAGCTTATGCAACACGTGCTGGAATTCAGTCTATAGTTGTTATCCCTAAAGGAAAAGTAGCCCTAGGTAAGCTAGCTCAGGCGACAATGTATGGTGCAAAAATTATTGCAATCGATGGTAACTTTGATGATGCATTGAATATTGTTCGCCAAGTGAGTGAAACAACTCCTGTGGCACTTGTAAACTCTGTAAATCCATACCGTATAGAAGGTCAAAAAACAGCATCATTTGAAATTGTAGATGCTTTAGGAGCAGCTCCAGATTATCTATGCATCCCTGTCGGTAACGCAGGTAATATAACGGCTTACTGGAAAGGCTTTAAAGAATATGACGCTGCAAAAGGCTCTGGTCTACCAAAGATGTTTGGCTTTGAAGCTGAAGGTGCAGCTGCGATTGTAAAAGGTGAACCAATTGCTAATCCGGAAACAGTGGCAACAGCGATTCGTATCGGTAATCCTGCAAGTTGGAAATTTGCCGAGGCTGCCCGTGATGAATCAGGTGGAATTATTGATTCGGTTACAGACGAAGAAATTTTAGCTGCTTATAAATTAATTGCTGGCACTGAAGGAATTTTCGTTGAACCTGGTTCAGCGGCTTCATTAGCAGGTGTTATTAAATCGGTTGAAAACGGCAAAATTGCAAAGGGCTCTAAAGTAGTTACAATATTCACTGGTAATGGCTTGAAAGACCCTGATACTGCAATGAACGTCTCAACTGTAGATGTTGTCTCACTTAAAAACGATGAGGAAGAAATTCGAAAATATATCGAGGGCGTACTATGAGTAACATGTGGCAAATCTCAGTTCCTGGGAGCACAGCCAATCTAGGACCTGGCTTTGATTCGATAGGACTCGGCTTGTCGCTTTACTTAAAACTAACTGTGTCTTTACAAGATAGATGGGAAATTATCCACCTTGACGATAATGGTCCTAAAGAGTTTGAGCTTGAAGAACACTTACTATACGTGATTGCCAAAAAAATTGCTGATCAATACGGTAAGCAGCTACCTGCCTGCCGTGTTGAAATGGCAAGTGAACTTCCATTAGCCCGTGGCTTAGGGAGCAGTGCTGCAGTCATCGTCGCTGGAATTGAACTTACTAATCAAGTCTGTTCGCTAGGCTTAACTGTACAGGATAAACTCAATTTATCTTCACAAATCGAAGGACACCCAGACAATGCAACAGCTTCCGTATTAGGAGGATTAACAATTTCATCAATGGATGAGAACGGTGTTGTGGATACACTCCATGTAAATGATATTGATGCTTCCTTTGTTGTATATGTACCCGATGTCGAACTAAAAACAAGTGAATCTCGTTCTGTTTTACCAGAACAATTTGATCGAGCATATTCGGTGCTTGCTTCTGCAAATGCTAATATGTTGGCTGCCTCATTAATGGCTCGTGATTTTGAGCGTGCAGGACACTATATGGAAACAGATTTATTTCATGAGCCTTTCCGTGCCAAACTAATTCCACAATATAAAGAAATTCGTGCAGCCGCAAAGGCTAACGGTGCATTTGGAACAGCCTTAAGCGGAGCAGGACCAACGCTGATTTCCATCATCCCTACTGCTACTGCACAGAATTTCGTAAATGCCATGGAAAATCAATTCCCAGAGCATCGAATTATCTTAACAAAAGCCGATGAATATGGTGTACAGGTAAATTTTGGACGTCTACTGTAAAAGTAGACGTTTCTTTTTGAAGGAGGAAGTAGCTTGAAACCAATTATATTCTGTGATTTTGATGGCACTATAACAGAAACTGATAATATCGTCTCACTTATGACTCAATTCGTACCAGAGGAATCTGAGAAAATTGCTAAAGCAATGATGAAACAAACAATATCCTTTAAAGATGGCGTATCAGCAATGTTCGAGCTATTATCAACTGAACAAAAGGATACTGTTATTCAATATTTACTGGATACAGCCATTATACGTGAGGGCTTTGGCGATTTCGTTCGTTTTGCACGAGAGAAACATATTCCGTTTTACATTGTTAGTGGTGGTGTCGATTTTTTCATTGAGCCACTACTAAAAAAATACGGCCCCTTTTCTGGTATATATTGCAATAGTGCCGATTTTTCAGATCAACAAATTAAGCTCGTCTTTCCCAATAGCTGTGATGAAGAATGTGAGAAATTTGAGACACAGGGCTGTGGCTGCTGCAAACCAAGCGTCATGCGAAAAGTGGCACAGAGCGATCATTTTAAAATCGTGATTGGAGATTCCCTTTCTGATTTTGAGGCTGCAAAACAGGCAGATTTAGTACTTGCTAGGGATTATCTTATTAAACGCTGTGAAGACCTTCATATTCCTTACAAGCACTTTGAGACATTCTATGACTGCTTAGACGCTGTAAAAGAGCTTATTAAGGTAGGAAAGGCTATTTCAAAATAACCATAACAAAGGGAGCCTATCTCCATTTAAGACGGCTCCCTTTGTAGGTTCATGATTTATCATTTACTTTAAAATGTCTTTTGCGACGTTCATACCAAATGACACAGATGATGAACCAAGTATACCCCATACTCCATCCTGCCAATACATCTGAAGCAAAATGACGAGCTCCAGCAACCCGAGACAAGCCAATAAGCACTGTTAATATAATTGCCCCAAGCCAAAGCAGTGTTTTTCGTCTCTTACTATTATTCTCTGAAAATATATAAGCGATTGTAAATAAATACAAGATACCTGTCATAGAATGCCCTGATGGAAAGCTAAAGGATGTTAATTGTTCTTCAATTTCAGGCCTTGGTCGTTGTACCCATTTTTTCAATAATTGGTTAAGAACGTTCCCAGCTGCAATTGTTAATAAAACAAATAATATAGCTCGGTAATTTTTTATCTTCCATGCTAAATACACAACTAATAATATCGCTACAGTTACTACAAATGCCGGTTCTCCTATATAATGAAAAAACTCTATAAAACGATTACCGAAAAATAGATCTGCCATTTTATTATCAAAATTAATGATCCACTCACTTTCATAAGTAGCGCGTAACACAAAAAAGGTAATTAGCGTTAATATCGCCAAAGGATATGCCCATTTCTTCACTTCATACTTCACCTCAAAACTAGTCATGCCATGTTGTTTTATTTTTCACATCATAACATATTTAAGTAAGTTAGAGGTAAATTTACTATCTAACTCAACGAGCTCCCTCTTTCTAGGGTAATGACAAATGTTTTTTTGTCAGGTTTATTAAAATAATTTGAAAGTACCAACGCAACGATAAATAAGATTGCAACAATAGATATTATCTTTCTAAACAAAATAAACACTTCCTCATCCCTTAATATCAGATTCAGTTTGAATTATTTTAATAATACAGGATCAAATAGCCAATCCATTGGTCCAAAGTTCGTATCCTTCTCGCCTTTTACCTCACGAGATATATTGTTCTTAATAACCAATTCTCTAAATTTTCTACTAAACAAAGTTTTTCTATACAAATATCTTCCATCATGGCTCCATTCTGCCGAGAAGAATATATCACCTGTTAAGTTTGTTAAATTTTCATACTTATAACTATCAGGTCCGTTGATAACCCCACTTAATCCGCAACGACACGGAGGTTGCTCTGTCGCAAAATACAACTTAACTCTTTCAGTGCTGCATTCAGGTAATACTTGTGTCGGGATAATTTGAAAAGCTTGTTGCTTCCCTTCTTCCGGTCCTTGATGAATTACCTCTAAAAGATCATAGCCTCTAATATTCTCTCGCTTCATTAAGGTCACTAATTCCTGTGAAGCTACCCAATATCCACTCACATGTACTAGATGGCGATCTCTCATTTTTGTTGTATCTATCACCAATGGTGAAAGTTGCTCTTTTTCCAAAAGCCCACAATGGTGACAGTAGGTGCTTATAGAAAATAAAGTCCCTCTATCTTCTATAAACATCTCAGGTGAGTTACCTGTTGAGTTTAATGTAAACAATGGTGCTTGCTCATATTCACTCTCTGAAAAATCAAAGTAAAAACGTTCTCCAATTGAAACAATCCCTAATTCGCGTTCCAATGATTTATATAATGCTGCTACATGTTCATATGTTATATTTTCATTTAATGTAAAAATAGGATTAAATGATGCCTTTAAATTCTTTTTTCTTATTTCAGGGGCACCAATACAAATCCCATAGCGATTATACACTTTAATGACTTGCTCTTGACTAGATTCATCTATAGAAAATAAATTTTCAAGTTCTACTTTCAAAATACACGCCTACCTTTATATAAAGTTTTATGGTGAAGTATGTTGACTAGCTAGTATCTTAAAAAATCTACAATCTCTACTTTATTCATAGATAGCCAGGCTGCTTATTTTAAACGAAATCTTATATATATATTATTACTCACTATAACAAATCTACTTACCACGATTATCTTAAGCGTACCAGTACTAACACCGATATTTCAACGGTGGGTTTACGCCATTTTTTTGGCGGTCTTGCCCCAATTTTTGGCGTGATTTGGCGGGCATCAAAAAACACCGCCAAAAAATGGCGGTGTTTCAAAACAATATAGGTATTTACCATTATAATTAAAGAAAAATTAACCAATTTCGGAGGCTTTATCTTAACAAATGTCATCTACAACTTCCGATAAAAACCAAAAATACCAATATCAATAACTTTAACATAAAGCTAAACTATAGTAAATTCATTCTTTCTGCAAGATTTACAGCATCGGTACGCGAATCTACATTCAACAAAGAAAACAACTGTGTTAAGTATCTCTCTGTTGTTCGCTGAGGAATATTTAACTCTAAAGCAATGGCTTTGTTCGTATGTCCTTTAGCAATCAATCTTAAAATTTTCTTTTCTTTTTCATTTAAGTGGATATCGAGCTTCGCATCCTGCAGTTTAAATCTACTATCGAGAAAATCCAAGAAATTTTGTGGTAAAACAATTTCACCATTTGCTATGGCTCTTACAGTCCGCAATATTTGTTCTTTGGAGGCTGTTTTAGCTAAAATACCTTCTATTTTTCGTTCCAAAATAAGTGGATAATAATCTGTAATATCGTCACCTGTATAAAGGATAATTGAAGCATTTGACTGGATAGCTTTTATGTTACGGGCTAAGTTAATACCATTTTCTAATGGCATATTTATATCAATTAAGTAGATATCATACGGCTTGTTTTTAATTCTCTGTATGACATGAGTTGCATCACTTTCTGTATCAACTATAATATCTTCATTTTCTTGAAATAATTTTTTCGTTCCCTCTAACACAATAGGGTGATCATCCACTATAAGCATCGTAATCAAGTGTGTCACTTCCTTCTTTTACTGTAATTCTAATAGACATTCCTTCATTCACTTGTGAATCGATGTAAAAATGCCCGTTAAAGGCTTTTACACGCTCTTGCATACCCCGAATTCCCATCGATTCTGCCACTATAATATCATCAACATTACAGCCTACACCATCATCCGTATAGATAATTTCGAAACCATCGCCCATTTCTTGAAGATGAATGGCAACTGTTGTTGCATAGGAATGTTTCATAGCATTGTTGAGTAATTCTTGAAATAATCGATAGATCATTAAATTCATACGCTCATCCTCTAAATAAAGACGATCTATCGTATAAAACAACTCAAAGCTTGCTCTTTCTATTACTTTGCGAATTAGCTTTTCTAATGCTGCATTTAGCCCTAATGTATCTAATAATGGAGGCTTCAAGTTTTCACAATAAGCTCTTAATTCATGTAAAGACGCAACCATCTGCTTATGAACCTTCACAAGTTTTTGTTGAATATCGGCAGGATCCTTTGCATTTACCAGAACATCAACTTCCCGAGCAATATGTAGCTGTTCTTGTAAATTAGTGTCATGTAATTCTTGAGCTAATTGATATTTCTCCTCTTCAAATCTTAACCATAGTAGCTTGTTTAACCAAGGTAATTGACTATCATCTGCCTGTCTCATATGCTTTAGTTCCTCTAACAGTTCTTCCACCATCTTTGTATTTTCAATAAAATTATTTACATATAATAAGAGCAATTCAAGCCATAAAAGCTCTTCATCTTTTATATGAATCGAGTTATTATGTTCCAATACTAAAGCTCTTTTAAAATGAGCATCTTGATGGAGGAAAGCTAAGTACATTTTGTCAATTCTCCGCATTTCCCCTAATTTTAAATCCTCCATTAACGCGGGATTAATTGAAAGCCTTCCCTCAACCGTTGAAGTAAATTGATTAGTGTCATAGTCATAGGTTAATACAAATACATGCTCTAGCTCAAAATGTAATGAAACCTCATGTGCAAACTTCTCTAGAAGCTCATTTATTTTAATCGTTTTACCAATTCTGTCTACAGCAGTATATAGTTGATGTATATAATCCCCTTTTGTCGAAAATAAAATTTTCCGTTTTCGATAATCGACCTTCTCTTTTATGTAAAAAAGAACAATTAACGATGTAAAAGTAAAGCATGAAACACATGTTAATACGGGTATAGTTAAATATTTTCCTGCAATCCAATACAAACCTACTGTAAACCATAAGGTAAATATCAATGAAAAAATGACATAATAACGAAGTCTTGTAATATGGTATTCAATATCAAATAATCGTTCTGCTAACTGTGTAAAGATAAAGCTAAAAGGAATAAGCAATAAAAATAAAGAGCTGGTTTCACCTGAAAGAATATACGTATCAAAAAAAATTTCCGGGAGTGAGTATAAAAAAAGAAATGGCAAAAACGGTATCAATATACTACTTAACAATATTTTCAACTGAGGTGATTTATATTTGAAATAGTTTAGCAATAATATAATAAGTATAATAATAAGTAGAATGAAGAAAAGGACTAATACTACATCAGAAAGAACAATATAAGAAGCAGGATAGAAAATGCTATTACAGCCCAGTAAAAAAGCGATTACAGGGAAAATATAAAAGAGTTTGACATTATTTGTAAACATCCAATTTATGTTTACAAATGAATAATAATCTCTTAAAAAATGTAATAACACGGCTAAACATAACACCATACTACTACGATTTACTATAATCCCAATTCCATTTACTCTACTAGCTACTCCACTGCTTACATAAGCTAATGAAACAGTTAGCATAAAAAGAATAAGTAAGTTAGTAAGCTTTGTATTTTTTTGATTAAAATGTAGATAGACCGTAATGAATAGAGTTAAAACATAATAACAAGCTGGAATTAAGAATATATAGTAGAATTGGTGAGGAATATCTAAATGTTTGATATGTATGTCTTGTATATCTCCATTTGGCTTCATTATTGTTATTTTATTAGCCGCCATTATTTTAGATTTATATTTTAGCTGATTTAGATGATCCATTGGCACATCATCTACTCTTAAAATAACATCATCCGATGAGATATTTCTCCATCCCGTCCAGTCTTTATAGTAGGGCTGCGTTACTCCCCACTTGCCATTCTCTTTTTCTACCTTAATTTCTAATAGCGGCGCGCTATAATTCACATAATTCAGATAAAGTCCAATCACTAAATAGAGCATTATAGCGGGCCAAAATAACTTACTACTCAACGTTTTTACTCCCAAAATTTACTATCCAATTCTATTTCACTACTAAACGCATCTAAAGTTGCTTTTTGTTCTACAGACGAAATTCCAATCAATGAGGCTTTTTGTGTTTTTAATGGAGCAACTAGGTCTGGATTTTGTTCTAGATATTGAATTACATTCATCAAACAACTCTCTCCTCATTTCATTAGTTTTTTTAGGAAGTCTTTACCTAATTCGTTTATAGCCACATTTTCAAGATTATTTAATGCTTTAAACTTGTAAACATTTTTTATAGTAATTGCATAACGTATTGCACCACCATGTGTCAACTCGTTTTCTGTAGCATTATTATCTAAAATTGCATCTATATCACCGTTGTAATAATTTATTACAGCTTTAGAAACATCATTTTTCTGTGATAAAAGATAAATAATAGGCAATGAGTATCTTTTATTTAGCAGATCATTTTTAGGTCCCCAAGCTTTTAAACTTTGAACATCATTTTTGATTTGTTGGATAATACCTATGTATTTCCCATACTCCTCAACCTCGGAAGATATTTCTCCTTTTGCAAGCACTTCACCAATTAAACAACCCATTGCTGTTAAAGAACCAGACTTTTGGTCAATCATTTGTAAATATGATTGCTCATCCCTACAAATATTAAGTAAATCTAGCTGCTGACCATTTATACTCCGTAATGCATATTCTTCTAGTATCTGAATAGCAGTACCTTTATGTTCGAAAGAAGTTCCACTTATAATTCTAGAAGCCATAACTAGCATAGTTATAGCCACATTTAATGATAATTCAGGTGTTTTACTCCAGCTATAGTTCGAATCCTGATCCTGCATGTCATCGATAATATCAAAGGACAAAATTAAAAGTTCAATCGCTGCAGCAATTTTATAAATGTCCTCGTTCAAACAATCTGTAAATGCTTCATAATGCCAATAACAAATTTCACCAAACGAATAACCAACTTCTTTTTTTTCTTCCTTAAAGCTTTTAAGCATTGATCGTAGTTCATAACCTATCAATGCCTCGTTTTTAATAAGAATGTCCAATGATTCATTAATCCGTCCGTCCAGTCCCTTCAATAGTCCTCTCCTCCCCTAAATATATTATCAAATAGTATACAGATTAATGGGAATTAATACTATACAAAAAAATATAAAGTAAATATTTTACATATATACTCATCATCAAAAGTAGCAATGATATTTGTTAAAACCTATATCATGCACATTAAGTTAGTTGGCGTTTAGACCGGTCAAATCTTTAGGAATCAGCGGTACAGATGAACTCTGAAGCGAGCTACTAGAGGAACGAAGGTGTAAAGCACTCAGTAAAAAACGAAAATCAACCACACGTTATGGCGATGATTCTATATACCGCCAAAAAGTGGCGGTATATCTGTAAACCACGCCATTCTTTTGTTAAGGAATAGTAAAAAAAGTGGCGGTGTTGTATGATTGACCGCCATTTTTTGGCGTAAACCCAACATTGAAATGGCGTCCTTACTGATGATACGCTTACATTAAGCTAAGACAAATTTATTGTATTGTACGTAACGCTATCTTTGATTAATTCAAAGCTAAAATATTGGAACAATTTAAAACTACTAGCAAGGAAAATCGCCAATACTGGGAGTGATTGAAATGAAAAATGAAGTAAATGAAAACGTTCTAATACTTACGGCTACTTTTTCCTGTACAATTCGTGTCTCTGATGAAGAAATCAACATTAAAAAGCTTTCGAATGAACAGCAATATATTGAGCAAATAATTATTCATGCCGAGCAACAAGGGTACCAAGAAACGTTAGCAGAGTATAATAACCTGCCTACATTTTCAAATCATATTTGCGATATTCCTGGATTTGAGGCTACTTTTTTGCAAAAGCTCGATACTTTTATTGAGCCCTATGGAATTTTAAGAGTATCTGAAGAAAGTTTGTCTATGTTGCCTTTAATAGGTCCATTTACGTCAGGATTGAACATACATGCACCTATCATCTATACGTCTCCAAACTATAGTATCATAAATGCAAGAGGCTATCGCTCTAGCGCTTCCTCTAGTGTAAATGCTGTAAAAATAGGCGAACCGGTCGGCTTACCTGATTATCTCAATAATTTAGAATTAGAAATGGATATACCTTCTTCAGGGAAATCTATTACTATGATGGAAGCAAATTGGACACCTAAACAATCGACTGCCCATTTTATAGGGGTTTCCATTAATGACAGCGGTATTTTTTTTAACATTACTGCGGCATTTAATTCATGGAATAGAGCGTCCATTAAACACTAGGCTTAGGTTTTAAGCGTCACTAAAACCGTTATGTTGGTTAACCATTGTTATCCACCCTAATTATTTAACCCAGACACATTTATATCGAGGCATAATTAATTTATTTTCGAGCTCCCACTGCTATAAATAATGGGGATGGCACAGTTGCAAATGCGCCTCCCCATCCTATCTGACTTTCTATCCGTCACTTTTGTTTCTTTACATACTACAAAGGAGAGACGGCCTGCTATGCCTCTACGCAGAATCAAAAAAAGTGCCTCAAATGAATTTTGAGACACCTTTAATTATTAACCTTTTACATAATAAACTTCTTGACCGCTTTCGATCATGTAATCGGGTTTCGGTTTACCTGCATTTGCTTTATGACCAGCAACATGCTCAGGGTGCTTCTCCCAATTTTTCCATGCCTCTTCTGATTCCCAACGAATCACAATTAGCACTTCCTCATCACCACGGCGTACTTTTTTTAAGAGTACTTGCTTATCAATAAAACCTGGTTGTTGTTCAAGTAATGTTGGACCATCTTCTTTTGCACCGAAGCGCTCAATAATTTTATCCGAATGCCCTTCTGTAACGACAATACGTTTAATTTGTACAAACATATTATTTAAACGCCTTTAAAACGTCATCAATTTTTTGAGTTTCAGAAGTTAAACCGCCACCAGATAAATACCAAACTTGTGAATCTAAATAGAAGATTTTATTGTTTTTCGCAGCGTTAGTAGCCCCAACGATTTCGTTTTCAATCGCAGCTTTCGTACCAGACTCACCTTCAGGGTTTACAGCAGAGTCACGGTCAACAACAAATAAAACATCTGGATTTATCTCACGTACATACTCGAAGCTTACATTGTCGCCGTGTGTTTCAGCTTTAATGTTTTCATCAGCAGCTTTTACACCAAATACATCATGAATTACACCAAAACGTGAACCAGGACCATATGCAGATAATGAACCTTCAGATCCTAAAACGATTAGAGCTTTTTCATCAGATGAAGCTGTTTTAGCTTTAACTTCTTCTACTTTTGCTTCGTATGCAGCAAATGCATCAGCAGCTTCTTTTTCTTTACCAAAGATTTTACCAGCTAATTCAGTATTAGCTTTGAATGAATCCATGAAATTAGCATTATCTACACCAACATATACAGTAGGCGCAATTTTAGATAATTCTTCGTAAGCAGGAGCTTGACGACCAGAAATGAAAATAATATCTGGATTCATTGAAGATAATGCTTCAAAATCAGGCTCTTTTAAAGATCCCACATTTACATAAGTTGTATCTGAATATTTGCTTAAATAGCTAGGAACTGTTTTTTGAGGAACACCCGCAACTTCGACGCCTAAAGCATCTAAAGTATCAAGGAAACCATAGTCAAATACTACAACATTCTTTGGTTGTTCTTTAAGAGTTACTTCTTTAAATGTACTCTCACCATTAGTGCTACCTGGAATTGTGATTGGGTAAGCTGCAGCTTCTTCCTTTTTCTCTTCAGCAGGCTTACTATCAGTTTTAGAATCTGTATCCTCTTTTTTTGCATCGTCTTTTGAGCCGCAAGCAGCTAATACTAATAGCATCATCGCCATTAATACAGTAAGAAACTTCCAATTCTTCATTGTAAAATTGCTCCTTTAACATTATTATTTATTATTCAGATGGATATAACCATCCATTATTACTTCTATGAGTTAAAATACACGCAAATACGACAACCATTCTGTTCTTGAACGGGGATATCCATATCATAGATTTCCTTAAGTGCATCAGAGTTAATGATGTCATTTGTTGGACCGTCTTTGACAACACGTCCATTTTTTAATGCGACAATATGATCAGAGTATACGGAAGCAAAGTTAATATCGTGTAATACGATGATAACTGTTTTCCCTAGCTCATCAACCAGCTTACGCAAAATTTTCATGATTTGCACAGAGTGCTTCATGTCCAAATTATTGAGCGGCTCATCAAGCAAAATATAGTCTGTGTCCTGTGCAATAACCATTGCGATAAATGCACGTTGACGTTGACCACCTGATAATTCATCCAAATAATTGTGCTGCATATCATCTAAATTCATATATCGAATTGCCTCGTCTACCTTTTGCTCATCCTCTGGCTTTAAATTCCCCTTTGAATAAGGAAAACGACCAAATGAAACGAGTTCACGAATTGTTAGGCGTACATTCATATAATTTGACTGCTTTAAAATCGATACACGCTTCGCAAAATCGTCCGACTTCCAATGACGTACCTCGGATTTATCGAGTAATACTTCTCCAGTGTCTGCATTAAGTAAACGGCTTACCATTGAAAGCAATGTTGATTTACCTGCACCATTCGGTCCAATAAAAGACGTAATTTTCCCTGGTGCAACGTCGACACTGACATCTTGAATGACCGGTTTTTTTCCAAAATACTTGGAGATTGCTTTTACTTGGATCATCCTGCTGACCTACTTTCCTTCAATAATAAGTAGATGAAGTACACACCACCTACAAAGTTTATAATAACGCTAAGTGTTGTATCGAAATTAAAAATACGTTCGACCATCCACTGTCCACCGACTAAAGCAATAACACTCATCACACAAGAACCTGCGATTAACACAGAATGCTTGTACGTCTTAAAAAATTGATACGATAAATTTGCCACGATTAAGCCAAAGAACGTAATAGGTCCAACAAGAGCTGTAGAAACGGCGATTAACACCGAAGATACTATGAGCATACGCTGTACAAGCTTATCATACGGTACCCCTAGGTTAATTGCTGTATCACGACCAAGAGACATTACGTCTAATTGGTTCATGTGACGCCAACCATAAATAAAGGTAATGATTATGACAACAGCTGCAAGCCACACTAAATCCGAATTCACATTATTGAAGCTTGCAAACATTTTACTTTGTAAGCTTAAAAACTCATTCGGGTCTATTAATACTTGGAAGAACGTTGATACGCTTCCTAAAAACGTTCCGACAATCATACCGACAAGCAGCAAGAAATAAATCGGGCGTTTTCCTTCCTTGAACAATACACGATAAAAAATTAACGCAAAGACAACCATGGCTAAAACAGCTAGTACGAAATTGTATTTGGCGTTAATGACGAATATCGACATCGAGCCAAAGAAGTAATAGATGAACGTCTGAACCAACATATATAATGCATCAAGTCCCATTACACTTGGCGTTAAAATACGGTTATGTGTAATCGTTTGGAAAACCACTGTTGAATAAGCAATCGCAATCCCCGTTAACGACATC